>OAWD01000081.1_pt1 | contig 102223 bp, 88 predicted proteins | sample 1495361 | NCBI WGS metagenome assembly OAWD01 (sample SAMEA2580130, study PRJEB22360) | human gut metagenome | biome: human gut; feature: human-associated habitat; material: faeces | place: Denmark | collected 2008/2010 | reverse complement strand
TTCTCTTAAATAAATTATATATTTTAAGACACTTACATCTGATATCAATGTCAACCTCCTATTTCCTTATAGAAAAAATAAATTCAGCAAGCTCACTAGGAGTGGATTTCTCAAAAATAGTTTTGATATTAAGTTGAATATCAAATTTTTCATTTAATAGTCTAACTAATCTAACAACTTTAAGAGAATCTCCTCCTTCAATAAAAAAGTTACTATTATTACTAATGCATTCTGTTGATAAAACTTTTCCAAATAATTTTATTACCTTATATTCTATGTCATGAAATTTGCTTTTTTCTACAATATCCACATTTTCATATAAGGTCTTCTTTACATTTTTATTCGAAGATATTACTTCTATCTCAACTTCATCTGAATCAAAAGTATCGACATAAAGATTATCCCAATTATCGTTTTGAATCATTAAGTCAATAATATTTTTATAATCATCAAACATTTTTAAAATAGTATTTTCTTCAAATAATTCTTCTATATAATCCCAAGATAAATATAATCCTCCTTTTAAAACAAACACTTGATGATCTAACCAAACCTGAGATGATTGAGAAATACTATAACTTAGGTTATCAATCCACTTCTCTTCTCTACTGTCATCTATACCAATTCCACTAGTGAATACAATCGGCATTACTGATTCGATATAATTATTGGTTTTTTTCCTTATTTTTCTTTCAAATTCAATTGAACTATATAGTGAATGAGAGATATCATCTAGTAACTGATTCTGAACATCAGTTATTTTAGAATATAAACTTTCTCCACATTTTTCTTTGATTTCCAATAAGTTTAAAGTGGTAAAATCACCTATCACACCGTTTATATCATTATGAAGTTGCTCTCTATCAAATCTCGTAATATTTAATGCAAAATGTTTGTTATTTGACCATTTCTTAAGTGTTTCACTATATGCAGTAATAAGTGCAGCACCAGTTGTAACTTCATATTTTTTACAGATCTCCTTAAAAATATTCCATTTATTTTCAGATAAGCAAAAATCTTTTCTTACAAACCTTACTTTTTTAACATTGCCTTCATAATTCATTAACGGCAGTTTAGGATATTCTGGAAAACTTTCGATTCTATCTTCCCAATAATCCTTATCCTCTATATATTTTTTTGTATGTTTTAGCTTTTCTAAGGCTAAAACATAATCTCTATAGCTTATATCAGTATCCGGAATTAACTTTCCATCATACAACATTTGCCATTGCTTTAGCACATAAAACATACTCCAGCCATCAAATATTATGTTTTCAAACCTAACATGTAGTTTGACAATATCTTTTTTTAGCTTAGTTACCCTAACTTCAAATAAAGGCCATTTATCATACTGTATTATTTTATTATATATTTCATTTCTGATTGTATTGATTTTATCCAAAATTCGATCTTCTTCAATATCACTTAAATCGAAAACTTGAATTTTATAGTATGGAACATTAGACAGTATTTGTTGCTGTCCTTCATTCAATATTATAGCCTTCATCATGTCATGTTTTTTTATTAATTCATTAAATGATTTTTCTAATTTTCCTATTTCTATACTTTTCAACTCTACTTCAAAATAACAATTAGTAGATATATCACTTAAATTATGTCCCCCATTCTTTCCCATCCAATAGGCAAACTGTATATCAGTCAGTGGAAAAGGCTTATATCTATTATCTATATCCACTATAATCTGATTTTTCATTCCTTCACTATAAATATGCTGTTTTTTCCTATTCTCTACTACATTAGATAATTTTTCTATTGTCGGATTCTCAAAAATATCTTTTACGGAAATCTTAACATTATACAAACTACTAATCTTTCCTGCTATCTCAGTCGCAGTTAGAGAATCTCCACCTATATTAAAATAATTATCTTTCTTAAAAACATTTCTATAAGATAAAACATTTGACCATATCTCGCATAAATTTCTTTCTACATCACTATATTCCTCGTTTTGTTCTTGTAGACTTTTTTTACTTTTGGAACAATTTCGACTTAAATTTCTTAATTTTTTCCTATCTATTTTCCCATTTTTATTTAATGGAAATTCCTGTATCGTATAGTATATATCTGGAATCATATACGATGGTATTAATTCCTTTAAAAATTCGTTCAACTGGTCTTTTTTCAGTATTTGCTTATTTTGATTTAGCGCAACTATCACCATGTTTCCACTAAATTCAAAATTGTTTCTTTCTGTCGAATACATAATGTCATAATTAAAATCATTTAAAATATCAGTTACCTGTTCCATAGTAACAATAGGTTCAATTTTTTCATTCGAATCATTGCAAGTCTTTGTTAAATCAATCATTCCTAGGATAGTTTCTTGAAATATGCTTGTATTTTTAATCTCTGTGATTAATAATAGACCTCTAGAGGTAAGTACTTTCGATATATCAAATCCAAAATTCAAAAGATTATTTCGATGAAGTGAATTAATAGAAATAACAATATCAAAACTGTTATCACTAAATTTTTTAACAATCTCTTCTTTTACTACTTCATATTCAAAAAAATCTTTTTCTAATAATTCTTTAAAGTCATTTCTATAAAACTCAGAATTATCTACATATACATATTTTGCTATACTACCCTCTAGCTCATTAACTATATCGGAAGTAATTTCTATATCTCTTGTACCTAATTCTAATAATCTAATCTGCCTTCCTTTAAACTGTTTCTTAACCTGCTTTATTATTTGTAAAATATTTTTCTTTAGTTCATCATATCCAACAAAATTTTTTAATATATCATAAAATCTAAAATTTCTTGAGTGCAAAACTTCCAATGGGTTTTTTTCGTCAGATAATACATATTTGATATCAGGAACCATTTTTAAAAAGTAGGAATTTATTTTTTCTAATTGTTCATTTTCTATTTTTACAAATATATTTTCATAATTATTACATCTGTATCCATCTTCATCTAGTTTTAAAACATTAAATTTCTCCAAAATATCTATCCAACTAGAAATAATTTTTTTACCTTTAGTAGATATAAATAATGTATTCTGTATTTCTTTTTCTAAATTAGTATTAGATGAAAAATCTATCCCAATGTCTTTAAAACAATTAATTATAAATCTTAAACACATTCTATTAAGACTATAAATAAAATCATCATAATTCATAGATAATTTTCCTATGTCTACTACTTTTTTCAAATCAGTTCCTAAATTCTTATATTCCTGCACAATGCCAATGTAATCATCGTTAATGATGTCTTCTTTTAGTTTCACAAAAGAAATCAACCTTTTATTAAAACTATTATCAGAAATATAATCAACAACAGTATTATCTACATTAGGAAATTTTCTTATTGCCTCTTCAATTTCACCAAGCTCTATCCTATGCCCTTTAATTTTAGTCTGACTATCTTTCCTACCTAAAAATTCAATAGTTCTATCATTCCAGGTTCTTCCATTATCCCCAGTTCTATACCACCTTATCCTATCTTTCTCAAAATACTTCTTATTCGTTAATTCTTCGTCACCATGATAGCATTTAGCAACACCCACTCCACCGATAAGAAGTTCGCCTTTAACATAATTAGGACAAATTCTACAAAACTCATCCACAACTCTATACACTTGATTTTTTAATGGTCTACCATAAGGAATGGAAATCCAATCTTTCGGTATTTCTCTTGGCACATTTAAATAGTTTGACCAGATAGATGCTTCTGTGGCTCCACCCATAGCGACAACAATAGAATTTATATTTTCACTAATATTATAGAATCTTTCTGGTAAATTTATAGCAATCCAATCTCCCGAAAGCATAACAATTCTAAAAGGTAATTTTCTATTTTTACCCTCAGCCATAGTAACAACCATATCAAATAAAATCGGCACAGAATCCCATATTGTAACCTTATATTCATCAACTAATTTTAACCATTCATCAGGATCCCTATAATTTTCCTCATTAGTTGTAACTACTGTCCCACCAGCACGAAGTATTCCAAAGATATCATAAACAGATAAATCAAAGTCTATCGCAGATACCATTAGTATTGTATCTTCAGAATTTACATTATATTTTTCATTTAAATCAATACAAGTATTAACAGCACTTGTATGCATAATCTCAACACCTTTAGGGACACCTGTTGTTCCAGATGTCATAATAATATATGCACTGTCATAAGGGCTGATCTCAACAGGCTGTTCTAATTTAGATTCGTTTGCTACAGCCACATCCAAATCAATAATTTTAACTTTATTTTTATCTAAGCCACAATCTATTATTGTCTTTTCATTACTTACAATATGCTTTATTCCGATTTGATCATAAATTTTAGTTCTTCTGTCATTCGGCTGAGTAATTCCAATTGATACATATGCTGCACCAGTAAATAAAATTCCGAAAATAGCATAGAGTTGTCTACTACCTCTTGGAAGTGTTACTCCTACATAATCTCCCTTTTTAACACCATTTTTACCTAAATAATCCGCAACTTTTAATGAAATTTCATAAAGTTTATGATATGTTATCTGTTCCTTCGTTTCAGAATCTATAATAGCAACTCTATCCGGATTGAGTTTTACATTTCTGAGAAATCCGTCATATAATATTTCATTTGGATATTGAAGTGGTAAAATTCCCTCGACATCCTGCTTTCTAATAGATTTTTGCTTTTTAGGCAAAACGTCTACTTTCTTTTCCCATTCTTCCTTCTGCGTTAAAGATATAATCAATTCATATAAAGAATCCATCATGTCTTCTAACATTCCTGTCGGAAAAAGTTCATCCACACTATCCCAACAAAGAATTAAATTACCGTCTACAATATATGTTTGAAAATCAAGCCAAACTCCAGGTGTTTGAGAAATCATATAAGATACTTTCCCTAAATTTTTTCTTGAAATTTTAGTTTCCAATGGATAATCTATATTGCACGCAAAAACCACAGGTGCTATATTTACACTTGTACCTTGATCTTTTGATATATCTCTTTGAACCTGAACTCCGCTATACGCACTATGAGATACATTTTCCAAGAATGTCTTATTTGTTCTTTTTAAAGTATCCAAAAATCTTGCATCATCTACAGCTTCATGCTCTACCAATAAAATATTTGTAAAATCAGCAATCATTTCTTTTAGATTTTCATTTTCTAAATCTCTATTAAATAGCGGTATATTTATAAAAAATTTATCCTGATTACACCATCTTTCAAGAACAAGAGAATAAACAGTTAGAAGAACCATAGATGGTGTGCTTTGATACGATGCTGCTATATCTTTTATAGTTTCCCATTCATCTTTTTTTATAATTCTCTTTCTTCTTGTAAACTTCGTTTCTTTAATTTGTTCCGGCTGTTTTCTTAATGGTAAATTCGGTCTTTCTATTTCAAAGGAATTTATTTTTTGTTGCCAAAACTCCTTATCCGCATCATTGATTGATTCGCCGATTCTATTTTGCATATAATCCTTAAACGTATACTCATTCAAATTATCAAGTTCTACTCCCGAGTAAAGTTCAGCTAATTCTTTAATCATAATACTCATGCTCATTACATCGGATACAAGCAAATCTACGTCAAAAAATATCCTTGACTTCTCATCTGAAAATTTTGCCAGTGCTACTCCTGCAACTTGACCTTGATTTACATTTAATTTCCTATGGGATTTTTGTTCTCTAATTTCTACTAATTTTAGATGTAGCGTTTCTTCATCAAGATCAGATAAATCAAAAACTTCTATTTCTTCACTGTACGGTTTGTGTAATATTTCCTGATGCCCGTCTTTCGTAAATTTTGCTCTAAGCATGGGATGTCTGTATTGAAGCTTATTCCAAGCCTCTTTTAACTTATCCTCATCAATATTTTCTCCATCTATTTCAAGATATGCATGGCAACCCACACCACCTAAAATCTGATCATCTTCTCTTCCGATTAAATAAGAGTACTGGACATCTGTTAAACCAAACTTGCTTTCATCACTTTGGATAATTGATGATTCTATATTCTTATCACTTTTCACTCTGGATTTATCAATAAGTTCATACCACTTGGATAAATTCGGTTCTTCCATAAGTTTTGCAAACGAAATTTTTATCCCCGTTTTCTTTAATTTTCCAGACAGTTGCATGACTTGAATGGAACTTAAACCCTTTTCAATTAAATTTTCATTTTCTGAAACTACTTTCTCTACGAATATACTTGCCAACCAATCCTTTACTAATTCTTTAGCTCTTTCCTTTATAGTATTAAGTTCCATTCCAAAATCCTCCTTTAAAAAGTTTCTTTTAATTTATTTCTATCTATTTTCCCTAGGGCTGTTAGTGGCCACGCATCAATATATTTAACTTTATCCGGCAATTTAAAATCCGCTACATTATTGGAAATCAAGAATTTTCTAACTTCTTCCAGTGTAAGCTCCTTATTTCCATTTAAAATAAATACAGCAATAGCTTCTCCTTGCAAGCAATCAGGTATCCCTACAACTTGCACTGAGTTTATATGTTCATGAGTAAGCAAAATTTCTTCTAGTTCTGAAGGTGTTATCTTCTCGCCCGCTCTATTGATAATTTCTTTAATCCTTCCAACAATTTGATAGTTTCCATCCTTTAGTTTTCGTGCTTTGTCCCCTGTTCTAAAATAACAGTCTTCTGTCATGCAAATTTCATTTACTTCAGGAAGATTATAATAACCATAAATAGTATAGGGGCCTCTAACGATAAGTTCTCCGTATTCTTCAACCTCTACTTCTTTCCCTTTCTCATCCACAATCAGTATTTCATCATGCTCACTAATCGGTTTGCCCTGTGTTTGCCACCTTATTTTATTGTTATCTTCTTTATTTGTTGTCAAAATCAACCCTTCAGCGATTCCGAAAATCTGTTGTAGTTTAACATCAAAAACTTTTTCAATTTTTTCCGCCAACCAAGACTCCAAGACTGAACCTCCGACTTGTATAAGCTCCAAAGAGGAAAGATCATACTCTTCATACTCTAAATAATCCATACAAATATTGGCAATTGCAGGAACAAATCCCGTTATCGTAACATTTTCCTCTTCGATTAAAGGCAAAATTTCATCAGGACTCGTCACATTGCATAAAACCACTTTTCCACCTTTCGCAAAAGTACCCACTATCCCCGGACACCCCAAGGGGAAATTATGGGCTATAGGCAAAGAAGCAAGATATACACTTTCCTGATTCACATTACATCGGTCCCCTGTTTTCTTTGCAACATAGATATAATCGCAATGTCTTCTTGGAATCAGTTTCGGTATTCCAGTTGTACCGCCAGACAATAACAATAAGCCTATATTCTTATAATCGACATCCGGATATTCATATGGATATTCACTCTCAATAAGAGATAAAAATTTTTTATATTCTTGATTATCTCCAAGAATATAAACTTCTAATTTCTTATTTAATTCTGATTTAATATCACGAATCATATCCACATAGGAAAATCCCAAATATCTATCCTTTGCAATATATGCTACTGCCTCAGATTTTTCGATAATCCCTTTTAATTCATTCTTCCGATGTGCAGGCAAACTCATAATCGGAATAATTCCTGTTTTAAACATCGCAAAGGATATTGCTATAAATTCATAACAATTGGGAAGCTGTAATACAATCTTATCTCCTTTTTTGAAGCCTGCTTTAAGTAAACCATTAGCATATTTATTTGAAAGTTTATCAAGTTCTTTATAAGACAACCTCGTATCTCCATCTACAATCGCCGTTTTGTCTTTATACATCTCCGAACAGTTTGTAATAAACTCTCCTAAGGTCATATGTTCCCATACATCTTCATCATAAAATTTTTCTAAGTTTTCTTTTAATTCTATATTCATACTTCCTCCTATATGCATATTGCTCCAAAATATTTCGATGAAATTCTAAATGCTGCCAAAACTTTATTGCTACTTTTTACCTTATCCTCAATTTTTATTATCCGATCGTCCATATAAATAACTTCTATTTCTTTCGGATTTCTCATAAGACCATATCCTTCATATTTCAAGTACGCTTCTTTTGCTGTCCAATATCTATAAAACATTGATGTATTACTGCCTATATTCTTAATCTCTCTGGATGTAAAGCAATTTTCAAGTATATCTTCAAACGCAAAGCCATCATTCACTTTTTCAATATCTATTCCAAGCTCTTTCTTTGAAAAACCAATTACTACAAATCCATCCGTATGTGAAATATTGAATTTCACTCCACTTTTATTTTTAATATATGGTTTATTATATTTATCTCTCAAAACAACTACATTTTCAATTGGAATATCTAATATCATTTCAAAAGCTTTGTTTAGAAGACTTCTTGAAACTGCAAAATTTATCTTCGCAACTTCCGATTTATATGCATCAAGCTTTTCAAGTTCTTCCTCTTTCAAAAATTTTTTCAAATCTTTTATCATAAATTTACTTGTGTTAGATACGACTAACACCATGTCAAAAAAAATTAGTAACTCACTTATATCAATTAGACTTCGTATTTCTTTTTTGTCTGAAATTTCTATTCTATATATTTTCATTGTAATCAACAAACTCTTTAATCGCATTTATTACACTCTCGGGAGATGTATTTACAAACATATGCTTACCTTCAATATATTTATAAGAAAATTCTTTCGTCGTGTAATCCTGCCATTTTAAAAGTTCTTCAACTTCCATTTCTTCATCTATATCACCCATTAAACCTAAAATCTTACTATTCAGTTTTTCCCCTTCTTTATCCTGATAGTCCTCATCAACAATAAAATCGGCTCTTAGTGTTGGTAAAAAAATACCAATCAAATCCTTATTGTCTAATATCTCATTTGGAGTGCCATCATATCTTCTTAGCCCTTCAATAAATCCTGCATCATCTAAATGATAAATCGGGTTCGGCTCCTTATAGCAAGGTGCTCTCCCAGCTGATATGATAATTCCATTTGGATTTGGTAAACCATTTTCTTTAATTTTCAGAGCCAACTCATAAGCAATCTTAGTTCCCATGCTATGCCCGAAAAAATAATAAGGTGAGTTAAAATCAAAAGTCATTTTTAAGTCTTCAAACAATGCTTTTACAAGTTCTTCTATGTTGCTAATTGCTTTTTCAGAAAACCTGTTTTCTCTTCCTGGATATTGTGCAACGAAAAATTTTATATTTTCGAATTGTCCTCCCCATTTTCTAAATGCTGATACTCCACCACCTGCAAACGGAAACACAAACAAACTAGCTTTAGTGTTTTCCGTCTCTTTATTAACGTATTCAAACCACATTCCCATCAAAACACCTTCTATCTGATTATTAATATACTACTAGTACTATTATTGTTAGATATATCTAACAATAATAGTTTAATCCTTCTAACATAAAAAGTCAATGCATTTACAATGTTTTATAGTTATATTTTCTATGCTTAAAAGACTTGAAGAAACTAAGTTACATATCCTTTATAACCATCAAAAAATAAAGAACATGCAATTTTAAAAATCAATTGCATGTTCTTTATCTTATATCTTGTCTTCAAAATATTTTTTAATTTTATTGAAAGTATCTTTTGATATTATATGTTCAATTTGACAGGCTTCTATTTCAGCTATCTTCTCATCTACGCCAATATATTTAAAAACTTGTGTCAAATAGATATGTTTTTCATATAACTCAACTGCTAAAGCTCTTCCCTTTGATGTAAATCTAACAATTTTATCATCACCATATTTAATGTAACCCTTTTTTTCAAGATTTCTCAACATATGTGTTACAGTTGCTCTCGCCACTCCAAGTTTATCTACTATATCTATATTCCTTACTTCGTCTCGCTCTAAGTATAGAGTATAAATATTTTCCAAATAATTTTGTTCTACATATTCCTTATGATATATTTTATTCATAAACCCATCTAACTTATCCCTTCTAATTATTCTTTAAATCAACATTCTTATTATTGTTACACTACTTTTTTTATACCAAATTTTATCATAACCAATCATAAACATAAAAATTCCGAATACTTCACACCATATATTCGCTAATTCATTATATATGTTTTTTTCTTTTTGAGCAAGCACAGTAAGTGCATATGCACTTACGAAAAAATTGAGATAGCCCTTGCTTTTGCATCGGACTATTTTCGTCAATTTTAGCTTGTTGGGAAAATCCCCAAACCCCTGTGAAATCAATCTTATTTGTAATTATTATCTTAAATTTTTCCATAAATTTATCCGTATATTATCTCTCTTTCATTGAATTTTTCTTCAAAAAATGATATAATATTTTTGAAATTTAAATAAGAATTTTATCTCTTAACAGGAGATTTCTTGACAAAGAAATATAAAAATAAATGAAACCTGTAACTCAAGTTTATACTTGATTTTACAGGTTTTTTCTTTTGTAAACTTTTAATACATCTATGAATTGGAGGTTATAACTATGGCAAACAGAACAAGAAATAATGGAATATACCTTATGCTTTCTGATGATGAACTTGAAATTTTGAATAAAAAATATGAACTGTCCGGTTGTAAAAGTTTAAGACAGTTTATTATGAAGTGCATCCTTGAAAAAGATATTTTTGTACTGGATATGAAAGTGTTTAAGGAGATGTCTACAAATATCGGAAGGATTACAGGCAGCATCAATCAAATTGCAAAAAGAGTAAATTCAACAAGCATCATCTACAAAGATGATATAAACGATTTGAAAAAACTCTTGGAAAAACAAGGAAAAGACATCTACTTCCTTCGTAAGAAACTATATGAATTAGGTAATCTTGGAACAAGTGATACGGAGGAAATCTAATGGCAATTACAAAAATTCATCCTATAGAAAAAACACTTTATTTAGCCTTAGACTATATTATGAATGAAGATAAAACCGATGAAAAAATCCTTATTTCCTCTTTTGGTTGCAATCCCAAAACAGCCCATCTTGAATTTGAACAAACAAAAAGAGAATGCAATTCCAAAGCAAAGATCTTAGCAAGGCATTTAATCCAAGCCTTCGCTCCCGGAGAAACTACACCTGAACAGGCACACCAAATCGGATTGGAACTATGTGAGAGAATCTTAAAGGGAAAGTATGAATATGTCCTTACAACACATATCGACAAGGGACATCTACATAATCATATTCTGTTTAACAATGTCAGCTTTGAAACAGGAAAGGCATATAAAAGTAATAAGAGAAGTTATCATCAAATCCGAACGGTCAGTGATAATTTATGTAGAGAAAACGGCTTGTCCGTTATTGATGAAAACTACAAAAGGTTTAAGAACAGATACTCTACAAATGGCAAAAGCTATATGGAATATACCGAATTTAAGAGGGGAAATTCTTGGAAAAATAAGCTTCAGATTGCTATTGATAAAGCTGTTTTAAAGTCCAAAACTTACGAGGAATTTCTAAAGACTATGGAAGATTTCGGTTATGAAATTAAAATTGGAAAGTACCTTTCTTTTCGCCATAAAGATAAAAGAGATAATGGAAGATTCACTCGTGCAAAAGCATCTACTTTAGGGGAAGATTACACAAAAGAGAGAATCAAGGAACGAATTGAAGATCCAAATAAACATCATATTTATGCTAATCAGGAATATCATTATGAAAAACTCTCGTACAAGAAACCGGATACTATTGTAGATATGAAAAACAATGAAAAGGTAAAATCTTCTAAGGGATATGAAGTATGGGCAGGCAAACATAATATGAGAACTATGGCATCTGCCTTAAATGAAATGAGAAAATCAGGTATTAGCTCCTACGAGGAATTAGATTTAAAATTAAAGAAAGTGGCATCAGATAGACAACAATTATTAGATAATATAAAGCAAATAGAAAAAGAAATGAAGTCCATTTATTCTGTAATAGAAAATAAAAATACGATTTTTGAAAATCAACTAACCTATGATATGTATATAAAAGATAAGGAAAACAAAGCCTTTTATGAAGAATATAAATCACAGATCATCGCCTATGAAACAGCTATGAAAAGGCTTAAAAATTCCAAGCTTCAAACATTGAGCATTAAAAATTTATCTGATAAATATATGCTTTTAGAACAAGAAAAAACTACACTTATGGGAGAATATTCCTCTCAAAACGCTATGCTTCACAAGCTTGGGCAAGCAAAGAAAAATACAGATTTATACCTTGATAACAGCCTTGAAAAATAAAAAAAGAAGGAGATTATCCCTACCCATATTTCAGGTAAGAATAATCTCCTTACTTGCTCTCAAATTGATAAAAGTATATTTTCTGCAATATTTCACAATAATATTTTCTTATTTGTCGTGTGTTTCTACAAGATAGTCCTCTCTTCTTTTCCACACAACCAAAGAAATAATAGCGATTATAATATAATTGACCACTTGATTCATAAAGCTGTTGTTTAAAAGTGGCAGAAAATATGATTTTTCAGTTGTAATAAATCCATTCACCAAGATGCAATATACCATCATAGAGCTAAAGAATGAAATCGCTAAATTTAAAATTTTCCCTAACACTCCAAATTTTTTGTGTATGAACTGAAATAGAATAGAATATATTACTACTACCAATATTGCTGCCAGAATATCCCAAAAATATATAGCATATCCGGATGAGAATTTCACTGAAAAGTAGTGGTGGGTATAGTACCAGCTTGCTATAAATACCACAAGTTTATCCAGTGCAAACAGGCTGATTTTTACAAACGTTGCTCCTGCAAATAGAATGACTCCCAAATATAGTATAATTAAGGCTATAAAAAGAATAACCAATCCAATCATATCATTCACCTCTCTATCAAAATAATTTTCTTTTTCTTATAATATAACGCTCCTGTTATAATTTATCAAACCTCTATTTTTCTCTTTCTAATAACAAAACAAAGAAAAATAGTGGATAAACAGCCTTATTAGCTATTTACCCACTATTTTTATAATTTTATCTCTCTATATCTTTGTCTTTTTTGATATTGCTCTGTTCTTTTGGTTTTTCACTTGTCTTTTCTTTATACGCCTTTAACTTACCAAGTGCTGACGGTTTCTTTACATCCTTTGTATTTTGATTTGTTTTGACCTGCTCTTTGGCTTTTAACAGCTTTGCAGAATAAACTTTAAGAGATGTATATTCCTTTCCGTCCTTTCCATGACTGATTTTTTCTTTTCCGAATATATGGACAAAATCTCCTTTTTTCAAATTTTCTACACTACTTACCTTATCGTTATAGGCTAAACAGTTGGTATATTTTACATTTCCTTCCTTGTCATTTTCAGCAACTGCAAAACTTGCAACAGTAAAATCTCTACCATCTTTCGATGTCAAATTTTTAATGTCTATATCCGAAGCAATATTACCATTGATATTTACAGTATTTGCTTTTTCCTTATTTTCATTTGACTTCTCACTCATAGTATTATTGTCCTCCTTTACATTTTCCTCATCGGATAAAACACTATTCTTATCCTGTATTTCGCTTTCTAAATCAGGTGCTTCAATCTCATTTTCATCTATATAATGATAAAATTTTTCATCAACCAAACCCATAATCTTATCATTCATATAATTATCATAAGCAGCATCGAGAGTATCCTCATTTTCTATTCCTGTTTCAAGAGATAGAATTCCTTTTACAAAATCGCTATGATTATACTCTGCTAAAAAAGATAAGGTCTCCTTCATAGTTTCAAAGCTATTGTTTTGTATATCGGAAATGCTTTTTAAATCATTTGCATATCTCCCATTATCCCATTCAAATTTTCCGCTTTCCTTGTTTTCTTTAATCCCTGTTGCAAGTACAAACTGAGTACCTGAAAACAGTATTGCCTGATTATCTTTCACATCTAAAACTGTTGTGTTTTCACTTAATGCTGTTTTTACAATATCGCCTTTTTCTAATTTCATATTTTTTCCCTCCTGTACTTTTACTTGTATGTTTTCTTCTAATTCTTTATCAATAATATTTTTAATACTTTCTTTTATCGCTTCTAAATATCCCTTCCTTTTCAAACTATCATAAAAATCATTAAGGGTATCGAAATCCTCGATACCCTTAATAGTAGATATTGTTAGTTTTATATCCATATCCTCATAACCCGGATATTTCTTTTGATTAAATTCATACACCTTACCTTTCATTTTAGTAAATTCATCTTCTATATACATAGGATTAATGTTTTCTTTTGTTTCTAAGAGTTTTTTTATCGTGTTTATAGACAAGGTTTTGGATTTTGGAAACTCTATATTCTCCGGTGTGCGAATTGTCGTTTTAAACAAGTCTTCTCCTATTCTTTCAAAATATCTTACAGAATAATTATACTCCTCATTTTCAAAAAGTTTCTGCATTTCCCTATCCGTTGCTTTAATATTTTTGTGATATTCCACCTATCTAACCTCCTCCTTACACTCTATCTTTCTGTCTGAATTTTCATTTTGCAGACCTCCTTTCTTTATCTTTTCTTTGAAGTATCCAAGCCTGTCCATTACGGATGCTTTTTCTCTTTTATCCAGATCTCCAAAACTTTGTACTTTGCTATCTCTAAAATCTGCATCGTACCTATCTGCTACTCCGTCCAAATCCATATCTTTTGAAAGCGGATCATAAAAATTGTCATCATCATCAATTTCAAGTCCAAGTGCTGCTTTTAACTTTTCTTCATCAACATGTATCAATTCATTAAAATCCCAAAATTCAATACCTGTTTTTATTTGTATAAGCTCCTTTGTATCACTTGCATCAAGCGGATCATAGGTGTAACTAAAACTATCAATTAAAGTATTATCTACATAAGTATTCATCTTGTAATTGATTAAATCAAGACTTGTTTGTATCTCATGTTTTTCATCCGGTGTAGTCGTATAAGCCAAGCCTATATCTGTCAAGTCAGGAAACATTGTATCGAAATCTTCTATACTGTGTGCTTCATCATATTCTTTATTTAGAAAATGAATCAGTTCTTCCTTCACTTCTTCCAAAAGTGGATTTTTCTCCTCTTTTAAATCTCCTTTTTGTCCCATATCAAGCAAATTATTTACCTCAGCAAGTCTTAACGTCTTTTCTTTTAAAAGCTCTGCCTGTGGAAATTTCTTTTTTATTTCAAGCTTCGCCGTTTCAAGTTGATTCTCGGTATCTTTAAGTTTTCCAAGTGTCTGTTCCAATCTCTCAGGCATCCTATCAAGTACATTATCCATTCGGGTGATATTTCCGATTTCATCCGTTCCAAACTCCCCATAATGATTTTCTTCTCCCTTCAGATTGAATTTATACTGATTGGAAAAACTGTCATAATATGCGAACAAATCGAAATTTCTATATTCTCCGATTTTTACTTCCTCAGAACGAAAATCATCTAATTTTTTTATTCCCTTTATTCTGTTTATTAAGAACTCTCCGGCTTGCTTTTTATCGGTATATTTTTTCCCATTTAAAGTTAAAGATGTGAATTTTGATACAGCTTCTTTATCTGCTTTTACCCCCACTTGTTTTTCATTTTCCCCCATATTTACCAAAGTAGTCTGATCATATTTTTCTAGTTTTTCCTCCCTATACGGTTCCACTTTTTCTATATCCTTTTTCAAATTTTCTATTTTTTCTTTTAGACTTTCAATTTCTTTTGGGTACACCTTTACAACCTTGTCCTCCATTTTATATAGATTGGATTTAAAATTGGACTCCAGCATTTTAAGTTTACTTACCTCAACATCAAGGTCCATTTTTTCACGAATAAGCGGATTTCCTGTAGCTAAAGCTTTAATCTCCGCATAATTTAATGTAGCTTCATCAATATCCTCCGCTACTCTTACAGGTGTCTTTGAATTCATTATTTGAGATATATAGGTTTGCTTGGTTTCAAGTGTTTGGAAAAGATACGCATCAAAGGTATTTTCCGTAATATAACGAAAGATATGAACATCATCATTTTCATTACCTTGCCTTACAATTCTTCCTTTTCTCTGCTCCAAATCCGCAGGCCTCCAGGGTACATCGAGATCATGGGTAGCAATCAATTTATTTTGAGCATTTGTCCCTGCTCCCATTTTCTGCGTTGAACCGAGAAGCACACGAATTTCACCCTTTCGTACCTTATCAAAAATCTTATCTTTTTCTTTGTTATTCTTTGCGTTATGAATAAACTCTGTTTCATTTTTAGGAATCCCCATTTTTGTCAGCTTCTCCTTTATATCATCATAAATATTAAATTCACTTGATGGTGTTGACATATCACAAAAAACTAATTGTGTGGACTTCTCATCCCTATATTTATCCCAAATACTGAATATATTATTTATGCAGGTATTTACTTTACTGTTCGGATCATCAGGAAGTAGTGGATTGATTAACCTTTGGTCAAGTGCCATTTTCTTTCCGTCATTGGTAATCAGAAGCATATTATCGACGGAGGAATCCACTTGTTTTGCTCGAACTTTATCCGCTCTCTCAGAAAAAGTTTCAAGGATTTGTTTTTGTTCTTCTGTCGGTTTAGTTTTTATCGTTTCATAATGAGCATTTGGAACGGGAAGATTTAATACATCAGCAGTCTTTATATCCATAAACTGCTTGACCATATTCATCAGTTCCGGAAGGTTATAAAATTTTGCAAATCTTGTCTTACTTCGATATCCGTTCCCTTCAGGATTAAGTTCAATTGCTGTAACAGTTTCTCCAAAAGTAGATGCCCAAGAGTCAAAGTGTTGTAAGTGCATTTTTTTAAGTTCATCGTACTGAAGATAACGCTGCATGGTATAAAGCTCTGCCATAGAATTGCTCACAGGGGTTCCTGTCGCAAATACAATACCCTTACTACCGGTAATTTCATCCATATATCTGCACTTCATCAGCATATCACTTGATTTTTGAGAATCCGTGGTTGTAATTCCCGCAACATTACGCATTTTTGTAAAAACATACAAATTTTTAAAAGCATGAACTTCGTCTACAAATAGCTTGTCTATCCCTAATTCTTCAAAGGTTACGACATCATCTTTTCTATAATCATCATTTAATTTCTTTAGTTTTGCCTCCAGTCCTTTTTTCGTTTTTTCAAGCTGCTTAACGGTAAATTTCTGTTCTCTATTCCTTTTATATTCTTCGATAAAATCTATAATTTCATCAATCTGACTTTGCAGTTCATACTCCTGTCGCTGCTTTGAAATTGGGATCTTTTCAAACTGGGAATGCCCTATAATTACCGCATCATAATCGCCTGTGGCAATCCTTGAACAAAATCTTTTTCTTTTATCCGGTGTAAAGTCTTTTTCTGTTGCACAAAGAATATTTGCTGCCGGATACAGTTCATTAAACTCTCTACCAAACTGTTCTACAATATGGTTTGGAACTACAAACATTGACTTGTTACTCATTCCAAGCCTTTTAGACTCCATAGCAATTCCTATCATCTCAAAAGTTTTTCCGGCTCCAACTTCGTGTGCAAGTAAGGTGTTTCCACCGAAAAGTCCTCTAGCAATCGCATCTCTTTGATGAGGTCTAAGCTCTATTTCAGGATTCATTCCGTCAAAAGTTAAATTACTTCCATCATATTCTCTAAGCCTTATCGAATTGAATTTCTCATTGTATTCTTTTACAAGCCTTGTTCTTCTGTCTATATCATCGAAAATCCAATTTTTAAACTCTTCCTTGATAATTTCCTGTTTACTTCTTGCAAGCATCGTTTCCTTTTGATTTAGTACAGAACTTTTCTTTCCGTTTTCATCAATGACTTGATCATATACATTGGTATCTCTAAGGTTTAATGTATCTTCAATCAGTTTATATGCACTTACTCTGCTTGTTCCGTATGTGAAATTGGCAAGGTCGTTTCCTTTATCTATACTTTTACCTTCAACTCTGTACTCCCCTGTAAAATTGGTATATTTAATGTCAATATTCCATCTATTAGATGCCGATGTTTTTAGAAGATGGAACATAAAGCTCTTATAATCTTTCTCAGGTATCCAAGTCGCTCCCATTCTAACGGTTATTTCACTTGCCTCAAGCTCCTTTGGCATTACTTCTAGCAGCTTTTGTCTTTGGTAATTTAAACTGGATAGTTCTTTTTTTAAAGTCTCACTACCCTGTTTCAGTACATCTGCATCAATATTTTCAAGCTGTTCATTTTGTTCAAATTCATGTTCTACATTCTTTATATACGAATCTATTACTTCTATTTTATCTCTGATATTCCCGGATAAATATTCATCAGCAGTTACGTAAGATCTTGAAAAATCTCCCAAGTCTATGGCTGAAGAAAAAGGAGTCGTATCACTTGGATCAAATCCATCTAAATTTAAGAATATTTCTCCCTTTAATCCTTCAATGATTTCTCCTCTTGTTTTTTCAGTGAGCTTTTCCATATAGTCGAAATTGACTTTCCCTTTTTGAGAAACAGATAGGATAAGTGCTTCTGTCAGATTGTCGGTATGCTCTATGGCTACTGCTTTTTTTATTGTTCTTTTTGTAAAGATATCGGATTTTTCTATAAAGTTTCCTTCTTTATCCAGCTTTTCCAAAGTGGACAGTAAAGAATAATTAGCGTCTTCACGAAACAGTTTTTTATTTGCCTTACTGTTTAAAATTCCGTATTTTTTAGAAAACTCATCATAAATACGATTTAACTCCCCTTGCTTCTCCTTAATTTCCGTATCGGAATAATCTTCTTTTTGATAAGCAATTACCTGTCTTAATGCTTTTTCTATTCCAAGATATGCCCTTACTTTTTCCTCATCATTTTTATTTAAATCCAATTTTTGCATAACGGAATTTTCTCTAAAATATACCTTGTCATCAATTACTGCATAAGAATAATTTTTCACACTGTCATCAGCCGGAATGGTTTCCACTTCAAATTCATTATTTAATTCTATCTTCTCATAACTTCCTTTAATGTTTTTAATGGCGGTATCCAGCTGTTCTTTCAGAGTACTATTTTCATCCGCAACACAGGCAAGACTTGTTCCAAATCTGCTTGATATTTCTTCCATATTTCCAAGTACCATATCAGGGTTATCTACAAAGTATTTGTTATATGTCAGTCCTCTTTCGTCAGTGCCAAGTTTTACCCATTCTTCATCAAGTTTTACCAGTCGATCTCTCTTTTTAAGAAAAATAATATCACTTGTTACTTCCGTACCCGCCTCGCCTTTAAAAGTATTATTAGGTAGTCTAATTGCTCCTAAAAACTCTGCTCTTTCTGAAATATATCTTCTGATATCTTCACTCTTTTTATCCATAGTTCCACTTGAGCTTATAAAGGCTACTACTCCACCGGAACGTACTTTATCCAAGGTTTTGGCAAAGAAAAAATCGTGAATAAGAAAATTGTTTTTTTCATACTCACGATCAACTATCTTATATTCTCCAAACGGTACATTTCCCACCGCTACATCAAACAGATTATTTGAAAAAGTCGTTTCTTCAAAACCTTTGATCTGTATTTTAGCATTAGGATATAGCCTACTTGCTATCCTACCACTTATACTGTCAAGTTCTACACCATAAAATTTACTACCTTTCATGCTGTCTGGAAGATTGCCTATAAATCTGCCAGTTCCCATACTTGGTTCCAAGATATTCCCACTTTCAAATCCCATATTTAATACGGCTTGATAGATACTGTCTATTACAATCTTCGGTGTATAAAAGGCTGTAAGGGTACTTTCCCTTGCTGCATCGTACTCAGACGGTGATAGATTTTCTTTTAAGAACTCTCTTGCATCTTTCCATTGCCCTCCCTTTTCTTCATCAAAGACATCAGAAAGTCCACCCCAGCCGACATATCTACTCAAAATATCCTGTTCTTCCTTTGTTGCATAACTATGTCTTTCCTCAATTTCTTTTAATACCTTGATGGCTTCTATGTTATTCTTCAGTCTTTCTGAAGGTGGCAAGATCTCATCTTCTCCTGTTATTTTGTAATTGATTGGAGGAATACTTCCCATATATTCATCATCAGGGGCATATCTTTCTTCCCTATTCTCTTTCCAGTTGTCATAACTTTCTAATTTCTTATCAATGGTTTCTTGTCTATGCTTTGTAAGTTTTAGATTATTTCCATCTCCGTCAATTTGCCCAAGTCCGTTTAGATAATCAAAAGAAAGTTCAAACTCTCTATGGCTATTAGGATTTTGTTCACTATATACTGTAAGTTCCCTATTTTGATTATCGACTTTTACAATAAACTGATTGGCAATCACAGAACCTTTATCATTTATTACATCTAAACTATGATGTAACAGTTCCGATTTATCTTCTCCTAAGTTAAGATTGGTATCTATAACAATGAGCTTTTCATTTAGCTCTTCTCTGTCAGAAAAACTTACAATCGGAATTTGATGATTATTTTTTGATACAGGATTTAGCCATATATCATTTTTCTCTAAAATATTATTATACTCAAAGGCACTTACTGTATATTCTTCTCCCTGATAGATTACCTTTGCCCCTATATTGACAGGTACACGTTCTTTCTCACTTGAAATTTCTTCTTTTCCCTTTGTTGTATCCTGTTTCTCAAATATATCTGTTAAAGACAGTTGCTTTGCTTCAATACTTTTTTTACTATTTTTCTCATTTAAATTAAAGCGTTCAAGGGTATCTTTTTTTGCATAAAGATTTGCGACCGGTCTTTGAGGTGTATATGAAATTTCCGTCATCAGTTTTTCTGTATTTGAGACAAGTTGTAACCTGCTCATTCCTACAGGATTAAAATTATTTCCTGTAATTTCATACTCTTTATTTTGAAAGATAACGGAAAGTCCTTTTTTGTTATAATCTTCAATATCTAACAAAATAAGATCTTCTTTATTGATACTTTGTTCTTGTAGTTTCCCTGCCTTAGACACAATCTCCAAATCAAGTTCACTTTCATTTCTAAAAGGAATAATTTCATTACCCGTTATAAAGCCGTTTAAATAGCCTTCATTATCATCTAATTTTATCGTTTTATATGTTTTATAGTCCTGAATTTCTGAAATGATATATTCTTTGCCTTGATACCTTACATTCATTCCCTCTTGATATACAGGCTGTTTCATTTCTTCCTTTGCTTTATCCTTTTCAATCTGTTCGTTGACATAGCCGGTAAGCATAATATTTCTATGATTATCATCAAGCAGATAAGAAAGATTTTTAAGTATTGCTTTATAACTATCATAGGAAACCGCCACATTGCTACTTAACATATATCCGTTATATCTTAAATGCTGCCTTAACTCCTTGTTTTTCATATCCAAAACAAGTTCAGCCTCATAGCCTTCTTTCTTATCAATCTTATCTGTTATATGTTCCGGTGCTTTTAATTTTTCTTCAGATATACTCAATTCATTTAAGATAAATTCTTCGCTTTGTGGATGAAACTGATATTCGCCGACCTCCTTTACATCTTTAAAAATAAGAGTTGATAAGACTTCTTTCTTATCTCTAATTTCAAGCACCTTTGCTTTTTCTTCTTCCGGTAGATTTACATTAAAATGTATTTCATTTTCTCTATTGATATATGCAATGTTTTGATTAGCACCATCTATTTTTAAATTTCTGTTATATACATAAATGTCATTATAGTAATCAGGAAACTGTTCATTAAAACTTGCCACTTCAAAATCGTATCCTGCTTTTTCTTCCGTTACCCTATCTGATGAAATTTCATAAAGTCCTTGATTTTCAAGATAAAAAACATCATTTAAATCGGTCAAATTAACCTCTTTCCTACCTATTGCAATCTCATCGAAAAGTTTATCTATTTTTGTACTTTCTTCAAAGGTGCTTCCACGATACAAGGGATAAATTTTGCCCTCAAAGTTATTTTCTTTCGGATAAATACGAACTCCAGTTTCTTCTAAGGATATATCCTTTACTCTATCTTTTTCTACAACAGCATAGTAATTCCCAACCTTAACGGCAATTTTATCTTCATTCGGTATCTCAGCTATATTATCTTCTAACCTTACCTTTTCAGCCTCTATTTTCTCCAAAAAATAGTCAACATTGCTTGAATACATTAAACTGTCCGCATTGTTATAGACTACCCTATATTCTCCATCATTATTTTGGAAAAAAGTCAGTCGAATTAAATCCGAAATATTTTCATCATCTTCAAACGGATTATATTCATCAAGCCTTAGACCATCGGTATATACAAAGTTTCTAAAATATGGAAATAACTTTATATAATCATCTTTGCTTGATACCACTGTCATAGATTCTTTTTCTAAAATATCTTTTATGACACTATCTATACTATCCATCCCGTATTCTTTATTTTCTTTTTCCGGTTCAATCTGCTCATAAAGATATTGAAAATCTCTTTGGTTTACCTCATTTCCATCCCCGATATCCATTCTGAAGTGTTCTTCTACTTTCCCGTCTACAATATGGTCAAAATAGAATTTAGAATAACCTACCCATTCATCTGTCATTTCTCCGTATTCATCTTCACCGACAGTCTTATTATGAACTCTAATTTTTTCGTCAAGCACCTTGATTTCATCAAGCAATTCTTTCGTAACAACTTCTCCGGCATAATTTTTTTCTATCAGATTTGAGCCTTCATTAAATTCTACAATCCAATAATCCTTGTTACTTTGAGTTGACGATATGTTATTCTCTACACCGGTTGCAAAGGCATTATGTTCTATTTCTGCTTGCCTTTCATAGATTTCCTCCGCCTCTTCATAAGATACTTCTCTTTCATCTTGAATCAGCAGGATTTTCTGTTCTCTTTGCCAATCTTGTTCATTTTCTTTAGAGTTTTGTTCCGTATAGGTATCTTCATCAAAATACTCTTCCTCAGTTTTTATGCTTTCTTGCTCTGTATATACATCTTCTTGAATATATTTTCCATTTTCAATAAGGTTATCTATTTTTTTTGCAACTTGATTCCATTTCAAAATAATATCCTTACAATTTTCTTTTTCAAGTTTTATCCCCTTAGCATCGTGCCACTCATTACTTCCTCTTGTCCCTGATAAAGCATGCGTCTGTCCTCCTGTTCCGTACTCGTCTTTTAAAAAATTTGCTCGTTCTTCAGTAGTATGGACTTCCCTAAAAAAGTTATATATTCTTTCTTTTCCGCCGGATACATTGCTACCGCTGCTTAAATATCTATCAATTTCATCTTCTGTGATAAATCCCTGTATTGCTGGTAATTCTATAAGTGTTGAGGTAAATTCTTTTCTTGGCAGTTCCAAATCATCTAATCGTTTTGATATATCATCTAAATCATGATTATGAAATCTTAAAACATTTGAGTTCTCCTTATACGCCTTAAAAAACTCTATATACTCCTCTTTTAAGTTCACTCTAAACTCTTTATCTTCCAATTTTTTTGTAAGATACTCTGTTTTTTCAGGATATCCGTTTCTTTGTTTTTCATTTAGAATTGGCAAAAACTGATTTTTTACCTCATCACTTAGATCTCCTTTTAAAAACCATAGCTTTTCAGAAAGTTCTGCTCTTTCAAAAGAAAAGGCTTCTGCTACCTCAACATTTGTACTATATTCTCCATGATCAATCAATTCTCCTATGCGTGTTGCTGCATCTCTCCACGATAAAATCTGCATAGGATTTTCTCTTGAAGAAACATCATTGGATAAATGTATCCCGTCCATTTCATACCAAGCACAAACATTATTTCCATTTATCTCATATCCATTTCCTCCTTGAAAAGTTTTTTGAAGAAAATCAGCGAATTCTTCAATGCTTTTTTCTTTAGAGTATTCGGCTAAAACCTTTAAGTGTAAATTGTCCTCATTTCCTCCATGAATTAAAACAGTATCAATCTCTTTTTGCTGCATTGGTAATTCAAATCTTCCTTGAACTCCTACATTTTGAGCAAAAGAAAAAGAAGTCCTCTCAACTTCTTTATCCTCATTTTCTATATGATTTTGTTCTATCTCCTGTATATTTTCTTTACGATACTCATCTATACCCAAACGATCTGTTCCATCGCCATTTTTGTTAGTGTCATATCCAAGTTCTTCTTCAGTCCTGCGTATTTCAGAAAGTCCTGATCCTGCATTTCTGTGGTCATTTTCCAAGCTTCTTTCATCCTCGGCTCTTCTATATTCAGGAAATCCTCCACTTGTTCCTGAATATCTATCAAATGATCCATTAAAGTTTCTTCCATCAGCATAATCTGATATTCCTCCTGTTTCTCCTCTTTGAGATATTTCAGTCTCTCCTTGCCAAATCGGTTCAGTTTGCTTGCGTTTATTTTCTCGGGCATTTTCATATTCGGAACTAATACTTCCGCTCCATCCTCCATTTTCTCCAATCTGTAAGTCCCTCCCTGTCTCTCGAATGGACTCTCTTTTACGATTGGTGTATAAATCTCGTTTTCTAGGATGTACTCCTTCTTCGCCAATACTACGGTTTCTTTCATCTTCCAAACCTCCTTCATTTCTTTCTTTTTCATTTTCTATAATTTCGGTATTTCCGTTAATTTCATCTGTAACATTAGTATAACGCTCCGCAATACTATTTGTCTGCTCCCTTTTTTGAATTTCTGAAATTTTTTCTCTTTCTTCCACTTTTGAAATTTCTCTACCTATATCCATAAGTATTCTTTTTACATTGTTTGAAGTAAAGAAAAGTAATCTGTCAATATCCTGCATACTTGAAACCTTTGAAAGCATCTCTAATTTTTCTATATCACCGGAAAATGTAACTCCCATTCTCTCATATACCGATACTTTTGCAGATTCTTCTAAAAAATGAAGAATTTGTACTTTCTTATTTTCCTTTAAAGTTTCATCACTTAAAAAATTAAGTACCTTATTTAGTAATTGCTTTGTATATAGTGAAACGAGTGTATTTATCTTATCTTCAGTAGAAAATATAAGGTTACTGTTTTTTTCTTTGAAAACATCGATAAGAGTATCTAAGGCAGCTACATGCTTATTATTGTTATATTCCCATAACTTTACTTCAGAAATGTTGTGATTTAAACTTACTGTCTGACTTACATCAAAGATATACTTTATCTTCTCTCTTTCAATGTCTAAAACAGGTATTCCTTTTTCTCCTCTATTTACATTTCTTCCTATACTTTTCCAATAGTCATATTCTGCACAAGCAGTTGCATTTTCATTTACCGTATATATGCTAAGCTGGTTAAAGTACGGATATTTATAGTTATTTCCCATCACTTTGAGGTAAGTTTCATACCTGTCTATATTTTCTTTAAATTCTTCTTTTGCAAAATCAAGAATCTGTTTGACTTCATCAAATTCATATCTTGGCACTGTATCTCCCTCCTTTTTCTTCTTATTTTCATATCTTTTTTCTTCTATTTTTTCCTTTGATGTATATACTTTTTCCCAATCATAAAATTGATTGATAGAGCTTATCGCCTTATCTGCAATATAGTGGATATAATCGGTATTGCCTCGTCTTTTATACCATTTTTCTCTTTTCAGTCCGCTACTTTCCATAAATGATATTGCCATTTCTACATTTCCTGTATAGTAAAGCAGCCTTTGTAGCATAAAAAAATCAGCCTCCGATTGGCTGTTAAAATAGCTTTCATAATTACCATAGTAAATTTGTCTTAAATCTTCTCCTGCATATGAAAAATATCCCCTGTTAAATAACTTTTCTAATATGTCCTGATCCCCATTGTAAGAAATAACCGTTGGACTTCTTTTATTTTCAGCACTAATTTTATTTGTCTTTGGCATATATTTTTCATATAAGGGCTTTAGCTCACTGTCAATACTTTCTATTTTGCTCCTATCTCTATCCTTTATAACATTACCGGTAACTGTAAAAAACCTATCCTTATCATAAATTTCAAGATTTTTATATCTTTTTCTTTCTCCCGGCACCTCTCCTTTTCCAATAAAATGTAGTCCTGTTTTCGATGGAGAAATCTCAGCATAGGTGGAAACTTCTCTTAAAAAATCAGCCGTCATAGAGCTTACATGATGATTCGTATTGTACTCCATAATGTCATCACTTACTTTATCAATATCTATTCCAATGTATCCATCTCCTAAGAAAAAGCCAAGCCCTTCGCCAACATTATGTTTTAATGCCATGATACAATCCTCATAGCTATTCCATGTAGCTTTATCATTTGACTTTGCCGGCTCTTTATTTGGCATTAGTGGAAGTTTCGTGTTCTTCCCGTCTCTTTGAATGATTTTATATAGGCACCAACGCTTCTCTTTTTTCATCTCATCAGGAATATTTTCATAGTTTTTTATGAGGTCATTCATAACTACCACCTCTTTTTTATAGTTCCATTCCCTTATCTTTTTTAAGTGCCTTTATATCTTTATTCTTTTCTTCCTGCTTGATTTTTTGCTGATTTTCCTTTAATTTTTTTAGCACAGACGGTTTTTTCTCCATCTTTTCCTTTTGACTTTCTTTTTCCTCTATGCTTTGTTCCCTTTTTTCTATCAGGGTTTTCTCTTTATTCAGATTGCCTTTTTCCAGTTTTTCTTCATCTTTTTGAATTTCTTTAGATAGATTATCAAGTTTTTCTAAGCAACTATCCAGTTTCTTTTGTTGATCCTTGATAAAATCCTGCATGGAATTTACCAATCCTTTTACAATTCCTATTTTCATCTGTACAAATTTTTCCTGTGCTTTGGTAAGGTTATAGGAAAGCTGATGTTTCATATTATCATACAGATGTTTAATACTTCCTACCGCTTTTTCCTGTAAATTGATAAGGGTATTTCCTACAGATTTGATATCTCTTATAATCAATGAACCAAAAGTTATATTTTCCATTTCGTTTAATCGTTTAATTTCAGCTTTTAATCCGGTGATTTCTTCTTTGAGTGCTTTCAATTCTTTGATATTTACATCAAAGTCCTTATTTTGCATCTCTTCTTTCATTTCCTTAGCAATCACAAGCTGCTGATTTATATGTTCTTCTAAAAAGTCAGCTGTTTTGGTATATTCCTCTTTAATCTCCTGCATAACTTCCTTTGTCTGATTTTCCTGTGATTGTAATACTTCATTCTTATCCATACTATCCTCCTTCGTTTTTTCAGTTGTTTTATTCCATCCTTTTATCGAATCCACCTTAACTCCGTAATACCTTTGTATCCCACCTCCCATATAAACCAGGCAAAGGCAATAGCACTGCTTTTGTATTTCTCAAATTCTCCGTTTTTTGCACAATTAAGCCTTTTGGAAAATACATATACTCTCTTTGGAGGATATTTCCTAAATAATTCATATCTTGATTGACCTTCCAAAAAAGCCAACCGAAATAGCATTGCTATCTTTACTTTAGGTCCTGATATTTCAAGAGCGTGCCTTAAAAACTCACTTGCACAAAAATATGGTGGATTGGTTACTATATCCAATATATTTTCTGTTACTGTAAAAAAATCAACTTCTCTTTCTTCTCCATATCCCCTATAACAAATATCTGTAGCTTTTACCTTATAACCGTATTCTTCCAGAACTTTTCCGATATGCCCCATTCCACAAGCCGGCTCATAAATAGGAGATAGAAACTGCTCTCTTTTTAAAAGTTCATGAATTGCCCTTTTATCTGTGGCATAAAAATCCAATTTTTCTCTGTCTTTACTAAATTTTATTAGAGTATCAAACATAGACTAATCCTTTTTATAACGGGATAATTCATTTCTTATCTCAGCTTCTACTCTTCTTAAAAATTCTTCCTTTGAAGATTTCCCTTGAGAAATATCAGACAACTCCATTTCCCACTTTGCAGTTGTTTCAGCAGATTTAAAGTTGTCTGCAACAATTGTTATAAGACTAATTCCTTTATGTGTAGCTACAAGATTTTTCTTATCTCTTTGAATAAAGCCTTTGTAAATTAGATTTTCTATAATCCCTGCACGAGTTGCGGGTGTGCCAATACCCTTTCTTTCAACCTCAATGCCTTTTTTCAAAGCGTCATTTCCTGCTGTTTCCATACTTTTTAATAAGGTGTTTTCCGTAAAATGTTTTGGAGGTTGCGTATATTTTTCTTTGATTTCTTTATCCTTGATTTTAAGACTATCACCTATATTTACATTTGGAAGTTCTATATCTTCATTCTTTTTCACCTTATATTCCTTTAAATACTTAGTAAACCCCTCATCCTTAATTACTTTTCCGGAACTCGTAAATTCAAAGCCGTCAAAAATTGCTACAATCTTTGTTGTATTCTCGATTAAAGGATAGCCCACACTTGCGTGTAGCTTATTAAAAATAAGTCCATACACTTTTGCTTCACTCTCCGGAATACTCGATAAATCTTCACTCATTGAACTTACTGTCGGTATAATAGCATGATGATCCGTTACCTTGCTTGAATTAAAAATGACCTTAATACGCTCTGTATCAAAGTCATTTTGTCCCAATATGTTATTTATCATACTTGTAATCATATCTTCAGTAAGGCATCTACTGTCTGTTCTTGGATAAGTAATCAGTTTCTTTTCGTATAAACTCTGAGCATAATCAAGAGTTTTTTTTGCTGAGTATCCGAAATACTTATTACACTCTCTTTGAAGTGTTGTCAGGTCAAAAGGTAAATCCGGCTTTGTAATCTTTTCATTTTGAATGACATCGGTAATTTCAATCTTATCACCAACTAAATTGATTAGCTGCTCTGCTGCTACCTTATCATCAATTCTGTCTGTGGAAAGTATAAAACCATCCATAGATAGTTCTACGGTATAATATTTTTCTTTTTTAAAATTTGCTATCTCGTCATCTCTTTTTACAATCATAGCAAGAGTCGGTGTTTGTACTCTTCCAACAGAATAATTTTGATTATATAAGCAGGAATAAAGTCTACTAATATTCATTCCTACTAACCAATCTGCAATGGCTCTTGCCTGTGCCGATTCAAAGAGGTTATCATATTCCTCTCCATCTTTTAAATGATCAAAGCCCTCTTTAATCGCACTATCTTCCATTGAAGAAATCCAAAGTCTCTTCATTTTCTTTTTACAATTCACTTGATTATAAACAAGTCTAAAAATGCTCTCTCCCTCACGACCTGCATCGCAAGCATTTATAACCGTATCAATTTCTTTATCATTCATCAGCTTTTTAAGGATGTTAAATTGCTTCTTGGTTGCCTTTGCTACTTCATACTTATAGTCCTTGGGAATAATCGGTAAATCAGCCATATCCCACTTGGCATACTTTTCATCATAAGCATCCGGATTTGCCATCTGAATTAAATGACCAACACACCAACTTACCCTATATCCATTTCCCTCATAATATCCGTCTTTCTTTTTTGTTGCTCCAAGCACCTTTGATATGCTTATTGCAACACTCGGTTTTTCACTTATCACCAGTGTTTGCATAAATTCCTCCTTTTTTCTACATGAAAAAAGACAATCAGAGTTTGTATTTCTCCAATTGTCTTTTAAAGTTTTATATATTTCATTTTCTATTTTTTAATCCATTTTCCTGTTTGGGAACTAACTTACAAAAAAATGTTTGACGCCTTCTTTTCATTGTAAAACCGTTATATGCTAATTTTCATTCTTTATTTTTTCCACCATTTTTATTCCGTTGTCCAATACTTCTTCAAAAGTTATATCTTTCGCATACAGATTTTTTCTTGAATAAGCTTGCCATCTTTTCAAAAAGGCTTCATTTATTTTCAATTTTTCCAGTAAGTCTATGATTTTACCTATGTCAAATTCTGTTTTTCTATAACTAAAAGTTTTTCTGCAAGCCTCTCTTAATATCTCTACATTTACATCTTTATCCTTTAATTTATAAATAATATAAAGATCGTAATAATCCTTACTTCTACTATTTAAAAATCCTCTTGCATAAATAGTTTGTATTTTTTCTGCAAGCATAGTTTCTATCGGATAAGCCTTGATTATTATTTCTTCTTCTCCAAAAGAACTCACATACTTATAATCTATCGGATGAGGTGTAATAACATCTCCTGTTGCAATGTCAAGTGGTACAATCTGTCTTATATTTTCCATTTTACATAAGATATTTGCACGAAATCCTCCATATTGATCTTCTTCTTTGATTGGCACAATGTTTTGCAATTCATAAAAAATATCGTCGGATTCTTCCGGTTTTAAAGTTTCGTTCAGCATTTGAACAATATTTTCTTCTGATAGTTGCATATTTCTCAAAAGAAAGTCTATATCTACAGTACTTCTTGAATCAATTCCAACTACACTTGATAACAAAAAGCCGCCCTTAAAAATAAATCGTTCACTATATTTGCTTCCTGCTAATTTTTTTAAAATACTTTCTAAAAAATAATATAACATAACAGCATTAAACGAAAGACCGACTTCTTTACTAACTTTATGGCAAAGAGCCGTTAATTTAGCTTTATTCATAAGCCACCTCCATAACCTCTCTTACTTTATTTTCAATTCCCATTTTCATTGCAATGTCATAGAGGGAATGGATATCTCTTTCTTTATAAGAGGAATATGATTGAATAAGTTTTACATAAACCTCTATATCCATTTCTTCTTTATGAGCAATAAAATCACAGAGTATCCTCTCATATGAATATACCTTAACTTTATTTCCAAACATTGTAGGTTTTTGGGTTACCCCTAAGTCATAAATTGATTTTTTTACATAATGAACATTGAAACCGTTCGGTTTTTCATTAAATTTATATCCGTTATAAACGGTTACATCGATACTCCAAGGAATTTTATCTGTTTGTCCAAGCAGGTAAAGTGCTGTTTCATAAGAAAATATCGCCTTTTTATACTGATGTTGAAAGAAATAATACTCATCGTAATCCCCATCTTTCGTTATATAAATTCCTTTTCTTACTTTTGACAATCTCCCATCTTTCAATAGTCGACTGAGATATATCGTCGGTATATTATTTTCCTTACAGTATGCTGTTGTAATAATTCCACCCGACTTTTTAAGATATTTTTCAATTTTATTTTCATAATTCATCCCATCCACCCCCTTTGTTGCGTTTACACTTGCATTATATCATTTTTTAAGTGTAAACGCAACATCAGGGTTTACATTTCTCTTTTTATAACTTTATTCCTCATCTTCTTCATCATAAGAGTCGATTGCCATATCATCTATGTTATGCTGTTCTTCTACTGTTTCTTCCAAATCTTCTGTATCGTCCTCTTTTTCATACTCATCTTCAAATTCATCATATTCTTCTTCATCTTCATCATAATCATCATCTTCCTGCTTTTTCTTGTAGATTTTAAAGTAATATCCTGCTCCAACTACTGCAAGAACTATGATTCCTAAAAAAATATATGAGCCGCTACCTTTACCTTCTTCCTTTTTCGGCTCTTCTTTTTTTACTTCGCTTTCCGGTACCGTTTCTTCCATTTTTTTGATTTCTTCTTTCGGGTTTTCCTTCTTCTCTACCATATTCAGAAGATCATCTTCAGATACTTCAGTCAAAAGCATTACATTTTCACTTTGCTCATCGTGATTGATGATTAAATGAAATGTCTTTCCGGATTTTGTCTGGAAAGTAATAAATTGTCTTGCATCTGCTGAATACTTATCTGCTTCTTTGTTATCGCTGCTATCCCCATGATAAATTGGATAATCATTATTCGCATTATCTTTATTTTCGGTAACAGTTCCTCTTGCCTTTGACGGAGCTGAAGCCACACCCTTATTGGTATTTACATTGCTATTTTCACCGTCCATTGATGAATCCTGACTACTGTTATTAGCAGGAGCTTTCGGTGTCAGCTTATTGGGATAGCGAACTTCCTTTTCTTTCTCCTTTGATTCAGTTTTACCTGTATCTTTTGTAGTATTGCCGGAGCTTACTGCATCAGATGAACCTTTACCGGAACTCTGTGGTGTTTGAGAAGAAATACCTGAGCTTGTCTTAATCCCTGAAATAGGACTAATCGGTGTAACTGACTGTGATGTTACAGGAGCTTTGTTTGTTTCAGTTGCCTTTTTCTCAAGCTCTTTCACCTTTTCCGTCAGCTTATCTATTTCCTTTTTCATATCTTCTGATAAGTCTTTATTTCCCTTATCTTTCTTCATTTTTTCTTTCAGACTTTCAATCTCAGCTTCAAGGTCTTTGATTTTTTCTTTCTGTTTATCGCTTAGTTTGTCTTTATCCCTGATTTCACCATTTAACTTATCAAGTTTATCCTGAAGCTCTTTTGCCTCTTTTTCCATTTTGGAAATATCATCTTTAGAAAGCTCTGTCTGTGTTCCCTTATCTTCTGTTTTTTTATCTTCCGTCTGAGTGCTTTCGTCCTGTTTTGGCTTTTCCTCTTCTGTCTGAGTTTCTTTATCCTTAACTGTAATTTTTTCTACTTTACGGATAATCTCATCTGTACCGTCTCCCTTTACTTTATAGAACAAAAATTCGTCAATAAATTTCATATTATCCTCTAACATTGGTAAATCTCCACTGTCAAGAACTTGCCCGGTTTCTGCTTCAATTATTTCTTCCTTATATACACTCTCATCCTTAAATATATATTTTATCTTAACCTCCACTTTAGTTTGAGCTAAAACTTCTGTGGGACTAATCAGTGTCGGGATTAAACTACCTTGTGCAAAAACAATCTGGTGATTGAAAAGCATTGTTCCAAGTAAAGCAAGTATCAAAAAGATTACTCCGGACAATGTTATCGCCATTTTTTTATTCTTCCATTTGATTTTCATGATTTTCCTCCATATTATTATGATTTTCTGTATTTCTCATTTCCTGTAACTTCATTTTTTCTTGTTTTTCCTCTTTTTTATAACGTCTCATCATTTCTAAAAAATCGTCAATAGAAATGTCAATACTTCGGTATTCCTTTAAAACCTCAATATTTTCCATCTCTTCCTGTTCTTCTTTTAACATCTCCTGTTTTAACTGGAGTTCTTCTATTTTTTCCTGAATATCTTTTTGCTTTTCTATATTTTTTCTATATTTTTTATTCAAAATATTCCCTCCTTATTTTTGTACTGATGGTGGAAATCCAAAACCTACAGGGTGATGTTTGCAAAATGTTGCAATCCAATCATCTAGGGTAGTTACTCTTATGTGTCCGATATTATCCATTACTTTTCCATCTCCGATATAAATACCTACATGACCATAGGTAACACCTAAACTGCTACCACTACTGCTACTTTCAACTGCAACAAGCATTCCAACCTTTAACTTTGACCTATCAGAAGTAAAAGTATAATTTCGATACATATCACAAGCATTTCCTCCAATAAATCCAAGTCCTGCATTTTGATAGACCTGTGATACCCACATGGCACACCAACCTGCTCCTGGAGATGGTGTAATATAAGCAGCATTCACTATTTTCTTTTGCACTTCACTTGATGCTTCATACTCTTTACCACCACCAATTCCACCATTTGAATTTATAAGGTCAGTATTTCCAAATACTTCTCCCATATTTCCTTGTGCCAAAAATAAAGTTTCATAATGTGCCAAATTATTAGGATAACGCTTAAATGCTTCTCTAATAATGCCGTCCATCTCTCTTTTTTCTAAAGTTACAATGAGTTTCCTATACTCATACGGCTCTTCATGACTTTCAGTATGTTCATTGCCATCAGCATCCGTATAGCTGGATGTAACGGTTCTATATCTGATTTCAATCTCTTCTTTATAAGTCAGCGTATACATTTTTTGAAACAGATGTTTTAGTTCACTTTCTACTTCAGAAATATTCTTTACAATTCCATAACGAGCTGTGATATATGACAAGAGTTCATGAACATTATGACCAATTTTCTCTTTTCCTTTGATAATATATTCATCATAGCCCGGATGATTTTCCTCCACACTGTCCATTTCTTCTTGCAAAGCCTGTTCCAAAGATGAAAACCCCTGATTGATTTCTTTTAAGGTGTCTTCTGATGATAAGTAGGTGGTTGAAACAGTATTACTTACCATTCCCGTTCCCATATTCATCATCATGCTCCCAGCCTGAAATAACATAAAAAATATTCCTACCGCTAAAAGTGATAGAAATATTATCTTTTTCCCTCTGCCCTTTACAAATTCGCCAAATCTTTTACTGCCCTCTATAAAGGATTTTTTTATTCTGTTTTTCACACTATCTTTATACTTCTTTTGAATCTGCTTTTTATATTGCCTTCTCTTAAAGAACTGTCTGAGCCTTGAGGTGTTTTGGTAATCCACGCTTTTTTTCATCTCTTCCATATTCTTTTGAAAAAAGAGTTTCTTCTCCTGTTTATCAATGCTTTTACCTAATTTTGTTATCTTTTTTTGCCTTTTTAAATTTTTCTTTTTCCCATGATAATATATTTTCCTTGAAATATTTTCGACTTGATCTGTAACCTTATAAGCAGTACCTACTCCGGCATTATCCTCTTTTCCACTTTCCAAATACCTCTTTGCCATACCCGTTGCTATTACTGCACTTTTAGCACTTTGACTTTTCCCGTCAATTCCCTTATTTTTCAGTTTCTGCTCTTGTCTTTGCTTTTTCTGCTGTAACTTAGATATTTTCTTTTCCTTATTTTCAAATTTTCCTTTTCTTTTTTGTGATGAATTTTTATCGGTAGTTTTTCTTTTATTATTTACGTCCTCAAATAAATTATTTTTCGTATCCTTATTTCTTGTGAACTCTTCATCATCAAAGTTGCTCCTCACATATTTCTTCTGGTTTTCTGATTTCATTCTTTCCTTATAAAAGGTGTCTTTTACATAATTTTTATACCTCTTATTCTTAGATTTTGGATTTTTTACATATTCATTATAATTTTTCCCTTTATCATTTTGCCCACTATCATATTTTCCATCATCTGTAAGAGTTCGATATGATACTTTACTATCCCTAAAATCCACATCATACCTGTCTATTACACCATCGTTATCCATATCTTTTGATAAAGGATCGTAGACTTCCTTTTCTCCCTTTTGAAATTTATTAATCTGCTTTTGCATCTTTTTCTTACGTTTTTCGTCTTGAAAGGAAGACCTATTTTGATTTATATTTCCCGTATCCGACAAGCTATAAGAAGATATAGTTCTATCCGAATAATTATTTATATGTCTTTTATCCACATTATTGGATAACTTCTTTTCAGATAAAGGTGGTTTCTCATTGTAAGTTTCGTCTTTCAGTAAGGTTTCATTCTGATTTTTTGAGGAGCCTGTTTCGTAATTATCTTGAGTTTGAGATTGTAAAGACTGTATTTCTTGATTTAAGAGTTTTTCTCTATTCTTTTTGTACCTCTTGTTTTTGTTCTTCATTAAATTTTTTCACCTCCTCACTGATTCTATTCTTTGCAAGATTTACATACTCCTCACTTAATTCAATTCCAATGTACTTTCTGTTATGACGAAGTGCCACAAATCCGACCGTTCCACTTCCAATGAAAGGATCAAGTACAATTTCATTTTTAGGACAACCTGCAATCATACAAATCTCAACAAGTTTCGGTGGAAATGTTGCATAATGATTGCCTCTAAAAGATGTGGTATTGATAGTCCAAATATCTCTTTTATTACGAAACTGCGGAACATTATCGCCCTTGTACTCTCCATATTTTCTTGCTTCATTGATTTTTTGCAACTTTGCTCCGGAATTTTCTTTCAGATATTTGTTATCCGCCTTTCTTCCTCTTACATATCTTTTTTTACTGACTTCTTTCATCGGCTCTACCATAGCATCATAGTCATAATAGTACTTTGGTGATTTCGTAAGTAAAAATATATGTTCATAAGAACGAGTAGGTCTATCTCTACACGCCTCCGGCATAGCATTTTCCTTATGCCAGATAATATCAGAACGCAGATACCAACCATCTTCTCTTAAAAGTAATGCTAATCTCCAAGGTATTCCCATTAAATCTTTTGACTTGTACCCTGAGATATTTTTTGTAGCTAAAGCGTTATTTCCATTTCTTGCCTTTGGATATTTGGGATCGATATATTGTCCCTTTCCGCCTCCGGAACCCGCATAAGAATCTCCCATTACAATAAAGCAAGTACCTTCTTTTTTTAAAACTCTTCTTACTTCATGAAATACCTGTAATAATCTATCCAGGTATTCTTCTACTGTAGATTCTCTTCCTATCTGTCCTTCTTTATGATAGTTTCTAAGCCTGTAGTATGGAGGAGATGTAATGCAGCAGCTTATACTTTCATCCGGAATTTTTCTTAAAGTTTCAAGTGCATCCGAACAAATAATTTTATTTGTATTTTCTTTGATGAATTTCTCTTTACTTCTGCTCACACTCATCCTATTCACCTGCCTTTTTTACTTCTTCAGGTTTGGTTGTGATTAGTGAATATAGTTTTGTATTTTTTGGAAACTGATCGATAAAAGGAACAATCGTATTTCCATAAAAGATAAGTCCTTCTCCTTCCCCCGAATTTGTTACATAAGAAAGCTGATGCTTGGAGATATTGAGCTTCTTGGCTAAAATATCCCTATCTGTTCCTGCTTGGTTAAGCATTAAAATAAAATCCGTATTATCAAAGATATTTTCAATCTCCGGGCTTGCAAGAAGGTCTTTGATATTTTGAGTAAGTCCTGTTGGCATACCGCCCCATTTTCTGAAACGCTTCCAAATTTCAATCGAATAATTTGCTGTTTGCGGTTCTTTCAACAAAAGATGAAATTCATCAACATAATATCTGGTTGCTTTTTTACTTGCTCTATTAATTGTAACTCTATTCCAAACTTGATCCTGCACAACTAACATTCCTATCATTTTAAGCTGTTTTCCCAGTTCTTTGATGTCATAACAAACCACTCTGTTATTTGTATCTACATTTGTTCTGTGATTAAATACATTAAGACTTCCCTTTACATAGATTTCCATTTCTACTGCAAGCTTTTTTCCTACTGTTTCTTCCTGTTTTTGAAGAAGATTATATAAATCCTCTAAAATTGGCATATTTTCCGGCACAGGATTTTCAAAGTAGGTTTTATATAAAATTGGTAAACAACGGTCTATAACAGAGATTTCTTCTGCACTTAATTTCTTTTCTCCAACCACCAATTCAAATAGGGATAAAATAAAGTCGGATTTTAAAGACAAAGGATTATCTTCATCGGCATAGTCAATATTGATGTCCAGTGGATTGACATAGTCTTTTGAAATCGGAGAAATTCTGATAACTTGTCCTTTTAGTGCCTCTACAAGAGGAGAATATTCAGCTTCCGGATCTGCAATGATAATATCATCATCTGTAATCAAAAACGCATTAGTAATCTCTCTTTTGGCTGCAAAGGACTTTCCAGAACCCGGTGTTCCTAAGATTAGTCCATTCGGATTTTTGAGTTTCTTTCGGTCAGCCATTATGATATTACGACTCAAAGCATTTAGTCCGTAATATAAGCTTTCTCCCTTGATAAAAAGTTCTTCTGTTGTAAATGGTATAAAGATAGCTGCTGCACTTGTGGTAAGTCCTCGTTCTATCTCCACTTCATTGATCCCAAGAGGTAAACTTGCAACAAGTCCCTGTTCTTGCCTGTAATTTAGGTTTTTCAAACTGCAATTATGTCTATTTGCAATGGACTTTAAAGTAAATACCGTATTATCGAGTTTCCCCTTACTTTTACTCGTGTTCATAAATAAAATGGTGATGAGGAACATCTTTTCATCATGATTTTGTAGTTCTGATAGCAAGTTCTTTGCCTCTGCACCATAAGTTACAAGGTCGCTTGGCAATATATCCATATCATAGCCCGCACGAATAGCTTTTTTGTTTTCCTCAAGCTTCATCTTATCCAAATCCGTTATTTTTCTTTTTACATGTTTAATAGCTTCCATCTGGTCGATTGCTCTGATATGAAAGGTAACAATCATATTTTCTTCCAATGCCAAAAACTCTGATAACATCTCATCTTTAATATCTGAGGCTAAAAGTTGTAAAAAGTTTACTTCCGCAAAGACTTCTCCTGTCTTAAAATAAGTCGGCTTAGAAAAGTTAAAAGACGGAGGTACAATATATTCCTTAGTCGTCAGTCCGCTGTATTTCAAATCCTCAAAGGAAAAAACAAGTTTATCATTAGGATTTAAAATGTCATGAATTGTTTTAAGTCTTTCCTCCCCATCTAGGACATAGGCTTTCACTCCCATCTGCTTAAAGTTGTTTAATACATCCATTTCCATTCGCTCAAGTCTACTTTTTGCTTGCTTTAAGTCCTCCGCCTCTATGGTAAATGTAAGATACATACTTTTGGATAATCCATTGTTTCCTTTAGAGCTTTGGTTTAAGAGCATCTGTCTGTATTCATTTCTAATTTCATTAAAGTCATCTATATTTTCCTTAATATCAATCAGTTTATTGATTTCTTCATTTTCTCCGATACTATTTATATAGCTAAACTCCACTTCTACAGATGAGTCAAAGAAATTTAGAAAAGAAGAAAATTCCGAGAATATTCCCTCTTGGTCAATTTCTTCCATTAAGCGATAGTTAATGTCCAAAAATCGAATGGTTTTATTAAATTTATTCTTTTCAATCTGACAAATCCCATCTTTTAACATTCGCTTATATGGAATGGTATCCTGTACGGTTTCTTTTTTCTCCTCTTTCATAAAAAAAGGAAACCACCCGTTTTTCTTTGATGATTTCCCTTTTGTTTTAGATTTTGCTTTTTTCTTCCCTGATTTTTTAAGTTCGGATAACTCTTTTTTATTTTTCCTAAGCTCCAACTCTTCTTTTTTAATTCGTTGTTCCTGTTTTTTTCTTTTGTCTTTGTTCAACTTTTTTCCTCCTTCCACTTGCCTTATTTTTGTTTCCTATATCTTGCTTTTTTGTTCTCTCTGTATGATAAATGCTCCTCGCTTTATATAGCCTGATCTTTTTACTTTTTTGAAACCTGAGGATATATGCTAAATGTTTTTCAAAAGGTAAATTGTCCTTTTCATAAAGCGTTACAAAAAGAACAGGTAGAACTACTATACTCATTATAATCATGGAAATATCTGTACTAAGAAAATTTTTACACAGCATATATACAGGAAAACCGATAAGCCCTGCTATGCTAAAACCTATAAGCTGCCTTTTTGTCATATTCAGGGCTACCTTGGTTTTTACTTTTGTAAGGTCTTTTGGTATCTTTACATAAGCCATAGCCTAACCTCTATTCTTTTTGCCGGTAATTTCTTCTCTTAAATCGGATAACTTTTCCATGTGCTCCCAAAGTGAGATAATTTCTTCTTTACAGTTTTCCAGTTCTTCAACCAATGCTTTTACTTCACCTATTCTATCAATATCTCTTTTTACCAAATTTAAGGTTTCACTCATTGAAATTACTTCTTTTAGAAGAAGATCCATTACCTTTACCGATAAATCTCTAAACTCTTCTTGCTTTTCGTTCTCCGTCTTTGATTCATCTACTAAAAAATCTATTTCTCCTTTTACTGTATCATCTTTATCATTTTCTGTAGCAAATTTATCGTTGACACAAGAATCTTCTTCTATTTCATCAAAATCAAAGTCAAAATCATCTTCTTCAAGATCGGATAATTTTTTCGTTTTCTTTTTTAATAGCACTGTAATAATTGTCCCGATAGAAAGGGCTGAGCCTGCTCCTATCAAAATCCTTGTTTTTTTATTTATTTTATTCATTCTTACCTCCAATAATTATATTTTTTGTTCTGATTATTTCATCAACTTTTGCTCATTTTGAACTAAAGTCCTTTAGTGACTGTTTAAAATCGCCTTTGCTATACTTCCGGATTTCATCATCATTACTCCAAGAATCAATCCATATGCCAATACCTGTAAAATACTTGTGTGGATATCCGTAAAGTTTACGGTTTTGACTAAGACTGCGTAAATTCCAAAAAATATTAGGATGAAAAGTCCCTGAAGTCCAAGGGCAAATAGACTTTTTATATAGTTTGTTCCGATATTTGACCATTCTTTATTTCCCATCGTAGAAAATGGAATTGCCGCAACAGAGCAATAGATATATATCTCAATCATTCTTCCATATAGGATTACAGTGATTAAGATTGATAGAATCGTTAAAGAAAATTTAACTAATCCCGTCTCCAGTGCAATCCCAATGAGTGTTCCAAGTTCCTTTGTTTTAAGGGCTTCTACCATAGCATCAAAATTTCCCGGTGTGATATTCGCACTTGTCCCCACAACACCTGCTGCCTTTCCTATCATGGACTGTGCCACATCAAAGACTGCCATTGAAAAATCAAACGCATGAGACACAAGCCATACAGCTATCCACATTTTAATAATGTACTTAAAAAATTCAAAGGTATCCGTATCGTGCATAGAATTTTTTCTCATTACCACCTGAATCAGTTCTATGCAAAGTATTGCGGTTAGAATTATCGCTGCTATGGGTAAAACAACATTGGTATTGATTGATTTAATGAAGGTAAAGACCTCCGAGTTCCAAGAACTCGGAGTCTTTCCCACTTCTCCTGCAACAGTTCCTACTTTATCATTAATATCCACGAGCATTGCAGAAAGATTATCTTTAATAATATCAATCATAATATCCTTGAAAAACTCTTCTATCTTACCAAATAAATCAAACATTATCTCAAGACATTAGCAAGTAACGGAATTAGTTTCAGCCCTATTAAAACAATTCCTCCACCGCTCATCAATTGCTTTATGCCTTGTGATTTGGCACCGGGATTATCTGAGCCGTATCCTTCAAGTAAGTTAATTACTCCCCATGCACCAAGTCCTGCACCGATTGCCATAACTAAAATTTTAAGCACATTTACTGCCTGTACAAAAAAATCCATAATTTATTCCTCCTTATTTTCCTGTTCTTTTTCATCTTCTACTTCTTTATCAATTTTATTGACATGCTTTACAATAAAGTTTCTGTATGTCTTACCCTCTTTTTGAACCTCTTTGTAATATCCGTAAACATGGATGAAATCTCCCTTTTCAAAGTCCTTTGTAATCTCCGCCTTTTCTCCATAGACATTACAGTTGATATACTCCTTCTTTTTTTCTCCATCTTTTCCCATCTTTCTAAAGAGTGTAAAGTTTGCAACTGTTACTTCTCCGTCTTTTCCTTGAATGGTTTTGATTTCTACATCATTGATTAAATTTCCGTTGATATTTAACATTTCTTTTTCCATATCTTTCCTCCATTTCATTTCTTTTGATTGAATCAAAAAAGACCACGACTTTTTCTAATTTGTCATGGTCTTATCTATATATTCTTCATATTCTTCATATTTAATTTTCACTTCTGCTCATTTTAAACAGAAGTTGTCAACTCTTCTTTTATTCCTGCCATAATATACTCTACGCAAGGAAGTGCAATCGCATTTCCCAAAGCCTTGTATCTTGCACTGTCAAATATGATATTCCCATCTACTCCATACTTTGTGTAGTTATCAGGCAATCCCATTAGTCTTTCACATTCTATCGGCATTAAATATCTAATAAATCCCTCCTCCTCTTTTCCATTCTCCCAATACGCAAACATTGTCGGACTTGATGCTAATAGGGTTGGAAAAGGTTCATTTGGCTTTCCGAAGCTGTTTCTAAAAAGAGTTTTATTTCTTCTTTTGGCTCCTCCTCGCATTTTTCTATCTTGAAAGGGTCTGATGTTTGGTATTCTCCTCCCTGCTTTATCAAAATATCTTCGATTGGACTGGGAATCCTTATCTTCGATATTTCCGATAATCTTAGGATTTTTGAACAAGTTTTCGGGCTTATATAGTATTTTGTGGGAACGAAATCCTCCAAAATCGCAGACAATAAATATTCTCTTTCTTCTTTGTAAGAGCTTAGGCTCTCCGAAATATTGGGCGTCCAATACTCTCCAAGAAAGTTCAAATTCTCTCCCTCGCACCACTCCTGCATTTGCACATTTAGACTTAGGCATTGGAATTTGGGTGCTACCAAAGGATTCGAGGACGGTTCTAAAATCCATCCTATCTCCTGATACAAAAGCTCCCATGACGTTCTCCCAAATAGCGAAAGTTGGATATATCCCATTTGTTTCACACCTCATTTCTTTAATCAATCGTATCGCTTGATAAAAAAGAGATGATTTTTCTCCACTAAGTCCTGTAAAATCTCCTACTTTTGAAAAGTTTTGACAAGGAGAACCGAATGTGATAATATCCACCGGTTTTATATCTCTTGCCTTTAATTTTGTTATATCTCCTAGATGCTCTACATCAGGAAAATGCCTTTTTGATATCGATATTGCATTTTTATCAATTTCGCTTGCCCATACCGTCTTTATCCCTACATTTCTTGCTGCTAAAGGAAATACTCCTATTCCATCAAATAAACTTCCTAGTGTTACTTCTTTTAACTTACATCACCTCTTTTCTATTTTCATAAGCTATTTATATATACTACATTTTTTATTTTTCTTACTTCCGCTCATTATGAGCAAAAGTGGGAGGACTTCTAACTCTTGTTTTCATTTATCATTTCTCCGTTACTCTTAATATGAAAAAAGACCAAGATTTGTATTTATCTTAAGTCCCTTTTCATCAATATACTTTTGCAAATTTCTTCTTTCTTTTTCAACTCATGTTTTTATTTTTTCAAGTTCACTCATCCTTTTTCCAAAATCTAAGTTAATATAAACTTCTGCTCATTTTGAACGAAAGTTATCTTAAATCCTTATACATCCATGTCCACTACTGTTATTTTCATGTTTTCTTTTAGATTAACTTTATCTTTTCTCTTTAGATATTTTTCTATATCAAAGGCATTTTTTTCGTTGTAATCCGAAAGCAATTTATAGTTCTTATGCTTTGTTATATCAAATTTATCGGAATAAAAAGGTCTTGCTCCTCTTATTTCCAAAATACACTTTCCTCCGTCCATTACTTTCAGTTCATCTCTACTCATCAGTTCTTTGCCAAGCTTTTGATAGTTTAGTCCGAAAGACTTTTGATTAGACCTTGTTTCCGATGTGTTGTAAAGGTCTATGGTTTCTTTTCCTAAGTTTTCTGACAGTTCTTTTATGGTAGTTCCCTCTTTTCCTCCTAAAAATAACTCACTATCACAATTTCCCAAAATCGTGTCAGCATGGTCTTTGTATATGGCTTTTAGTTGGCTTTTTGCTTGTAGGATAATACTTGCAGATATTTCTCTGGAACGAATGGTTGCAATGAGTTTTTCAAACTTAGGTATTTGTCCGATATTGCTAAATTCATCAAGCAAACATCTTACATGAACAGGTAATCTTCCTCCATAAACATCATCCGCCTTATCGCATAGAAGATTAAAAAGCTGGGTATACATCATCGCTACCACAAAGTTAAAGGTATCATCCGTATCTGAAATGATGATAAAAAGGGCTGTCTTTTTATCTCCTATGGTATCAAGTCCCATTTCATCATATTCCATAAGATTTCTTAACTCTTCAATATCAAATGCCGCAAGCCTTGCACCACAGCTAATCAATATACTTTTCGCCGTTTTTCCCGCAGCCAGTTTATATTTTCGATATTGTCTTACTGCAAAGTGGTTCGGTTTTGTTTCTTCCAATTCATCAAAGATATAATCTACTGCATTTTTAAAGTTTTCATCTTCTTCTCTAACTTCACTGGCATCAATATAGGCAAGTAAGGTCTGAAAATTTTGTTCTTCTTCTGGTGCTTCGTAGTACAGATAACCTATTAAGGCTGTATAATACAAACGTTCGGCTTTCACCCAAAAATCCTCACTGGATTTTTCACCCTCTCCCTTTGTGTTTGCAATAATTGTCTGCACCAATTTTAATATATCTTTTTCACTTCTTAGATAAGAAAAAGGATTATAGTGCATGGATTTTTTGAAATTAATAGTGTTTAACACCTTAATATCATATCCATTTTTTTCTAACATTTTTCCACATTCAACAAGAACAGTTCCTTTTGGGTCCGTTACAACATAGGATGAGTGCATTTGCATTAAATTAGGTTTTAAGAAAAATCGAGTCTTTCCGCTTCCGGATCCACCTACTACAAGCACATTTTTATTTCTTGCAAATTTAGGGTTTTTGGGTCTACTATTCATCGTAATCCGTTCCGTATTAGTTAAAAGTATGTTGTTTTCAAATTTTTCATCTGCGTAAGGCTCTATGTCTTTAGAATTTCCCCATCTTGCTGAACCGTATTCTACTCCTTGGCGAAATTTCTTTGCATTTTTCATTTTCGTATGAACAATGAATTTTATAAGAAAGGCTGTTACTATCCCTACAAGTAAATCTGAGGGATAAATACTTGGAATAAAACTCATTTTGTGGATTTCCAATATCCCCTGAAAGATTTTATCTACTATATCTCCACCTACATATCTTCCTGTATGTGCGAAAAATATATTTCCTAGATAAAAGAAAAAGAGATAAGGTAGATTTTGTAATACAAATCTTTTCTTATCTCTTATGTGAAATATATTTTTTATATCCTTTAGTATTTCATTTACAATCCTCGTCTTTACCACTCCTTTCCATTTACAAACTCTGTTCTTTATGTTTTTCTTTAACCTTGTCTTTTTGTGGCATATTCTTAATCTTATTTTTAAATCGGTTGAGTTTATTTATTACTGATTCTCTTTGTTTATCTTTCCCTGCAAATTTTGCTACAGCTTCTTTAAATGCCTGTTCCATTACCTTTTCATCTTTTGCCTGAAAGAAAATTATATTGTTTCCCGTAGTGAGATCTTTTTTGATACTGAATTTCACGCCATTTTTATTTAAATCTCTTTTTAGGTTCTTTAAGTCCACATCATTTAACTCTAAGGTTTCAACCTTCCCCTTTTTTACTAAATCTTTTACTGTAGTTGGCTTTTGCTTGCCGATGAAATCCTTTAAGCCATTTTTCTCTTTTTCCGCTTTGTTCAGTATCATTTTCATAAGTTTCACAACTTCTCTTGCCGTTAGATGAAGGGCTTTTTTCTTTACTGCAATTACTTGCCTTGTAACTTCTTCATTGATCAATATATCACCTACTTTCCATAAGTATTGTGTTTACCTTTCGTGCTTTTTCTTTCATCTTTGATATTCTTCTGTTTTCTCCTGTAAAAAGAATGGGTATTGCCATTTCCAGTATCCTTGAATAAATTCTCTGTTCTTTAAGATTATTCGGATTTGTAAGCTGCTTTGCACTAAGATTTGTAGTTAAAATAATCGGTTTATTTGCTCTGTATCTGCTGTCAATGATATTAAAGATATGCTCTGTGGCAAAAGGAGTATCTCTTTCCATTCCAAAATCATCAATAATGAGAAGTCTATATTTATTAAGCTTTTCAACATACTTATTTTTGTTGATGTCCAAATTCATCATATCATTCAGAATGGTAGCAAAGTTGGTCATCTTAACGGAGATTTCTTTTTCAATTAGGGCATTGGCTATTGCTGATGCAAAATAAGTTTTTCCGGTTCCCACAGGTCCTGTAAGGAGTAAACCTATGTTTTCTTTTTCCATTTCCTCAAATTTTTTCACATAGTTTTCTCCGATTTTTCTATGCTCTAAACCACCATCTTCTGTTTCAAAGGTCTGATTTTGCAACAGTTTATCTTCAAAAGCCTGTTTTCTTAAATCTGATAGGATTCTTTGATGCTCCAGTTCTTTCCAATGCTGTCTTTCTTTTTCCAATTCTTTTTCTCTGCAAATACAGTTTTTAGGTATTTTTCTTAAACTTCCTCCTATATTACTAATTTGCTGTTTGGGACTATGACATACTCCACAATAAACAAGTCCGTCATTCTCATTGATATAATCTCCGTTTTTTTCGTTCAAAATATCTTTTTCCAAGCGTTCAAATACTCCCCCGAAGATATTTCCTACACTGTCCATATGATTCCTCCATAATTTCTGTAATCTTTATAATTTCATTTCATTTTCCCAATTCTTAAACTCACTTTCCTTATCATCTTTACCTGCTATGTGGTGTTGAAAATCTCCTGCCATATTTCCATGTCTTTGCTGTAATCAGTATCATTTGATTTTACTTCTGTTGTCATTCTTAAGATATTGACCGGTGCATTATACAAAAGGGATAGAAGATAGGCTCTTAAATTTGTAATTTTTCTTTTATTTTCATCAAGAACAAGTAGGACATAATTGATATGTTCTTTTTGTAGTGATAAAAACTGCTCTTTTACGGTTTCAAAATCTATCATTCTCTGATTGATTCTTATATCTGTCTTACCTTGAATTGCCTCTGCCATTACTTTTATAATAAGGTCAATTTTTTCTTTATCTTTCGATTGTTCTTTCACAAGAAAAGCGTAGTCTATATTTTGTTTTAGTATTTTTATTATTTCTTCCATCTCCATATTCTGCTTTTGACTAAGTAAATCCCCTTTTATATTCTTTTCTTCTGAGGGGGATATGGGGGAGGTATTATTATACTCAGTATTACTATATTCAGTTTTATTAAGATTAGTCTTATTACATTGTGATTTACACAATTCTTGTTTTGTGAAATTCACATTTCTTGAATTGTGATTTTCATCATTCTTGAATTGTGATTTACATAATTCCTGATTTGTGATTTTTTCTTGTATGTGAGTTTTCTCTTTTATTTCCTGAATAATAAAATTCTTTACATAGAGTATGTTGGGTTTACCAAGTCCCAATCTTTTCTTTTCGACAAGTCCTATTCCTTTTTTATCATCTAACTCCTGGAGGATTTTTGTTGCTTTCTGTGTAGCACAGCACATGATTTCTGCAATTTCTTCTATGGTGAAAATGATATATACCTTATTTTCTTCATCAATCCAGTTATTTTTCATAGACAAGTTCATTCGGTCAAGTAAAATTCCATATAACACTTTGGCATCGCTGCTTAATTTGGAAAATATAGGATCTGTAAATAACAGTTTGGGAATACGGAAAAAAGAGAACTGCTCTGCTTCTTTTCCATAATAGTAGTTAAATTTTATGCTCATACTCTCTACCTCCTCCTATGTTTTTAAGTATCAAAAAAGAGATAGCTGCTTTTCTTTGCTATCTCTTTCTGAATGAATGCTCTAATATTTTATTTTTATCTATTTTTCATTATTTGTATCGTCTTTTTTATCTTGTTTTTTATTTAGAGGCTCTTTGACCACATCTTCAATCAGCCTTGATAGGTCAACTGCATTTTTTGAGGTAATGACCGGTTTCCCGGTTTTTTGTTCTATTTCCTTTCTCGCATTTCCTGCAACACTTCCTCCCTCTTTAGCAACTTTCCTGTTTTCTTCCAAGCCATTAGGATTCGTCGTTTTAGTCAGCTCTGTTGTTGTGGCTTCTGCAAGCATATTAAGGACTATTTCAAGTGTAGTCATATTGTCCCTTAGATTTTCTTTTTTCAGTCCTTTTAGATTTTTATAACCTCTTGTTGTCATTCCGGACCATGCTTTGGTGATTTCATCAGTAAGAATTGCGTATTCTTTGCCTTTTTGTATCCCATGGTCATCCCAAGCATCAGTCAGTTCTTTTCTTACCTGAATGGCTTGAAGTCTTTGATTTATCCACTCACGTGTATATCCCTTCTTTAGATAAGTTTCTAAGGCTCTGTCAATCGTAAGTTCAGGATCGATAATTTCATCAATTCGTTCTTTTCCAACCTCAGCAAGCCATAACTTAAAAGGTTCTGCTTTAGGGGATGGGATGGACTGGATAATACGGAATATTCCTTGCATATCTGCTACATCAGTTAAACGCATTTTCCCATCTGTTGCCTTCATTCTCAACTGCTTACAAATTGTAAGCAGTTCATTTCCTTCTTCTTTTAATCTCTTTTTTAGTACAGCCCAATAGGTACTGGCACCTCTTGCGTTTTCTTGTTCTGTCAAAACTCCAACTACATCGACTACTGAAAAATACCACTCTTCTTTTTCTTCGTCCCAAATGGAGCGTATCTCTTTATTTTCATATAACTTTATTTCGTCCATTCTGACACCTGCCTCTTTTATATCTTATCCTGCTAAACAGGCTTTTTCACTTATTTAGTATCTTATATTATACCTTAAATTTATAATTTTGTCTTTCTGCTAACGGAGATACTCTCTAAAGTAAATTTCTAGTGCTTTTTCTATAATCCCTTCTGCTTCTTGTTTCGCTTTATCTTGAAAGAATTTTTGATAAATACTCTGAGATAACTTGATATTCTGATACTCTTTTACCTTTGGTTTTTTCAAGCCCAACAAATATGCTATAACCATCTCTTGATTCAGCTCTTCTTGTCTGTTCATCAGATGGAGTGATTTGGCATCGCTTGGTTTTAAGCTTAGCTCCAATTCTTCGCACTTCTGATACAGATGTTCCTGTATTTCTTTGGAAAGATAGGATAAATCTACCGCCATCGTCAAACCTATTTCATCTTCATCCACCTCTTTTTTCCAAGACTTAGATAATTCATTTAATCTTAGGTACCTTGCAATAGATGCCCCTGAAAGATTATATTCTTTTCCAAGTGTTTTTCTGCTGTCTGTTTTATCTTCCTCTTTACTTTCCTTTTCTATAATTCCCTGATCTAAATTGTTTATCTCCTTTTGCAAATCATTTCTCTTGCCCTGACTTGCTATTTTTTCATATCTCATTTTAAGAACAAGGGCTTTTTCTGTCGGCAACAAATCGGAGAAAGAACGCTGCATAAGGTTTGTTTCAATTACATAGGTATAGGCTTCTTTATCCGTTAGATTTTCTTTAACAATACAAGGAATACTTTTTACTTTTGCAATTCTTGCTGCATTTACTCTATTGTGTCCGGAAAGTATTTCATAGTTGTTATCTTTTTTCAAGACAATAATTGGATTAAGAACTCCGTTTTCCTTAATGCTCTCTACCATATCGTCTAATCTCTTACCTGTATATAAAGTAAATGGATGATTATGATAATTTTCAAGCAGATTGAGTTCTATATTCTGTATATCTCCCTGTTCCAAGATATCTCCATCATCAAGCAGAAAATCTATGGCATCGGTGATTTCTCTTTTTAGAAGTTTTTTACTCATAGCAGATCTCCTTTGCCAAATTGTCATAGGCAATGTCTACACTACTGCCTTTTGCATATTTTTTTATGCTTTGCCCGCTATAGATGGCTTCCCCAACTTTAACTGTTTTCGGAATTTTGGTTTGAAAGACCTTGATTTTCTTTTGGAACATTTCTTCTACTTGCTCCATCAGTGTTTTGGACAGATTGGTTCTATTCTCACACATGGTTAGTAAAATCCCCTGTACTTTCAGTTTCGGATTCACTCTCTTTTTTATTTTTTGAACAGTTTTTAAAAGTTCATTGATTCCAACAACTGCAAACAACTGTGTATCCGCTACTATAAGGACACTGTCTGAGGCACAAAGGGCATTTATAGTCAAAACACTAAGTGATGGTGATGTATCTATGAGAATATAGTCATAATTCTCTTTTACCCTCCTAATAATTTCCGATAATATACGTTCACTTCCTGTTTCTGCTCTCATTTGTGTTTCAACGGCGGATAAGAAAATGCTTGAGGGGATAATATCTATCTCATCATAAGATTTGGTATAGCCCTCTACCAAATAGCTTTCTTCTTCCTCCAGTTCTACCATTAACAAATGCCCTATAGTTTTTATATTTTCTGTATTTCCCATATCAAAACATCTTGTAAGATTAGCTTGTGGATCAAGGTCAATGACTAATACTTTTTTACCTAGTTCTTTTAGTGAATAGGCAAGGTTTAGAGTTGTAGTTGTTTTTCCAACTCCGCCTTTTCGATTGGCTATGGTTATAACTTCTGCCATAAAGTCCCTCCTTCTTCTCTATACAGAGATTTCATTTTATGCTATACTTCTATATAATTTTAGATATAAAAAAAGATGATAGCCTCAATCCATCATCAAGTTTAAAAGTTTTGTGGAAGCCTTTAACCATTGATTTTACTTGGATTTATTGTACTATCATCATTATAGCATTGTCCCCGCTTCCGGAGGTTCCCACAATGGCTGTGAATTTTCCTTTTTCAACCGATAGGGACACACCATCCAGTGCCTTTACCATACTCTCGCCGCTGCCGTAATGCTTTTTCAAATCCGTTGTTTTTAAGATCTCCATTTTCTGTCTCCTTTATTTGCTGACTTAATCTTATCACCTGAATGTTTCAAAACCCTCTCGATTTGAAAAAAGAATGTTACAGTTTTGAGAGATTGCTCATCAACCAGCCTGATTTGGCAGAAATACTGAAAAAACAGAGCCTTCACCTTCTTGTGAAGCTACTTTAATGTAGCCCTGCTCTTTCCCGATGATCTCACGTGCCAGATAAAGTCCTACGCCGATGCCCGGGGTGCTGTGGACCTTGGACTCTCTGTAAAAACGTTTGAAAATATCGTTGATATGCGTCTCGGAAATGCCGATTCCTGTATCCGCAATTTCTATTTTGGTGTACATTTCCCACTGCTCTGCTGAAACAGATACCCTGCCGCCCTCCGGCGTGTATTTAACCGCGTTTTCCAGCAGATTAAAAAGCGCTTCGGCCGTCCATTTTGTGTCGTGATAAAGCTCCAGTGTCTCGTCACACGCTACGTTTACGGTGATCCCCTTTTTTTCTGCCGGCATGGTAACACCGCTGAGGGCCTGGGTAAGGGTTGGATAAAAGGCTTGACGCTCGGCTTTTAATACGATCTGCCCGTTTTCCAGACGTGATATTTTTGTCAGTACCTGGATCAAGAAATCGAGCTTTTCCACTTGATTTTGAAGCCCGTCCAGAAAAAAGAGCCTTTTTTCCTCTGGCACCTGAGGATTCGTCACTGTATCGGCATACATTTTAATATTGGCGATGGGGGTTTTAAGCTGGTGTGATATGTCTGAAACAATCCTCTGAACTGCCTGCTTCTGTTCGCCACTCTCCTGGGTAGCCGCATTGGTAACATCATATAGCTGGTTCAGCTTCATCTGTACCTTTGAAGACAGTGTTTCTTCCTCAAGGTTAAAGGCCTGTACCCCTTCGTTCTGGATCAGGCTGTCCAGATTTGTGCAGATCTCATCCGAAAAATAAACAAAGCGCCGTCTGCAAATCAGCTGGAAAATATAGAGGATTCCCCAAAAAGCCACCGCAAAAATTACTGCGGCCACGCGAAGCATGATCCCCGTATCACGATCGGTCAGCGCAAAGACCAGCACCACAAAGGCAACTGTCAAGATAACCATAGCGGCAATGCTGATCCACTCCTGCAGCGCAGAGGGTATTCGTCCTTTACGCATCTTTCTCACCAGTCCATTCATAGCCCATCCCATAAATTGTTTTAATATAGGCAAAGGTATCGTCTGAAATTTTTGAACGCAGGCGGCTGATATTGATGGTAAGGGTATGCTCATCAACAAAGTTTCCCTCGTTGTCCCACAGGCTTTCCAAAAGCATTTTTCGGGTCAGTACCTTTCCGGGATTTTTGCAGAAAAGCTGCAGGAGCTTAAACTCTGTCGGTGTCAGCACCAGAGGTTCTCCGTTTTTACTGGCCGCCCGCTTTTCAAAATCAATCTCCAGGTTTCCACAGATAAACAGCTCTTTTCTGCTGACCTCCATTCTTCTGAAAACCGCGTTGATCCGCTTAATCACAATCTTTATATTAAATGGCTTGGTAATATAATCATCCGCGCCCAGCTCGAAGCCTTTCAAAATGTCATCGTCCAGATCACAGGCTGTTAGAAAAATCAACGGTGTCCTGGCCTTGAGGCGGATCTTTTTTGCCAGACTAAAGCCATCGCCGTCCGGAAGGTTCACATCCAGAATTACCATATCCCAGCTGTCTTTCTCAATTCTTTTTCCAGCTCCTTCAAAACTTTGTACCAAAGTGGTCTTGAAGCCTTCAAGCTCCAGATTATAGCAGAGGCCTGCGCCCAGCATCTCATCATCTTCAACTACAAGAATACTCTTCATTTTATGCTCCTCTCCAGCATATTGTCATAGTTCTAATATTTTATCCTAACTTGTAGAGAAAGAGAAGTTTCTTTTTTAAGAATCATTTTCTTTTCACCTGCTTTTGGGTATGATCATAAGAGCCTGCTGCCTTTTTTGTGCATAAACTGCGAGGCAACTTTTTTCATCTGATGGTAAACTTTTATTGTAAGGAGAGTGTTAAACATGGAATGGATTCAAAGACTCAACCAGGCTGTCAATTACATTGAGGAAAACCTGAGCAGCACGATTGATTATAATACGGCTGCCAAGATCGCCTGCTGCTCAACTTTTCATTTTCAAAGGATGTTTTCATACATTGCGGATATACCGCTTTCCGAGTATATCCGCAGGCGCCGCATGACTGCCGCTGCATTTGAGCTTCAGACAACTGATGCAAAAGTCCTGGACATCGCACTGAAATACGGGTATCAGTCCCCTACTGCTTTTACCCGCGCTTTCCAGAGTGTTCATGGCGTGCCGCCCTCTGCCGCCAGGTCGAAAGGGATTTCTTTGAAAGCCTATCCATGGATAACCTTCTCTATTTCAATTAAAGGAGATACTGAGATGAATTACAAAATTATTGAAAAAGAAGCCTTTAGAATTGTGGGTGTATGCAAATCGTTGGATGTAAACTTTGAGGAGAGCTATAACAAGATTCCTGCTTTCTGGCAGGAGATTGCCGAAAAGAACCTGATTCCCCAGCTTGCAGCGCTCATGGATAAAGAGCCCTTTGGCGTTCTGGGGGTAAGCTCCAGCATGAATGAAAAAACATTCGACTATTATATTGCCGTCGCAACAGACAAACCTTTGCCGCAGGGCATGACTGAGTTCACCATCCCTGCCGCCACGTGGGCTGTTTTTGAGTGTATCGGCCCCATGCCTCAGGCGATCCAGAGCTTGCAGCGGCGCATTGTCACTGAATGGCTTCCAAACTCCGGCTACGAATACGCCAGCGCACCGGATATCGAGGTCTACGGCGAAGGCAACCAGCAGGCAGAGGATTACCGCTGCGAGGTCTGGCTGCCGGTTTCAAAAAAATAGCGTTATAAAAACAGACCATTCGAATTTCGAATGGTCTGTTCGTCTGTTTTCATGTGAGTTTCGTTGACATAACCTCAAAATTAGGATACAATTTTTAAAGCATTAAATTTAATATATTGAGGTTATCATTATGGCCATTAGACAAATAAGAAAATTTCCAGATGACATTTTACACAAAAAATGCCGTTCTGTTGAAACCATCGACGAACGAACTCTGGAATTAATAAAAGACATGACTGAAACCATGTATCAGCTTCCAAACTGCGGCGGTCTTGCCGCCAACCAGGTAGGGGTACTAAAGCGTGTAGTCGTCATTGATGTGGGCGAGGGCCTATACCAGCTGGTTAACCCGAAAATTATTGAAGCTGAAGGCGAGCGCATTGTTGTAGAAGGCTGCATGAGCTCTCCCGATGTGTGGGGAAAGGTCAAACGTCCCGAACGTGTTGTGGTTGAGTACACTACGCCCGAAGGCGAAGTCCTTCAAAAAGAGGCTGATGGGCTTCTGGCAAAATGCTTCTGCCATGAGCTTGACCATTTGGACGGCATCTTTTTTACGGATAAAGTTATCGAGTATGTGGATCTCTAATAAAAAAGAGTACCTCTTTTATAAGCGGTACTCTTTTTAAATAGCATCCAATTCGACAACAGTTCAGCCGTTGCTTTCAATCACTGCTATAATCTTGCTGTATTCTTCGCTTAAGGCTTCAAAAACAGGTTCAAGATCCGCGCAATCATTCTTTCGTACCTTTTCTACCATTTCTGCAGCTTTTTCACTGAGCAGATCAAAACCAAGGTTTGCAGCTGTTCCCTTTAGTGTATGGGCTTCACGTTCAATACGTTCATAATCCTTTTCCTCTACTGCCTGTTTTAAGGCCTTATAGGTTTCATCCTTTGGAAATTTGAGTACAAAGCGCTCCAATAAAGCCGCATTGTTAGAAAAACGCTGTAAAACTGTTTCCAAATCAATTCCAATTGATCCCAGTCCCTCTAAAATATCCATCTTGTCTCTCCTGTTCTCATTTTTGTTATCTTACATACTTTTGACTGACCGAGTTAATAGTACTGTTGTATTAAATTATAGTACAGCCAGCTAAAAAAGACAAGAAGTATAATTGCTTTAAAGACAACTGTTCAAATATAGACTGAAGCTGCTCACTGCGTTTATGCAATGCTCTTTCTTCTGTTAAGACTGGTATTCCGCCAGCTTAGCTTCCAGCTCTTCCAATGGGCGCCCGCCCACCAGGCTTTCCTTTACTTCGCCGTCCTTGAAAATTTTGAGCGTAGGCACACTCATAACACGGTATTCAGAAGCTAAATCGCTGTCTGCGTCAATATCCACTTTTACAATTTTAGCATCCTTTACCTTTTCAGCCAGTTCATCCAGAATCGGAGAAAGCGCTTTACACGGCCCACACCACGTTGCGAAAAAATCGACCAGTACAACGCCTTTTCCCTTCAATACTTCTTCATTAAATTCCTGTGCATTAATTACTCTTGCCATTATCGTTACTCCTTTATCTATATTTATGAATTATTCTTTATACTGCAAACAAATCGTTAAGCGCTTCACTCATCGTAGGATGTGTAAAGATCTGATCTCTTAATACTGTATAATCCAGACCCGCGTCCATTGCCAGTTTTACAATGTTGATCATTTCATAGGATTCCTCACAGAAAAGCATTGTTCCTAAAATTTTATTAGTCTCGGCGTCAATAACAGCCTTTAACAGACCTACAGGCTTTCTCAGCACCTGAGCCTTTGGTATGGCCGCTGCCGGCAGCTTGGCAATCTTTACATTATAACCCTGAGCCGCTGCTTCTTCTTCATTAAGGCCGACACGTGAAAACGGTGGGTCAATAAAAACACTGTAGGGTACTGTGCGGTCACTGCTGGCGCGTTTGCCGCTGCCTGCCAGCTGATCCTTGACAATTCTGAAATCATCTAATGAAACATAGGTAAACTGCAGTCCTCCTGCAACATCGCCCATCGCCCAGATATTAGGAGCGCTTGTCCGAAGCTTTTCATCGACCTTGACTGCGCCCCTTGGCGTTTTTTCAACACCGGCAGCTTCAAGATTAAGACTATCTGTGTTTGGTTTTTTGGAATACGTGTCGGCCTTTTCTGCCCGTAGCGATTAAGACCGCATCCGCTCCAGCCGTCATTGCTGTGCCGTCCTTCTTATAATGAACAACCGCTTCGTTCCCGGCATTTTCGATTTCCTCAGTTTGGACGTTCATTTCAAAACGCACACCTTTATCTTCAAAGGCCTTCTGAATCGCTTCCGCAATATCACGGTCTTCACGCGGGATTAATTTATCTTCAATTTGGTATACAGTAACCTCCGCGCCAAAATCAGTATACATTGATGCGTATTCCAATCCGATATAGCCACCGCCGATAATTGCCAGACGCTTCGGCAGTACATCCAGCTCCATCAAAGAATCGCTGGTATAAACATAAGGATTTCCCTCAATTCCTTTAATGGGCGGAATAACTGAAACGGATCCGGTATTGATAAAAATCTGATCGCCTTCAACCTCAAGGATTTCTTCCGCGGTTTCAATCTTTACACGGTTGGCGGATACAAAACTGCCAAGTCCATTATAGACCGTTACGTTATCTAAATCATTCAGCTTATCAAAATTTTTCTTTCTCAGCATGCCTGTCAGCCGACGCTTTTCTTCCACTGCTTCCCAATACAGGCGGTTCTTTTCATCATAGCTGCCTGGTTTTTGAATGACTGAAGCCTTCGCGCTGTTCACCAGAGACTTTGTGGGGATACACCCGACATTAATACAGGTTCCGCCATACATTTTATCTGATTTTTCAATCATGGCCACCTTTTTTCCCATTCCTGCCAGGCTTCCCGCCAGGGTCTTGCCGCCTTTTCCAAAGCCGATAATGACTGCATCATAGTGTTTCATTTTTTCTCTCCTGTTATTTTTTTACGAACCAAAAATTTTAAGGTCTATGTCGCCAACCGTTGTTTTTTCCAGCTCTTTTTTTCCAACTGCATCAAGGGACATAAAGATTTCATCCATTATATCTGCCATGCCGGAAGCAATCAGACAATCCATTTCCGAATCCCCGGAGCGCCACGAGGTCGATACTACCTTGCCGCCGATCGCTTCACAGATCGAACGGAGATTCACCGAAAAGGGGTCCACGTCAAAATAATAACCGCCTTCGCTGCCACTCTTAGTTTTAACCAACCCTGCCTTTTTAAGCTTTGCCATCACCTTACGGATTCTTGCAGGATTGGTACATACATTTTCGGCAAGGGCCTCACTGGATAAAATCTCGCCCTGATGGTGGTTCAGAAAAACCAGGGCGTGAACCGCAATACTAAATTCACCTGTCAATTTAATCACTCCGTTTCGTAGGGCCAGGTGTTAATTCCGCCAAAATCATAAATATTGGTATAACCTAAAGCTACCAGCTTTCTCGAGGCCTGCTCACTGCGTTTGCCGCTCCGACAGTACACCAGAATTTCCTGGTTTGAATCTGGAAGCGCCTCAGGCTTTTCATCGCTAATAGTGTCTAACGGAACTAAGACTGCATCCTTTATATGCCCTTCTTTGTATTCATTTTCCTGTCTCACATCGACAATCAAAATGTTCTCATGCTCATCCATTCTCTTTTTCGCTTCATCCTGAGAAATCTTATGATATTCTGCTTTCACCATATTTTTATCTCCTTCTTGTTCGGATTGGCTGCTGCCCTCAGTTGGCTTTGCTGTGCAGCCTGTATATATTGACGCTGCCAATATCAACAGCATTAAGATAATTATACCCTTTTTCCTCATAAACCCTCCTTTTGTAATCACATTTGTTACACTTCTTGATTGTAATTATAAAAGTTACATTTCGTTTTGTCAAGCTCTTTTTTGAAAAATACGTTATTATTCACAAATACCTATGCTATACTAATACTTAAAGCAACACCAGACACGGCCTGATATGTAGATTTTAAATCAATAACGGAGTACCCATGCAAATAAAAAAAGATGAGATACGCCAGGAAATTCTTTTAGCAGCGGAAAATGAATTTTACAAACGCGGCTATAGAGATGCTTCAATGCGTACCATTGCCAAAAAAGCCAATACCACTCTTGGTAATATTTATAATTATTTTGAAAATAAAGAAGCCCTTCTCGACGCGGTGATCGGCGATATTCCTGAAAAAATCAACGCCATGATCGAAAAGCACCAGGAATTTCCTGTAGGTGCTTTTACGAAAGATAACTATCTCGCAATTATTGGCGATATTCTTCCAGAGGTTTTCCCTCTGGATCTATTGATGAGCAAGGGAATTGTTATTTTATTGGAAGGTTGTGAGGGAACAAAATATACCGCTCAGCGCGACCGTCTGCTCAAGCTTTTTTCCGAACATCTCGCCGAGCATCTCAGACTTCCCCATGATAATAATCTCAGCGCGGCAATGCTTACGGGAACCATTGCCGCCTTCCTTTCAATCGCAAAAAGCAATAAAAGCCTGGAAGAACGCAAGCAGGATCTTTACGACTATATCGTTACCCTTGCTTTTGGTCTTCCAGACCTTACAAATCCCTGATCTGTTTTTATTCAACAGATTTCAAGGCGCTGACCATATCAATCCGCTTCAGCTTTCTGGATACAAGCCAGACCACAAAAAGCGAAATTGCGAAAATCCCAATACCGCTGAATATATAGGACCACAGTTCTATTTTAGGCTGCATGTCCAGAGTATCTCCCATGAAAAGCAGCATGTACGCAACCAGCCCATAGCCGCATGGAATTCCGGCGGCGATCCCCACAACAGAAAGCCAAACCGTCTGTCTGCGCAGCAGCTTTGTCAGCCGTTTATGCTGAAATCCTAAAACCTTTAAAGTTGCCAGCTCTCGCATTTTTTCCTGGAACGAAAGCGCCCCAAGATTATAAAGGACCACAAGCCCCAGAACAATCGCTGCGCCAATCATAATAAAAATAATAGCGTTCATCATTTCAAGCATGCTGTTGAGCGCTCCAATCAAATCCTCCCTGGATTGAACCGTCTCATAAGCCTCTCCCGAAAATTTTCCTGCTTCCTGATCCGTTACAAAGGACGTTGGCTCAAAACTTTCGCCACTTTTTTCAAAGGCATTCCGGCTCATGTACATTCCCTGTTCTAAAGGTGTCTGTATGATTTCCTCTATCCGCTCCGTATGCCAGCTTGAACTTCCATAGCTGCGCCATTTGATCACATCACCAACAGAAAGCCCTTCGCTCTCCGCTGTCTTACGCGTAATAGCTGCCCCATCTTCCGGTAAAGAAAGTGCGGTTCCCTTCTCATCCTGAAAAGTAAAATAATGTCCTTTATCAAAAACAGACAAAGAGAGCATATCCTTACCGCTATCTTTTTCAATCTCCACTACAGCTTCCTCTAAAAACTGATGGCGCTTCTCTTTTTCAAGCTGTTTTAACTGTTCGTCTGTACATTTTTCAGATAAGCTTATCTTGGTCTCATAGGTCTGAAGTGTGCCATACATGGTGTCAGCAAGGTTGCTGACTGTATCACGCATTCCCAGGCCGCACAGAATAAGCATCATACAGCCCACAATACCAAATACAGTGATCAGTGAACGCAGCTTGTTTCTCAGGACGTCCCGTATATTCCATTGACTGTAAAAGCCCAGACGTTTCCAAAAACGACTTTTCTCCATTGCTGTATGCCTACTGGTCTTTGGCGCTTTTGGCCGAAGGGTCTCCGCCGCTGCCCCCTGTAGCTGTTTGCGGCTTGCCCCATAACAGCTGCAGCAACAAATTAAGAAGCATATAAACGCCATACCATAAACTACCGGTGTCACAGCACTGTTCCACCACGGCATTGTATACATTGATTTCTGGAATCCAAAAACCAGTGGCGGCAGAAAAACGGGTCCGGTAAAAACACCGAGGATACTACCGGCACCTCCCACCAAAAGTCCAAATGACAGGTAATGCAGCGTGATTTTTCTGTTTCGTATTCCTAACGCTTTTAAGGTTCCAATCTGAACTCTCTGGTCTGCTGTTATCCGGGTCATCGTCGTCAACGTCGTGAGTATGGCAATAATCAGAAAAACGACTGGATATACTGAGCCCACAGCGCTCATCTGATCAATCTCATTCCGAAACATCGCAACACTTGGAATATCCTCCTGCATAACAAGCATTGTTGTTTTGCCTGGAAGGACTTCTGTTACCCTGCTCTCCAGATCATTTTTAGAGAGGTCTTCTGTTTTTAAAAGTGCCTGCGTGTAAGGTACTGGACCAAGGCTCCAGGCCTCTTCCGGCATAAAAGCATAACCAAACCTCTTATGATCCGGGACAATTTCATTATTATTTTGGACTGCATACACATATTCAGGCTGCATCACAAGACCTTTTACCGTTTTGGTGAACACATTGTTTTGGCAGGTGACATTAATCGTGTCACCTGTCTTTATCTGTTGTGCCTTTGCAAATTCGCTGTCCAGCCAAATGCCATCCATATCGCCGTCAAAGGCTTCTCCTTCAATTAGATGGCACCCGGATAAAGCGTCACTACTGATAACATTGAGCTGTATAGTTGTCGCGCCGTCCGATCCATAGGTTGTATCCATCTGCAATCTTTTAGTGACGTTCTCAATCCCGAAACTGCTTCTTAACCGTTCGTAATCCTGGTCTGTAAAAAAGCTGCTGTAAATAATGGCGTCAGCAAGGTGCGTTTCATCATAATAATCCTGACTTGACTGCTTCATCCCCTGTCCAATACTGGTCATCCCTGAAAAAATGAATACCCCTAAAAAAATCATTAAAAATATGGACAAAAATTGAGCCGCGTTATTTTTTAAATCGCGCAGCATTTTTCGTAACAGCATTACCACCTCACCTCTCTTACATCTTTCGGTGCAGTGTTGAGCGTAATGTCTTCGATACAGCCATTTTTTATCTGGATCACCTTATCGGCCATCTCGGCAAGTGACGCATTGTGCGTCACAATGACAACTGTATGTCCTTTTTCTCGGCTCATGTTTTGGAGCAGCGATAAAATCACCACCCCCGTTTCCGAATCCAGGGCTCCGGTAGGCTCATCACACAATAAAAGCTTAGGATCTTTGCACAGAGCACGCGCAATGGCTGTCCTCTGCTGTTCTCCCCCGGAAATCTGGGTGGGAAACAGGTGCCGGCGCTCCCACAGACCAACCGATTTTAAAACCGGCTCCGGCTTCAGCGCCTTTGATGTGGCTTCTTTGATCAATGCAATATTTTCATAAACCGTTAACGCTGGTATTAAATTATAAAACTGAAACACAAACCCAATCTCAGAGGCTCTATAATCCGTCAGCCGGCTGTCCTTAAACGCTGTAATGTCCTGCCCATCAACAAAGAGATGACCGCTGGTCGCGGTATCCATTCCCCCTAACAAATTCAGAATTGTGCTTTTCCCTGCACCGCTGGGCCCAAGGATAACAACCATTTCTCCTTTTTCAATCGAAAAGCTGGCTTGATTAACCGCCAGAATTTTTTGATCACCCATAAAGTATTCTTTTGTAATTTTTTCCAATTCAATAAAGCCCATCTTTTACCTCCAGTTTTTATCGTCAATCGTGCGCACGGTAATTGATAGGATAATGGTGGTTTGATTATAGGCGAAAAAACAGTTGGTGTAAATGCTGACAGCGCATATAAAATCATTAGTTAACAAGTGTTCATTTTTGACGCCACAAAAAAGACAGCCTGAAAAGACTGTCTTTTTCATTGGCACTTGCTGATCGTTTCATAATAGTGCTGCGCTATAATATGTATAATGAAATCTCCATAGCTTTCGCACCATTTTTCATCCATTCCCTGAACTGTTTCCAGTTCAATCCGGTTTTTAGGCTTCATATTAACCAGATTTTCAATGCTTCGCCTGTCCAAAACCTCTGCTGCGGCAACCTGCTCTCTCTGACTTTGCTCTTTCGCGAAAGCTGTCAGCTTATTTTTAAGGCATTGGTCTTCCCTTGAAAACTTCGTAAGGTCCGGGGCCTTAATCTCGTGGATCTCTGTCTCGGGTAGATAAAAGGATTGCGCTGTTTTCCTCCGGGCAGATACCGGGGCTATGCTTTCTCCACTGGTATAGAGCTTCAGCCGATTATAAAGATACTGAATCCGATCTGGTGTTAAAACAACAGACTGCTCTGCTATCTGGCTGAGCAGCCTCTCAAAGAGCATCTTCCTGTTCAGCACCGTGTCTGTTGTTTCCAGACGCAAATCGCTTATCCCGCAGCGGTTGCTGAAAACAACATAGTCATGAACCCATGCTTCCTTAATTTCCGGGTAGCGTGTGAGCAGAGCCCGCACAGTATATTTGTTTTCTTTAAGAGGATTTTCAAACGCCTTTCTATTGCCATCTTCCTTCAAAATATACCACTGCCTGTCCCCTTCGCCGCCCGTAACATAACCAGACTCATTTATAGAATTAAATAAATATAATCCCGTTGGGCAGATCAGCAAAACGTCAAGCTCCGCCTGATTTCCATCCTCCGCAAGGATTGACATGCGTGACAGAACCTCATTATTCTCACCTGGAAGCATTAAAAGTATTTGGTTCAGAAGCTGAGGGGCTGCTATTTTAGGGTTGATTTCGACAGCATAGCTGACCTCTGATTTACGCGGCTTAAACGTACTTTTCATGCGCCGGCTTATAAACTTTATCATCACAAACGCAAAAACAACCAGCACCAGCAGGTAAAAAAATCCCAACAATATCTTTAGCATCATTTATCCCCCCTCTTTTTTTATTATACTATACTTTCACATATAAAAAACAGGCTGCAACAGGATTTTTTTGCAGCCTGTTTCATCAGGTTCTTGAGTTTATCAATCTAGGTACTGTCATTTTAAACTCTTAACCTGTTTTTTATGTTTTCGCTTTACCTTGCCGTTCATATTGGTAAATTCCTGGAGCCGCCTTTCAAAGAGTGCCAGCTCTTTTCCAGAAAACTTATTAAAGCTGAAACGGAGCTTCCATTTCAGTTTCCTTTTTAAATCTGTATCCTTTAGAACCTGAACCCTGCGATTTTTGATCTTTACTCTTTTTATTTCACTGCTGCCACAGAACACAATACGTGAATAAACAACCCGTGGATTAATTTCTGGAAGTAAACGCAATAATGCCCGGATATGCCCTTCATTTTGCCATACAGGATTATAGAAAGGAACCTTTTTCCCATTGCGCAAAACCTTGAGCCACTCATTATACCGTTCGTCCCCATAGATATTGCCGCGGTAATTTTTAATTTCAAAGACAAATATTCCCTTTCGACTAAGCAGAAGAAGATCAATCTCTGTGGTTCCCCTGGCTGTAGGCAGATAGAGATTTCGTAGAATCACACTGCTTCTGGGCGCTACTTGATTGAGCATCTGGTAAATTTCTGTTTCGCCCATTTCGCCCGCTTTATATTTCTTTCTATTTTTAATATATTGATTAAAGCTTATCACCGCAGCAAAAAGCAGTACCAGAAAAATTAGCCACAGCATCTTTTCTCCATCTTTTAAAGCTTTATTATTTTAAAAGTATCCAGTATATAGGCGATCATAATGGCAATAGTAAAGACCGGCGCAATGTATTTGAGCATAAAAATATAAAGCTTCTCTCTTTTAAACTCGCCTGAAGATTTAAGCTCACTCAGAACAAAATCTGGTTTAATAATCCATCCAACCAAAACACATGTCAGGCAAGAGCCTAAAGGCATCAGAATATAATTGGATGCAAAGTCCATAAAATCAAGGATCTGCAGACCAAATATCTGAACACTGTCCCACAGGCCAAAACCAAGACTTGGAGCCATACCCACAACAAAACAAAGCAGCGCCACCATAAAAACAGCATTCTTTCTCGGCAGCTTAAACTGGTCACATACAGCGCTGATAATTGCCTCCATTAAGGAAATAACTGAGGTGAGCGCAGCAAAAAGTACTAAAGCAAAGAAAATCGCACCGATGGCGCCGCCCATTGGCATGGAAGCAAATACTTTAGGTAAAGTGATAAACATAAGGCCAGGACCTGCGTTCAGCGCACTTGGATCTCCACCCGAAAATGCAAAGACAGCTGGAACGATCATCATTGCTGCCAGTATTGCAATACCCGTGTCAAAAATCTCAATCTGACCGACACACTTCTCAATGTTTTCATCCTTTTTCATATATGATCCATAGGTAACCATAATTGCCATCCCCAGAGACATTGAGTAAAACATCTGTCCCATGGCGGCTACAACACCCATAATTGAAAATCTCGAAAAATCAGGGATTAAAAGGTATTTAAAGCCATCGAGAGCTCCTGGCAGTGTAAATGAATAACCGGCCAGAAAAATCGTCAGAAGAACCAGAACAGGCATCAGTATCTTGCTGGCTCTCTCAATTCCTCCCTTAACACCACCAAACAGGATAACGGCTCCGATTAAAATAAAAAGCCCCATCCAGATAATAGGCTCTGCACTTGTACTGATATAATTTGAAAAGAAAGTATCGGTTGTGGCCTCTGTCATCCCGCCAGTCGCAAAAACAGCCAAATACTTAATAACCCATCCACCAATCACGCTGTAATACGGCGTAATAATCGCAGCAACCACAACTGCAAAAACACCAATAAAGGCCGACTTAGAGTTTAATTTTTTATAGGCGCCAATGGGGCTCAGCCGGGTTTTTCGCCCAATCGCAATCTCTGTTGTCATCAAAGTATAACCAAAAGTCAATGCTAAAATAATATAAACTAAAATAAATGCTCCGCCGCCATACTTTGCAGCGTAATATGGAAAGCGCCATATATTGCCAAGCCCAACTGCTGAACCCGCAGCAGCCAGTACAAAACCGAGCTTTCCTGAAAACTGACTTCTCTTTCGATTCTCCACTAAATCAAAAACGCTCCTCACTTTTAAATTTATGTGCCTCAATTTTCAAAGGCTGTTTTATTGCCTTTTAACGCACTAATTTTTTATTATATACGAAAACCACTTTAATGTACAGCAAAAAAGCACACAGGGACATCGCTCTGTGTGCTTTCATCCACAATCAACCTTTATTTAAAATCTCCATTCGCAATAATCCGCAAATAGGCTTTAAGCTGCTCCTGCTGTGTGCTGTCTAAATCCTTTAGTGCCTCAATATTGACCTCTTCAATAATTTTCAAAACAGGTTCTTCCAGAAGATTCCCCTTTTCTGTCGCAATCACCTGGACTTCTCTGCGATCCTCTACATTGACAATACGGTCAATCAGTCCTTTTTTCTGCATCCTGTCCAGAACCCCTGAAATCGTAGAGGTTTCAAGACATAAGGTGTCCGCGATCTGCTTGGGTGTATTATGCTCCCTGCCCCATAAGCAGTTCAGCACCCCATACTGTGAAGGCGTAATGTCATAAGGCGCCAGCCTTTGGCTTAAGTACTGAAAAACATTATGCTGGGCTGTCGTCAATAAAAAATTTATACAATCTTGTAATTCCATAAAAATCCTCTATTCTAATTCTTTTGTTACAGAAATATTTACATTCTAAACAATTATATTTTATCCTCTGTTTTTTGTCAATTGAATTCGCACAAAAACTCCTGACCGTTAAAACCATCAGGAGTTTTGGGGTTCTATGTAAAAATCGGCAATAAAGGATTCTTACATCAAGCGTATAGCAGTTTATAAGAGAGGTGTCATAAGAATTATTATCTGAACAATTGTCCGCTGATAACCAATTTCTGGATTTCATTGGTTCCTTCATAAATCTGAGTAATCTTAGCGTCCCGCATCATACGTTCGACATGATAGTCTTTCATATACCCATTACCACCAAGCATCTGTACAGCTTCTGTTGTAACATGCATCGCAGCATCGGTACAAAGAAGTTTTGCTTTTGCAGCTGATAAAGTATAAGGTCTTCCTTCAGATTTATCCAACGCTGCTTTGTAGAGCATTAATCGCGCCTGCTCAATCTGACATTCCAGTTCGACCATTTTAAATGCAAGGTACTGGTTCTTATACAATGGTTTTCCAAACTGCTCACGCTGCATTAAATACTTTCGGGCAATCTCGAATGCGCCTTCGGCAAGCCCCAGCCCCTGTGCTGCAACGCCAATACGGCCGCCGTCAAGGGTTTTCATGGCTACCTTAAAGCCCTGTCCTTCTTCACCCATCAGATTTTCTGCCGGGATTTTACAGTTATCAAAGATAAGCTCAGATACCTGGGCTGCACGAATCCCCATTTTATCTTCAATTTTTCCGATCGAAAATCCTGGAGTCCCTTTTTTGACTAAAAAACAAGATAAACCTTTTGCTTTCTTTTCTGGCTGAGTTAAAGCGTAAACTGCAAAATAATCTGCTAAAGGCCCGTTTGTATTAAAACACTTAGCACCATTTAAAATATAGTGGTCTCCTTCTCTGGTAGCTGTAGTAATACATCCGCCTGCGTCTGAGCCAGCGTTAGGTTCTGTCAGACCAAAAGCGCCAAAGCTCTGACCAGATAATACCGGTGGTAAAAATTCTCGTTTCTGTTCTTCCGAAGCAGCGTTTGACACACTTCCACCGTAGAGGGAGGTTGATACTGAGTAAGAAATAGCAACAGATCCGTCAACCTTGGCAATTTCTTCAACGGCAATGGCATAATCAAGGTAATCTCCACCCTGTCCGCCGTATTCTTTTGGATAAGGAAGGCCAATCAGCCCCATTTCACCCATTTTTTTATAAGCGTCAACCGGAAAAGTACTTGTCTCGTCTCTTTCCCGGACACCTGGCAATAATTCTTTTTCCGCAAATTCACGTACAGCCTTCTGTAATGCCAATCTTTTATCATCTAACTGAAAATCCATTTAAAAAACTCCTTTTCATATCTTTTAATATTTAAAAACTTTTTAATTGCCTTTTATTCCCATTAACTCGTCCCGGAAAATCCGCCAGTCCATGAGCTCCGGCTCTCCGTCCATTTTAGGTGCAAAGTCCATTTGATCAAGGACATCTTTTTGCAAATCAATCCCCGGGGCGACTTCAATGAGATATACACCGTCTTTTCTCAGTTCGAAAACAGCGCGTTCAGTAATATACATGACCGGTTGACCGGTTTTGTTAGCATAATCTCCACTAAAGGTAATCTGTTCTGCCTCTGTTATGAATTTTTTAGATTTGCCTTCCTGGATAATTTTAATTTTTCCATCTTTAATCTCAGTCTTTAGTCCCTCAGCGGTAAACGTACCACAGAAGTAAACCTTCTTTGCGTTTTGTGTGATATTGATAAAGCCACCACACCCTGCAATTCTTGGTCCAAATTTGGAAACGTTAATATTTCCTTTTTCATCTGCCTGAGCCAGTCCAAGAAATGCCAGATCAACTCCACCACCATCATAAAAATCAAACTGATAAGCCTGATCCAGAATGCACTCTGGATTGAGCGCTGCGCCAAACTGTGATCCCCCTTGTGGAACACCGCCAATCGGACCAGCCTCAACAGTCAACGTCATATAATCGCCAATTCCTTCTTCATTTGCGACACGAGAAATATACTCAGGTATACCAATTCCAAGATTGACGACACTGTCCTCCATAAGCTCAAGGGCGGCCCGCCTTCCAATAATCTTTTTGGTACACATACAGTCTGCTTTTGCATCACCAAGCGGTGACTGTGTTGCACCGGTCAATGAAGCATCAAAAGGATGTCCAAAACACTGCTGATGGTCTCCTTCTTCTGCGACAACGACTGCGTCAACATAAATCCGGGGAATTTTCACCAATCTGGGATCAAGGGTACCGCCCTTTACAATTTTTTCGACCTGTACCACGACTTTTCCACCGCTGTTTTTAGCTGCCTGAGCGATGGAGGTTGCCTCAAGAGAAGCGACCTCGTTTTCGACTGTAACATTGCCGTATTCGTCAGCATAGCTTCCCCTTAAAAAAGCAACGTGGACTGGAAAAGCTTTGTAAAGCAATTTTTCCTGCCCATTGATGTCAATCAACTCGACAATGTCATCTTTGGTGATCTCATTTAGTTTCCCTCCCTGATTTCTGGGGTCAACAAAGGTGTTTAAACCAACATGTGTAATTGTTCCGACACGGTTCCCCGCAATATCTCTGAAAAGCTGAGAAATGGTTCCCTGTGGCAGATTGTAGCCTTCAATTTTATTATCAATTACCATGGTTCCAAGCTGAGGAACCATATTCCAATGACCGCCGATAACACGCTTTACCATGCCCTCATGGGCAAAGTGGTCAGCCCCGCTGCCATCCCGGTTTCCCTGAGCTGCTGCGTAAATCAATGTAAGGTTCTTAGGTTCCACCGTTTCCAGAAAGCGTTTTTCCAATGCTTTTGTCAGCGTTTCAGGACAGCAGCTCCCAACAAAGCCTCCAGTAACAATAATTTGATTATTTTGAACCAGATCTGCTGCTTGCTTGGGTGTTAAAACAGGTATATGTTTCATCTCATCACCCTAAAAGTCCTTTAAAGCTGCTTTTCTTTTTTCCAGAAACGCACTCATACCCTCTTTTTTGTCATTTGTAGAAAACGCCAGACCAAAAAGATCTGATTCAAATCTGCAACCTGAAGCCAAGTCAACATCCATACCGGTATTGATAGCAGATTTTGCCAGTGCTACGGCATAGCTCGCTTTACTGATGATTTTTTCTGCCATTTTCAAGCAGGTGCTCATTAATTCATCTTTTGGAACAACTTTATTGGCTAAACCAATCCGGTATGCCTCCTGTGCATCAATTTGATCGGTTGTAAAAATCAGTTCTTTCGCTCTTCCTTTTCCTACAAGTCTCGGTAAACGTTGAGTGCCTCCAAAGCCAGGAAGGATTCCAAGATTTACCTCAGGCTGGGCAAACTTCGCATTATCAGCTGCAATACGAATATCACAGGCCATAGACAACTCACAACCGCCCCCTAAAGCGTAGCCGTTAACCGCTGCGATGGTCACCTGCGGAATATTTTCAAGCTTAGCAAACGTTTCATGGGCCAGCAGGCACATCTGCCGACCTTCCACCGGAGTGCCATTCACCATTTCTGCAATATCTGCACCTGCAACAAAAGCTTTCTCGCCAGACCCGATTACGATTACAACTTTAATGTCTTTACGTTCCTCGATTTCACTTACAAGCTGCTTTAATTCTGAAAGGGTTTCGCTATTCAGAGCATTGAGCGCTTTTGGACGATTAATTGTAATCACACCAACTTCATTTTCCACATTAAATAATAAATTGTTCATTGTAGAACCCCCTAAAAATAATCTATTTTATGTAAAAATCTTGGATGTACATATTTTGTATAAAAATAGATAGCATGCAAATTATAAAAGCTATAAAAAACCGCCTTTCGACGTTTCCTTATAAAAATACTTTGTATGCAAATTACTTGTTGGCTATAATATACACCCTATAACATTTTCTGTCAAGATATTTTCAAATTTTTTTAAAATTCTTAAAAAAATACCACCATCAATACATTGGGAGACCATTGATGGTGGAGAGAGGGGACTTATAAGAGAATAAATCCTATACATTTTATATTTTACACCGTATTCAAAAAAAAAGATATATGTAAAAAGTGCAAATTTCATTTTTTTATAAACTTGTTCTTATTTTATGCATAAAATACCCTTTTAAAATTATCTTTTTTTCTTCACACATTACCATTTTCCTGAAAATATACTCATAGCTCTCAAGCATCGCTAAAATAAAAAAACATACTCCTTTGTACATTTTAATTACTATTTTCATTTTATAATAATTTCCACGAAAAGATATACGAAAAAAATCACTCACGATACGGCAAAATAAGTGTTTCAAATGCTTTTTCAGGTGCTGTTTAAAACATTAAACCTGATATAAATCAAATTTTATCTGAGGAAAATTTAAAGCAGAGTCCATTATCGAAATAGGCCTGCTTTTATTATATGGCAAAATTTATTAACAGAGGCGTAAGGTAGCTCTCGATCAGCGCCGCAATAATCAGCAGCGGAACAATGATCAGCAAATATGTTCTCAGCACATTAATAAGCTCTTCCTTTAACCGGATACCTGAATCAGATTTACAGACAATGGGACACAGTGTTTTACAAATGTAGAACCCCAAAGAAATTCCCAAAAATAACGCAGTCAGCTCAAAAATACCATGGGGCAAAATTCCAAACACAATCATCTTTCCAACTGAGGCAGCTCCCGTCATTTTTACCATTGCAAAGACAACGGACAATGAAGCCGCGTTAATAAGAACAACCCATACCGGTAGGAATAAGAAAGGCATAAAGCCCAGCAGTATTGATATGGTTGTGGCCTGGAGATTATTAAAAAACAGACTTCCAGATGCTATGCTGCCATCCGCATTCAATATATCTTTACTTAAAATGGCTTCTGTAAACGCCTTGAACAGCGCTTCAACTGCTTCTTGATGCCCCAGCAGCACAAAATAAAGCAGGACGCTGAATCCTACAAACACAAGTGCTAAAGTAATAAAAATCCAAAGGATTTTTGATTTTAAAAATTTCCCTATCTGAAGATACTGCTCTTTAACAAAATTCATCAGTTTTCTCCTTGTGACTATATTAACTCCATTATACTTGCATTTTCTTCAAAGCGCAATGATTTTAAAACAATAAAAGCACCCCAAACGAGGTGCTTCACTTAAGCTTCTACAATTCTCAAGTTATAAATTCCATGATAGACATCATCTGCCTTATCTAAATGTAAAAAGCCTGCTGTTTTTTCTCCCAGCACATTTTTAAAGCTGCATTTAATATCAACGTTCTTCGCTGAAGTCAGTGGAATGTACAGGTCAATTCCAACAGTATTATGCGGCGGTATGAGCAACGCATGATCCATACTCTTTGTTCCCTTTATCTCTTCGTTTAAAGCTTCCAGACCAATGCTGATAACCGGCAAATCACTTTCATTTTTAAGATGGCACGGAATCTTTACCCAATCTGTTTTTTTATTAATTGGAATTACCAGCTGTTTATGATGCTCCAAGTCTCCTGGCATTGGAAGACTCTCAACCTTTTTTCCATTTTTGGGGTACAACGTAATAAAAGACAGCTTCGCAACATCGATCGGTTCTTTTCCCTTCTTTTTTACAGCACCAGATCCTCTGTTGACATAAAATGCACTGAACGATAAAGTCAATGTTCCGGCATAAATTAATAGCCCAGTAAAGATCATAACCCATTGGTTGATATGATATGCATTAAACCAGGCGTTTCGCATGTCACCGCAGAGAATAAACACGAACGCCAAAATAAATGGAAAAACTGCCATAAGGATCAGCATACGAAACAAAAATTGGTTTTCATCCTCTTTTTTAAATTTAAAAAAGAAATATCCTCCAGCTAAAATAAACGGAAGCATTAAAACCAAAAGATTCCGTATACCAAAACCGACCAACAGAATCAATACGCAAATAACAGCATACAGTCTGCTGAACCATTCTTCTTCATAAAGATTTTTCATTCTATATACAAACGCTCCTTCAGAACTTTTTCTCTATTTTAGCACACTTGATTTAATCTGTCTGAAAAAACAAAAGGAATTTAATATTTAAGCGTTTTCCGTTTTATTCTATGAGTTCTTTTATCAGTGCTATCAGCGCGTTCTCACACTCTTCAATGGCAAAATTTTCTGTTTTCAAATATTCAAAATAAGTGGCCGACCTGGCGCAGGTGATAAGAACAGCTTTTTCCAGCAGTTCTCTGAAGACCGTCATTTCATTGGGGACAGCATTAAAATTCTCCCGCTTCATAAAATAGTCAAGGTCAATATCCAAAATTAAAGGCAAGGACTCACGGCCATTGAAGATTGATAAATCAAATTCTGCTGCACAAAACATTTCATCGTTTAGTGTCCCAAACTTTTTTTCAGGCACCAGGTAATGCTTTCCTGTAGCGTAACAATGCTTTTCCATGCAATTAATCATATGATAATCAATAAGATACCCCAATTCCATGGCCGTATTAATATGCTCATCATTTCGCATTAAGGGCATCTTATCAGCTAAAGTCTCTAACTCCAAAGGATTAACTGCTTCCAAAATTTTTTTCTGAAATAAAGAAAACAGCTTCTCTTCCCTTTCGGGGTCAATGGCCATTGCTTTTTGGTAAGCGTGCAGCCAAAAAGGCGGATTGGTGTCAGGATGGTAATCAATACTGACTAATACTCCTGGCATTCCGCGTTTTAGAACTTCTCTGGCCCATACCAGCAATGCATATTGATGGTTATCGACAATATACATCTTTTTTTCACGGAAAGGAATAATCCTCAAATTTTCTTTTTTTAAAAGCTCATCAACCATAATTTTCTTCCATATATTGGTTTAAAAGTGTCAGGACATCTTCTTTTGTACATACCTTGAAAATTTCATTTCTCAAATTAGTCGCGTTCTTCAGGCCCTTTGTGTAAGCAGCCAAATGCTTTCGCATCTCCTTGATGGCTGCCTCTGGCCGCTTCATCATACCTACCAGTTCAACATGCTTAATGGCAGTTTGAATCCGTTCTTCCGGAGATGGTACCGGCAGTGTTTCACCTGTAGAGAGCCGATGATTGATCTCACGAAAAATAAAGGGATTACCGACTGAGGCCCGGCCAATCATCACAGCATCACAGCCCGTGGTTTCAAAGGCTTGGACAGCCTTTTCGCCGCTGTCTATATCGCCATTCAAAATTATTGGAATTCTGCTGTTTTTTTTGACTTCCTCGATAATTTTCCAGTCAGCCTTTCCTGAATAAAAAGCTTCACGCGTTCTACCATGGATGGTATGGGCATCGGCTCCTGCTTCCTCAACAATTTCAGCCACTTCTCTTACATTTACACTCTGGGCGTCCCAGCCGATACGCGTTTTGATAATAACAGGTTTTTCACTTACTTTTTTTATTGCCCGGATAACCGCTCCCAAACGTTCTGGGTTTCGCATTAACGCTGATCCTTCACCATTTTTAACAATTTTAGGCGCCGGACACCCTGCGTTAAAATCTAGAAACGCAAACGCAGTGGCATTAATATATTTTTCTACAACTTCACTTAATATTTCAGGCTCTGAGCCAAAAAGCTGGATTCCTGCAGGCGCTTCCTCGTCACAGGTCAGCATTAATTCAGCGGTCTTTTTATCTTTGTAATAAAGCCCCTTGCCGCTGATCATTTCACTGAAAACAGCACCTGCTCCATATCTTTTAGCAATCAAACGAAATGGCAGGTTAGTATAACCTGCCATCGGTGCTAGAAATATACGGTTTTTTATCTCTATATTTCCTATTTTAAACATCTATCTTCCTCTGGATGTCTTTATGTTTTTATCATGAATGATCTTAAGGCCTTTTAGTGAAAGCTGGGGATCAAAAATATCGATGGCTCTTGTCTCTTCGTGGAACATTCTTCCATAGCCCCCTGTTGCAACCACCTTAACCCCTTTTATACCTATTTCTTCGATCATTCTTGAGACAATATACTCGACCTGGCCAATATAACCATAAACCAAACCAGCCTGCATACTGGTAACGGTGTCTTTTCCCAATATCGAAACGGGCTTTTCAATCGCGATATTGGGAAGCTGGGCGGCGTTCCTGAAAAGTGCCTCAGCTGAAATCTGTATCCCAGGTGAAGTGACCTTAGCCACAAACGCACCGTTTTTATCCACATAATCATACGTGGTCGCTGTACCAAAATCCAAGACAATGACTGGTCCGCCATAAAGATTATATGCCGCTACGGCATCGATAATCCGATCCGCACCTACTTCTGCCGGATCACTGGTCTGGATCGGCATCCCTGTTTTTATTCCTGGCCCCACTACCAAAGGCTCAACATTAAATAATTTTTTTACTCCATTATTCAAAGAATACATAATATTCGGGACTACAGAAGCTGCTATCACACTTTCGACTTCATGGTAATCCAGATGATCATTTTCAAAAAATCCCTGAAACATCACTGCATATTCATCAGAGGTCCTGGGCGTTTTTGAAACAAATCGCCAGGAGCAGAGGATTTCGTCGTCTTTAAAGACCCCGATTTCTGTATTTGTGTTTCCTACATCAATGACTAAAATCATGCGCTATTCTACCTCTGTCTACTTAGGATTTTTTTTCTGGAGAACCTTCCCCATAAACTTCATCTTCTGAACAACAAAGCGCTGGTGTGTTCCTTCACCAATTTTTTGAACGGTATCCCAGGCTTCTACTGTAAAGTCCAAACGTCTGCTTTCAATATTAGAAAGCACTACCTTTATGCGCACCTTCATTCCTACCGGTGTGGCGGCAATGTGGTTTAAATTAATGTTGACCCCAACGGTTGTCTGCTCATCGGGCAGGCACAGCTCAGCCATCTCATAGGCCGCATTCTCGGCCCATGCCACTAAAATCGGAGTTGCCAGGACCTCAAGTCCACCACTTCCCATTGCCTGAGCTGTCTCAGTACGGGTTACCATATAATCTTTTTTAAGCTCCATACCAACTTTAAGTTCTTGCATCTTAATTGTTCCCTTCTTTTATTGGTCGTCTATTAGCGAAAAAAGCCGTTATTGCTAACGGCTTTTTTGTTTATTTACTTTTTAAACTTCCGGAACCGGATCACCTATATTACCTTCGTCCAAAGGTTTGCCATCATCTAAAGGCAACCGGCTGTACATCGCTCTGAATTCTTCACCGGTAATGGTGTTAACTTCCAGAAGATGCTCTGAAATCTCAACCAGCTTATCCTTTTTCTCGGTTAAAATCAAACAGGCTCTCTCAAAGGCTGTCTCGACAATATTTCTAATTTCCTTATCAATAACCGCTGCAACCTCTTCACTGTAATTGCGTGAACGTCCAAGATCTCTTCCTAAGAACACCTCGCCGCCATCGTCATGACCAAAGGTCATTGGGCCAAGATGTTCACTCATACCCCATTCTGTAACCATCTTTCTGGCAATGCTAGTGGCACGTTCAATATCGTTGGAGGCACCTGTGCAGATATCATCAAGGGCAACTTTTTCAGCCGCACGACCGCCAAGCAGACCTGCAATTTTGTCCATCAATTTCCCTTTACTCATATGCTGGCTGTCATCACTCGGGAGCGAAATCGTGTACCCTGCAGCCATGCCGCGCGGAATGATGGAAATTTCATGAACTTCCTCTCCATTATGAAGATATTCCATAACGATAGCGTGTCCAGCTTCATGATAAGCTGTGATTTTCTGGTCTGACTCAACAACTACCTTGCTCTTCTTTTCAGGGCCTGCAATAACACGCTTAATAGCCTCTTCAAGCTCTACCATCGTAATAACCTTAGCCTTTTTACGGGCAGTCAGCAAAGCTGCTTCATTCATTAAGTTTTCAAGATCGGCGCCAGTAAACCCTGGTGTTCCCTTGGCAATTACACCTAAATCGACAGAAGAATCCAATGGTTTATCTTTCTGGTGAACCTTGAGAATTTCTTCACGGCCTTTAACATCCGGCACACCGACCAATACCTGGCGGTCAAAACGTCCTGGACGCAGTAAAGCCGGGTCAAGGATATCCGGACGGTTTGTCGCGGCAATAACAATAATTCCTTCATTAATGCCAAAACCATCCATTTCAACCAGTAACTGGTTAAGTGTCTGTTCACGCTCGTCGTGCCCACCACCGAGGCCTGCGCCTCTATGACGGCCAACTGCGTCAATTTCATCGATAAAGATGATACAAGGTGCACTCTTTTTTGCTGTTTCAAACAGATCTCTTACTCGTGAAGCACCAACACCTACAAACATCTCAACAAAATCTGAACCAGAAATGATATAGAACGGAACCCCCGCCTCACCTGCAACGGCACGCGCGAGCAAAGTCTTCCCTGTTCCCGGAGGGCCCACCAGAAGAACTCCCTTAGGAATACGTGCTCCAAGCTTGTTATAGCGCTCAGGAGACTTTAAGAAATCAACGATTTCCTCCAGCTCTTCTTTTTCTTCATCTGCTCCCGCTACATTCGCAAAGGTAACCTTCTTATCTGCGTCGGTATGCATTCTCGCCTTGCTTTTACCGAAGGACATAACCTTTCCTCCGCCTCCGCCAGACTGGTTTGCAAACATCATAAAGAAAACAACCATCAGGATAATAATAACCGCTGAAGGAATCAAAGAGATCCACCAGGAATCCTGTGGTTTTGCAACCGTAACATTCATATTCGGATTCTTTTCAATGTTCTGATCCGGGTTTCCTGTAATGTAGTCGCTGATTTGTTCATCAATAAGATATTGTGGTACAATGGCTTCAAAGCTGTCGCCATTCGCAAGCTTCCCTTTTACGGAAGACTGATTAATCTCTATTTCAGAAACCTGTTTTTGGTCCAAATTACTCAACAGTTCACTATATGTTAAAGTTTTAACATCAGACTGCATTGGATTTAAAAAAGTAACTGCGACGATAATAATCAACAAAATCACTAAATAAAACCCTATCATTTTTAGATATTTATTCAAATTCTATCACTCCTTTCATATAAAATAAGTCATTGAATAGTTTCTAATTTCAAATATTATTTTTCTGTTTCTTTCAAAACAGCGATGTACGGCAAATTTCGATATTTTTGATCAAAGTCCATTCCATATCCGACAACAAATTCATCCGGAATGGTAAAGCCTGAGTAATCAGGTTTTATATCCGCCGCCCGGCGGTCCGGTTTGTCAAGCAGGGTACAAACTCTGACATCAGCAGCACCTTGTTCCATAAAGAAATCCAAGATACGCTTTATGGTAAAGCCGCTGTCTACAATATCCTCTACCAGAAGCACGCTTTGGCCCTTTATCTTTTCCGATAAAAGATCATTAACCTTCACTTCTCCTGAAGTGCTGGTACGCGTTCCATAGCTGGACGCCTTGATAAAATCAATTTTGACAGGAATACTCAAGGACCTTATCAAATCAGCAAAAAATAAGATACTTCCCTTTAAGATACAGATTGCCAGAAGCTCTTTGTCTGTATAATCGGATGAAATCTTTTTTCCAAGCTCGATGACTCTTTTTTCTATTGTATGCTTTTCTATCAAGATTTTTTCAAAATCAAACGCCAAACTTCTCTCCTATTATTTGGTATTGAACTTTAAGAATGCTTTTGGTTTCAGAGCTTACCTGATACTCCCGGTTGATCGCATATCCCAAAATCCAGATCACTTCTGACCCCACCGCTAACAGTGGAATTGCATTGCGCTTTTCACGCTCAACCTTTCGATCAATGAAATAATCTTTTATCTTTTTTTTACCTGCTATGCCTACAGGATTAAAATAATCACCTGGACGACGATTTCTCAAATAAAGCTTTCCTCTTATTTTACCATAATCAAAATATTTTTCACTATGATTTTTTAATTCTTTTGATTTTTTTATGGAATCATCGGAAATCACCGTCAATTTGATCCACAAACCTTCTTTTGAAAAATAATACGCTTTATCTGGCAGCAATTCATAGCAGCCAATTTCTGGTACAACAGCCTTTTTTTCTTCTATCCAAAAAAGCTCATATCGCCTGACAGCCTGCATACCATGCGGTAAATGAAGCTCCCAGACAGTCTTTTCAGATAAAAGCTGCTCTTTAACACATAGGATATGATTGTACTCTATTTCTTTTAAACTACCCTTAAACTGGAAAACCATCTGACGAAGAAGTTCTTTCTGAAGAAGCGGAACCTGTAACCGCCACATTTCTAAATTAAGATATACCCGATTACTTTTTTTTGTAATCATATATGTACTCAACTCAGCAATAGAATTTTGCAAAAACTGTTCATACTCATGTGCAAGCATGGCAAATTCTGATAAATGCTCTTCAACCCTTGGATTGATCTCCCTGAGCATCGGAATGATTTCCAATCTTAACTTATTTCGAGTAACATCCGTTTCAAAATTAGTATTATCGGTCCGATAGTGCAGACCATTTTTTTTGCAATAAGAAATAACCGTCTTTTTATCCACACACAGTAATGGGCGGATTATGTTGCTTTCTCCCTTTGTTTCAGAAAGCATTCCTGCCACTCCTTTTACACCGGTGCCTCGAATCAGACGCATTAAAACTGTTTCTGCCTGATCATCAAGATGATGCCCTAAAGCCAGTTTATTATACGCTTCCGAGCTTTGAAGTTCTTTAAAAAAAGCATATCTTGCTTCTCTTCCAGCCTCTTCAAGCGAAATTTTATTCTTTTTTGCCAACTGAATAACATCTACAGATTTATCATAAAGTAAAACAGACTGCTTAATGCAGAATTGTTTTACAAAAGCATGATCTTCTTCTGCCGCCTTCCCCCTGATCTCATGGTTCAAATGTGCGGCTGCAATTTCAACATTCAAAACCCCTTGATACTTTTTCAAAAAATACAACAAGGCCAGCGAATCAGCTCCACCGGATACTCCGATTAGAATGCGATCGCCGGCCATTATCAGTCCGTTATCAGAAATGTATTGTAAAAGCTTTTCTTCCATGACAATTTAACGCTCATCTCAAAGTTCAATTAATTCTGAATAAAAAAATGGTGGTCGCTATAGGGCTCGAACCTATGACCCCCTGCTTGTAAGGCAGGTGCTCTCCCAGCTGAGCTAAGCGACCACATACAAAATTAAGATATTAACTTTTCAAAACAAAATGGTGACCCCTGGGGGATTCGAACCCCCGTAACCGCCGTGAAAGGGCGGTGTCTTAACCGCTTGACCAAGGGGCCGGAACTAATTCTAACATCTTGTTATTAAATTAATGGTAGCGGCGAACGGAGTCGAACCGCTGACACTACGGGTATGAACCGTATGCTCTAGCCAACTGAGCTACGCCGCCATAATTTAAAAACTTGGTTGCGGGGGCAGGATTTGAACCTACGACCTCCGGGTTATGAGCCCGACGAGCTACCAAGCTGCTCCACCCCGCGACAATATAATAGACGCATTCGCGTCTTACAAATGATGGTGCCGGAGATCGGAATCGAACCGATACGATCGAAAAGGATCGCAGGATTTTAAGTCCTGTGCGTCTGCCAGTTCCGCCACTCCGGCACTCAGTGTGGCTGCCTCATTTCTGAGGACAAGTGTTATTATACAGTCTGCGAAACTTAATGTCAACACTTTTTTAATTTTTTTTTCGTTTATTTTTCATTCGCAAAAAAACGGCTGTATGCTGCGCCTTCCAGATTATCATAGTCACAGACAACAAACGAATCTTTTCTAGTAACCGTCAAAATATTATCGAGGATGCTGGTACCCGCGATGATGATATCTGCCCGCTTTGCTTCCAGCCCAACGATCTGGCGGCGTTCATCAATTGTTTTTGACGAAAGGTTCTGGATAATTGTTTCAAGCTCTGCCTTGGTGACAATGCTCTGATGCACCTGTTCGCTGTCATAAATTTTCAATTTCTGTTTGATTGTGGATACTGTTGTCGCTGTTCCTCCAATACCAATGAGTTTATAAGGCTTATAGCCTTCATAATCAGCAAGCGCTTTCTCAAGCGCTTCAGCAGCATTTTGATTTAATTGATTCAGTTCTTCCGCTTCGGGGGGATCATTCTCAATAAAAGCTTCTGTGGAACGGACGCTGCCAATATTCAGACTTTTCATTTTCATGAGATCTCGGCCTTTACCGTATATCAGCTCTGTGCTTCCGCCGCCAATATCAAAAATAAGCAGACCCTCGTCAAAACATTGTGATACGCCCATAAAGCCATATTCTGCCTCTTTTTCACCTGAAATAATCTCTACCTTCATTCCAAGTTTTTGTAGGGCCATATCAATAAATTCCGAAGAATTTTCAGCATCCCGGAGCGCACTTGTACCAAAAATAAACATTTCCTTAACTTCATAATCTTCAGCGATGCTCTTGTACTCTTCCAAAGCCTCGATATTTCGCTTGATCGCATCTGGGTGAAGGCGTTTTGTCTTATTAACACCCTGACCCATCCGAGTATATCGGACTGACTTATTGACACGAAAGAGCTGCCCCTTTTTATCTTTTCTAAATATCAGCATCCTCGTTGAATTTGTTCCGATATCAATCACAGCTCGATTGATTTTAGGTTGTTTAGGTACACTTGATTCACTCATTCGTTTTCCTCACTTTGCTGCTCATCGCTATTGGAATTATCCTGACTGCTTTCGTCAGTTGTTGGTGTCGGCTGTTCTGCTGGCTGCCCGCTATTATTCTGTCCGTTATTATCTTTGCCCTCTACAGGCACTACAATCTTTTCATCTGGATAATAAAGTCCCAAATATTTTCGTGCAATGAGTTCTATGTAATTTTTTGTTCCAATTTGCTTAATATCTTCATCCAGCTGTTTGCTTTTCTTTTCCGCCTCATCCAGCTTGGATTGAATATCTGCCTTTTGAGCGTTAAGCTGATGAATTTTCATGGCATTGGTTCCAAACAGGGTCCCGACAAAGATCAAAAGCACCAGTGTCACAATAATTGTTCCCATTTTAGGCTTAAAGCGCCTGCGCAGGCCATTTTTTTTCTTTTCTGCCACTGTTTTTTCACCACCTGTTTTTTTATTTATTGTAACACAATCCATTTCATTCAGCTATTATAACCTATAAAACACAGTCAATTCTTAATCTAAAGCTCCCTGTACATTTCTGTTGCTTTATCCTTAGGCGCATGTTCTAACAGCTCCAAAACCTCAATTTTCTGTTCTCCATCACCGTATGCTATTGTGAGAATGTCCCCCACCTTCAGACGGCTTCCAGGCTTGGCTTCTTTTCCATTGATCATGATCCGCCCTCCATCACATGCAGCTTTTCCCACGGTACGTCGTTTAATTAAACGGGCATTTTTTAAAAATTTATCAACTCGCATTGGTTTTCCTTTCTGAAAATCAAAAGAGCCGGAGCAATATTGCTCCGGCTCTCCCTTTGATTATTTGTTTAATTCGTCCTTAAATGCTTTTCCCGCTTTAAATGCTGGAGCTTTTGAAGCAGCAATTTCAATTGGTTCTTTGGTTCTTGGATTTAAACCGGTTCTAGCAGCTCTTTCACGAACATCAAAAGTACCGAAACCTACCAGAGCAACTTTGTCGCCGTCCTTTAAGGCGTCAACAACGGTATCCATAAAAGCACCTAAAGCTTTTTCTGAGTCCTTTTTAGATAATCCCGATTTTTCTGCCATAGCGGCAATTAATTCTGATTTGTTCATTCTTATCCCTCCGTAAAGTGTGATCTTTATGTTTTAATTTTTATGATTATTATTATAATCACGTTTCGCTAAAAAATACAAGCATTTTCTGTATTTTTAGCTAAAAACCTTAGTTTTTTAAGGATTTCACCAGTTGCCACAGTTGTTCAAGGCCATCAAGATCGTAATCAAGCATACTTTTTTGTTCATTTAGGGTAATTTTTTCCATTTCTTTGAAACGCATAATAAACTTTTGAGTCGCTTTGCGCAATGCAATTTCCGGCTGGATTTTCGCCAGACGAACAACATTGACAACGGCAAACAGCAGATCCCCCAGTTCCTCTTCCAATTTATCTGGACATTTTTTTAAAATTTCCACTCTTACTTCTTGTTCTTCCTCAGCAACTTTTTTCAATGCGTCCAAAGGATCTTTCCAATCAAACCCTACCTTAGCTGCCTTGGACTGAACCTTACAGGCCTCCATCAAAGCAGTAAACGCTTTTGGAATACGTTCCATTTCATCTGAAATGGTTTGTGTCTGCTTTTCTTTTTTTTTAATCTCATCCCAATTAGACAGGACCTTTTCAGTTGAAATCTCCTCAGTCGCCATAAAAACGTGGGGATGGCGGCGCACCATTTTTTGGTTGATTCCCTCCAGAACATCATTGAATGTAAAAAGTCCTTCTTCTCTGCCAAGCTGTGCGTGAAATACAATCTGAAAAAGCAGATCTCCCAATTCCTCAATAAGATTCTCTGTATCCTCTGTTTCAATGGCATCCATTACTTCGTAGGTTTCTTCCAGTAAATATGCTTTGAGGCTCTCATGTGTTTGTTTTCTGTCCCACGGGCAGCCTTCTGGACTTCTGAGAATTCCCATAATTTCAAGTAACTTTTGGTAGCTTCTTAAATCATTTTTATCTGGCGGGATATAGAGCGTCGTCAGATGGTTGATTTCCTCAACCCAGTCCATCTGGCACAAAGGAACCTCTTTAATGAGCTCCTGTCCTGGAATACCTGCATTTATAAGTAAAACAACGGGATAATCGTCTGGATAATAATCGAGCAGAGAAAGCTTAACCTCTGAGGCCATATGGCGGTTAAAAACCTGAGTAACCAAATTGCCCATGGTCTTATCTGGAATTTGTTCATTCATTTCAAAGGCATCAATGATCTTCAGCCCATTAACCGGATCTTCTTTCAATGCCATCATAGAAATATCAACAAAACTTACTCCCGAATAAATCTGATAGCTTATGTCCTTTTCCTGACACTTACGCATCAAATTAATCACACTTTGTTCTCCAAACAATGGATTTCCAGGAACCGCATAGATTAGCGGCTGACCTGCCTCTGCTTTTTTAACGAGCTGTTCCGCGATGCTTTCATAAACATCCTCAAAGCACTCACAGTCTTCATACAATACATCAAAGCTGCAATATGCTATTCCACGTTTCTCCAGCTCTTTGACCACTGGATGGACCTCCGTTCTGAAATAATTTTTATTTTCATTTTGAAGCAACTCCAGTGTTTCTACAGTCAGCTGGCCAAAGGAACCTGGTCCCAGACCGACAATACTAATTTGCGACATAATTTCTCCTCTATCCTAGCGATATAAAATTCCTCTGATTTTCCTGTAAACCGGTTCGATAATTTTCTGTGCTGGCAGAATAGCCATCTCTTCTTCCGTAATTCCACCAATCAAAATCATCAGGAAAAAATACACAGTAACAGCGACCACCACCGCCGTCACCACTGCGATAAAATTCCCAGCGAACATACTGACCACTGCATAAACGCCCCAGGTGGCAAGCCCCATCACAATCGCTGAAACCAGAGGTTTGAAAAGCGTTTGCTTTGCATCCATCTGAAATCCTGTAAAGCGTTTGACGCAGATATAATTGGATATCGTTAAGTATACAAATGTAATCATACTGCTGATCACAATCCCATAAATGTTAAAGGCCGGCACTGCCAGACATATCCACCCTGTTACAAAACGGATAACAATGGCTATGGCAAGATTAATCAACGGCACTCTAAAACGGTCAATGGCCTGAAGGATACTCTGAAAGGTATTGGAGAGCATCATAAAAATGGTCGCGTAAGCGTAATATTTTAAAATTTCCGGCCCATAGGGTGAACCTTGAAAAAGAATGTCAAAAATTCCCTGTGAAAGTACTGAAAGACCAATACAACAAGGCAAAGCCACCATGATCACTAACCGGATAGCCACATCGATTTTATGTCCCATTGCTCTTTTATCCCGAAGTGCAAAAGACTCTGAAATCGCTGGTATCATCGCAACCGCGAGGGTTCCGCTGATAACGAGTGGAATATTGATCAGCGTATCGGCATTGGCAAAATCACCGATCATAGTTGTTGCTGTATGAGCATCAACTCCTGCCAGCGCCAATCTCGGAATATAGATCAACGAGTCAATCATCGAAAACAGTGAGACAATGGCAGAAGTCAGAGTGACCGGAATTGCAATGATAACAAGACGCTTAAATATCTGTTTGCTTGTCAAAGGTACCGGACGGCTTGTTTGTTTTAAAGTCTTTTTATTAGCTGCAGTAAAAGCCCAGTATAAAAACCAGAGAAATAACATCGCAAACAGGCCGCCAGCGGTCGCTCCAAAAACAGCTCCGCCAACGCCCATTCCAACGCCCATTCCACTGGAAACAAAGTACCAGCACAAAAAAACACCTAATCCCACACGAATGATCTGCTCAATAATCTGAGAGATTGCCGTGGGATTCATAATTTGAAAGCCCTGAAAAAAGCCTCTGAAGGATGAGCATACCGCTATAACAAGCGGTGCCATCGCAATGGCCATAATGGATGGAAAGCTTTCTCCAGGCCAGTTTGCAACGGTAATCAGCCAATCTGCGCCCAGAAAAAGAAAAGCAGTGGATAGCCCACCCATAATCAGCAGTGTCCAGAACGATACCTTAAACACATTATGAGCCGCCAGATAATCCTTGACCGCGATATTTTCAGAGATCATCTTCGAAATTGCCACTGGCAGTCCCACCGTTGAAACCATCAGCAACAAATTATAAACATTTGTGACATTGCTGTATATGCCATTACCATAGCTCCCGACAAGGTTGTATACCGGCACCTTGTAGAACAACCCAAGAAGGCGTGAAAGAATCCCGGCCACTGCCAGAATTGTCGCTCCTTTTAGATAACTGCTCGCTTTTTTACTCACTTGAAAACCTCTTTCAACGAAATAAGTATCATTATAACTTTTTTGCAGTGGATACGCAAATTTAAAAGGCCTGCCTCTCAGCAAGCCTTTAACTTATTATAACTATTGGACTTTCTTTTCATAAACCTGAATATTCAATTCAGATTTCAGCTGATCCATGTAGCTTTCGAGCGTTGTTTTAATAACATAGATATCAATTTTCTCTTTTTTCAACAAATCTTCTTTTAACTTGTTATAGTCCTCTGTACCCTTTTCTTCTTTTACAGCCTTGGTTATTTCATCCTTTTTGTCCTCAAAGCTGGCTTCTCCGGCATCATTTTTATCATAAACATAGATAATGTGGTAACCATACTCTGTTTTTACAGGTTTGCTGACACTGTTTTTTTCCATTCCAAAAGCTACGTCTGAGAATTCGCTAACCATCTTTTCTTTATTGAAAGCACCCAAATCCGTTGCTTCTTTTACTTTTTCATTGGATTTGTATTCATTCATAATTTTTTCAAAATCTTCTTTTGTCTTTACGTCTTTTGCTTTATCATAAATTTCATTTGCCAGAGCTTCATCCTCCGTCAGAATATGCTCTGCTGAAACGGTGCTTTCATCATAAGAATCCTTATGGTCTTTATAATATTTCCGCAAATCCGTGTCACTGACTTTGATATCTTCCGTCACTTTTGCCTGAATGGCTTGGCCCGCAGCGGTCCCCCTGGCATCTTCTTTTTGATATTCATCGTATTTTTCTTTTGTAAGGAAGTAGTTTTCAAGGTATTGATTCAGCTCGTCATCTGTCTGAAACATCATTTTCTGGATGGACTGTTTTGTCTGAAGTGCATTGTCAATCTCTTCCTGCTTTATTTCAATATTATACTCTTCACAGTACTTAATCAGCGCTTTATTTTGAGCAATTGAGTTGAAAATCGATTTATTTGTTTCTTTTACACTCTCATCGTCTGTCTGAAGTCCTTGTCCGCCTGAATAGTAGGATGTCATTTCCTCGTTAATATAATAATAATTGTAAATTCCACGTTTAATTTCTTCATCATTGATTTTTCCAACAACCTGATCCAGCTCCTCCTCCGGATGCTCTTTAAGATAATCCATATGCTTAGAGTAACACTCGCTGGCATAGCTGTTGTCAACCATGAAGGTTTTCATAAATTGTGTGAAAGAATCATTATTGGTGTTATATTTAGACAGAGTGCTGTCATATTTATTTCCGGCCGATGTTTTTAGGCTGTCCAGCGCAGTTTGAGCCTGGCTTTCAGCCGCCGCCTCATCAATTGTAATGTTATCCTTTTTTGCCTGAGCAGTCATCGCTCCAACCTGAACCAGACTGTCCAGCAAATCTTTCTTAAATTCAGTCAGTTTGGATCCTGTGGGCATAGTACTTCCGTTTGCCGTGTAATACAGGTCATAATACGCCATATAATTGTTAAAAGACTCTTTTGTCATAGACTGTCCATCAATCTCTGCTATAACCTGCTGTTTATCCTTTTCTGGATTGACAGAAACCAATGAACAACCGGTTGTCAGTGTTGTAATCCCCAGCGTAACCGCTAAAGCCAATACAACTCCCCTGATCTTATTTTTATGCATTTTGCTCTCCTTAAAAATTGTGATTTTTATATTTTAACATATTTTATCTTAATGACATCTTAATTATTTCAAATCCTCAAAAAATGAAATAATTTCTTTTAAAATATCTTTATCCTTGACTGATGACAAGTTAAAACTCCAGCACGCTTCATTGGCTTTTCCCGCTTTAAATTTTACTTTATATTTACGTATTAATTCCGGCATTTTTTCAGCACCCGGGACAAAAACTTCCTTTTTTTCACTAAAGGTGAGATAAATAAACTGCCCCTTTTGTTTAATCTCTTTGATCCCGATGGATGAAGCCATGTTTTTAATCATAGCAATAGACATCAGATTATAGACACCATTTGGTATATCCCCAAAACGGTCGAGGAGCTCTTCTTCAAAATCATCATAATCCTCAATCGTTTTAATAAATGTAAGTTTTTTATAGATGTCATATTTCAGCTCTTCGCTGCTGATATAGCGTTCGGGAATATAGCCGTCTATGTCCAGATTGATACGAATTGGCTCTTCAGTTTCTACTTCTACACCGTCCATACGTTTACTGATAGCTTCTTCCAAAATACGACAATACAGCTCATAACCAATTTTAAACAAGTGCCCCGACTGCTCTGCTCCCAGAATATTGCCGGCTCCGCGTATTTCAAGATCTCGCATGGCTACCTTAAATCCCGATCCAAAGGCTGTAAAATCCTTAATGGCTTTTAAACGCTTTTGTGCAACTTCGGTCAAAATTTCTTTTTTGTGGGTAACATAAGCATAAGCCTGAGCATCCGATCTTCCGACACGCCCTCTCAGCTGGTAAAGCTGTGAAAGGCCGAAATGATCCCCCTCGTCTATGATCATGGTATTGGCGTTTTTAACATCCAATCCAGACTCAACAATGGTCGTTGTCACCAAAATATCAAAATCATGATTCAAAAAATCAACCATAATATCCTCCAGCTCACTGCCGCTCATCCGTCCATGGGCCACAACAATTCTCGCGTCTGGCACAAGACTCTGTACATCAATAGCAACCTCATGGATATCGTGAACACGGTTATGAACATAATAAACCTGTCCTCCACGGCCAAGCTCGCGGTTGATGGCGTCCTGGATAATCAGCGGGTTATAAGCCATAACGTAAGTTTGAACCGGCCTCCTTCCTTCTGGAGGCTCTTCAATGACACTCATATCACGCACACCCGTCATCGACATATGCAGTGTACGCGGGATCGGGGTTGCGCTTAAGGTTAAAACATCGACATTCTGCTTTAACTGTTTTATTTTTTCTTTAGACCGTACCCCAAAGCGCTGCTCCTCATCAATAATAAGCAGCCCAAGGTCTTTAAATTGAACATCCTGAGATAACAGGCGGTGTGTGCCGATAATCATGTCCAGCTTGCCAAGCGCCAAATCCCCCAAAATTTTCTTTTGCTGTCCAGAGGTTCTGAAACGGCTGATCACCTCTACACTGATAGGATATTTCCGAAACCTCTCTAAAACGGTATTGTAGTGCTGCTGTGCCAAAATCGTTGTCGGAACCAGCATTGCCACCTGTTTTCCTTCCATGACAGCTTTGAAAGCGGCCCGCAAGGCTACCTCAGTCTTTCCATATCCAACATCACCACATAAAAGGCGATCCATTGGTATTTCCGATTCCATATCCGCCTTGATCTCTTCAACACAGCGCAGTTGATCTTCTGTTTCAACATAAGGGAAATCATCCTCAAACTCTTTTTGCCAGGAAGTATCCGGACTAAAGGCATATCCCTTCATCGAACGTCTTTTGGCATACAGAGCGATGAGCTCATCGGCCATATCCTCGACTGCTTTTTGGGCTTTATTTTTAGCCTTCTGCCAATCGGGATTTCCCATCTGGTTAACCTTTGGCTTTTTATCGCCGCCCGTACCTATATAAACCTGGACGGAATCCATCTGCTCTACTGGAATATAAAGCCTGGCATCTCCGGCATACTCGATTACCATCAGGTCTTTGGTTACATTGTCAATTGTCAGCTGCTCAATTCCCCGGTATATCCCAATACCATGCACATCATGGACAACATAATCCCCTACGTGTAACTCGGCAAAGGAATCAATCTTTCTTCCTTTGTGTTTTTTCTTTCTCTGCGAGGTGCGCTTTTCTTTAAATATCTCAGACTCATTAATGTAGACAACTTTTTCATCTTCCATTTCAAAGCCTTCGGAAATTTCGCCAACTGAAAGCTGCACACCTGGCCCTTCATTCTCAACAAAATTAAAGACCTCCTGGTCTACCAGGTATTGCTTGACCGTTTCACGGGTCTTATCAGTTTTACAACAGATATGGATCCGGTATCCTAAGGTAAGCCGCCGGTTTAAAAAATCTAAAAATAATGGAAACTGGCCCGCAAAGCTTTCAAGATCTCGGGAATTCATATCCAGATTCATTCCTTTTTTTGCTCTGCTGTTAAAAAGATATTCTTTAATTGCCGGACAGCCTTCCAGGCTTTTTTCAATATGGTGGAATGTAAAAAACTTGTTTTTTTCCTCAGGCAGAATGTATCCTTGTGTTATAAGCGACTCATAATCCAGCCATGTTTTTTTGATGAAAATATCATAGGTTTCCTTGATCCGCGTATATTCATCCCAAATAACAATATTTTTCCCCACATAATCCATAAAGGAGTCGTTTTCCTTAATAAAGGTAAACAGGGTTTCGTCATATTGAGCGCCTTCCTGCTCCAGCTTTTCAACAAGCTCCATATAAAGCTCATTTCCATCATATTTTTTATGGATCATTTTAAAAATTCTCTGCCGTTCTTCCTCAGACAAAACGATTTCTTTTGCAGGGGCTATCCGAACATTTTCTATCTGATCATATGAAAGCTGGCTGTCAACATCAAAAAGACGCATTGAGTCCACTTCATCATCAAAAAACTCAATACGGACAGCATCTTCGGAGGTTACGTTATAGATATCTAAAATTCCGCCACGCAGTGCAAACTGCCCCTTCGACTCTACCTGATAAACTCTCTCATACCCCAAATTCACAAGCCTTACGACCAATGCTTCCAGATCAAAGGTATCACCGTTATTAATTGAGAAAAACAGCGCTTCCATCGCTTCTTTGGGTACCATTTTTTTCAAAATACTGTCGATTGATGCTACAATGATATGTTTTTTTTCTGAAAACAGTTTTTCGATCACGGTCATACGCTGATGGGCAATATCCTGACTATGAGCATCCGAAAAATAATCATGAACCGGCTCCAATGGATAATATAGCACCCCGGTATCTCTGAACTTTCTCAAAATTTCAGCCTTTTTTTGAGCATCTCTGTCGGAATGGGTGATAAACAAAACATTCGTATCAAAATGTTCATAGGTCAAAAGTGTTAAAAAACCTTTTAGCCCCGTCTTGACATTTGAGAGATTAACCCCTATGGATTCTTCAATGGCTTCAAATATTTTTTCGATTTTAGGCGTTCCTTTTAAGTCATTAAACAGTCGATCCATTTCCTCTCCTTATACAGCACTAGCCCGGATCAAATGACCCGGGCTCTGCACTTATTTATTTTACTGATTCTGAACCTCAGAATCTTTTTTTTCTGTTTTTTCAGCTTTTTCTTTCCGGTTTAAACGGTTCATGGCAAAATCGATATCCTCATTTATATAGAACTCAACCGCTTCTGCCGTTTTTTTTACTGCTTCACGCATTACTTCTGTTTCATCCGGTGTAAATTTACTGAGAACATAGTTTGCCAAATCCCACTGAGGCGGCTTTTTCCCAATTCCTATCCGAATTCTTGGAAAATTTTGATCTTGGAGCTGATAGATAATTGAACGCATACCATTATGTGTTCCTGCACTTCCCTTTTTCCGTATTCTTATTTTACCCGGATCAAGGTCAATATCATCATAAATGACCAGTGTGTTTTCCAGCGGTACATCATAGTAGGATACCAGTTCCTCCACACAGAGACCACTGTTGTTCATGTAAGTCATTGGTTTAACCAGCATTACCTTTTCGCCATTCTCAAAATAAACGCCTGTCAATCCTTCGTGCTCGTCCTTTGTAATCTGAACATTTTTCTGGCCTGCAATATAATCCACCGCCTCGAAGCCAATATTATGACGTGTTAAGGCATACTCTCTGCCTGGATTGCCGAGCCCTATAATCAAATACATGAAAGTTTATACATATCTTTCTGAGAATAATTTGCTCAGAGAACGGCCAAAATGAACGTAATCAATGGCACGGCCAAATAAAGTTCCGGTAGAAAGGATTTTGATTTTATCAATCCGCTTTTCTTCTGGAACCACAAGCGTATCCAAAGTAATCAGCTCTTCAATGGCTGAATTCTGGATTCTGTCAATGGCTGGGCCAGAGAAAACACCGTGGGTACAGGCCGCCCGTACTGATTTTGCTCCCAGCTTCATCAAAGCATCAGCACCTGTGGTAATGGTTCCAGCAGTGTCGATCATATCGTCAATCAGGATACAGTTTTTTCCTTCAACATTACCAATAACGTTCATGACTTCAGTAACATTTGGTCTTGGTCGCTGCTTATCTATAATTGCAAAGGGACATTCCAGCGTTCTTGCCAATTTTCTGGAACGCTTAACACTTCCTGCATCTGGGGATACAACCACCATGTCATCCAGACGAAGATTTTTAAAATATTCAGCGATTAAGCCACCGCCTGATAAATGATCCAAAGGAATATCAAAGAATCCCTGAATCTGATTTGAATGAAGATCCATGGTGATGACACGGTCTGCACCGGCTGTTGTAATCAAATTTGCGACCAGCTTAGCTGTGATCGGATCTCTGGATTTTGCCTTACGATCCTGTCTTGCATAACCGTAATAAGGAATAACCGCGTTGATACGGCCTGCTGAAGCTCTGCGCATCGCATCAATGATAATCAACAGCTCCATCAAGTTATCATTACAAGGATTCCCTGTTGACTGGATAACGTAAACATCTGCTCCGCGAACAGATTCAAATACATTAAGGCCAATTTCTCCGTCACTGAAATGAAGAATATCTGCATTACATAGCTGTACTTCTAAATAGTCTGCGATATCCTCAGCTAATTTTCTGTTGGAATTACCTGCAATGATCTTAATTCCGCCGAATTTTCCATCCATCTTTTTTTGCACCTCATATTTTATTTAAATTTAATTATTTACTTATTTTTTTAATTTTTTTCATCTGAAGGGCATATCCTTCTTTATTTACCTGACGAGCACGTGCAACCGCTAAAGTATCTTTCGGCACATCATTGGTAATGGTTGAGCCTGCTGCTACATAAGAGCCTTCTTTTACGGTTACTGGTGAAACCAGATTGCTGTTGCAGCCGATAAAACAATTATCTTCAACGACCGTGCGATATTTATTAGTACCATCATAGTTTACAAAAACAGTGCCGCAGCCCAAATTAACATTTTTTCCAACCTCAGCATCACCAATGTAGGTTAAATGCGATGCCTTTGCACCATCCTTCATAACAGAATTCTTAACCTCGACAAAATCGCCAACCTTGACATTTTTTCCAATATGGCTGTTGGGACGTAAGTAAGCATAAGGACCCACATGTGTATTCTCATCGACAAAGCTGTCTAATATGGTAGAAATCTGAATGTCCACGCCATCTGCAATGGTGGAATTTACAATACGGCTGTTGTGGCCGATAATACAGTTTTCACCAATGACAACCCTGCCTTCTGTGATAACGCCAGGATAAACAACGGTGTCTTTTCCAACCTTTGTCTCTACACTCAGATAAGTATTTTCAGGATCAATAATGATCGCACCCGCTTCCATCAAAGAACTATTAATTCGACGGCGCATAATTTTTCCAATTTCAGCCAGCTGGACCTTTGAATTTACAGCCGCTATGTCATCCATATCCGGAGTAGGATAGGAACCTACCTTTTTACCCATTCCCCTTAAAATTTCAATGGTGTCGGTGAGATAATATTCACCCTGAACATTATCAGAATTAATTGCCTGCAACGCAGCCTTTAATGCCTGTGCATCAAAACAGTACATTCCAGAATTAATTTCCTTTATACTGCGTTCTTCGTCGGTCGCATCCTTGTGCTCTACGATTTTAATCAGCTCGTCACCTTTTTTGACAATTCTTCCATAACCCGTTGGATCGTCGAAGACAGCGGTCAACACCGTTGCTGAAAAACCGCCATCTTCATGCGCTTTTACAAGCTCTTCCAGCGTCTCTTTACGGACCAGAGGTGCGTCGCCAACTAAAACAAGCACATTGCCATTAAAATTTTCAAAGAACGGCAGCGCCTGAAGAACGGCATGCCCTGTGCCAAGCTGTTCCTTTTGCTCAATCGCTGTAAGATTTTCGGGGAGAGCAGCTTTGACAGTATCTGCTTTATAACCAACAATTACGGCAATATCATCTGCGCCAGCAGCTTCGCTGGCGGAAATGACATAATCCAGCATTGCTTTTCCGCCGACTTCATGAAGGACCTTTGGTTTTTCAGAAACCATCCTTGTCCCATGACCGGCAGCCAAAATCACTGTTTTGGTTGATTTCATTTTTTAATTCTCCAATATTCCAGTTAAAAACCTGAATTTTATATTAACATTCATATAAAGGGACTCTTTACCATGAAAAATAATACCCTTTATCGTGATAAATGTCTACAGCTAATTTACTTTTGTAAACGTCAAAAGAGGGAACCATGTTCCCTCCTCTCAATTTAATGCTTTTCTATTTGTACTAAAATGATTATAGAACCCCTTATTCTTCTGAATCATCTTCAAAATCTACTTCAAGATCAATTTCTTCAGGCTCAGTCTCTTCAGCTTTTTCCAAAACTGCTTTTTCATAGGCTTCCAAAACGATTCCTTGCATTTCCTTGCGGGTACTGGAGGTGATCGGGTGACAGATGTCTTTAAAATCTCCGTCCGGTGTTTTTCTACTAGGCATTGCAATGAAATAACCATTCTGTCCTTCGATTACCTTAATATCATGCACGACAAATTCATCGTCAAATGTAACCGACACAATTCCTCTCATTTTCCCTGTTGGATAAATTTTTCTTACTCTTACGTCTGTAATTACCATAATGTAAGCCTCCCCTTTGATTGTAGTAAATAAAATCACATCTTACTATACCTTTACATTATAGTATCATATTTCGGACAAAATTAAAACAAAAACTTACCCGATTATTTTGTATTCTATCACCATTTTATGGACACTATTTCACGGTCAACTCTACAAGCATTTTTTCTTTGTCATTTAACGAGGTGTGCATGCGCAGCAGTGGTAAATAATTATCTACGAGTTTTTCATTTGGTTCTTCTGTCACAAATATAACACAAGGCCCGATAATGACAGCGCCAACTTCCTCCATTAAATTCATCATTCCCTTTGCAGTTCCCCCGCCTTTCATAAAGTCGTCAATAATTAAGACTTTTTTTCCTTCGAGGTTTATTCTCCGGCTCAGATACATCGTATTAATTTTATTCGTCGAGCCAGAGACATAGTTCATACTCGTCGTAGTGCCCTCTGTCACTTTATTCGACCTTCTGATAACCGTCATGGGAACATTTAAAAACCGGGCGCTCTCAAGAGCTACCGGAATTCCCTTCGTTTCTGTCGTCACAACATACTCTACGCCCTGCTCCAGGTATTTTCCCGCAATAATTTTTCCAAGACGCTGTGCGTAATAAGGGCTGGAAAGGATATCGCTGTAATAGATAAATCCTCCCTGAATTTTACGCTCTGGCTCCATAAGCCTTTCGGCTATCTCTAAGAGGATTGCTCTTTCCTCTTCATCTGAAACGACAGGAAGATATTTAACGCCGCCCGCTGCGCCAGACACTGTTTCAATTTTCCCCATTTTCATCACTTCCACCGCACTTTTCACAATCGCTACGTCTTCACAGACACTTGTTTTAGACGCTTCAAAAAGCTGGCTGAAATAATTATAGGTCAAAACCCTATTGGGGTTGTCTGTCAATATTTTTGTAATTGCACAAACACGTTCATTCTTTTTCATTTATTCACCTATAAAACCCGAACATTTTTTAGTCTATTTATAATTTTATTCATATTCAAAAAAAGTGCAAGTCTTTTTCGCCTTTCCTTAATAAAATTCCTTAATGGTAGGACTTTATCTTAATAAATAGCTATGATATAATTCTTGTAGTCCATGAGAACTATAAGGAGCAAACAAATTGAAAGAAATATTAAAAAAGAAATTCAATCGTCCAATTGAAAAGATATTTTTTATCGGTATCGGAGGCAGCAGCATGAGCGGACTGGCGGGGATGGCCCTGGACCAGGGCTTTAAAGTGGAAGGCTCCGATATGATTGAGTCCTCTTATACCGGAAAACTGAAAGACCGCGATGTCAAAATTCATATCGGACATGATTACAACAATATCCCGGAAGATACGGATATGGTCGTCTATTCAGCAGCAATTCACGAAGATAACCCCGACATGGTTCGCGCTAAAGATCTTGACCTGCCAATAGTCGAACGTTCGGATTATCTCGGACTACTGTCCCTGGCTTTTGATAAAACCATTGGCGTTGCCGGTACACATGGAAAAACAACGACCTCTTCCATGATCGCCGCCTTACTGCACTATGCTGACTTTGATCCGAGTGTCAGTATCGGAGGAAAACTGCCCGAAATTGGTGGTAATGCCTGTCTGGGGGACAGTGACTACTTTGTTATTGAGTCCTGCGAATATGTCGATTCCTTTTTAAAAACATCCCATTATATTGGTATTATCACGAATATTGAAGAGGATCATCTTGATTATTTTACAGAAGGTCTTCCACAAATTAAGGAGTCCTTTCACAAATTTGGCGCAATTCTGCCGCCAGATGGTCTTATGATCGCTTATGGTGATTCTCAAGATGTATTGGATACCGTAGAAAACCTCCGCTGTCCAGTCACCACCTATGGTTTTGAGAAAAAAAATGACTGGACTGCCCATAATATCCAATACGATGATATGGGAAACCCCTCCTTTGACGCATATCATCACAATGAATTTTATGGCCATTTTAACATGAAGATTCCTGGTGAGCACAATGTATTAAATGCCTTATCCTGCATTGCATGCAGTGAATTTTTAGGTATTGACGAGGCTACTGTCCAAAAAACGCTTGATAATTTTCACGGCGCTAAGAGACGCTTTGAGTTTCGCGGAGAAGTAAACGGCATTAATGTTTATGAAGATTATGCTCACCATCCAACTGAGTTGAAGGTTGTTATTGACGCTTGTCTTAATCATGCGCATAATAATTTGTGGGTTATTTTCCAGCCCCATACCTATTCAAGAACCTTCTATCTTTTTGATGAATTTGTAGATGCTTTTGCGAAAGCAGATTTTATCATTCTCAATGATATTTATTCTGACCGTGAGGGAAATGATTGGGACATCTATTCTGAAGATCTGGCGAAACGAATTAAGGAAAAATATCATATTCCCACCATTGTTATGTCAGAATTTAACACCATTGTAAAATATCTGTCAGACAATCTGGAATCTGATGATTTAGTCCTTGTCGCTGGCTCTCAAACCATCAATAAGGTTGCCTATATGCTGGTTGATGCATTAAAAGAAAAATATGAATAGATAATTCGAGAAAATGATACAAAAAATTGACAACTCATCCTTTGTAATTTTGTTTCATCTAGGATACAATGATACGGTTAACAAAGGAGGTGTTGAACATGCTTGAAACTTCGCTCATCGCCAGTTTAGTGGCATTTGTGGCAGGACTCGGTATCCTTACCGTCCTATTTATCTGCCTTATACCAATCGCTCTGTACCTTTTCTCGAGCTTTGGGCTCTATACCATGGCTTTGAAAAAAAATATCGAGTATCCGTGGTTAGCGTGGATTCCGATTATTAAGCTCTTTATATTAGGCGAAATCATCGGTGAAAAAGTGACAATCAGCTCGCTTAAAATCCCTTATGCACAAGTGATTTTACCCGTTGCGTCTATCTGCAGCGGCGCTTTAATTGCAATCCCTTTTTTCGGCTGGATTATTGGAATTGCAATTGCTGTGTACAATTATGCAGCATACTACCGATTATATAAATTATATTATTCAGATTCTGCAGTACTGTTTCTTGTACTCAGTATCATTTTCCCTTTTATGCTTTCGATTTTTCCTTTTGTCATTCGTAACAGGGACCCCTATGAGTATAGCTTTTCTTAAAAAAATGTGAATATCTCAGTGGAAATCCTCTGGGTATTCACATTATTTTTTGCATTCATCTTCAAAATACATTACAATAAACTAAACACCTATTTAAAGGAGGTTCACCAATGGATTACTATTATGATTACTACGATTTCGGTGATTCTTTTTACAATTATGATGCTCTCGGTGCTTTTATTGGCATTATCATTGTAATCTGTCTTTGTATTATAATATTTGCATGTATTTTTGCCATTATCGCCTATATTTTTAAAGGGATAAGCCTCTATACACTTGCCAAAAAAAGAAATCTGCGCTATCCATGGATTGCCTGGATTCCCATGGCTAACCGGTATCTGCTGGGCGCACTCATTAACGATCAAGTGTCTATCGGTTCACTTCATATCCCCTATGCTGCCATTATACTGCCCCTTTTATCCGGTGTATCCACACTTTTAAGCAATACCGTAACATCGATTCCTTTTGTCGGGTGGATCTTTCTGTTTGTCGCTGGTATTCTGATCGCTATCTATGAATATTCAGCTTATTACTGGCTTTACCGAATTTATAACCCTAAAAACGCAACGCTTTATCTGGTACTGAGCATTATTTTTCCGGTCACCATTCCGTTTTTCTGGTTCTCCTTGAGAGATAAAGCTCCAGATTATACTGATATTCCAATAACAAGACCCTGCGCTCAAAATCCCCGGGCTGTTTTGTCCTTTTGCTTCGGGATTCTTTCTATGCTTTCCAGCTTTGCCGGCAGTGGTTTGTGGGTTGGTGTTTGTGCGGTTATTTTTGGCATCCTGTCTTATCAGGAATTAAAAAGGGAAAACGCCCCTGCTTTGTTCGCCATTCTTGGGATTATTTTTGGCGCGCTTGGTATCATCATGATCTTTCTACTTCCAGTAATCGGCCTGGCTGTTTTTCAAGGCCATAGCTTGATTAACCGGATTACTAACAGCCTGTATACCAACAGCACCCGTTACCCTTTTTTATAGCAGAACAGGAGTATCAGCATGAAAAAATATGGTTTAGTCCTTAGCGGCGGCGGAACAAAAGGTGCTTTTGAAATTGGCGTTTGGCAGGCTCTCCGCGAAATGAAAATTCACACGCCCTGTGTGATTGGAACCTCTGTGGGGGCATTAAACGCTGCAGTTATCGCCCAAAACGACTTTGACAAGGCGCTTGACTTCTGGTCAAATCTGACCATTAATCAAGTTCTCAACCTTAACACACACATGACCAATAAATATGTTGAGCAATGGTCCAAAACGAGTTTTGACTTTTTTAGATTATCTTTTTTAAATGATTTGTTTCATGGCGGATTTGACATTACCCCTTTACGTGAAAATCTTCAAAATCTTATATCTGAAGACACGATTCGCAAATCCTCAATACGTCTTGGACTTGTAACTGTCCGTTTGAATACACTTTCACCCATCAAATTGATGATTGAAGACATTCCTGAAGGGCAGCTGCTTGATTATTTGCTCGCCAGTGCTGCCTTCCCGGTTTTCCAGAAGCAGGAAATTGATGGCACCACCTATCTTGACGGCGGTTTTTATGATAATGTTCCCATAAATTTTATGGCCGAAAATGGCTATAATGATATTATTTCTGTTGAATTTCCAGCTCTTGGCGTTAAACAGAAAATAAGAAATAAAGATATCAACCTCAAGGTCATCAATAATTCTGAATATCTTGGTATGACGCTTGAATTTGATCAAAAAACAATCCTTAACAACATTACAATGGGTCATCTCGACTGTTTAAAGACTTTTAAAGCGGCAAAAGGAAAATTTTATTACTTTGATATGAGCCGCCAGCGAAAGCTCTATGACCGGCTTGACCGCTTTATTGGAACACCTCTACAAGACGAAATTTCCCGTGAAAAGGTAGCCCATCTGCTTAGTATCCCTGCCGATTCAGATAAACCGTCAATTTTAGCGGCCATTAACGCCATCATTCGAAGCACAAATTATCCTGAGGATGAACCGCTTCTGATGACGTTGTTAGAAATTGCTGGTAAATCACTGGGGGTAAAAAGATTGGAATATTACACAATGGATCAGTATCTGCCAGCCTTACTCAATGCTCTTAACGCGTTGACCAAAGCCAACCTGTCCTTGATCAAAAAAGAAAGCACCATCAAAGATGCTTTTAAAGACTGCCCCATCGACTATAAACCAACAACCATTCTTGATTTTATCACCTTCTATGTTTTGTTTGTAGGCGCAAGACAGGATATGCCACTTTTTCGCTTAAATGCTCTTATAAAAAAATTCACTCCAGAGTTTGTGCTCTCAATTCTGCTGTTAATTTATATCCATCAAATGATAAAAACGCCAACCTAAAAAACCTCTGCGCAAGCCAGCGCAGAGGTTTTTTAATTGATCAAAAATCTCATCTGATAATCTTTATCAGACGATACGATTCGCTCCTTAATAATATCATCCGCCTCCACATTCCCAATGATTAAGGGGCTTTCGGGATGATGGTGTTTTTGATGATATAACAGCTTTCTTTTACTGTGGTTAGCATAACAATAAAGGCAACCATTACCGCAGGTATCATACATTCCTATATCAATGCTCTCCATACATCGGCATTCCGGCCTCTGTCCCGGATCCTTCCCCAGAGTTATGGGATATCCCTGTATCCGCTCAAAAATGGTCTTATCGATGCAGCAAGCCATTTTGACCCCTTCAGGTTTTTGTCTGTCTGTACATATTTCCAAATCAATATGATATTTTTGAGCAATGTCTGCAAATTTATGGATCAAATCGATTTTCTCCGTATCTGTTTTGTCTGTTAGCCCGAGGCCACGCATGTTTTGTCTCGTATCCTCATAATAATCCAAAAAGCTTACAATACAACGTCTCGTATAACCACTCAGCCTCTTTGCCAGTTTTTCAAAATAGTAAAGATGATATGCCGCGGTGTATTTGTTTGTAAAAACAATTGGGTTATAACGCCAGATTACTCTGTCATTTCCTAATCGATTTGACATTTTTTTAAATCCCGGAATTAAAATGTCGTTTTTCGAAGGAATGTGTGGCTCAATATCTTTTCCATAAGGATTTACCGTCCAATGAAAATAAAAAGGAAATGTCCCTAATCGGTTTAGTTTGGGAAGCATCGGAACAGCATTTTTAGTCCAGAAAACAATTCCGTCAATGACTTCAGGCATCAGACTGATTTTTGAAATCAATTTGGAATTAAAAGGATTTCGAACATAAACATACTCTTCTTCAAGTCTTTTAAGGAACCACTCTGAGAAAAAAGCAGGAATATCTGTCCTACGGCTGGCACTGATAATCATAACATCCTCCTCCACACTTGGTTAATTCTTAATTTCGCTTAAATGGGTTAATCTTGTTATAAACAGGATATAAAGTATAACAAGACGCTTATGCTCTCCGAATCAATTTTGATTATCTTACCGCACAAAACCCATAATTAGCTTAAAACAGACGATTTAAACTTGAAAGGAGAATGGAGAAAATGCAATACCGAAAATTATCGCCTAGTGCCCAAGACTATGCTAAAAAATTATACCTTGAATATAGAGATCGTATTAAAGAAAATGTACCTGATGATAAAGCGGCCATTATTAATATCGCCACTGATTCACACACACTTAACTACATTGATGAATTACAGGACTTCTTCCATTTTAAAGTAAATAAAGGCAATGTCATCATCAATCAATTTTTTGTCGATCAGATGACCCGCTTTTGTAAATGGTAATATCAAAAAATAAAAAAACCGTCTGTGACGGTTCTAAAAAACAAAATGGTGGAGACAAGGGGACTTGAACCCCTGACCTTCTGACTGCCAGTCAGACGCGCTCCCAACTGCGCCATGCCCCCATAAGCTGACTATGCTATAATACAATACCTGATTATTTTTGTCAATGACTTTTTTAGAAAAAACGATTATTTCCTCTTAACAATTTTAAAAAAATGGTTTAAAATAGAACCATACTAAATTATACAGGAGAAATCAAATGGCTAAAATAGAAATTTTTGAACCTGAATTAACTTGTGTTGATGGTGTCTGCCAAATGGGAGAAAATGCTGATCTGGCACGGATTAATGATATGGTCGCTTCTTTTGCGGATGATGGCTGGGATATTGTAAGACATAACCTCACAATGGACCCCAGTGCATTTGTGGAAAACCGTACAATCGGAACCTTATTGGTAGAAAAGGGAAACAGCGTTCTGCCGGTTACTTTGGTGAACGGCAAAATTGTTAAAATGCGGGAGTATCCTTCTGCCCTTGAGTTTGTAAAATGGTTCTCCGGCGAAACCAACTGATCTAACAAGATGGATTTTAAAAATCTTTATCAACAAATAACGGAATTTATCCCCAACACTGAACAGGAATTTGCTGACAGAAAAATCTTTATAAGCTTAATGGAAAAATATCCGGACACGATTCTGACAAGAAAAAATCCTGTGGCACATCTAACAGGCTCAGGTTTTATTCTTAATCCGGGCCGCGACAAGTGCTTGATGGTCTTTCATAATCTTTACAGGTCGTGGTCCTGGAGCGGCGGCCACGCTGATGGGTGTGCTGATCTTTTATCTGTAGCGATTAGAGAAGCAGAGGAAGAAACTGGCATCACAAATTTAAAACCTATTTCAGAAAAAATAATCAGCCTGGATGTTTTACCTGTTTTTGGCCACTTCAAAAACCGAAGCTACGTCAGCACACATCTTCATTTGTCGATTGCTTTTTCACTCACTGCTGATGACCGTCTTCCATTAACCAACAAGCCTGATGAAAACAGTGCTGTCGCCTGGCTTCCTCTTGAAAGCATCGAAAAATACAGCAGTGAAGAGCACATGCTCCCCATTTACCAAAAAATAATAAAAAGGACGAAGACTCTCTAGGCTCGTCCTTTTATTTTATTCCAGAACCCTCAACCGTGCTCTTGTCAGTTCCTTTGGGTCTCCATCCTCTACCTCTACAAAAAGCTCACGCATCATGTAAAGAAGCGGACTGGATTCATTCAAAACAAGCAGTTCATTTCCGTCAACATAGAAATGAAGGGTCCGGTTGCTCTCCCGGTAAGTGATAAAGGCGGTATCCGTAATTGTCATACCATATTCGACCACCTCTCCGGCCGGTGTTTCCATATTAACATCACGACAAAGATTTAAAGTTCCTACAATATCTAAAAACAAGGTTTTAATTTCCGACTCAGTCATTAAATAACTCCTCCAAGGTTTTCTCGTTTTTATTATACCATACTCTTTTAAAAATAAAAATCTCCCGAATACTTCGGGAGATTTTGTATAAAATCCGTCTGATTGTTCCTCTTAGTAATTTTCAGATAAAATCTGGAAATCCGCTCCACTTGTTTTGCATACCGGACACATTTTTAAAGCTTTTGTGCCTTCATAAACGTAACCGCACTTCATACACTGCCAGAGCACTTTATCTGATTTTTCAAAAACAGTTCCTTCTTCAACATTGCTTAATAATTTTAAATAACGCTGTTCGTGACGGTTTTCAATATTAGCAACCGCTTCGAATAAAAAGGCAATTTTATCAAAGCCTTCTTCCTTTGCTTCTTTAGCAAAAGTAGCATACATATCGGTCCATTCATAGTTTTCGCCTGCTGCTGCGTCTTTTAAGTTTGTAGCTGTATCTGGAATTTCATCGCCGTGTACAATTTTAAACCACAATTTTGCATGTTCTTTTTCATTTGTAGCTGTTTCTTCAAATAATTCGGCAATCTGGCTGTAGCCTTCTTCTCTGGCTTTTTCTGCATAATAAGTATATTTATTGCGGGCCTGTGATTCACCTGCAAAGGCAGTTAATAAATTCGCTTCAGTTTTTGATCCTTTTAATTCCATGTTCAAAATACCTCTCTTGAATCTTATAAATTTTATTTAATCCTAACGTTCCTTAATTCGGAACGATTATAATATAACAATTATCAAACAAATTGTCAAGGATAATTTTGAAAAAAGTTAATCAATAATTGGAATAAAAGCATTGTCCTGTGACGCCTCGTAGCAAAGCTCAATCAACGTTTCCGTCGTACGGCCTCTTGATAATTCGGGCAAATGGTTCAAATCAAAATACCGGGCATCTTCAGTCTCGATATTCTTCTGGAATACACCATCAATGACATCACACAGCATAACGGTTTTGTAAATGGCAAAAGGATTGGGCAGATCAACATTTTTTGCCCAGTCGAATACGCCGACCAATTTTTTAGCGACCACATGCAGGCCAGCCTCCTCACGGGCTTCCTTCTCAATATTTTCTTTAACAGACAATCCTATATCTGCCCAGCCGCCTGGCATTGACCAGCAGCCGTCAATACTTTCCTTTACCAGAAGAATTGTATCTTGTCTAAAAATCGCACCCCGCACATCAACCTTTGGCGTCTGGTATCCTGTTTCAAAGCAAAACAGATCTCTTATTTTTTCCTCACCTGCATCGGTATAATTATTTAAAATATCAACAGACATCTCTCGAATCTGTTCAAAACGTTCTCTGTCGTATTTATTTGTAGAGTAAGTCAAACCAGCCTGCGCAATTGACTGAAGCTGCTTTGCCCACGCCAACCATTTCTTTTCCATAGTTATTCCTTTCTTGATATTATTCTAATTTTCAACAAAATTTTATAGGCATTTTCCGTTTAAAGTTTAAAAATTGTGGTATAATTAATTATATCATTAAGCGGATAAGTGGGTTACACGGACTGCTCAAAATTATATTTGGACTATAGGAGGTCTTTATTATGTGCAAAAAACCAAAATTTTATATCTGTAGACATTGCGGCAACATCTTTGGTGTTGTTGAAGACAGCGGCGTAACACCGGTTTGCTGTGGTGATCCGATGGAAGTTTTAACTCCTAATACCGTCGATGCAGCTCAGGAAAAACACGTTCCAGTAATTAAAATTGATGGAAATACCGTCACTGTTGAAGTCGGCAGTGTTCCACATCCAATGCTCGAAGAACATCATATCGCCTGGATTTATCTTGAAACCAAAGAAGGCGGCCAGCGTAAATGTCTGGAAATCGGCGGCGAGCCAAAAGCTGTTTTCGCTTTAACACCTGGTGATGAAGTGATCGCTGCATATGAATATTGTAACCTACATGGATTATGGATGGCAACTGTTTAATCCATATTCAGGCAAAAAGCAAAACCCCGGAGAACTTCTCCGGGGTTATTTTTTTTCAAAAGCTTTTTGCATTTCTAAACGGCATTTTTCCAAAAGACGCTGGATTTCATGGCTTCTTTTATTGTTAACATCTGGATAAACCGGTTTTAAAATTGCTAAATGCAGGAACGGCTTTTTCCGAAACAGGCTTCTTACCCCATTTACAGATCTGTAAGTCAATATCATAGGTACCAGTGGAACTTCTGCGTCATACGCAAACGTAAATGCACCCT
>OAWD01000076.1_pt1 | contig 104629 bp, 82 predicted proteins | sample 1495361 | NCBI WGS metagenome assembly OAWD01 (sample SAMEA2580130, study PRJEB22360) | human gut metagenome | biome: human gut; feature: human-associated habitat; material: faeces | place: Denmark | collected 2008/2010 | reverse complement strand
GCCACACCGTTAACCATTGAAAAAGCTGTTCGTCCACAGCCGTTAAAAAAACCAAGAAAGCAGAAACCAAAGGCAACAAGCATAAAATCAATACTGAAGGTTCTCAGATAGGCTGTTCCGGCCGAAATAACTGCCGGTTCCGCTCTGAAAATCTGTAAAACAGACGCTGGAAAAACCTGGGCCCAGATAAAAAAAGGGATTGAACAGAGCAGTGACATCACAATACTGGCGAAAAGAGATTTCTTCGCGCGGTCAGGCTGCCCTGCTCCAATATTCTGAGCTGCAATGGCCGCGATAGCCCCCGAAAAGGCGCTGGCCGGAAGCATGGCAAAAGCGTCAAATTTTCCCGCAATACCAACCGCGGCGGCTGCAACAACTCCCATCGTATTGATGATAGCTGTAATAAACAAAAAGGAAATCTGCAGTAAAGTCTCCTGCAAAGATACCGGAATCCCTACCTTCAGAAGCCGTTCAGCCTTGTCTCTGTAAATCCTGAAGTTGTCTTTTTTAAATTTAAAAATAAAACTTTTCCGGTTCAGATAAACAATGGCCAGGATCATACTGACTCCCTGTGAACCGGCTGTTGCCAGGGCAGCCCCCGCCGCGCCCATTTTCAGGCCGCCTACCAGCAGTAAGTCAAAAACGATGTTAAACACACAGGCTGCCGCAATAAAATACAATGGGCTTTTAGAGTCGCCCAGACCTCTGAGCATTGCCGCCAAAGCATTATAACCAAAGATAAAAAAGATTCCGCAGGCACAAATCCGAACATAATCCATGGCCGAGGCAAAGGATTCCGCCGGTGTCTTCAGCAAACCCAAAAACGGCGCGGCCAGCAGAAACAATGCCAATGTCATTAGAAGCGCAGCGATGGCAAAAAGCGTCAGCATGGTACTGATGGTCTCAACGGTATCTTTTTCTCTGCCCCCGCCATAATACTGGGCAATAATGATGGTGCCGCCCATGGTCAGCCCGGCTACAAAGCTTATGACAATCTGCATCATCTGTGTTCCGATGGAAACTGCCGCGACCACAGCTGCGTCATTAAACCAGCCAACGACCATCATATCCACCGCGCCATAGAGGGCCTGGATAAAATTGGCCATGAGGTAGGGCAGCGCAAACACTGCCAGTGTTTTATAGATATTGCCTTTTGTCAGATTTTGTACTCGCTGTTCCAAATGCCTGCCCCCCAAACGATTCATAAACAATCTTTTCTATTATAGCTAAAAACGCAAATGTTCTCAAGCTAAAACATACGACAAAAAAACCGGTGTTCCATCACCGGCTTTTCACATTAAACCTTCTTCCTTTAGCTCACTCCATATATTCGAGGATCTCATAGGATTCTGACTTTGACAACTCAAGAACGAACTCTCCCCTTCTGTTCTCTGTCATCCCCAAACGAAAACCAATGCGTTTATCTGCCGTTGTGACGATAAGCTTTTCCTCATCTTCATCCAGCAGCGTCAGATTTTCATTCCGATAGACGACCATTGTCTTAATCTGCATGACCTTTTCCAAATCTTCATAACGGACCATTTTGGTAAAATTACCATAGCTGCTTTGCCTGAAACCCGGCGGCGCCTTATTACCATCTACGATTAATTTAAATGTATCCGGCATAATCTCCTGACACTTAAAGGTTTCACCATGATACAAAGCATATTGCCCTGAGCGCATATTTTGTTCACCTCCTTTCATGTATAATAGAAGATTTTTATGTATTCGTTTTCTTTCGAGTTTTAAATGAAACCGTCTGTCCATGGCGGCAGACGGTTATATGCTAAAAAATCGCTTTAATCAACATTTGATATAAAGGATAAATGATAAACTGAAGCAACACCACGGCCGCAATCCCGGAAAAATCAATGGGACCAATGACTGCAAAACGGCGCAGCGGTGACAAGATTGGCTCGGTTAAGCCATAAATCAGTTTCACGATCGGATTATCCGGGCTGGGATTAAACCAGCTCATCAGAATATTCGCTACAATCAGGAGCGTGATCAACTCAACAAGATAACGACCGGCAACAATTAAAATACTTTCGATCATTCCTATTTATCATCATCCCAGTTTAAAATAGGGGTAATTGTATCACTCTCGTCTTTTTCCATGCTTGTGGAAACAGAAACCTGTTTTGGCGCAAGGATAAAAACATTATCGGCTATACGGTTGATAGAACCTTCCAGAGCAAAAACCGCTCCGTTAAGGAAATCAAAAATTTTCTGTCCATCTTCGTATTCTGTATTTTTGAGATTGACAACAACCGTCTTATCTGCCTTGATTTTATTGACGATCCCTGGCGCGTCTTCAAAACGTTCGGGGTCTAAAACCAAAACCTCCGGACCATCGCCAATACCGACAAGACCTGTACGTTTCGGGGCAGGTGTTGTTTTCTTTGGCTGAGGTGCATAGGTGTTTCTCGGTTCTTCGACAACTTCTTCTACTTCATCATCATAGTATTCATCATCGTAATATTGATCGTCGTCATCCATTTCCATACCGAAAACCTTTATGATTTTATCTTTGAATTTTTCGTTTGCCATGCTGTTTCTCCTAACGATTAAATATTTTTCTTCCGATCCTTACAATCGTAGCCCCTTCTTCTATAGCGATGGGGTAATCATCCGTCATTCCCATAGACAGATATTGCATTTTAATATTCTCTCCATGGTATTCTTTTTCTATTGTATCATATAATTCTTTTAAATGCTTAAAAACTTTATGAATTTCATCAGATTTTTTTGTCATAGGCCCTATACACATAAGCCCCTGGACCTCAAGATGCGGGCAGTTCCCGACTTCTTCCATAACCATTTCGTATTCCTCAGCCATAAAACCCGATTTGCTGTCCTCTTTCGCAAGGTTAAACTGGATTAAAACATTTGTTTTAACACCGTGCTTGGCGCTTTCTTTTTCAATAGTTTTTAACAAAGGGACAGAGTGAACTGAATGGATCAGACTGACCTTTCCCATCAGGTATTTAACCTTATTGCGCTGCAGATGACCAATAAAATGCCAGCGCACCGGTCCTTTGACCTCATCAACCTTGGCCAGAAATTCCTGAACCTTATTTTCGCCGAGATCATAAACACCGGCGTCGACAACCGCTTGTGTTTCTTCCACACTGCGGTGCTTGGTCACCCCCACCAGCGTTACATTTTCCGGAATATCTTTTTTAATTGCCGCAATGTTTTCTGCAATGACATTCTCTGTCATTCTGTTTCACTTCTTTCTCTGAAAATTTATGGATAAACCTTAATGGTCGTGCCGGAGGACAGTTTCTTATTATTTTCATCGTCCAGCTTTAAAATAGCCATACCCTTATCATATTTATATACTGTTACGGGTGTCAGCTCCTCAAAATAGCCCTTTTCAAGCGTTTTTACATAGGTAGCGCCGTCTTTTTTGATAATAGCACTCTGCGGCACCTGAAAACAGCTGAACCGCTCGATATTAACGTCGGTATTTATCATGATTTCATTGGCAAAAACATTGACATAATCCTTGACAAGCATGACGATTATTTTATTATCACCGTCATCAATAACATCGACCAGATAGCCCTTGTAGGTATTCTGTCCATTTTCAAAGGAAAGGGTAGGATAGTAACGGAGCTGATCAACCCGCTTGACCAGAAATTTATAATATTCTGTGTTTTTTTCTGAGCCACGGGTCCCCATATATTCTTCCTTATTGTCCAGTGCTTCCTCTTCGCCTTCCACCGCTTCACTTTTGGGAATCGAAAAAGCAGTGAAGATATGGTCGTTATTAATAATTTTCAGGGCTGTCTGATTCTCTTTATCAATTTTGCTGGCCGTCTTCAGAAAATTCGTATTGATATAGGGCAGTGCGCTTTCACTGACAACTTTTTCCATGGCGTTAAGAGTAGTATAAACATACCCTGAGCCCATCATCTGTAAACCACTTAATGTAATATCTTTTGGCTGACCATCATTTAAACTCTCGTATACAGCCTTTTGCTGGTTAAGTTCATCCTGGTTTTCTCCCATAAACTGGACAGAATCCACCAGAAATTCCTTTCGCTGCCGGTCGGCCTGACCAAATTGTGTGGTAATCTTTGCCATTCCCACATAGTTTGCTGTAATTTCATTAATGACTGAAGGCCAGTCATTATAGTACTTATCCGCCATAATCTGATCAATGGTATCTGTCTGGTACTTCAGAAAATTCTGATTAACTACCTTTGGAGACTGTGTCAGCGTTTTGTAACCATTGGTTTTTTCTCCTTCGGGCAGTGTTAAATCTGCCGCGGAAAAATTGTCCAATTCAATATAATCAATGTCTTTAAAAAAGAAAAAATTGGTTTTATAGGCATTGGTATATTCAGAGGTTTCCAACAGCATCCGCTGGTTATTCCGGTAAATACCTGCAACGATTATGACGGCAATTAAAAAAAAACGACGCCAATAATCAATTTTCTCCGTTTATTGACCCGTCTCTTCCATTCCCGTGTAGCTTGACTCATCTTATTCACCTGTTAGTTTACTTATTTTATATAAATCTCTGATTTTGAATAAAAAAAATGGTCTGAGTGAGAGGATTCGAACCTCCGGCCTCGTGAACCCCATTCACGCGCGCTACCAAACTGTGCTACACCCAGACATCGAAGATTATTATAGCGGTTTTTATGAAAAATTTCAAGAGGAAATCTCAATATTTAATAAAAAAATAAGAAAAGTATCAAAAAAAGATGGATAATGTGGCTTCGAGCTGCTTCTGAGCCTTTGCCCCACTTTTTATCAAACAAAATAAAGCGCTACTTATTCAGAGCAAAACTTCCATTTTTATCAATTGACTTATTTTCTTTGTCCGTTAACTCGCTTTCCATCTGGGTATTTAACTATTAGCACTCCAAAAGATAAGGAATGGTACCTGTTTAAAATGAAAAATCAACTACTTAACAATACATCAAAAACTTCAAAGCTGACGCTTTTCAGTTTTTTCGCAATGACAGCGTCAATGGTTATGACAGCGGATAAATACGCGACCTTTGCCTCCTCGGGCTTCTCACTGGCTTTTTTTCTGGTTGCAGGCGGCTTTTTATGGTTCATACCCGTCTCGCTCTGCGCTGCAGAAATGGCTACCGTTGAAGGATGGGAGGAAGGCGGCGTGTTTACCTGGGTCGGAAAGACCATTGGTGAACGCTTTGGCTTTGCAGCCATATTTTTTCAGTGGTTCCAGATTACCATCGGATTCATATCAATGATTTACTTTATCCTTGGCTCATTCTCCTATGTCTTTAACATACCTGCTTTGGAACAAAATCCTTTCATTAAATTCATTGGTGTTCTGGTGGTTTTCTGGACCCTGAGCTTATCACAGCTTGGCGGCACAAAATACACTGCCATGATCTCAAAAGTCGGCTTTATCGCTGGTATCCTTTTTCCAGTGCTGCTGCTTTTTGGATTAACCGGTGCTTATGTTTCCTCTGGCGGGCCCATACATCTGGAAATGAATGTACATACCCTGATCCCCGATTTTAAGGATGTGGATGATCTGGTGATTTTCGCTTCGTTTATTCTGTCCTTTATGGGCATTGAGGTTTCAGCCACTCACGTTAACCAGTTAAAAAACCCCAGCCGGAATTACCCTCTGACCATGATTATCTTGGTTGTACTGGCTATTATTTTAAACACCGTAGGCGGCATTTCCGTCGCAATGGTTGTTCCTGCCCAGAACCTGAGCTACAGCTCGGGGGTCGTACAGACCTTTGAAAATCTGTTTCGCTACTTTAATCCGAATATGCTCTGGATGGTCCGTATTCTCGGCGCTATGATTGCCATTGGCGTTATGGCCGAGGTCAGCTCGTGGGTGGTCGGCCCATCGCGTGGTCTTTATGTTGCAGCCAAGGATAACCTGCTGCCAAAAATTTTTAAAAAGACCAACAGCCGCGGCATTCCCACAAACCTGATTTTAGGTCAGGGGATCATCGTAACGATCTGGGCTGCTGTCCTGACCTTTGGCGGCGGTGGAAACAACCTTTCATTTTTAACCGCCATTTCACTGTCTGTTGTGATTTATCTAATCACCTACTTTTTATTCTTCGGTGCTTATTTTATTCTACTCTACAAACATCCAGAATATAAACGCGCCTATCAGATACCCGGCAGACGCCTTGTCAAAACCATTATAGCCAGTGTTGGGCTATTGATGTCCATTTTCACCTTTGTGGTGCCTTTTTTCCCGTCAGACCAGCTGGCGCCTGTCAATTATATCCGGTACGATATGATCCTGATTATTAGCTTTTTAATCGTACTGGCCCTCCCCTTTCTGCTCTATCATATTGAACGGAAAAAACATAAAAACTAAAGAAAGAAGGCACTTAAATGAAAATTGCTTTTTATGATACAAGACCCTACGATAAACTCTGGTTTGACCCTCTTCTGAAGGACGCAGGCCACGAACCGCGCTATATTGAAAACCGCTTGGATATCCATACTCTGGAGTATGCCCAGGGCGCTGACGCTATCTGTGTCTTTGTCAACGACAAGGTCACAAAGGAAATCGTAGACCGGCTGTCAGAAATGAACATACACCTCATTCTTTTGCGAAGCGCCGGCTATAATAACGTTGACATGAAGGAAGCCTATGAAAAACATATTCGGATTCTCAGGGTGCCGGCCTACTCCCCGGCTGCCGTTGCAGAATACGCTGCCTCACTGCTGCTGGCGGTTAACCGTAAAACCCATAAAGCCTATGCCCGAACCCGTGACTTCAATTTTAATATTGACGGTCTGACCGGCATGGATCTCTACGGCAAAACTGCCGGCGTCATCGGCACTGGGCGTATCGGTCAAATGATGATTGATATTTTAAAGGGCTTCCATATGAACATCATCGCTTACGATGTTTTCCCGAATTCCAAACTGGACATCCAGTACGTACCACTGGAAGAACTGATGGAAAAATCCGATATCATCTCACTCCACTGCCCTCTGACAGAAGAGACACGGCATATTATCAATGACCAGACCATTGGCATGATGAAGGATGGCGTCATTTTAATCAACACCTCACGCGGGGCGCTGATTGACACTCAGGCCTTGATTAAAGGGATTAACGCCCATAAAATTGGCGGAGTCGGCATGGATGTCTATGAGGAAGAGGACAGCTATTTCTTTGAAGATTGGTCTGATAAAATCATGGATGACCGCGATCTCGCAAGGATCATCACCTTCCCCAATGTCTTACTGACCAGCCATCAGGCCTTTTTAACAACAGAAGCGCTGCATCAGATTGCAGCTACTACCCTTGAAAACATAAAAGCGTATGAAGACGATGTATTCACCCCCAATGAAATCTGTTATCAGTGTGAAGAAAAAGGGGACTGCCACCGCCGGGAAAACCATCAAAAATGTTTCTAAACCTGTTAATTACACAAGCTCCGAAGGACAGATGACCCTATCGTCCTTCGGCTTGTTGCGTTTTAGATAATCTGTGTTATAATGGGTGCAACCTTCATCAAGGAGATTTTATATGGACAACACAAACAGGGAGCTATCCATCCCTTTTAAAATAATGATTGCCCTGATCATGGCCTTTGTCTACGCGGCTCTTAACATTCTTCTGGCAGATTTCAGCCTGGTCGAAGTGCCTTATGTATCCATCCGGCCCCAGCTCATTCTTCCCTTGCTTTCAGGGTATCTTCTGGGGCCTTTTTATGGCTTTACTGTCGGCTTTCTCGGCAACGCCATGAGTGACATGGTTACCGGTTACGGCATTGAGTTTTTGCTGAACTGGAGCATCGCCAATGGCCTGTACGGCTTAATCATGGGCTTTTTCCCTAAAAACGAGGACAAAATCCGGACCAACCGGTCCTTTACCATCTTTTTTTATATATTCTGCTGGTCAACATTGTCCCCGCAGCCTATGCCCTGCTGACGCGGGTCGTGGAACCTGGAGTCGATGCCCTGCAAAAATTCATTGGCCTGGGGCTACCCATTGTTGTCTCAAATACGCTTGTCTGCACGCTGCTTTTCCCGATAGTACTGATGTTTTTGAAAAAGATTGAGCTGAATTTTGAGATCAAAATCACTCTTTTAGTGTATTATTTTTCCCTGATCTCTGTAATGGCGGTTTTTGCAGCGACCATTGGTATCCTGTACAGCATGAACCTGCTCAACACCGATAACCAAACCTTTGCTCTGATTATTTATGACTTATCCATTATACCGCTGGTCGCCATCAACCTGATCGGTTTCGGCATTTCAAACGCCATCAGTCAAAAGCTTTTAAACCCTTTGCTGATCATGACAGAAGACATAAAACAGATGGATGGGAAAAGCTGGGATAAAAAACTGGATATCCATACAGGTGATGAGCTGGAGGTTCTCGCCACTGCTTTTAATGAAATGATTGATAAAATCAATGACACTATGCACAAGCTCTGGGATAATATTGCAGAAAAAGAACGTCTGGCGGCCGAAAAGGAAAGAACCTCTACCGAATTGAACATCGCTCAGCAGATTCAAACGGCTATGCTGCCCGATCCTTTTCCAACCTTCCCGGACCGGACAGAATTCAGCATCAGTGGCCGCATGACTCCAGCCAAGGAAATCGGCGGCGACTTTTATGATTTCTTTTTAATGGATGATGACAAGCTCGTTTTTATCATCGCAGATGTATCGGGCAAGGGCGTTCCTGCCGCTCTTTTCATGATGAGCTCAAAGGAACATATTATCGACCAGGTGCTAACCGGTCTGGATGTTGATGAAATCTTCACAAGAGCCAACCATCATTTATATAAAAACACAGCCGAAGGTGTTTTCCTGACCACCTTCCTTGGTATACTAAACCTGAAAACTGGTATCCTGTCCTTTGTCAACGCAGGGCACAATCCCCCGCTTTTAAGACGTCAAAATGAAAAGTTTGAGCCTCTTAATATGGATTCGGGTTTTGTCATGTCCATTCTTCCCGATGTGCACTACAAGCGCCAAACGCTTAAGCTTAATCCTGGCGACACACTCTTTTTATATACGGACGGTGTCACCGAAGCAGTGGATAAAAGCGGTGTCTTTTTTCAGGAATACCGCCTAAAAAAAGCGTTGAATGAACTCCCCCATTACGATGATCACTCTTCAGAGTATATTCTTCATCAAATTCGCGATTTTCTGTCCGAATTCACACAGGATGCCGAGCAGCACGATGACATTACCATGCTCTGCCTCAAATTCCGTCATCCAATGGTCTGTACAAATTAAAAAACCGGACTCTGTACAGGGGGCCGGTTTTTTAAAAACTACTGATGTTTTTTTCGACAAAGGCCAGAAACACCTTGGCCTCTGCCTGACCAGCGCTCAGCCGGCGCATGATGTAGCTTCCATCTGTTTTTACAATTATATCTTCCGGTTCCTGACCGGACGTATCCTCTCTTTTCAGACACTGCTGTATCTTTTTAAACCAGACTCCCAACCGTTCAACGGCTTCCCTGACAAACCTACAGAGTCCTATTTCAACTCCTTGCAGCGCAATCAGATAATAGACATCAATCAAAGCCGTCATAAGCTGACGGTTCTCCGCTAAAAAGCCTTCCACAAGCCGGCCACAAGAACCAAAGGCCGACGCCTGATAATTCATCTCAATCTGGTCGCTGATAAGATAGGATTTAAGGATAATTTCTCGAACAATGTCTCGGTGCGTCTCTCCATCCAGCAGCTCCTCTATACATCTAACCATCGCCTGGTCCAGCAGGACCAGACGATCCATATCTATTTTGAACTGATCATAATACCGCATAGGCAATATAAATTTACTGGCGAGTATGGACACAAGGACCGCACCTGTGGTAAAAAGCAGCCGCAGTTCCAAAGCGTAGGTGGACTGCATGGACAATGTTGTCTGTGAAAGCGCAAAGCAGGTGGCAAAAACCACAAGGGTTGAATAATCATCCGCCGCGTAAATGCAGAAAGCGGCAATGACCGCCAAAACCATATGTTCAGGATATGTGGTGAAAATCGAAAAAAGAAAAAAAGCGGCTATCAGCCCAATAACGGTTCCTTTTATTCGGTCCAGGCTTTTACTCACACTCTCATCATAAAAAGGACGTGTGAGTAAATAAGCGGCCAATGGCAGCCAGTATCCATGTGTTACTGGTAAAAGCCTGGATACTAAAAATGTAAACGTCAAAACCAACGATAGCCTGACGCCAAAACGAAATTTAAAAGACGATCTTGAAAGATGGGCATAGAGACGCCACAACATTCTCGATTTTCTTGGCACCACCCATTCCCTGTAAATACCCTTTCCGGCTGTTTCCGAAATGCCCTCCAAAGCGTTGATCAAAAGATTAATATCCAGCAGCATACTGTCATTAATATCCGCCTGATCCATAAAACAGTGGTCAGAAAAATCAATTAACTCGTGGATAACTTCGTTGTATTCACGGCTGTCAAAAACCCCGTTCAGGTGTTCCAGAACCTTTATAAGTTTCTCAAGATAAAGCCTGTTGGCATCAGTCATCAGTTCTGGCTTTCTGAAAAATGTCAGTATTAAATTTTCCATTCGCTGGAAAATCATCACCAGCCGAAAATAGCAGGCGCCCTCAATGGTTGTAAAATATCGAAACCGCCTTGTTTTATAAATCCGGCCGCACAGGTTCTGGTTGATATTTAAAAGGGCGCGCTGCGCCTCCTGGGCCGCTTTATGGTTGCCCTGAATCAGAGCCGAAAAAGACTCTGTGATCTTGATAAAAGCATTTTTTGAAATATCATGAATAGCTGGTACTGGCCTAAAATGCTTCCATATCCTCAAGCCAATATAGACCAGAAGAAAAGAGTAGACCAGCGCCAAAAGACGCATGGGAATATCGGTCAGCTGAATGGGGATCAGCTGCATAAAAACAAAACTCATTCCAAAAGGAAAGTAGCTGCCAGGTGTATACTCATCCGTCATAAAATAAACGAGTAAAAACGGAACCGCTAAATTAACGATAAGCGTCATCGCAAGGTTAAGCCCTGCCGCAAAGGCGCAAAAGGCGAGAAGTATGTTAATGCTCAGGGCTCTCAGGATATGCCACTCCACCCCATTCTCATCACGTGTTCTGAGAAAAAGAACGGTTACCGGTGACGCCAGCATAGCGTTAGCCACACCGAAAAAAAACTGATTGGAAAAGAAAATAGATAAAAGGATCAGCGCAGGCGGAAATGCCTTGATGAAATGCTCTTTAATTTTCAGGGCTTTTATAGACTCTCGCATACTGCTCTCACCTCTTTATCCCCTGTTTTTAAAACTTTGACACGAAAAATGAAGACCCACTTCCTGGCTAAACGCCTGTGTCCGTAAACCAAAAGAACATAACAGAAGGTCTTCAAATTTTAGAATATCATAAAATCCTTTAAATATTATTATTTTATAAACTTGTCGATGGCATCATTTAATTCCGCTAAAACCTCCAGATCATTTTCCTCCACAGCATCAACAACACAATGGCTGATATGATCTTTTAAAATCAACTTACCAATATTATTGATAGCAGATTTCACTGCAGATACCTGTATTAGAATTTCACTGCAATCTCTTCCTTCCTCCACCATCCTTTTTACAGACTCCATATGGCCGATGGCCCGTGACATCCGGTTGATAACCGCCCTGCGGTTTTCATGCTCATGTTCATGCTTAGCTGCCATTTTATTTCTCCTGTTCACCTTATTCTTTTATCTGTATTATATAGCAACCATCTGCCATTTGCCACCATTAAAACGCCGAAGCAGTAAAAAGCCCCGCACTGAGATATCAATAATATAGGCTGTCCATACCCCTATCAGACCAAAGCCGCAGATAATGCCAAGAAAATAACCAATGCAGACCCTTATCCCCCAGATACCAAACAGCGTTAAAAACATGGGATACCGCGTATCGCCAGCTCCCTGCAGAGCACTCTCGATGACTTGTGTGATCGCGCTGCAAGGCTGAAAAAAGGCAATCATCCGCAGAACTCCCACTGTAAGCATCTGCACCTCCGGTGTTGAGCTGAAGGCAGCTGCAAAGAACGGCGCAAAAATGAAAATTATGACCCCCATTGATACCATAAAGATTGTTGAAAGCGCGTTCGCAGCCAGCGCCATCCGGTGTGCCTTCTCCGGATTGTTCTCTCCCAGGCCAATGCCCACCAATGTTGCCGCTGCCACACCAAACCCCATGGAAGGGATATAGGTATAGTTTTCAATGGTTCCTGCAATGTTATGGGCCACATAGGCGTATGACCCGATGGATAAAATCATGGCACCGTATACCAGCTGGCCTGCACGCATAATAAGCTTTTCCCCGCCAGCAGGGACGCCAATACGCAAAATTGACCGGATCATTTCCACATCAACACCCCAGCCCCTGAGCGGCAGTCTCAAAAATCCGGTTCCCTTTGTCAGCCAGATAAACAGAATACCGACGCCAAAAGCACGGGACAACGTTGTCGCAAGAGCCAGTCCCATAATACCAAGTCCAAGCTTTATAAAAAAAATATTAAATAAAATGTTCAGTACATTGGCGATCCCTGTGGCGACCATTGGCGTAACATTGTCCTTAGTAGCTCTCAGACAGCTGGATAAAACCAACGAAAGACATAAGAACACAATGGGAACGACCACGACCATATAATATGGTATGGCATAAACCAAAATGTCCTCACCGGCACCAGAAATTTCAAGAATTGGCCTGTAAAACAATAAGTTCAGCGCTCCGACAATAATACCGATAAAAAAGCTAAGCAAAAAAGATTGCTGGAGTGCCCTGTTCCCCCTTTCCGCATCACTACGGCCAACATATCTACCAATAACTGCCAATGTGCCAACACTGACGGCTGTAAAAAAAGCAATAAAGATATTGACAATCAGGTTCGTTACGCCAACTGCTGCAATGGCATCATCTGAGATCTGTCCTGCAAAAAAGGTATCAACCGTCCCCAAAAGTGTCTGTAGAACAGTCTCCACCATTACCGGCAACGCTAACAAACCAATGACCTTCAGATCGTTTCTATTCATTTTCAAATGAAACATGATGCACCTCCATAACCCCTATGGGGGGTTATGTTCAGTATAGCATCCTTTATGCGGTTTTACAAGCAAATTAAAAACCCCCTTAGGGGGTTAAGTAAAATTATTTTTTCAATTGATACAAATGATTCAACGGTCCGTTTCCCTTTCCAAGATCAAGGCCATCCAATATTGCGCCATACACATAGGCTTTCGCATTTTTAACAGCATCCATCATAGCAACACCCTGTGCCAGATTTGCGGCAATCGCAGAGGACAGCGTACAGCCGGTACCATGCGTGTTGGGATTGTCGACCTTTTCTTCGGGGAGCCAGTAGCCAAACCCCTCATAATAAAACAAGTCATCTGCCCGGTCCTCTAAATGTCCACCTTTTACCAATATCGCACCTTTATAATAGCCAGCAATATCACGGGCAGCGCGGATCATATCATTTTTAGATTTAATGGGAATACCTGACAAAATCTCAGCCTCCGAAATGTTCGGAGTGATCAAATCCGCCAATGGCATGAGTTCGTTAATTAAAACTGACTGGGCTGTCCTGTCAAAAAGCGCGTCACCACTTGTGGCAACCATGACCGGGTCCAGCACAATATTCTTGGGGGCATATTCCTTTAACTTTTTCGCAATGGCATGGATAATCGCTTCTGAAGAAACCATACCTATTTTCACCGCATCTGGCACAATGTCTGTAAAGACTGCATCCATCTGGGCTTCCACCATCTTTTCAGAAATATTTTCTACAGTGAATACACCAGTTGTATTCTGTGCTGTTATGGCCGTAATGACGCTCATACCATAAACACCGTAAACCGTAAAAGTTTTGAGATCTGCCTGTATACCTGCACCTCCGCTGCAATCGGAGCCTGCAATTGTCAATGCCTTAATCATTTGATTTCACCATCTTTTCAGATAATTTTCGAATTTTCTGTGCCGCCGCTCGTGTATCTGGCTGAGCAAACACCGCAGAGATAACTGCGACGCCGTCAACCTTTGAGCCAGAGAGCTCTAAAAGATTTTCTTCACTGATACCACCAATGGCAACCACAGGGATTTTCACACTGCTGCAGATGCTCTTAAGTGTCTCAAAAGAAACCGCTTTGGCATCCGTCTTTGTAGAAGTTGAGAAAACTGCCCCCACACCGAGATAATCCGCGCCTTCCTTCTCTGCTGCCAAAGCCTGTTCCAGTGTCTGCGCAGATACACCCAGAATTTTATTTGGGCCGATCTTCTTACGGGTTTCCGCAACAGCGCCATCGCTTTGCCCAATGTGTACTCCGTCTGCGTCCACCTCTAAAGCAATTTCTACCTCATCATTGATGACATAGGGGATCCCTGCGGCCCTTGCCAGTTCCTTCAGGCTTCGTGCTTCGTGTAGAAAATCCTGATGCGCCATGTCCTTTTCCCTGATCTGAAGAAAGGTAGCACCGCCATCTATCGCAGCACAAACCTCTTCCTCAAGGGTACTTTCGCCAAGCCAGGAACGGTCTGTAACGATATAGAGCAGCATATCTTCTTTTTTCACATTGTTTTTCATAATTCTCCTAATTTGACAGTCAAATTTCAACTTTCACTTTTCCTGTTTATTTTATACCCGATTGAAATATTTTATAACATTATTTTAGCTTTTTCACCTCATGGAATCAAGGTAATTTTTGCATAAGTTTCAATGGTTTTTCCTGTCATCGTACTGATATTATCAATGATAAAAGTCCTTAGACTTCCTGTCCCCAGCTGATTATTTGTAACCTGACGCGAAGCCAGCTCACCGGCAATTCCCATGCTGGCCACCGCGCATACCACCGCTTCCAAAGCCTTCTCAGGATTGGCTGCCACATAGGCTGCCGTCATGGCACTGAGCATGCAGCCCGTACCAGTAATCTTAGACATATCGTGATGTCCGTTTTTGACCACATAAGCTTTCCCGGCATCTGCAATAAGGTCCATTGCTCCTGTGACCGCAATGACCGCACCTGCTCTTTCAGCCAGCTCTTTAGCTAAAGTGACGGAAGTGTCCAGTGTCTCATCAGTCACTTCATCATTAACATCGGCATCTACCCCCTTTGTGGTACCTGCTCCAGCATAAACCGTCTTAATCTCAGAGATATTACCACGGATAACAGCAAACTTCACTTCTTTCAATAGCTGATAAGTTGTTTCTGTCCTGAACTTTGAAGCGCCGGCCCCCACAGGGTCCAGTATCACAGGATGCCCCAGTTCATTGGCTTTTTTCCCCGCGGCAATCATAGATTCTACAGTCCGACTGTTCAGTGTCCCGATATTGAGTACCAAAGCACTGCAAATGGTGGTAATCTCCTCTACCTCTTCAATATCATCTGCCATGATCGGGGATGACCCCATGGCCAAAAGTATATTTGCACAGTCATTGACTGTGACATAATTTGTAATATTATGAACCAGCTGTGGCTTTATCTGGGTGTTTTCAAAAATATCGACAAAATTTTTGTTTAATTGGATCATCTTTTCTCCTTTAAAGTGAAAGCGCAGGTGACTGCCGGCCTTTTAAGCCGCACCATTCACCTGCGCACCTGGTTTATTTATCAGAAGGACACTCCTTTGTGTCTTCCATAATGTCCACATGCTCTCCGTTTAAAACCTTGTTCATGTTTCTAACTGAGCACATCTTTCCGCACATGGTACAGGTATCCTGGTTCTCTGGGGTCGACTCCGCGCGGTAACGCTTTGCCTTTTCGGGATCAATAGCAAGGCCAAACATTTTTTCCCAGTCCAGCTCGCGTCTGGCAACTCCCATCTGATAATCCCAATCAGCCGCCCCTGGCAGTCCTTTGGCAATATCCGCTGCGTGGGCTGCAATTTTTGACGCGATAATACCCTCCTTAACGTCATCGACATCCGGTAGTCTCAAATGCTCAGCTGGTGTGACATAGCACAGGAAGGACGCCCCGTAGGTCGCCGCGATAGCACCGCCAATGGCCGAAGTAATATGGTCATAGCCTGGCGCGATGTCTGTTACGAGTGGGCCAAGCACATAGAAGGGGGCGCCTTTGCAGATTGTCTGCTGAATTTCCATATTAGCCTGAATCTGGTTAAGCGGCATATGACCAGGCCCTTCAACAATGATCTGGACATTCTTATCCCATGCACGCTGTGTCAGTTCTCCAAGAACCACCAGCTCAGAAATCTGTGAAATATCACCGGCATCCGCAATACATCCAGGTCTGCAGGCGTCACCAAGGCTAATGGTAACATCATACTCCTGACAGATTTCCAGAATCTCATCATAAAACTCAAAGAATGGGTTTTCATTGCCGGTCATTTCCATCCATGCAAAAATAAGCGAACCTCCGCGGGATACAATATTCATCAAACGTCCGTTATTCTTGAAGCGGTCTGCAGTTGAACGGTTGATCCCACAATGCAGCGTCAGAAAATCAACACCATCCTCTGCATGCATGCGCACAACATCGATCCACTCCTGAGAAGTAATCTCCTGAAGCGGCTTATTGTAATAAACCACAGCATCGTAGATTGGTACAGTGCCGAGCATGGCCGGGCAGCTCTCTGTCAGTTTGCGTCTGAATTTGCGTGTATCTCCAAAAGAGCTCAGGTCCATGATGGCTTCTGCGCCCATGTCAACAGCACGCTTCACCTTTTCCATTTCTACATCCAGGTTCAAACAGTCTCTGGATGTTCCAAGATTGACGTTGATCTTTGTCTTCAACGCACTGCCGACCCCATAGGGTGTCAGGCAACGGTGATTCTTGTTGGCAGGTATAGCAACCTGCCCTTTTGCCACCAGGCCCATTAAATTACTTAAAGGCATATTTTCATATTCCGCGACGCGCTTCATCGCTTCCGTTTCAATGCCACGGCGCGCGGCATCCATTTGAGTTGTGAACAGCTCCATATTTTCTCCTTAACTTTTTCAGTTTTTCAACAAAAAAAGCGCACCCACGGGTACGCGCTTAGCTCAACTTGTCCTCCCTACGACGGCGTTACACCGCATCAGGTAAAACGGGTTTAGGATTCAATCCAATCTCAGCAAAAGCTCCCCGGGCATCAACTCATTTGTCTTTCTAATTCTATCCTAAGTGCACCAAAATAACAAGAAGTTTCTTCATATTTACCAAAACATTTCAATTAAACCTAAGATAACCAATAATACACCAGAAACGGCCGGCGCATAATCCCCCAAAAGAGGGCCGACCACCTGTCCTCCAAGCCGGAAGCCAGACCATAAAGCAACAAGGCTTATAATAAACGTACACACAGCAGTCAGGCCAATACTGACGCCTGTGATACTGGCGGCTATCCCTGTTCCCAGATTATTAAAGGTCAGACCAAGGGCAACTGTTACAATTTCACGGTAGCGAATACGGTCCTTATCCTGAACCGATGCATCCATCACATCTGCCATTTCACCTGTATTTTTCATAGCGTAGCTGCCTGATTTTTTCTCCTTTAAAAGCTTGATGATTCCCTGTATGGCAAAATAAACACCCAGCAGTATAATAATCCCAGCGCCAAGATCATTTCCTATCCTGTCTGGAATATAACCAGACAGCCATTTGCCAAAGAGCATGGCGATGACCGTTCCTGTTGTTGTAATAACAGCCACAGTCAGGTTCGAAACCGCGTTAAGATGAATTTTTTTAATTCCGAAGGCCAGACCAACCACAATGTTATCAAGATTGGACGAAAGGCTGAATAGCAAAGCGGATACAATGAAAATAAGCATTTTACCATGCTCCCTGTTTATTTTATACGTTCTTTTTTATATTATACCTTTTTATCCATGTGAATTATCGCTGTCCTCTGGTAAATTTTATCAAAAAACAAAGATACCTGGCACCCCCTTGCACCAGGTATCTAACTCCCCTTCATTTTCCCCATTAAGAAAACGTTCATCCAGATATCATTTTCGAAGATGGTATCCCCCTTGATTCCACCTTATATCTTACGTTTCAAAAACGTTTTCATTAACTGTCAATAATGATAACATTTCCATCAGTAATTGTCAAGTTATTTTATTAACAAATCGGCTACAGAAACCCTAAACCCCAATTAAATGCAGAGAGAGGCGCCACATTTTCGCAGCACCTCCCTGTTTTACTCTTTGGTGTTTATCCCAGAATTTCTCGGATTTTCAAAAGTATCCGTTTCCGCATTTTCTTCCAACTGTTTCTTCTTGAGCTTTGGCATAAAACGCTTGACGAAGGTCCCTTTTCCACGGCCCTTAATGTAAAACAAACCAAAAACCGAGAAGACCACTGCGCCGATAAAATTAACGAATAAATCAGACATTGTATCCACCAGTCCAATATCAATATAACCGCCATAGTTCCAGGTCTGCCCATTAACCACAATACTCTCGATTGGGATGGTTACCGCAACATTTTTGCCTTCAGGGTTAAATATAACCGAGCTGATACTGTGAATGATCGTATCTTTTTGCATATCGGTTTGGAAAAACCAATCGGCTCCAAACTCAAAAAACTCCCAAAGCACACCAATGGTCATTGAAAAACAAAATGCAAAAACAGCTACAAAAACCGGTGAAAGGCTCATGCTGAAATTTTCATTTTGATTTAAAATATCAATCAATGAAAAGCCAATGGCCGCCATTAAAAAACCGTTTATGGTGTGCAGCATCGCATCCCAATGGTCAAAAATCAGATAATATTCCTGAATCTCACCTAAAATTTCTGCTGAAAAAATAAATAATATAATAATAATTTCAAGAGTTGTTGGCATTTCAATGTGAAGCTGCTTGTCCACAAAGCTTGGAATCATACATAAAATCAATGTCAGCACACATAGAAAAACGTTGTTCCAGTTTTGATTCCAGATCTGTGCGATCATAACTGCAACAACCAAGACACGAAGCAGTATATACAAAAAAACCTTGCCACGGCTTTTTCCTGCTGATTCACCTGTATTCTTTTCTCTCTTTTCCTCTTTCAAAAACTATCTCCCTCCTAAAAATTTTCACTGCTTTTCTGAACCATTATAACACACATGCAGAAAAATCGTTTTTTATTTAAGAATTTTGGGTAATTGTTATTATATCTTATGTAAAATGAAGGAGTAGCTAAAATGAAAAATAAATGTTTGAAAACAAGCTTTACTGTGATTCTCTCAATTCTGCTGTTGAGCTGCTTCAGCCCAATTTTGGCTGAAACACCAGCCGGAGACCCTGCTCTCAACGAGGGGGCGGTTGGCAGTCCTCTCACCTTAAGCTCCAGCGTCCCACAGGACGGCGCCACAAATGTACAGCCCTTCACGGAAATTTCCGTATCCTTTAACCAGAATGTGGTCAACACAGCCGTAAGGGCGACAAACGAGAAGGCTGTAAGCCTTTGGAGTAAGGGCAAACAGGTGGACGCCGACATTGTCTTATCCGATGATCTGATTGATCCTGAAGACTGGGGGACAATCCGCATTAATCCAAAGAATAATTTGAAAAGCAATCAAGAATACATCATAAAAGTGGATAAAATCTTGACTTCAACAACAGGAGAACACTTACAGGCCCCTGTAGAAATTCATTTTACTACTGTAAAATCCGCTTCTTCCATTACCGGAACTTCAATTGCAGTGGTTGCTGCCATTGTCATCATCGCCGCTATTATTATTGGTATTCTCTACAAAAGGCACAAACGTTAATTTAAAAAGACGCATCCGATAATGGATGCGTCTTTTATTATGCCTTATTTTTCGCTGCCTCCACAAAGGCTTTAAATAAATCATATTCGTATGAACGCTTAGGCCACAGAAACTCAGGATGCCACTGGATTGCCAGACCATAAGTCATATCTGGTATCTCAACAGCTTCCACCAGTCCATCCTTTGCGCGCGCTGTCGCCTCCAGTTCTGGGGAAAGCTCCGCGATTCCCTGGTGATGCATACTGTTGACACGAATTGTTTTTTCACCGATAATTTCAAACAGCTTACTGCCTTCCTTAATCTCAATATCGTGCACCGGAAAAACAAACTCTGTTTTCTGGGAATGCTGTACAGGATCTGGATCCTTTTTTTGTGCGATCAGATCCTGATAAAGCGTACCGCCCAGAGCCACATTAAAAAACTGAAGGCCGCGGCAGACACCAAAAAGGGCTTTGTCCTGTTTCCGGACTTCATCAAACAAAATCGCTTCCATATAATCCCGTTCCGGCGAAACCTCATTGCAATATTCGGTCATTTCCTGATTGTAAAGCGCCGGGTCCACATCCTGTCCGCCGGTAAATAAAAAGCCGTCAAACTCATTTACCAACGCACGTATATCCGCTTCATTTTTTAAGAGCGGCAAAAGAAAAGGCATGCCGGAGACCTCCAGAATACCATTTAAATATCCCGGAAAAATCCAGATGCTGTTCCATTTACTTGCCTGTTTTGTATCATAAAGGGGCAGTACCCCTATTTTAGGTTTTCTTTCCATTCTGTTTTCCTCCAACAAAATATAAAAAAAGTATTTCCTCAAGCTTTTGCCATTGAAATACTTTAAAATAATATTACCCCAAATTCTTTGAAATAACAAGCCTTTTCTTTATCAGTCAATCCCAAAATCGGCCATGCGCTTGTCCAGTTCGGCCATGGCATCGTCATCCAGATCATAACGATCCAACAGGTTCAAAAGATCCTCGCATTTTTCACGGATAGCTCCTGCGGTGGCTTCATCGCCCTCTTCCTTGAAAACCTTGCTGTCCTCTTTTAACAGGTCCACAAGTGTCAGCACCTTTTTAGGTTCGACCTCCCCAAAATTTCCCAAAAGATCAAAGACAGTTTCTGATGGCAGGCTGAGAATCATATCAAGCGACATGCCCAGAAGGCTTTGATACTGGTCATTGGCCAGTGAGTGACACTCTGCATATTCCTTTTTTGACCGCTTGAAAATTATTTCGCTGACTGCCCGGCACATTGCTCCGATCATTTCCATCAAATAGTCATTTTTCAGCATGGTTTTCTCCTGTCTGTTTATACCTGAAAAAATCCCGGCGAACCGGGACCTTTTTTATTCGGTTGTTGTATCCTCTACTACCTGGACCTCACCGTTTTCCATGTCAACGGTTATACTGACAAACTGCGTTTCATTCTTTTCGTCACCGGCTGTCAAAATCTCATCGGCGTTCACATCATCCATTTTCCAGGTAATTTTAAAAATATTTCCTATCGTTTCAGAGCTGGAAGTCATGTTCTTCGTGTTCTGACGAAGAAACTCCTGTCCTATATGCTCTATAAACTTTCTTGTCGCAATTTTCTCTGCTGCGTAAGCATCCATCCTTTTTCCACCTCATTCTATATCATTCAATACATTTATAGACTTATTTTACCACTTTAGCCGTTCTTTATCAATAAAAAGACTGGCATCTCTCCAAAAATATTTATCTACAAGCACCTCAAATACGTTTCAGATAAATAAAATTATTGATTTTTATCCTTTTTGCCTTTATTGGTTTTATAACAAATAAATTTTTGATTTATCCCTTGACTTGCCCGGTCCATTTCGCTATACTATGATTCGATTCTAGTTCAACGGATCTTGATGTTCAATAACGGAGAGGTCTGACCGACCTTCACTTGACATAGCTTTTGTTCAGGGAATAAAACTACATTCAAGTGAAGCGCCGTTTTCTTTCAGCCAGCTTCTGGATTTTTCTTTTTGCTCAAAACTGGCATCTCTTATCTGTAAAACAGCTTTATGAATGCTTTCTAAAAAAGCGTCATCATTATCTGAAATAAACAACCCAAATTTTATACAATAAACCTTAATCTGGTTCATATCCAAAGACAGAAGCGCAGTGTTTCTTTCCTTTTCCGAGTGTTCAAGCAACTGTAAATAATTCATTTTTAAACTCCTTTTCCATTTTTTCACTTTATTTCTTAAGCATATACCCATGCATTACCGCCAGATTCACTTTTTTAAAAAGCATCGCAGAGATTAAAAATAAAGGATTGCCAAAACATCTTCATTGTGTTATTATATGAGAGCTGAAATCTTAAGCTGAAGTGGCACAGATGGTAGCGCAATTGATTCGTAATCAATAGGTCAGGGGTTCGATTCCCCTCTTCAGCTCCATTAAAAAACAGGGCGGGTTTACCAGACTGGTAGATCCGCTTTTTTAGTGGTTGTGCTGTTTATTATCCCGACAGGTCTACAATCTTTTTACTGCCTGTCTGAAAGCCTTATAAACAGCCGTCTTCTCTCCATCGTAAATGTTTAAATAATACCCTTAAAAATCATTGCACAATATATAAACCTGTGCTATGATGGGGCTAATCAATACAAAGAGTAGACAAGGTGCGTAAAGTGTTAAAGGATGGGAAGTTGCCTTTAAACGAAAATAGGTCATTGCGGTACCTTGTCGCTTCCGCTTGTACAAATCAACAACCCTGTCCGCAGGGAGCCTGGCTGTCCTACAGATGCAGGCAAGTCTTATCCTCCGGGATACAATAGTTGTAGGCGTGCGGAAGCATTACTTTCAGAAATTGAAGGAGGTTCTCATGAAAAGTAATGCTTTATCCCGTGGCACCACCCGTACGAAACTGGTCGTCAATTGTGGTTTGCTCATTGCCATCAGTATTGTGCTGAAAATTTTATTCGAGATGTATATTCCGCTGGGTGGTTTTCCATCCCTCAGAATCAATCTGACATCTCTCCCAATTATGCTTTCTGGCATTTTATTGGGGCCACTCGCCGGTTTTATCGTTGGCTTTATTTCCGATTTGCTGTGCTTTTTCATTAAGCCCGGCGGTCCATTTTTTCTCGGTTTCACGGTTGCCAGCGGCCTGACAGGGCTGATTCCTGGTCTTTTGTGGATGCTGTTAAGAAAAAAGGAAATTAAGCATCTGGAATGGTTTAATCTTGGTTTTATCGTGTTGTCTATTGGTGTTTTAGTATTAACCGGATTGTTCAGCTTTGAAAATGGCACAATCTACTATGCCGGTGAACCGCTAAATCCATTTGTTTTAGTGTTATTTATTGCTCTAATGGTCGGCTTTGTGATCTTCCCCATCATCACGGTCAGGCGTTCCGAGGTGCTCGGCGAATATCGAAGCGACTATATTCTGTTCATCGTCAGTGTGACCCAACTGATAACTTCCATTATTTTGAACACCTGGTTTTTAACCATTCTGTATGGTCAGGCAGTATCTGTGCTTTTACCCGCACGGATTATTACCAATATTTTCCTAATACCACTTTACACAATCGCTTTGGTGGGATTACTGAAGGTATTGCCAAAATTTGTAAAAAAATAGGTTTCAGGAGCTGTGTAAAAACAGCTCTTTTTATATTTCTAAATCTTATCATTGAAAACCTATTGCAATAGTGGTAAGATAGACACAATTAATGATAAACAGAGTAGATAAGACGCGTGAAGTGTTAAAGGATGGGAAGTTGCCTTTAAACGAAAATAGGTCATTGCGGTGTCTTATCGCTTCCGCTGTGCCCTACGATGGGGATTGTAGGTTGCGGAAGCACTGCTCTTTTTACCGGGCAGTGCTTTTTGTGTTTATTTTTAATAATCTTATAGCGTTCAATATTGGAGGAATACAAATGAACAAAGAAAAAATTATGGAAGCTGTTACCATGCTGATTGAAGCCATCGGCGAAGATCCCCAGCGTGAGGGCCTTGTAGACACACCCGACCGCATTGCGAGAATGTATGAAGAAATCTTTGCCGGTATCGGGCAGACGGCCGAAGAACACCTGTCAAAATCCTTTACCATTGAGTCCAATGATCTTGTCATTGAGCGGGACATCCCGTTTTATTCCATGTGTGAACATCATTTTCTGCCCTTCTACGGAAAAGCACATATTGCCTATGTACCAAACGGAAAGGTTGCCGGCCTCTCTAAACTGGTAAGGACTGTGGATGTTTACGCAAGGAAACCCCAGCTTCAGGAAAAGCTGACCTCAGAAATCGGCAGCGCCATCATGGAATATCTGGACGCCCAGGGCGTAATGGTCATCATTGAGGCCGAGCACCTCTGCATGAACATGCGCGGTGTCAAGCGACCCGGCACAAAAACCATCACTGCTATGAGCGATGGTATCTTAAAGACAGACGCCAGCCTTAAAAATGATGTCTATAATCTTTTAGGAATAAGAGCATGATCTCAAAACTCAGCCAGACCAACAGACTGTTGAATCTTCCAGAATACCAGGATTATTTACACCGAATCGAGACCCATGAAAGAGATCGCCGTCTCTGCCGCCATAACCTGGCCCACTTTTTGGACGTTGCCAGAATCGCTGCCATCCTTGCAGATGAAGAAGGGCTGAGTCTGAACCGTGATCTCATTTATACTACCGCACTGCTACATGATATCGGACGTTTTATCCAATATGAAAACGGCACACCCCATGAGCAGGCTTCTCACGATCTGGCCACCGGACTTCTCAGACATCTGGATTTTTCACCAGAAGATCAGTCTGTTATTCTGGACGCGATCCTTTCCCACCGCACTGCCGGCAGCCGGGGCTTTAACGCTGTTTTTTATCAGGCTGATAAGAAATCACGGGCCTGTTATGGCTGTGCTGCCCAGGCAGAGTGTAACTGGAACGATGAAAAGAAAAATTTAGAAATCACTTATTAATTTCAAGGAGACAAAATGAAAATTGGCAATAAAGATTTTGATTTAAAGAACCAAGTATATATAATGGGGATTTTAAACGTTACGCCTGATTCTTTTTCAGACGGCGGACGTTTTGATTCTCAGGATGAGGCTCTGCGCCATGCCGAGGAAATGATTGAAGCCGGTGCCGATATAATCGACATTGGCGGTGAATCCACAAGACCTTCCCACACCCCCCTTGGCGAAGAAAATGAATTGAAACGCGTCATTCCTATGATCGAAGTCATCAGGAAACACTTTGACATTCCCATATCAATCGACACTTACAAAGCAAAAGTCGGTGAAGCCGCTATTGAAGCTGGCGCAGACCTCATCAATGACGTCTGGGGCTTTAAACGGGAACCACGTCTGGCTGAAGTAGCGGCAAAGCACCAGGTTCCCTGCTGTCTGATGCACAACCGTACAAATATGGACTACACAGATCTGATGGCTGATATACTCAGCGATCTTCAGGAATCCATCGCCATTGCCCTGGATGCCGGTGTCTCAAAAGATGCCATCATACTGGATCCCGGAATTGGTTTTGCCAAAACCAGCGACGACAATCTGACCGTCATGCACCATCTGGAAACGCTTCAAAAGCTGGGCTATCCTGTACTTCTCGGCACTTCACGAAAGAGCTTTATCGGCAATACCCTTGATCTGCCGGTGGATGAACGTCTGGAAGGAACCATGGCCACCACTGTTGTTGGAGTGATGAAGGGATGCTCCATTATTCGTGTGCACGACGTCCTTGAAAACAGACGCGCTGCTTTGATGACCGCAGCCATCATGAGAGGGTAATCATGGACAAGCTTTATATTAAAGACCTGGAGGTTTTTGCCAACCATGGTGTCTTTGAAGAAGAAAAAAGACTGGGGCAAAAATTCGTTATCTCTGTCACTCTGGATCTGGATATGCATGCCGCCGCAGTAACCGGCGATCTGTCCAAATCTGTAAACTATGGTGAGCTCTGCGCGGAAATCGAAACGGAATTTCAACGGGAAAGCTACGACCTCATCGAAACTGCTGGTGAAAAACTGACAGATTATATTTTAAGCCGCTATAATCAGATAAAGGGCGTAAGCGTTCTGGTAAAAAAGCCATGGGCGCCGATTCATAAACCCCTTGACTACGCTGCCATCGAAATCAACCGAAGCTGGCACCGTGCTTTCATTGCCTTTGGCTCAAACCTCGGTGACCGTGAAAAGAATATTCAAACCGCCATTGATTCGCTATCCGCCCGAAGCGATATCCGCCTGCTTAATCAATCCAGCATCATCGAAACTGAGCCATGGGGATATGCCGAACAGGACACCTTTTTAAATGGCGTGATGGAAATAGAAACCACCCTGTCCCCCGCTGATCTGATGACCCTGCTGCTGGACACTGAAAAACTTCTGAAACGCGAACGCGTGATTCATTGGGGACCGCGCACACTGGATCTCGACATCCTGTTTTATGACAGACTGGTATATGACCACCCGCACATTACCCTTCCACACCCCAGAGTGCAGGACCGGCTTTTTGTCCTGGAGCCCATGGTGGAAATCGCTCCCTGGTACATTCATCCTGTGCTTGGTAAAAGCATGACTGAGCTTGTGGAGCAATTAAAAAAGTCTGAAGTATAGGAATCTTATGCGCTCTTTCAATCCCGCTGCGGACAAAAATGTTCCCGGTAAAAACAGTCCTTTTTTCCTGTTTTTACCGGGATTTTTATTAAAATTTCATTAATTCAAAAGTTTTGTATTGTTAAAATGACCCAACAAGAGTATACTAGTAAGTGAAATAAATCAAACAAATTTAAACGAGCTACGACTCAGGAGGTTTGAAATGGGATTAGTAACTTCTACTGAAATGTTTAAGAAAGCATATGAAGGCAAGTACGCGGTAGGCGCTTTTAATGTAAACGATATGGAGATCATCCAGGGGATCGTTGAAGCAGCGCAGGAAGAGCAGGCCCCTTTGATTTTACAGGTATCCGCCGGTGCCCGAAAATACGCCAATCCAGTTTATCTAAAAAAGCTGGTTGAAGCAGCGGTTGAAACCACAGATCTGGATATCTGCCTGCATCTGGACCACGGCGCAGATTTTGAAATCTGTAAATCCTGTGTTGATGGAGGCTTTACCTCTGTCATGATCGACGGCTCTAAATATCCCTTTGAAGAAAATATCGCATTGACTAAAAAAGTAGCCGCCTATGCCCATGATCACGGTGTAGTCGTGGAAGCCGAGCTTGGAAAACTGGCAGGCATTGAAGATGCCGTAAATGTAGGTGACCATGAAGCCTCCTTTACTGATCCGGATGAAGCTGTCGAGTTTGTCGAAAGAACAGGATGTGATTCCTTAGCCATTACCATTGGCACCAGCCATGGTGCTTTTAAATTCAAAGGCACTCCAAAGCTGGATTTTCCAAGACTGGAAAAAATCTCCGGCCTGCTGCCAGGCTACCCGTTAGTACTCCACGGATCTTCCAGTGTTCCCAAAGAATTTGTCGATTTGTGTAACCAGTACGGCGGCGCCATTCCAGGCGCACAGGGTGTCCCAGAAGATATGCTGCGTGAAGCTGCCAAATGGGGCGTCTGCAAGATCAATATCGACACAGACCTGAGACTGGCCATGACTGCCTCTATCCGTAAAGTCTTTGTAGAACAGCCGCAGGTCTTTGACCCAAGAGAGTACCTTGGACCAGGCCGCACCGCCATTAAAGCCATGGTTGCCCATAAGCTGAAGGATGTCCTGGGCTGCGCAGGCAAGCTTTAAACAAAACTGAATATCCATCCGGAATGCGCGGCATTCCGGATTTTTTTATGGTATAATCATTCTATAATCTATAAAAAATAAGGAAGTTTAATGAAACAATATACCATTGATGAAAACTCAGGAAACCAGCGTCTTGACCGATACCTGTCCAAGCTCATGCCCCTGGCGGACAGAAATTTTTTGCAAAAGATGCTGCGCAAAAAAAGAATCAAGCTTAACGGCGTCCGGGCCGAGCCCAAAGACATGATCCATAGCGGTGACACCGTCCAGGTCTATTTTTCCGAAGAAACCATTGCGGGCTTTCAGGAAAAAAAAGTACAGCGGCATTTTGACCTGACACCGGAAATCAAAAAAATATTTGAACCTCCGGTCTATGAGGATGACCATCTGCTGGTCGTCAACAAGCCCGCCGGCCTTTTAAGCCAGGCAGATTCCTCCGGCGATATTTCATTGATCGACGCGGCGCGGACCTACCTGAAAAAAAATGCGACTGATACTAAAGCTTTTGAAGTCGTCATTTCCAACCGGCTGGACCGCAATACCAGCGGTATTATCCTCATGCCAAAGGACTACCCAACCCTACAGACCGTGAATGCTGCTATCCGGGAGCGTCAGGCTTTAAAGGAATATCATACTATTGTGTTGGGTGTACTAAAAAAGCCCGGTACTCTTACCGGCTTTTTAACCAAGGACACCATTGAAAACAAATCAGCAATCCAGAGTCAGTCTGAGAAAGGAGCCAAGGAGGTCCGTCTGGACTACTGTCCTCTCATGGATAACGGCAAGTTCACACTTCTGGAAATAACCCTTCACACCGGGCGTTCACACCAGATTCGCTCACAGCTTGCCGACTACGGCTTTCCCATCATCGGCGACTACAAGTATGGCGACGCTTCCATCAACCGGCATTTTAGCCAGAAATACGGCTTAAAGCACCATCTGCTGCACAGCCGCCACTATGCCATAAAAGACCTGGAATATGACTTCACAGCCCCTTATCCATTGCTCTTTAAGCAGCTTTTAAAGGAATTAAATCTGGATAGGGAGGCACTTTAATATGGGATACTGGCACAGCCGCGGCCTGCGCGGCAGTTATCTTGAGGAATGCATTAACCAGACTAACAAAATTTATCTTGAGCAGGGGCTGGCCGTTGTCCAAAAACTTCCAACCGCCATTAAGCCCATAGAGCTGGACCCGGGCAAAGGAACTATTAAGCTGGCTTATTTTGAAGAAAAGAGCACCGTCGACTATATGGGCAATGTCCAGGGTATTCCCATCTGTTTTGACGCCAAGGAAACCAACCAGAAACGGCTCCCTATCGCCAATATTCACGAGCATCAGATCGAGTTCATGGACGCCTTTAACCGGCAGGAGGGCTTGTCTTTTCTCATCGTTTGGTTTAAACTATTTGATGAACACTACTTATTGCCCTATGAGACTTTAAAGGCTTACTGGGACGCAGCCAAAAAGGATGGCCGCAAATCCATTCCCTACGCCGCCTTTGATAAAAAATATCAGATTCATTCCTGCGGCAATATTCTGGTACATTATCTTGAGACGCTTAACGTCTATTTAAATGATAAAGGAGAAACATCATGAAAAAAATCGCAAGCTTTACTGTTAACCATATTGATTTATTGCGTGGAATCTATGTTTCACGTAAGGATTACTGCGGAGATGACTGCATCACCACCTTTGATATCCGCATGAAGGAGCCAAACCGCGAGCCGGTTATCAATACCGCCGAGCTTCACACCATCGAACATCTCGGTGCTACTTATCTGCGCAATGACCCTGAACTCAGTGAAAAAATCGTCTATTTTGGGCCCATGGGCTGCCGCACCGGCTATTACCTGCTGATGAAAGGTGACCTGACCTCAAATGACGTGGTGCCTCTGGTAACAGACCTCTTTAAGTTTATGGCTGATTTTGAGGGGGATGTCCCCGGCGCTGCCCCGAGAGACTGCGGTAATTATCTTGATATGAATCTGGGTATGGCAAAGTATGAATCTAAAAAATTTCTTGATGAAGTTTTAATGAATCTGACTGACGACAATCTGATTTTCCCCGAATAAACTTATGGTTCTGCGGGCTTCCGACTACATCGGCAGCCCGTTTTTTAGTTGTTCCTTGACAAAAAGAATCTTTGTATTAATTTACTTAGCAAGCTAAATATATTGTTTAAAGTTATATTTCGGGATGGATTAGGCAAATGCAGGAAGATAATTTTTATTATACAGTATTTTTTAATCCCCAACAGGCAAAAGGTTCTGCTGAACCTTGAAACCTCTGAATATTGTGTAACCTATACCCAGTCTATGGTAATTCTTTTTCTTTTTGAGACGCAAAAATTTTATGGTAACACCCAAGGTAACCCACAGAAAAATTCTTGTTCTGGCAATCGTCATCGCCGGCGCTTTTATTATGGGTACAGCTTGACTGGCGGCGCGCCAAACTTTGGAGCGTTGATCATCGGCCAGATTTTTCAGCTCATCGGTGAGGTGGCCAAGGTGCTCGCGAGCAAAAAAATCAAAAAAGTGCCGGTTGTCACCGCCAAAGGAGTATTGGCATGCGTCGTGTGGCGTTTCACTATTATGCGTTATATCTTCAAACTGTTTTTCAGTGGCATAGATAAATGAAAATTTTCATTAAAGTGTGCCAAAAAAAGTAAAATTTTGTTCTTAAATTAAAAAATATTGCGACCAACTAAAAACTGTGCTATAGTAAATTCATACTAGCAGATCGGCTGTCCGAGAGGCTTCGTGCCAATCCTAAGCAAGGCTGCCAGTTTTACAAAAGTATCGTGCTGAAGGTAAGGGATTTCCCAAACCGCGAAGGCGGGCAAATAACCACGGGTTGCCAATGTGTTCATTTTTAATGAAATTGGGCAAGCCTTATTTTGTTATGATCGCTCCCTGAGCCTTTTTCGGCACAGGGAGCTTTTTGCATTTTGATACTTTTACATTACTAAGAAAGGAAGATGCTATGGAAACACGAATCGCATTAATTGGAATTATTGTTGAAACCCCCGATTCGGTAGAAAGCCTCAACGCCATTTTACATGACTACTCCGAATTTATAATCGGCAGAATGGGCATTCCCTACAAACAACGTAATGTGTCCGTCATCAGTGTCATTGTCGATGCCCCCACGGATGTGATCAGCGCATTATCCGGGAAGCTGGGCATGCTGCCAAATGTTAATGCCAAAACCGTTTATTCAAAATTGCCATCACAGTAAACAATGAAAGAACTAATCTGTAAGCTGGAACAAAATGAGTCGCTGGAAAAGGACGAATGGATTCAACTGATTACCGAACAGACACCGGAGCTTTCGGCCTTTCTCTTTGAGAAGGCCCGTAGCCAGGCTCAAAAATATTATGGCAACCGGATTTACACCCGAGGACTCATTGAATTCTCTAACTACTGTAAAAACGACTGTTACTACTGCGGTATCCGCAGAGGTAATGGCTGTGTAAAACGCTACCGGCTTTCCGAGGATGACATCATGGACTGCTGTGCCACTGGCTACAAACTGGGTTTCAGAACTTTCGTTCTCCAGGGCGGTGAGGACCCCTGGTTTAACGATGATCGGATGTGCCGCATCGTCGGACGTATCCGCCACACCTATCCTGACTGCGCCATTACCCTGTCATTGGGCGAACGCAGCGCCGAATCCTATAAACGTCTTTACGCTGCCGGTGCGAACCGTTATCTTTTAAGGCATGAAACAGCAAATTTTTCACATTATCATACTCTGCATCCCAAAGCGCTTCCTCCCGAAAGACGCCAGAGATGTCTGTATAATCTTAAATCCATCGGCTATCAGGTAGGCACAGGCATGATGGTCGGTTCACCCGGACAGACGGCTGAGCATCTGGCCGAGGATCTTTTATTCATGAAAGCACTGGAACCATCCATGGTGGGCATAGGGCCTTTTATTCCCCAAAAGGATACCCCTTTTGGCAAAAAAAGGGCAGGTACTCTGGAGCAAACCCTTTTCTTAATTGGTCTGATCCGCCTCATGCTGCCAAATGCCCTGATACCGGCAACTACTGCCCTGGGAACCATTGACCCCAGCGGCCGTGAAAAAGGTGTGCTGGCAGGTGCCAATGTGGTCATGCCAAATCTGTCACCCCTTACAGTGCGAAAAAAATATGCCCTGTATGACAACAAAATCTGTACCGGAGACGAGGCGGCCGAGTGCCGTTCCTGCCTTCAGAAGCGTATGCGCCGGATCGGCTATAATCTGGCTGTAGACCGCGGTGACGCGGTCAAAAAATAAGTTTAGCTAAGGAAGTATCAAAATGTACAATAAGGAATCATCAACCGCAACTGAATTCATCAACCACGAAGAAATTTTAGAAACTCTTGAATACGCAGAGGCCAACAAAAATAACAGAGAGCTCATCGACAGCCTCATTGAGCGCGCAAAAGACTGCAAAGGCCTGACCCATCGGGAAGCCGCTGTGCTGCTGGAATGTGAGCTTGAGGATGAAAATGAAAAAATGTATTCCCTCGCCAAGAAAATTAAACAGAAATTTTATGGCAACCGGATCGTCATGTTTGCCCCGCTCTACCTGTCAAACTACTGTATCAATGGCTGTGTCTATTGCCCTTATCACCGTCAGAACAAGCATATCCGGCGAAAAAAACTGACCCAGAAAGAAATACGCGATGAGGTAATTGCCCTCCAGGATATGGGACATAAGCGTCTGGCTCTGGAAACCGGCGAAGATCCAGCCAACAATCCCATTGAGTACGTGCTGGAGAGCATCAAGACTATTTACGGCATCAAACATAAAAACGGCGCCATCCGCCGTGTCAATGTCAACATTGCTGCCACCACAGTAGAAAACTATAAAAAGCTTAAAGATGCCGGTATTGGCACTTATATTTTATTCCAGGAAACCTACCATAAAGAAAACTATGAAAAACTGCACCCTACAGGGCCAAAGCATGACTACGCTTACCATACTGAAGCCATGGATCGCGCCATGGATGGCGGTATTGATGATGTGGGCATCGGCGTTCTATTCGGGCTCAATATGTACCGTTACGACTTCATAGGGCTTTTAATGCACGCCGAACACCTGGAAACCGCAAAGGGCGTCGGGCCGCACACCATCTCTGTACCGCGTATCCGCTCTGCGGACGATATTAACCCCGATTCCTTCTCCGATGCCATCTCTGATGAAATCTTCCAGAAAATCGTCGCGGTTCTCCGCATTGCTGTGCCTTACACAGGGATGATCATCTCAACCCGGGAATCCCAGAAAACCCGTGAAAAGGTTCTGGATCTGGGTATTTCCCAAATCAGCGGAGGCTCCAGCACCTCTGTCGGCGGCTATGTCGAGCCCGAAAAGAAAGAAGATAACTCTTCCCAGTTTGATGTCAGTGATACTCGTACCCTTGATGAAGTAGTCAACTGGCTGTTACAGCTTGGCTATATTCCAAGCTTCTGCACGGCCTGTTACCGCGAGGGACGTACTGGCGACCGGTTTATGAGTCTGGTAAAGGCTGGACAGATTGCCAACTGCTGTCAGCCCAACGCACTGATCACACTGAAAGAATACCTTGAGGACTACGCCAGCCCCGATACCAAAGCCAAAGGGGACTTTGTCATTAACGAGGAATTAAAGGACATTCCAAAGGATAAAGTGCGAAATATCGCCATTGAAAACCTCAAGGCTATCTCCCAGGGCCAGCGGGATTTCCGCTTCTGATTGTTTGGCAGACATTAAAAAGGAGTATTTATGAGTTTAACATCTACCCCTCGTTCGAGCCGGCTCCATATTGGGATTTACGGAAAACGCAACAGCGGCAAATCCTCATTGATCAATGCTCTGACCGGTCAGAAAATCGCACTGGTATCAGACGTGGCCGGCACCACCGCCGACCCTGTTTACAAATATATGGAAATCCATGGCATCGGGCCCTGTATGTTTATCGACACTGCCGGATTTGATGACATCGGTGAGCTTGGCGAAATGCGTGTTGGACAGACCCGCAAGGCCATGGATAAAACCGATATTGCTCTTATAGTCTGGGGCGATACCCATACTGAAGAAGAATACAACTGGATTGATGCCTTTAAAAAACGAAATACACCCGTTATCCCCATCATCAATAAATCCGATATTCTGACAGATATTGAGCTGTTGGCCTCTGAAATCAAAGCCCGGCTTGGAGTGCCTCCTTTGATTGTCAGCGCAAAAACAAAAGAGGGCATGGACCGTATACGAGAAGCATTAATCCGATCCCTACCCAAAGACCACGAGGCTGAGAGTATTACCGGTAACCTTTGCGCAGACGGCGATCTGGTCATGCTGGTCATGCCACAGGATACTCAGGCGCCTAAGGGACGGCTTATCCTGCCGCAGGTACAGACTATCCGCGAACTTTTGGATAAAAAGTGTATTGTTCACAGCGCTACTGCTGATCGTTTTGACGAAGCCCTTGCTTGCCTGGCTTCCCCACCAAGGCTCATCATCACCGATTCCCAGGTCTTTAAAACCATCTATGATAAAAAACCTCCTGAAAGCAAGCTCACTTCCTTTTCGGTATTGTTTGCTGCCTATAAGGGAGACCTGGATTACTTTGTTGCAGGTGCCAGAGCTCTTGACTGTTTGACAGAAAGCTCCCGGATTCTCATTGCAGAGGCCTGTACCCATGCGCCTCTCGAGGAGGACATCGGCCGCGAAAAAATCCCGAGTATGCTCAGAAAGCGTGTCGGAAAGGGGCTGGGCGTAGACATCGTAGCCGGTAATGATTTTCCTCAGGACCTGACGCCTTATAACCTGGTGATTCACTGCGGCGGTTGCATGTTTAACCGCAAGCATGTGCTCTCCAGAGTCGAACAAGCCCGGAGCCAGGGCGTGCCAATGTGTAACTACGGCGTTACCATTGCGCATCTGTCCGGCATTCTGGATAAAATCGATTTAGCATAAAATAAAGGAGGCACCGCGAAATGCGATGCCCCCTTTATTTTTGCTTAGCTTTTCTTTTTAACCAGTTCCCAAAAATCATTTTCTTCAAGAGGCTTGGAATAGTAATATCCCTGTACATAATCTGCCCCACAGCGAATCATCCAGTTCAGGTCTTCTTTTGTTTCAACCCTCTCTGCGACGACCTTTACCTCTTTAATCTTGATCATCTCGACCATTTTTTGAACAAACTCAAACTGTTCCTGATTCTGCTGTACCTGCTGCACTAGACGATGGTCCAGCTTAACAAAAGCAAAAGGAACCTGAGAAAAATATGAAATACTGACTTCACCTGATCCAAAGTTGTCCAAAACAATGCGAATTCCGGCTGCGTGCATCTGGTTCAGGACATCAATGGCCGCCGGGAAAGACTGCAAGAGCAGGGCTTCTGTGATTTCCACACAAATCCGGTCTGGCGTAATACCAGATTCACGGATAATATTCAACGTTTTCTTCCCATAATTCTGATCTACCAGCTGCTGCACCGACAGATTCACCGTAATATTTTCAATACTCGTTTTCTGGTCAGACAAAAACTTCATGGTTTGGCAGGCTTTTGTCAATACCAGTTCTCCGACCTCTGTTACAAGATTATTCTTTTCGGCCACCCGTATAGCCTCATAAGGTGGAATGTACTGTCCATTTTCATCCTGAAGCCGCATCAGGGCTTCAGCCGTTGTATAGCATTTCTTCTTGTAGTCATAAACCGGCTGATACCAGACATCAAAATCCTGAAGCTCGATTTGTCTGTTTAACAGTTCAAGAATTTTACTTTCACGTTCCACATCGTTAAGCACTGTCTGATTATAAATGACGACCCCTTCCTCGCTGTATTTTTTTGCAAATCTCAGTGTCTGCCAGAGCTTCCTCACCAATTCACTGGCATTGTCACCATGTTCAGGATAACGGCAGACACCAACCTTATATTTAAGCTGAAAGCTTGCCGCACCAACAGTTATCTCTGAGTCCATCAACTTTTGCAGTTCCAGCTGAATTCCATCATCGCAATCCTGCATAGCATTTATTCCCATAAACCGGTCACCGTAGACGTGATATATCTGCTCACCAAAAATCTTTTGAAGTCCACTGCTGATGCTTAAAAGAATCTTATTTCCAGTTTCAATTGAGAAAATACGGTTGTACTTTCCAAAATTTGCCACATCGAGCATATAGACTGTAAAAGGTTCGCCTTTTCGAATAGAACGAAGAATATCCTGGTAACCCTTTGAAAAATTTGCTAAGTTCAAATGAAAGTCTATGAAAGCAGACTTTTCAAGTTTTTTACAATAGCTTAACAGAGTATCGGACAAGGCATTTAAGTCATCATCGTTATAATGGCCAAAGTCAATCTCTTCCTCACCCTCAGACCTGCGCTGACATCGTTCCTTCATTTCAAGAACCGGGCGCTTCATCCGGCTGTAAAAATAATAAAGAACGAAACCAAAAATACTCATCAAGATAATGGTCAAAATAATTTGATAGGCCGAATATTTCAAAATCGTCTGAAAGATCACCCGACTGCTTACAGAGGTCATAAGTGCCATAGGGTACTGTGCGTCCCTTGCCACAAAGCCCATCATCTTTTGCCCATCCGAATTAACATAGGTGAAAGATTCATACGTGTTTTCGGTTTCAATCATTCCTTCCAGAAGTCCAGAGCAATTGACCACCTCTTCATTAGCATCACTGAGACTGAGATCCCCTTTTGTTGCCACTGGCATCCAGCTGTTGCTGTCAAACAGGATCGTGCTCCGCCCATTTTCGTTATCGGGCAGACTGATAAAATCATTATCATAATACAAGCTAATACAGCCAAGATACTCGCTGCCTGCAGACCAGACCGGAGCGCATACCTCTACCACCGCTTCATCTTTATACGTGGTAAAGTCTACCCGATATGGAGTGTCTTTAAAATAATCCGGCGAATTATTCATTGCACTGTTGTCCAGCTCATCAATGATCTGAAGCGCAGTATTTTTAAGATAAATCTGATTATCTTTTCCCAAAATACGCATACCAACATAATTCGGCATCAGCTTTACAGCCTCTTCGACCACATAGATTGCTTCTTTTTCGTTACCATCACCATCAGCGATACCATCCCCACCTTCCAGCAGTGTAATAATACTGGTGCTGGTGCTGAGATAAAGGGTTTCATCACCCAGATGATCAATAGTGTCTGCAAGCATCGCTTCTGCGGTTTCTGTTTGGTGCCTGAGGTTATTTTGATAGGTATCCAAGTTGAAAAAATACGTTAAAATCATGGATCCAACCAGCATCGCTGCAAACACCAAAATTAAGATTCGCAGAAGTGTATAATAAAAAAGGTTGTTTTTCTCCTCTTTTTGGGAGCTTTTCTGTAAAATTTGACGCTTCATTTTATATCCTTAAAACCTTCTACTTTGGGGGTATGGTTTATTATACCATACGGATATATCTCTGTCTACCATAGAGAACGGTATAAAATATTTTCATTCAACAAAATTTGCATATTAAAGGCTTTTCAAACACAAAAAAACATTCCGGAAAAATTACCGGAATGTTTAAGATTTTTTGTCAGATGTCTTTTTTCTTGCTTTTTTTATCATCCTTGGCGCCATCAGAACGGCCAAGCATTTTATCAAAAAGACGTTCCAGGATATCTTTCTTTTTGCCTTTACCTTCAAATTCCTTGGTACGTCGATTTATTTTATTGGCCATCCCCTTGGCAATCTGAATTGTTTCAGAATTTTCATTGGGCATCAAAGCGTTCCATTCTCTAAAAAGTTTACCATTGACCGTCATGGCTTCATAGTTGATGGCCAGCACTCGGTAAACATGTTGTCCATTGTCATGTTCCTTTACCTTCGCTCTGGCACGGTTCCAGGAATGGTAACGGCCCATCATGTAGGCCTGATCCACACCGATAATGGAACAATAGGGCTTATTGGTAGCTCTCAAGCGGAAAGAGTTTGGCGCAATTAGCACAAATACTACCGCTGTGACCGCAAAGAACATTCCGAAGGCTACAGCCAGCATTTTACTTTCTTCACCCAACATAAAAAACAGGATAACAGATAAAACAACAATAATCGCCAGCAGAATAAAAAATTTCTTTTTGCTGGCCTTTTTCTGGATTGCATTGAGCTCGCCAATAAAGCTTTCATATAAAGCATCATCATATTCCCAACAGATTTTTTCTTCGTCGCTTTTCATAAAGCTTTCAAACGCTTTGTAGCGCTTGAAATAAAACAGAGCGAAGAGAATACCGCCGGCGATCAGGATAATTCCAAAATAATTGCAATAGAACTGGTATGGGCCGATATCCGCCACCATGCCAGGTACAAAGACCACCAGGATGCCCAAAATGGATGCGACCAGTGATAAAATAATGTTCAGCTTTAATGGATTTTGAATGTCATTCATACTTTTTCCAACCTTTTTTAATTTTTATGCACACCTGTCCTTATAAAGCTTTAAAGGTTTCTCGAACTTCATTGATCTTGCCACAGCTCATTACGCCTTCAGGACAAGGGCCTTCCACACAGCGTGGACCGGCATTTTTAAATAAGATCGGTGCAACCTTGCGGCATTCTACCAGCATGGCAATGGCACATGCGCGGATTTCCCACTGGGCGCGCATGCAGCAACGCTGATTAAAAAAATGCAGCAGCTCACGGACATTCATAGTGACCACAATTTTTGTTTCACAGGCATTTGGCAGTACAAAACGGGCATCCTCGATCCCCTGCTTTTCTGCCATATTTGCAGCCTGCTTTTCAGATTTTCCTTCTGCCATTAATTCGTTCTTATGCTTTTCGATGAGCTTTTCAGCAATCACGTCATAGGAATGCTGGGCGTTTTCCATGGCGCGGATATACTCCTCCTTCGCCTCTGGAATATTGGCGATTTCATAAGGTACAATGTAATTAAACTGACCCTCCGTAACATAACGCTGAGATTTCTGGCTAAAGCTCGCCATCCGGTGTCGTACCAGTTGGTGAGTCAGAGCACGGCTTACACCTTCAATCGCAAAAGTAAAACTGGCATGTTCAATAGGAGAAGCGTGCCCCATATCCATCAGGCGGTTTAAAAATTTATCTACATTTTCCGGGGTCAGATCCTCCATAATTTCCGCAGCACCAGCGTGGGAATAACAGAGTTTAGCAGCAGCAGCCACAAGCTTTTCTGGTTCGGGGGTATGCTCGATTAACGTAACACTGAGTTTGGTTTCCATTGTTTTCTCTCCTTTGTTATGAGCGTAATGATTTTGTCCTAAACAGACAATGTTATTATTATACCATTTATAAGAGTTCCCGCAAATCGAAATATGAATATAAATTTCATAAGTTAAGATAAATTTTTATATCCACAAATTATTCCCTTTTCCCGCCAACTATTTATTAACCCCAGGCTGCTGAAAACGTGTATAATTAAAAAAGATTTGGAGGTAGCATCATGTTTAAAGGACAAAAAATTACGCCGGAACACAATAAAGTATACCGCTACGAAACCGGCGAACGACATAAATACCTGGGGCATTTCTACACCCTCTCTGTCATGCAGACAACTGCAGAACCCAGTGTACGTATACAGGGCGAAAATATGATCATGGAGGTCAACGATCCGGGTAACCGCAAGCAAAAAGAGCTGGCCTTGGATATGTGGTACCGTGAACAGGCCCGAGAGGTTTTTGTTCCCATTCTGGCCGAAGCCATCGTAAAGGCGGCAAAATACTGCCTCCAGATGCCGCAGCTCAGAATCTACCGTATGTTGGACCGCTGGGGTTCCTGTTCTCCTAAAAGCAAAATTTTGATCTTGAATCTGGAGCTCATCAAAGTTCCTGTTCCCTGTATTGAGTATATTGCACTGCATGAGATGATTCATTTTAAATATCCCAGCCATGACTTTGGTTTTAACTCTGCCCTCGGCAACCTGATGCCGGATTGGAAGCAGCGTGAAGATTTTTTGAATACCTATTATCCAATTTAAGAAGACCGCGAAGGCGATCTTCTTTATTGCTTAAGATTTTTTTAAGATTTATTAAAACTCACTTCATTTTGACTGCTTTGGCACTTTATCATATCATTTCAAATTATTCCAATAAATGCAATTTTTGGCATTCGTTTTGAAAGAATTATTTTTAAATTAAATTCCATTTTAAATGCTCAAAAGACCTCTAATAAAGGCATTTTTGCAAGTTTTTTATCTTTCGTTTCATTCACTTTATGTATACAGTATTTTTAAATCAAAGTGAATTTTAAGGTTTATTTTTGATTTGAAAAGTGCTACACTGTAGGCACAGGAAGCCGAAAGGAAGTATTATTATGAGTATCAAGGAAAAATCAGAAAAAAAATCTGTTATCAGTAGAGATGTTTTAGCGGCAATGTTTAACACCAGTGAGTTTAAACAATATTCCCATGACTGTCGTCAGGAAGTTGTGGAGTCCCTCGAAGGGCACGAATTTAAAACGTTGCTCGACCTTGACTGCGGAGGCGGAAAAATGCTTGAACAGCTTTTTGAAACATTTCCAGACATGGAAGCCTGCGGTTTTGACTATTCTCTGGATCGTCTGAATGGCGCTAAAGAACGCTTGGAAGGCAAAAACGTATCTTTCAAATTTGGGAACGCACAGTGTCTCCCTTATGAAGATAATCAGTTCGACGTTGTGGTCAGCACTTCAACCTTTCATCACTATCCCTACCCAGATAATGTTTTGAAGGAAGTACACCGCGTACTTAAGCCAAAGGGAATTCTGGTTATCTGCGACACCTATCTTGGCGCTACACTGCGCTATCTCAACAATTTCTGTAAGCCAATCAATGAGGTTACAGAAATCCGCATGTATTCTGAAAAAGAAATCTGGCAAATGCTTGGCGGAGCTGGATTTAATGGCATCACCTGGCGCCGTCTCAATAAACACGCTTACCTGGCTAAAGCTGTTGCTTCCGGAATTCCACTCATTGCTTAAACAGATTTTATTTAATCCTGAGTTAACATATCCCCCCTTCGGTTTTTCCGAAGGGGCTTTTTTATTCGATCATTCCCTTTATCCCACGTGAAATAAAACGGCTGATTATCCGAGCCGTCTCCTCGGCATTCAAAGGGATACCACGTATAATCTTTTCCAGCCCCCCTTCCACGACCGCACCGACGATACAGGCATCTACAACGGATAAGGTGACATTGTTTGTAATTGAATGGGAACTTCTGAAAAGTCCTTCTTTTAAAATAACCTTGTATTTGGTAATGAACGCTCCATTCTGATTTCCCTGGGACAGACTCCGAATGGTTTCAGCATGTTCCACCAAAAACTGTATACATCTCAAAACCTGTGGATAAGGATCATCGATAATATTGTCAATGCTATTTTCTCCAATAACCTGTATGCAGTGGTCCATCAAGTCATTTTCAACCTGCTCCTGGACATCGTAAATATCCAGAAAGTGCGCATAAAAGGTTCCCCGACTCACATCTGCAAGTGTCAGAATATCCTTAACTGTTATTTTTCGAATATCCTGGTTGATAATGAGCTGAATAAAAGCATTCTTAATTGCCTCTTTAGATTTTCGCACATCTCGTCTTTCCCCGACCATACTTTTCCCTTTCTAAATAATGTAAATAATTCTAGGATAATTAATTCAAATTCATACATTTTTTTAAATTTTATTTAACTTCATACAAAGCATCCAAACTTTATACATTGTGTATAGATTTAAATAAAAGTATAATATTATTGTCATAAAAATTCAAGAAAAACTGACCAAAATATTATGAAAGGCGGATAAAATAATGTCAAGTTTAAAAAAAGAAATTAAGAATATTATTCAATCTGGAAAAAACATCGGAAATGCCTATAAGGAAACCGGGATCGCTGTTGGTGAAAGCTATGCAAAGGCTGGAATAAAAGCAGCGGAAATTTTCAAAAATCTTTATGATTCTGAAAGCGAAGAAGTTGAAGTCAAACATCCCACAAAAAAATAGAACACTTTATTTCTTAGGACAGGAGGAAGATTCCTGTCCTTTTTATGTACTTTTTTCCATCCATTGACCCTATTAAGGTTTTCTGATATAATTTAAAAGTTGGACTTATTTAAAAAGAAAACTTTTGCAAAGGAGGTATGTAATATGCAAAAAAGAGAAACCTTCTCATCCCGCCTGGGCTTTCTGCTGATTTCGGCAGGTTGTGCCATCGGTTTGGGAAATGTCTGGCGCTTTCCATATATTGTTGGAAAATACGGCGGCGCTGCTTTTGTTTTACTGTATTTATTGTTTTTAATTATCATGGGCCTGCCGATCATGGTCATGGAGTTTTCTGTCGGTCGTGCCAGTCAGAAAAGTATTGCCCGTTCCTTTGACGAATTAGAACCTAAAGGGACAAAATGGCATCTATACAGCTTTTTCGGTATCGCAGGAAATTACCTGCTGATGATGTTTTATACCACCATCGCCGGCTGGCTGCTGCTTTACTTCTTTAAAATGGCCAAGGGGGATTTTGTCGGCTTAAATGCCGATGGTGTTTCCGCAGAATTCGGGAACCTGATGGGACAGCCTGTCCTGATGACTGTTTTTATGGTCATCGTAGTATTGATCTGTATGGGGGTTTGTTCCCGCGGGCTTCAAAACGGAGTCGAGAAGATCACAAAGGTTATGATGATTTGTCTGCTGGCAGTCATGATTATTCTGGTCGGACGCGCGATCACACTGGAAGGTGCTGCGGAAGGTCTGAAATTTTATTTAATGCCGGATTTCAATAACCTGATGTATGATTCTCAGGGAAACATGATTTTAGGCGAGGCGATCTTCGCGGCCATGGGCCAGGCGTTTTTTACCCTGTCGCTTGGAATCGGCGCACTAGCGATATTTGGAAGCTATATCGGAAAAGACCACACACTTGGCGGCGAAGCTCTTCGTGTCACACTGCTTGATACTGCTGTTGCTATTATGTCTGGGTTAATTATTTTTCCAGCCTGTTTTGCTTTCAACGTCGCGCCTAACGAAGGGCCTGCCCTTATTTTTGTGACACTTCCCAACATTTTTAACGAAATGCCTATGGGACAGGTCTGGGGCGCTCTTTTCTTTGTGTTCATGAGCTTTGCTGCGCTGTCAACGGTTATTGCTGTGTTTGAAAACATTATTTCATTTGCCATTGACCGCTGGGGCTTCAGCCGAAAAAAATCTGTCCTGATTAATCTGGCTGCTATAATTCTTTTATCCATGCCTTGTATTCTCGGTTTTAATGTGCTTTCAGACTTTCAGCCACTGGGCTCAGGCACTGGTATTCTCGACCTTGAAGATTTTATCGTCAGCAATAACCTGCTGCCGCTCGGCTCTCTTATTTATCTGCTGTTCTGTGTATCTAAAAAAGGCTGGGGCTGGGATGCTTTTATTAAAGAGGCCAATACTGGCAACGGCTTAAAATTTCCAAAAGGTATCCGTTTTTATGTAACCTGGATTTTACCTTTTGTGATTCTCTTTATCTTTATTATGGGCTACTTAAATAAATTTGGCATCGGGCTGTAAAAAAACAAGGCCACTCTTTATCACGAAAGAGTGGCCTTTTATTTACTTATTCAAATTTTTGATCCGTCCATCTTTCCAACACTTCTGGCAGAGTCATTGTTATTAACCACCGCTGACAATTCTGAGGACACGAATTATACTTTTATCCTGCACTTCTGTTTCAAAAGGCGGGAGGATAATCTTTTTCTGATCCATTAAGACAATATCCAGTCTGTTCAAAACCACCTGTGCTTTCTCCAACACCTGATTGATGGTCATGCCAGACTGAAAATCAATTTGAATCTGATTTCCAAAAGGATCAATAACGGTTACCATTAGAATTCAAAGATTGCGTCCAGCTCTTCATCAATTAAGTCAAACTGAGAACCGGTGGCTCTGGAGCGCTCTTCATAAAAAAATGAAGGCAGTCTGTCATCCGCAGTAGTCATTCCAGCCAGCATATTGAATTTCTTTTCTGTCATCAGGCATTTGATGCCCAGTCCCAGAAGATCTGCGGGCTTCCAGCTTCCTCCATAAAGCCCTTCCATCATTTCTGCAAGATGAGGCACCCCTGGAATACAATTGGAAAAAGCAAAGAGACACATCATACTGTCCGCAAAGCACAGTACAGACTGCAGCTTATTTGAGGCATAGGCCTGCCCTGCGCGTCCAGCGTCATCAAAGGCCCGGCCCATGGTCAGACCAGCAGTATGGTCGGCCCCCTGTGGGCTTGTGGAATAGGTAACGCCTGTTCCCTTTGTATTTCTCGGATCATATCCTGCCAATGCTTGATGTTTAACAACCGGTATGCGCTCACAGCCAAGGTGTTTTCCGGCACTTTCGCAACCGTTCCCCAGCACCCTACCGAATTCTGTGCCATCACGTACTTCCTCAAGCAGTGCGTAGGCAGCTGCCGTATCGCCCCATTCCAGTTTATCCGCCTCCATACAAACCGCGATCCCTGTTCCCATTTCGATGGTGTCAATTCCCATATCATCACAAAGATGATCCATGCGCGCAATTACATCCAGGTCAGTAATCATGCAGTTTGGTCCAAAGAGGGCCACTGTTTCATACTCAAATCCAGAGGTCAGGTAATCGCCTTTTTCATCATTATAAACATTGGAGCACTGTACCACACAGCCAGGCTGGCAGGGCTTTTTATTGCAGCCGCCCCGCTTTGCCAGATTCGTCAAAAAAGTCTGCGCGCTAACGCCGCTGCAGTCAGCCATCAGACGGCCTGAAAAATTTTGAACTGGCAATATTCCTGTTTTACTGGTTGCCTCAATGGTTGAGATGGTTCCAATATTATGAAAAGGATCCTTCGATGCGCCAGAAGCAATCATTTTATTAATTTTCCCACAGGCTTTTTTAAAAAGTGCTTCATCAGCGTATTCTGGTTTGTAGGTCTCTGTGGCCTTTGCAATAACAATCCCCTTCAATCCTTTACTCCCCATAACTGCACCAACGCCTCCGCGCCCTGCAGCACGTGACGGGTAACCCTCGCCAAATTCAGCCACCTGAATAGATGCAGCCTTGTACTGGCGTTCTCCAGCCTGTCCGATAGACATGACCGCGGTTTTCTCACCATATTTTTGACGCATCGCTGCACTAAAAGCATAATTACCCATTAATTGATAATCAGAGGCATCCTCCAATGACACCTGCCCTTCGGGGTCAATATATAAATAATACAGACCATCAGACTGACCCAGAACCTCGATCAGCTTTATTCCCTGTCCTGCCATCAGCGTTGCTGCCAAGCCACCAACGCTGCTTTCTTTGATTCCTCCAGTCAACGGACTTTTTGTCCCTACCGAAAGCCGTCCGGCAGTCGTCATTGGTGTGCCGGCAAACAAGGTCGTACAAAAAATAATTCTGTTTTCCGACCCTAAGGCATCGCAGGTTGGCTGAACATTTCGGATTAAATATTCTGCTACCAGCGACCGCGCTCCCAGCAGACGGTATTCTTCGTCCAGGGGCAGTTTGTTAACTGAAAGTGTATCCATTTCCAATGTTATTTTATTCCACATTGCTTCATTCTCCTCTCTCTTATGCGTCATAAGCATGCAGAAGCAGCTCGTGTACTTTTGAAGCGCTGATACGATAAGGGATAATGGCATACCCAATATCCTGAGTCACTGCTTTTGCGATATCGCCCAGGGGTTCTTTGGGAATATCCAGCGCTTTCATATTCGGCATTCCAGTTTTTTTCAAAAATCCTCGAATCGCTTCGCGGGCTATTTCTCCCACAGCCATATTATCCGTATCCGCGGGCACCTCTACACCCATACAGTCGCAGATTTCACGGACCTTATGTGCCTCCGTTTTTGCTGTATAGCAAATGACCTCCGGCAGCGCCAGAGAACAGGCGATGCCATGCGGAAGGTGAAAAAGGGCGCCAAACGTATGCCCAATGGAATGCCCCATGTGTACCAGCGCATTGGTAAAGGCCATCCCGGCAAAGGTGGAAGCTAAAATCATATGCTCACGCGCTTCCAGGTTTTTTCCATCCTCAATGGCGATTGGGAGCCATTTAACGATCATCCGGATCGCTTCCCGCGCAAGCGCGTCTGCCATCGGGTTGGCCTGTCCGCCGGTCAGTGATTCCACCGCGTGAGCAAAGGCATCGACTCCTGTTGCGGCAGTCATCTTAGGGGGAAGCCCCAGCGTGAGGTCCGGGTCCACAATCGCTAAATCAGCCAGACATACTGGTGAAACGACACTGTCCTTTTTCTTCTGTGCCACAAGAGAGATGACACACATGTTTGTCACTTCGCTGCCGGTACCGCTGGTTGTTGGGATAAATACCATTTTCAGACCAGGCTTCAACCCATTCTGCACACCGCCGCAATAATTGCTGAGTGGAGGCGGATTATTGATAAGCACATTGACGCCTTTAGCCGTATCAATGGCACTTCCTCCGCCAACTGCCACAATACTGTCGACCCCGGCTTTCCTTGCTTCTTCCGCTGCCGCCTCCACCATTGTATCCGGTGGATCCGGCACCACGCCGTCAAAAATCACGGTTTCCAGCCCCGCTTCATGCAAGCTGTCAAGAATGCGGTCCGCGATGCCAGTATCCTTCATTCCTTTGTCATAAATGACCAAAGTTTTTAAACATCCCATTTCCCGCACCTTCATGCCAGTGCGCATTGATGAACCGCTTCCCATAATAACCGGTACAAAAATCTCATATGATGTAATCATTCTCTTCACTCCTTTTCCTGTTTTATCCGATTGTTTTTCTTATATATTTATGATATCATCATGACTGAATAATGTATATCGGTTACAAACCCGAAAAAACGTTGATAATTTATGCATAATGCACAAATCATTAAAACCCAGGTGTCAAATCTGTATTTTTCTATAAGGAGGATTTTTCTTGTTGGCAAATGAACTCTGTGCACCCGCGGCTCCTTTTATCCAGGAGGATTTACTTAAACTTATCGATTTGTCCAGTAACGCTTCGGATATGGAACGCATTCTAAACACGGCAGCGCGTTATGTCGGAAACGCGCTCATTCTTATTGATATTTTTGGCGCTGTGCTGTGCCATTCCAGCAACTTTGAAATCATGGATCCCCTGTGGTCCGAAAATATCCGTCAAGGCTCGTACACCGGCGACTTTTCTCGAAAGGTCTGTGCCAATGACGCCATGCAGGACTGGAGCCGCGCTGGTCTGCCTGTGCAGGAGATTACCCTGGAGGGCGACATACAGCCCAAGCTCGTCGCGCGAATTGAAGAGGACCGGCATGTAATGGCTGCCCTGGTGATGGTTGCCCATCACACGCCTATCTGCGCCATGCATCAGCAGACGCTTCCCATACTGGCCAAGCTTATCTACACCGCCTACATTCGTAATCATCCACAGGCGCCGGTATCTCTACAGGATATGCCTTACGCCACCGCGCTTTTTTCCCTGCTTGACGGCGACGCAGACAACAGTCCTGCCAGCCTGAAGGGCCTTGTTTTTCCCTCAGAAATGCAGGCTGTAACCGCGCGCCTGGTTGACCGGTATGATAACCGGTATATTAAACGGGCCTTTTCACAGGAAATGCACAGCATTTTTCCAGAGGGTCATCTCGTGCAGAAAAAGGGCTATATCTGTACACTCACCTCAGGCGTTGATTCCCTCCAGCGTGAAGCCCTGGAAAGGCTGGCGCTGCAGGACAACGCCCGTGTTGGAATCAGCTGGCGTTTTTCAGACATTATGGATTTTCATCACTATTTTAACCAATCTGTCAGCGTAATTAAGCTTGCGGAAAAGCATAAGGATAAAAATCGAGTGGTGAATTTTACAAGCTATGCCTTTTATGCTCTTCTTGAAAACTATACGGGTAAATATCCACTGGACTGGTACTGCCATCCTGCCCTAAAACAGCTAAAGCTTCACGATCAAAATCATCATACCGAATATTATGAAACACTGCGTACCTTTATTGTCACAAGGTGTAATCAGAAGCAGTCGGCTGAACAGCTCTTTATCCACCGCAACACGCTTCAATACCGACTGACCCGGATTACTGCGCTCACCGGTCTGGATTTATCCGAAAGCATGACCAATTGGGTTTTACTCATGTCTTTTGCCATTGAAAAATGTAAAGACTAAGGCTTTTTCTTTCTGAAAATAAAACTTCATTGGCAATAAACACAACACACAAAGAGCCGGAAGTTCAAACAGGAACTTCCGGCTCTCAAAGCTGCTTATTTTATCATTTTTCTTTTTTTCTTTTTATCAGGTCATATCGTCCCGAAGGGCGTCGATGATATTTTCTTTTTTTATACTTCGTGTCGCATACAGCATTGTGATGAACACCAGAAAAAACACGCCGAGTACACTGATAATGAGACTGGCCCATGGGAATATAAAGCCAATCTCTGCGCCGCCTGCGACCATGCCCTTATCGATCAGCCACGAGAACAGTACCGCTATCGGTACACCAAACAGCAGTGTCTTCATGCCGAAAAAGGCACACTCGAAATTCATCATTTTATTGAAATCGCGATCAGACATTCCCACAGAACGCAGCATGGCAAATTCCCGTCTGCGAAGCTTAATATTTGTAGAGATCGTGTTGAACACATTGGCTGTGGCGATCAGCGAAATCATAAAGACAAAAACATAGGTGAACACATCCACAACAAATACGATATTGCGGTTTTGCTCAAATATTTCGTTCGCATTGTAGAGGTTATAATTTGAGGTAATCCCCTCACTCTGGATCATTTTTTTCATCTCAGCCACCGACTGCGCGGAATTTTCTGACCGGAAGGTCAGGCCTGTTACGGCGTCACCCCCAGGCTCAAAACTACTTTTCAGCTGATAAGGCGCGACAATCATAAAGGTAGCATCCTTTACACTGGAGGATTGTCTTGGGAGTGTGTCAACCGGTATGGTATCGACAAAGGTCAGGCTCACAGCCTTGCCTGGCCCTTCCGCTGTTCCGTCACCTGATCCGGGCATGACAGTGAAGTTCATGGATGAGTGGTCAAATAGATTGTACAGCGAGCTTTTACCCGCTTGTTCACTCTCACCCTTTGCCTTGGCAACAGCGGTCATTTTTGCGTTCTGTCCAGTATATTCCTCTGCGGGCAATTCCAGGTCTTTGATAAATTCCAGATAAACACGATCCTCAACAAACTGGATATCCAGTGGCAAATCGACTGTTTCGTCTGGGGAAGCCAGACCAAGGGCTTCGCGGTAGCGTTCCGAAAAATCACTGGCTCTGGCGGCGCAGGAATAGGTTGATACTGCCTGATATGAGCTTTCATAGACCCCGTCCACCGCTTTCAATTTGTCATAGAGCCGGAACAGGTCGCTTTCATCCATATTCTGCGTGGTAAAACAGATGTCATAATCCGAATCGACAACAGACTGCCTGGCGGCCTGCTTGAGGGTTTCTCCAAAGGCATTTGCTGACACAAACAGCACCACACTCAGGGTAAGAGACAGCACAATACTGCGATAGCGCTTTTTATTTCTCTTGAAATTTTTCAGGGCAAGCATTCCCTCCAGACCGTATGCACGCTGCGCAAAGCCGGAGGTTTTCACAGCCTTAGATTCAATTCTGACCTCGTTTGTTTGGCGTATGCTCTCCAGCACAGGTCTTCTTGCGGCCTTCCGCGCTGGAATATAAGCCGAAATTAAAATCGTGATCATGCTGATCACCGCTGAGGCGATAAGGGCCGGTACTGATATTGTCAGGAGTAGGGGCACATCGGTTGAGAGAATATTTTTGAAATTGCCGGCGATGAGGGAAATCACAAGGGTGATGCTTCCAATGCCGACAGCCAAGCCGATGGGTATTCCAACCGCACCGATACAGACCCCCTCAAACAGCACAGAATTCCGCAGCTGCTTTGATGTGGCTCCCACAGATGCGAGTATGCCAAACTGGCGTGTACGCTCATTCAGCGAGATGTTAAAGGCGTTGTAGATCAGAAAAACCGAGCCCAGCATAATCAGAACAACCAGAATACTGCCAACGGAATACAATAATGTGTTAAACAGCGTATCATCCGATAGCCCCATAAAACGCAGCACATAGTCGTTAAAAATGGTGCTGTAGCCGCCGGCTTTATCCTTTGCGTAGCGCTGAACCTCCCGCGGGTTATCAAGGGTGACAAAGACGTTAAAACTGTCCGCCTGATCGGCAGGGTCCGCCGCCGTGATCAAGGTATATCCTGGCGACGCGGCTTCCTCAAAGCTGGGCCTTTCACAGATTCCAACAACTGTGTAGGTTTTCTCTGCCTTTGGCACCAATGTTTCTTCGGCTTCTGCATTGTACGGAATGTGCTGCGTGAGCTTTCCGTTTCCGTCCACACGGTCTCCGATTGAAAGGGAAATCGTATCTCCCACAGCGTAGTTGATACCGCCATTGGCCGAGAGATGTGCTGGGATAAGAACCTCGCTGCTGTTTTGCGGCAGCCTGCCGGAAATCATGTTGATGGGCAGATCTTCAAAGGCTTTTTCATTAAAGCCTGTTACAAAGAGATAAGGCTTATCTGGATTTTCACCATCACTTAACACTGCGTAGCCAATGTTTTCAATGGCCGCGGTGTTTTTACCCCCCTTATCCTGGCTTCGCTCCTGAACAAATGCGGAGTCCACATCCAGAAACTCGACATGCCAGCTGCCGTATTTCACTGCTGAGCTGTTTACCAGATAATTTTGCAGAGAAACAGCAAAGGTCGCGACTGCCGTGATCATGGCAGCAGATAAAACCACTCCGATAATCGTTACAATTGTCCGCGTGCGGCTCTTTTTCAGGCTCTGCAGTGTGACTTTGTTAAAAATGTTCATGGCCGCACCCTTTCATCCCGCACAACCCTGCCATCAGATATGCCGATAATACGGTCTGCCTGAAGGGCGATATTTTCATCATGGGTGACGAGGATAAGGGTCTGCCCATATTTTTTATTGCTCAGCTTTAACAAATTGACAATTTCATGGCCATTCCGGCTGTCCAGACTGCCTGTAGGCTCATCGGCCAGCATGACCGCCGGGGCGTTCATCAGAGCACGGCCAATGGAAACACGCTGCTGCTGGCCGCCTGAAAGCTGATTGGGCAAATGTGTCTGGCGGTCTTTCAGGCCAAGCAGTGACAGCAGGTTGTTCAATCTTTTCTGGTTAACCTTCCGCTTGTCCATCAAAACCGGCAGGGTGATGTTTTCCACCACATTGAGTGTGGGAATAAGGTTGTGGAACTGATAGATGAGCCCGACCTGTCGTCTTCTAAAGATTGCCAGCTTATCATTGCTCTGGGCGTATACATCCTGCCCGTCCAGGAATACCTTTCCGCTGGTGGGCACGTCCACACCGCCAATCATATGAAGCAGGGTGGATTTACCTGAACCGCATGACCCGATAATTGCGGTAAAGTCTCCCTTTTCGATTGTAAGTGAAACATGGTCGAGGGCTGTAACCTGGTTTTCTGCTGTACCGTAGACCTTGCATAGATTTTCAATTCTTAGTAGCTCCATTATGTGAGCCTCCTTTCTCTTGGTATACCCATATAATAAAGCCTCTCTCTGACATCCCCGTGACTTTCAGGTGAGAGATCTGTCACTTTGGAAAACGAAGGGTAAAGACCGCACCGCCTGCAGGGTGATTTCTGGCTGTGATGGACCCTCCCTGCCCTGTTATAATCATCTTACAGAGTGCCAGACCAATGCCATAGCCCGACGCTTTTGTGCTTTTTCCCCGGTAAAACCGATCAAACAGGCACGGTATATCCTCTTTTTTAAAGCCTGGACCGCTGTCATGGACGGCGATCTCGGTAAACAGCGGATTATCGGTGCATACAATCTCAATACTCCCATTTTCACCCACGCTTTCCATACAGTTTTTGAGAATGTTTTGAATGCCCTCTGAAAGCCAGCCGGCATCGCCTCGAATCCTCACGCCCTTTGGCACATCAAGCTGTACTGCGACAGCGTGCAGTTCCATTGGAATTTGAAGTGGGCGCAGCGCAGTGTATACCAGACTTTCTGCGTCAATCGGCTCGCTCTGGAATACCACGACGCCCGCATCCAGACGGGATAATTTTAAAAGGGATGTGATCAGCCAGTCCATGCGCATGAGCAGTTCCTCAGCCTCCCGCACATAGGCTTTCCGTTCATTTTCATCCGAAGTGTTTGAAAGCAGTGACAGAAGAAGGTTCACGGATGTGAGCGGCGTGCGGAGCTGATGGGCAATATCTGCCAGCGAGTCGGCCAAATGTGTTTTTTCCCTTTTCAGCGCATCGTTTTGCTCACGAATGCGCAGTGTCATTTTTTTTACTTCACTGTACAGAATGGAGAGCTCGCCCTCATCCAATTCGTCAATATCCAGACGATCATAATTGTGAAGCACAAGATCAATTTGATCGGAAATTTTCGCAATGCTTCTGTATCGGGCTCTGGTGTGCGTGTAAAAGGCAGTGCCAAAAACGGCGGCAGACACAAATGCCAGTACTCCAGCCGCACGGTCGATGGCAAATCCCAGGACGGTAAAAACAGCGGCCATCAGCAAAAACAAAACCGCAAACTGCTTAAATTCTTTATTCCGGAGCATGGCCGTCCCCCAGGCGATAGCCTGTCCCACGGACAGTCCGGATAATTTTCGGTTTCCCAGGATCATCCTCTATCTTTTCCCGCAGACGTTTGATATATACAGTTAAAGTATTGTCATTGACAAACTCACCCGCCGCATCCCACAGTTCATCCAGCAGCCGGTCTCTTGTAATAATGCTTTTAGGATTGTTCACAAACATCAACAGCAGCCGATACTCTAAAGCTGAAAGAAAAACTTCGCTGCCATCTTTCTTCACCACACCACTCGCTGTATCGACCTGAAGTCCACACACTTCAAAGGTCGCTGCAGAACGCCCGCTTTTTCGCAGAGCAGTCCCGATCCGCGCAATCAGCTCACGGGGGCGGAATGGCTTTGTAATATAGTCGTCCGCACCCATATTCAGCCCGGTAACAACACTCGCCTCATCACCGGAGGCTGTCAGAAAAATCACAGGAATGTTCTGAACTTCTTTGACCTCTGTACAAACGGTAAAGCCGTTCCCATCCGGCAGGGATATGTCAATGAGCGCCAGATCAAATTTATTGTCGGCAAGCGCATCGGTGGCTTCCTTCCGGGTGGCGGCATGAGTGACTATAAACCCCTCCGATTGGAGTAAAAGCATCAGATTTTTCGCGATGGCCTGATCGTCCTCAATCAAAAAAATTCGTTTCATCTGTTTTCATTCTCCTTTGCTGCTTCTTTTGTCATAAGATTATTTTATTGTACAACATCTGTCTGTAGCCCTATTGTATTTCTTTTGAATGAAACATGCAAGAGGGCTGTCTTTCGGATGTCATATTGAAGTCATTAACCGTCAGAAAGTTTGTGAACTTATCAAGATTTTATCAAACTTTTAATATTTCCTTGCCCATCAATAACTGATGATGATAAAATGTCTTTAAGAATATCTACATTTGAAACGGAGGCTTTATAATGACCATAACAACCACTGCAAAAGAAAACACCTTATACGTAGCCCTTGAAGGGAGAATTGACACCATCAGCGGCCCACAACTGGAACGGGAACTTTCAGGAGCTATTGACAATATAGATACTTTAATTTTAAATTTAGAAAAAATTGACTATGTTTCCAGTGCAGGTATCCGGGCTATGCTGAGCCTTCACAAAAAAATGGCTGCAAAAAAGGGAAGCATGAAACTTCAAAATTTAAACAATAGCGTCCTGTCTGTACTAAAAATGACAAAACTCGACAGCATTTTTTGTGTGGATTAAAACAATGGACCGCTGTAATGTCACTGCTACATCTTCGGGACTGCAAACGCTTTTATCTTTTACTGAAACTTGGCTTTCAAAGACCGGCATCAGTCCAGAAAAACAATATGATATTTTGATTATTGTGGAGGAGCTTACGGTTAATATTGTCAATTACGCTTATGATGAGATACCGGGGAAGATTACTCTGTCCCTCGAATTACTTGATGACGGCGCTATTCTGAGGCTTAACCTTTCGGATACCGGCAGGCCATTTAACCCTCTTGACTACGATGACCCTAAACTTTCGGAATCCATTGAAGAACGGCCTGTTGGTGGGCTTGGCATTTTTATAATCAAATCCCTGGCAGACAAATTGAAATATGAATATAACAATAAACAAAACCAGATTATCATAGAAAAGAGGCTAACATGACAAAACAATACACCATCACACACCCACAAAAACGTATTTTATATACCGAGCTAATCAATAATGTCCCAGGCAGCTACAACTTTGTAGGAACCATGCTCTTTCCAGAGGGTGATACAGAGCGCATTAAAGCTGCTGTACAGTCTGCCATGGCTGAAACACCTAATTTTTTCCTCCGATTCCATATGGAGGATAACGGCGAACTGAGCTTTTACCGGGAGATCACTGACGTTGAAATCGAAGAATGCGGAGACTGCGATATTTCTATTCATCATTTTAGCAGTCTGGAGAATACTGCGCTTTATCATTTTCTTATTGCACATACACAGGCAGGCATCTTCTTGCGTATGTCCTTTCATCACGCGTTATGCGACGGTACCGGTCTGGATCTGTTCGCTCAAAAGGTCTGGAGCCAGTATCACAGCGGCAGCAGTAAGGGACTAAATGACCGTCCTTATGAGGAATATGCGGTCTGCGAAGCGGATTACCTGAAATCCAAAGCCTTTGAAGCAGATAAAAACTATTGGTTATCCACGCTCAAAAATACTGCTGATTTTGACTGTGAGCCACAAAGCAGCTCTGACTTTACGCTAGGTTACAAACGCTTCAATCTTCCCGAGATCCTTAAAAATAAAATACAGGCCTTTTCCGCGTCTCAAGACGAGCATATCTCACCATTTCTTTTTGCCCTGACCGCCGCAAGCCTTTTTCTCGCTAAACGAAACCATAAGAACGGCATTCTGATAAACCTCGGCGAAAGCGGCCGCCGACATCTTGAAAGTTTCTCTGAAACCACGGGTATGTTTGTGAGCCTTGTACCCTTGAAGCTAACCTTTGAAGCAGAGGATACCTTTACATCTTTGCTTAAAAAGACCAAAAATACCTTTAAAGAAGCGTTGTCCCACAGCAAATACCCATATGATCTTCTAGTACAGGATATGACAGCTTCAGGTATTGATTTAGAAAGCGTTTCCTCTGTCTCGATTGTGGCAAACTCCAATAATCCAGACAGTCACCTCACAAAAACCATTGCCGCAGAATACTGTGACCGCGCCCTTACCATCCGTATCAACCCAGATGTCTTGGGACACGATACCTTTAAGTGTTTTGCCTTAGAGTATCAAACCGCTTGCTATACTGAAGAAGACATCACAAAAATGGGCGAAGCCCTGACGTCTTTAATCGAAAACCTGGCAGATCATACCGACTGGCCATTTAAGGATATTGCCATCGACACCAACGCTCTTTTACCGATAGAAGATAGCTCCATTATTGCCGATGCCGATGCCGATGAAATTGCCCGCCTCGACAGCTTTAACAACACTGAAGTCACATATGACATCACAAAAACCCTGGTAGATCTTTTTAGAGCGCAAGCTCAGAAGACTCCCGAATCCACGTGCGTCGTCTTTAAAGACCGATATTACACCTATGGCGAGGTCGACCGTCTTTCTGACAACCTTGCCCGTGTCATCGCGGCCAAAAACCTTGGTGCCGGAGACATAGTGTCCATCCTCATCCCCCGGTGTGAGTATATGTCCATCGCTTCATTGGGAGTATTAAAGGCTGGCTGTGCCTACCAGCCCCTTGATCCTGACTATCCTGAGGAAAGACTTTCATTTATGATGGCTGACGCCAGCGTAAAGCTTCTTATTGCAGATGTCAATCTTCTCAAAAAGGTACCGAATTACCAAGGAGATACGCTGTTTATCCAGGATATTCCTAAACTGTCCGCGGATTCCCCCCTGCCCAAAGGACCAACGCCTGAGGATCTGTTCATACTCCTATATACCTCTGGCTCCACCGGCACTCCCAAAGGGTGTATGCTCACCCAAAAAAACATTGTCAATTTCTGTCACTGGTACCACCGTTATTATAATCTCACAGAAAAGGATCGGGTAGCCGCCTATGCCAGCTTTGGCTTTGACGCATCTATGATGGACACCTGGCCAGCCCTTACACGTGGTGCCTCCATGTATATCATCCCTGAAGAAATTCGACTCGACTTGCTGGCCCTTAATGACTATTTTGTAGAGAATAGCATTACCAATGTGTTCATAACTACACAGGTCGGCCGCCAGTTTGTCACCTGTATTGAAGAAACCAGCCTACGCAATCTAAGTGTTGGCGGTGAAGCTCTGGTTCCTTGTAAGCCACCAGAGGCCTATTCTCTCCACAATGTCTATGGTCCCACCGAGTGCACCATTCTGTCAACCGCAAGCCTTGTTGACCACCTTTATGAAAAGTCTGTTCCCATTGGTGGTCCTATAGACAACACCAAGCTTTATGTTGTGGACGCTGAACTCCGCAGGGTGCCCATTGGTGTGCCGGGTGAGCTATGCATCGCCGGAGCACCTGTCTCCAGAGGTTATCTGGGCCGCAAAGAACTGTCAGAGGAAAAGTTTATTCAAAATCCCTTTGATGATGACCCCGCTTACAGTCGTATGTATCGTACCGGAGATGTGGTCAAATGGCTCGAGGATGGCCGTATTCTCTTTGTTGGCCGGGAGGATGGTCAGGTTAAAATCCGTGGTTTTCGAATTGAGCTGACTGAAATCGAACAGAGAATAAGGGAATACCCGGGTATCAAAGATGCCACACTCACTACCTGTGACGAAGAAAATGGCGGAAAATATGTGGTTGCCTACATCGTCTCTGACGAATCCATCGACATTGAGGATCTCAACGCCTTTATCTCAGCTGAAAAGCCAGCCTATATGATCCCCGCAGTAACCATGCAGATTGACGCTATCCCTTTGAACCCGAATTTAAAGGTTGATAAAAAAGCCTTGCCCAAGCCAGTTCGTACCTTTGACGATATCGTCCAGCCTCAGACCCCCATGCAGGAAAAAATTCACTCCATTTTGGCAGAGGTCATCGGCGATTCTGGATTTGGGATTAACACAGATATTTACGATGCAGGCCTCACCTCCATCGGCGCAGTCAAGCTTGGCGTTTTGTTCTCCAATACCTTTGGTCTTAAAATGAACACCCAGGATTTTAAAAAATACAATACAGTCACAAAACTGGAAACCTATATTGACATCGCCAAAAACATACAGTCCAGTCAAAAGGCTCATAAAGAGCTTGAAGCCTATCCTCTCACCCAAACGCAGATGGGTATTTATCTGGAATGCTTGAAAAATCCAGATTCCTGTGTCTACAACATCCCGCTGTTCTGCACCTTCTCAAGGGCAATTGACGCAGATCGGTTAGGTGAGGCGCTAACCCATGCCATCAACGCGCATCCTTATCTTAAAACCCGTCTTCAGATTACGGGTGAAGATATTTTACTGAAGCGCCGGGACCGCGACCCTGCCTTGGTAAAACGTACTCGGATGAAGGCTTCAGAACTTGATGATTACAGCAGGCATCTGGTAAAACCCTTTAATTTTGAACGCGGTCTCTACCGTTCGGAGATTATCGAAACCGAAGAAAATATCAGCCTTTTCATTGATGTACACCATCTGATCTTTGACGGAACCTCCGCCATGGTGCTGCTTCAGGAAATCAATCGGGTTTACACTGGACAAAACCCAACTGGCGAATCGTACAGCTCCTTTGATTTAGCTCTGGATGAAAAACAGGAACGGGAAAGTTCTTCCTATACCGAGGCCCGGGACTTTTATCACAGCATTTTCGGCGCCATGGAAACAAACGCGCGCTTGGATTATGACAAACCGGAAAACAGTACACCGGAGACCGCTGCCTTCGATATTGATATGAGCACCCTTTTAAGGACAGAAGTTCAAGCTTACTGCGCTAAACATCAAATTACTCCAAATGTCTTTTTTACCGGTGCCTTTGGCTTCATCCTAGCTCAATTTAAAAACCAGACAGAGTCTGCCTTTTGCACCATCTACAATGGCCGCAGTGACTCCCGCACCACAGAACTAGTCGGTATGCTGGTCAAAACTATGCCGGTTTATTGTAATCTGGAAGCGTCCAATACTGTTGACGGTTACCTCAACACTGTTAAGAAACATCTGTTCGAACTCATGGAGCATGATATTTATTCCTTTGGAGAAATCAGTCGGGAGCTTGGTGTTTCAGCAGATATTCTTTTTGCCTATCAGGGTAGTGACTTCAACATCTTTACTCTGGATTCCGAAAGTGTTCCCATTGTTCCATTGGCTCTTTCTGAAACCAAAGCGCCTCTTTCAGTGGATATCTATGACACCGATACAGGATATACTGTAAAAGCAGAGTACCGCCATGATCTGTATGACGGTATAACAATATCCCGCTTTTTGAAGACCTATGAAGAAGTTTGTAAAAGCTTGCTGACTGCCGAAACCTTCAATGATATTTGTCTGATCAGCGATGAGGATAGAAAAAAAATCGCGGTGTTTAATGACACTAAAATACCCATCGATACCCCTCTTATTCCAGAACAGCTGCAATCTGTGGCCGATGCCAATCCAGATAAAACAGCCCTCATCAGCTGTGGTGAACACTTAACTTTCAAAGAACTGAATGATGCCACCAACCGCATTGCCAACGCCCTTATTAAGCTAGGCATCCAGCCAGAAGACATTGTAGCTATTCTTCTCACCCGCACCAAATATGCTTACATGGCGCGACAGGGTATCTTAAAATCTGGCGGAGCTTTTCTGTGTACAGATCCTGAATATCCTGATGACCGTATCCGTTTTACCCTTGAGGACAGCCATGCTAAATTCCTCATTACCACAAAAGCTCTTGCCGAAAAACGACAGGCAGTCTGTGAAAATACCGCCTGTACCTTACTATGTATTGAGGAATTGCTTGAGGAAGATGACACCCGTTTTCCACAGGTTGACATTAAGCCCTCAAATTTATGCTACTGCATTTATACCTCTGGTTCCACAGGCACGCCCAAAGGCGTCATGATTGAGCACCGCAATCTGCGCCACTACTGTCACGCTAATCCTAAAAATCCAGAGATTATGTCCTACATTAATCATAGCACAGTTTCTCTGTCTTTTGCTGCTCTGACTTTTGATGTATCAATTCTTGAGGAGTATGTTCCACTAACCCAGGGGATCACGGTGTGCATGGCCAATGAAAATGAAATTCATAATCCGCTGGCCATGCGTGATTTGCTTATTGAAAACAAAGTAGATACCTTCACAGCAACGCCATCCTACCTTAGCAACATTGTAGATATTCCAGCAATGGCGGAAGCGTTGTCCCAGATCCGTAGCTTTAACGTAGGTGCGGAAAACTTCCCATTGTCTCTTTACGACAAACTGAGGACTGCCAGTCCGGAAGCCCACATTTATAACGGTTACGGCCCGTCTGAAACCACAATCGGCTGTACTTTTATTGAAATGACTGGTGAAAATGTGACGATCGGCCGCCCTATGAGCAATATCAAATGCTATATTTATAATCGTTATGGTCAGGAAATGCCCATAGGTGTTCCCGGCGAACTGATTATTGCCGGTGATGGTGTTGGTCGCGGTTACGTAGGGCGCCCAGATCTCACAGAAAAAAGCTTTTTCCGCATTGACAGCCTGAAGGCCTATCACTCCGGCGATTTAGCCGCATGGGATACCGATGGCAAACTTCCCTTCTTTGGGCGTCTCGACAATCAAGTCAAGCTGAGGGGGCTCCGGGTTGAACTGGATGAGGTTGAGGCTGCCATCAACAGCTACGAAGGGATTAAATCCAGTATTGTTCAGGTTCGCGGAAAGGATGACAGCCAATTTCTCTGCGGGTTTTTTACTGCAGATCACGCCGTTAACATTAATAATCTTACTACCCATTTAAAGAGTACCCTGACCCATTACATGGTGCCTGGCGTTCTTGTACAGCTGGATGAAATGCCTTTGACTTCTAACGGTAAAATCAACAAGAAGGCTTTGCCTGAGATTACTTATAGCGCCGCTGAGCATGAATACATTGCACCGAAAAATGAAACTGAGGCGATCATCTGCAGTATGATGGCCGAAATCCTTAAATGTGACAAGGTTGGCGCCACAGATGATTTTTTCGAAATTGGCGGCACCTCTCTCAGCGCCTCCCGTCTTGCCATGCTGGCCGCCAATCGAGGGATTGACTTTGTTTATCAGGATATATTTAAACATTCCACCCCTCGGACTCTGGCTGCCTTCTCAGAAAACGGAAATAATGCAGCCACTGCCGTTGTCGAAACTGACCCTATTACAGATTATGACTATCACGCTATCGGCAATCTTTTAGAAAAGAATACCATTACCAATCTTTCGTTGCTTAACAGAGAACCTTTAGGTGATATTCTCATTACTGGTGCAACAGGCTTTTTGGGCATCCATGTACTCCAAGCTTTTCTGACAGAATATACCGGCAAAGTATGGTGCCTCATTCGCAAGGGAGAAGCTGACACTTTAGAAGAACGCATGCGTACCATGCTTATGTACTACTTTGATGACACCTTTGATGAAGTATTCGGTACACGACTGTTCCTTATTGAAGGAGACATCACCGACGCTGACCAAGTTAATACTCTTAGCAACGTTCCCTTTTCTGTCCTGATTAACTGCGCGGCCAGCGTTAAGCATTTCGCTGCAGACGACAGCTTAAAACGCATTAACACTGAAGGTGTCAAACACCTCATCAATCTCTGTGAAAAAACAAGGCGCAAGCTCATCCAAATTTCAACGGTCAGTATTGCCGGCGACAGCCTGAACAACAGTATTCCCAGTGATCGAAAAATCATGGAAAATGATCTTTATTTTGGTCAGACCATCACCAATCAATACATCGAAAGCAAGTTTTTAGCTGAACAGGCTGTTCTTGAGGCTTCAACGAAAGGTCTTCGAGCCAAAATAATGAGGGTAGGCAATCTCATGAGTCGCGCAGCTGATGGCGAGTTCCAGATAAATTTTATTACAAATGGCTTCATGCGCCAGCTTAAGGGCTACGCCACCCTGCACCAATACCCGGTTGAGAGTATGAATCTGCCGGTGGAATTTTCACCCATTGATATCACCGCCCAAACCATTTTGGCTCTTGCCGAAACCGGTGATGTTTTTACGGTTTTTCACCCTTACAACAACCACACAGTCTTTATGTCCGATGTGGTGGAGGTCATGAACCAGTGCGGCTTTGACATTAAAGTCACAGATGCCGCTACCTATGAAGCTGCTCTTCGCCAGGCCATGGCCGATCCTGATAAAGCCGATAAGGTGGCTGGTCTCATTGCCTATCTGAGCAGTGACACAGAAAATGTCCAGATTCCCATTGACTGTAACAATTGCTTTACCTCTGAGGTGCTGTGCCGTCTTTACCAAAAATGGCCTATCACCGATAATGATTATATCAAACGGGCGATTCAGGAGCTTGAAGCCCTGGGCTTCTTTGAAGTATGAAACTTTATACCATAAATACCGAACCTTTAAGGGATTTGGATATTTTTGAAACACGCATTAAGGAGCTGCCGGAGTCTCGGGCAAAAAAAGCGCGAAGCTACCGCCTCGCCAAAGACCGAGCTTTGAGTCTTGGAGCAGGACTTCTGCTCAATCAGGCGCTTCGGGAAAGTGGGATTAACCCTGTCACTGTGGAATTTGATACCTCTGAATGTAAGAAGCCCAGGCTCATAGAACATCCTGACTTTCATTTTAACATCGCCCACTCTGAGGCTTTCGCAATCCTGGGCGTGGGTGACACACCGCTTGGTGTAGACATTGAAAAAATCAGCCCCGTTACGCTTAGCATCGCCCGGCAATACTTTTTCAAGAGTGAATACGCCTACCTTATGGCTTTGCCCGAAGCCCAGCGTACACTGGGCTTTTACCGGCTCTGGACCTTAAAAGAAAGCTTTATGAAGGCTGTGGGGCTGGGATTTCAGCTTCCTCTTAATCATTTTGAAATAACGCTGACCGTACCCATTCAGATAAAACAGCAGGTTGATCGCCATGATTACACCTTTACCGAATACCAAGCCCTTCCAGATTACTGTATCAGCAGCTGCGAACAGCTTTAAAAATATCGAAAGGATCAAAATTTTGAAGAAAAAATTAGAAATGCGTATCCTCGCGATCATGCTGGCTTTATCTGCTCTCTTGTGTACCCTGATCGTATGGATTGCCTTTAGAACATATAAAAAACAAGTGGAATCGAATTACCTCACCATTGTCCAGAGCATTTCATTAAAAGCCCTGGACGATGTTGACGCTGCCTCACTGGCTCTGCCAGAAAGCAACCCCGATTACCAAAATGAAATTCAAAAGCTAACTAATCTAACTCATGTCATCGGTGTGCCTGACAGCGCTGTTTTTACTTTTGTCGAGGGACAGCTGCACTGGCTTCAGGACTCTGATTTCTCAGTCTCAAAAGAAGCTTTAGCTGACTACCTGACTGCCATACCCAAGGCCAATTTTGAAAGCGAGACTTATATCGCAGACGAAGCCGAATCACTATCTCTTGGACCAGAAGCCACCCTCGAATCTGGCGCAAAATACCCCAGCCTTTGCATTCCTCTTACCGACCACACAGGTAACGCTGTGGGCCTTGTAGGCTGGGTGATCCAAGGAAGCGGCTACCGCTACCAGCGGCTTGCTTTCGTGGGCTCTATCCTCATTGTTGCCTTGCCACTGATGCTTGTAACTACTTTGCTTTTCTTTTTCTATATGCGAAAAAGCGTTACTCGTCCCCTTTTAAAGATGACCAATGCTGCCGAACAGTTTAAAAAAACGGATTTATTTTCCACCTCGCCCCAAAAACACGCGCTGTCTAATCTAAATATTCATACCGGTGATGAAATTGAAGGCTTGTCCAAACAGCTGGACAAAATGGGGAGCAGCTTGATCGCCACGATTCAACAACAAGTAGAGACCGAAAAACAAAAACAGTGGCTTTTAAGCGAAATGCAAACTGCAGAAAATGTCCAGCGTAGTATGCTGCCAACAGATTTTCCAAAAGATCTGGATCTTTTTGCCACCATGAATCCAGCCATTCAAATTGGTGGTGATTATTACGATTTTTACTACCTTGACGACCACCACCTGGCGATGACCATCGCCGATGTTTCTGGAAAAGGTATTCCCGCGGCGCTCTTTATGGCTTTATCTAAAACTGTGCTCAAGTTCATCATTACCAGCGGCGTTTCCCTCGCAAAGGCTTTGGAAATGTCTAATGACTACTTCTGTCAAAATGACTACGGCGGTATGTTCGTAACTGTTTTCACCGGTATTTTGGATCTGAACACCCATAAACTATGCTATGTAAACGCAGGCCATAACCCACCGCTTATACGCCCTGCCGCTGATTCTGATTACATCTGGCTCGACACACCTCCAGATTTAGTGCTAGCTGTTATGGGAAATCAAAGCTATAGCGAATATTCCTGCCAGTTAGCACCTGGAGCCAGTTTGTTTTTGTACACAGACGGTGTTACCGAAGCCCAAAATTCTGAAGGCAACTTTTACGGCGAGGCCCGCCTAACCCAAACGATCAATGCAGCCAAAAGCCTTACTTCAAAATCCCTGCTGGCTGCTATCAAGGCCGATATTGACGCCTTTGCCGCATCCGCTCCTCAGGCAGATGATATTACAATGTTAAGCATTAAACTTTAAGGAGAAACACATGAATTTTATATACCGCCCCGCACAAATGAAGGATCTGGAGGAACTGGGCCATCTGTTTATTGAGACCTTTATTCACCGCGATCCTATGACCGCTCATCTACAGTTAACGGAAAATGAAGCCATGGATTACTGCCGGGTTATTTTTCCTGAATCCATCAAGGACGCGCTTACCTGTCTGGCGGTTGATAAAAACACAAATAAAATTGCCGGTTTTGCCAGTTCTTTCCGGGAAGATATCACAAATGACCCATCGGTGGTGTCCAGGCTGAACCCACGTCTTCTCGACGCTATGGCCGATACCAGTCATGTATTTGATATTCTTTTAAAACCACTGGAAAACCTTGAAGGCTATAATCCTCAAAAATGTTTTACCGTCATGTACGCTGGTGTTCATTCTAATTATACAGGGCACAGTCTGTCCATCTCTTTGACCCAAAACCTTCTGAATCGTGCTGTTGCCATTGGTTTTGAAACTGCTATTTCCGAATGTACCAGCAGCCGCTCCCTCAAACAGATTTTGCGACTCGGTTTCAAGGAAATCAATGCGGTAGCTTACAAAGATTTTGGTATTGATACCTTTAAGGATGTTCCTGGCGCTCTGACCCTTTGTTTTAAAGTTCTTTGAACTTTAAAATCTGTTTTTACTACAATATGAGGAATACTCTCTATGTTTTGACCTTTTTATGATTTTTTATTACCATTAAATTACAAAGATAAAACACTGTCTGATCAGTGCCAGACTTAATGATAAAAGCCTTGGAACAAGATGTTTCAGGGCTTTTGTCATTATTTTCCAATTTCAAAACCATTTCATCATTTAAATAATACAAAGACGATGTATACTTCATTTCTTTGATTTTTGGCAAACATAATTGCGCCGCCGACAAAACGAATACTGTATAAGGTAGTCTTCATCTACTTTCTTCATATTTTTTATCAACCCAGCCAAACTACCAACTAATCCCAGTTCTTCTCTTAAAACACTCCCCATTACCAACAAATTGTTTGGCGACTGAAAAGTCCACTGCCGAACGCAAGTATAGCGAGATACATAACAATTATCACGATCGGTGTGGCGCCCCCAAGCATTGCCATACAAGTAAGTCCACCAGCAAAAGTCCAGCCATACCAGGGGTAAAGTCTCTCACATTCTGAAGATAGAAAGGCATAATAATACTACTGCCAACAATGGCAATAAAAGCTGTCAACATAGCAAAAAGATTTAACGTAAATAAGTGGTGAATAAACCTCTGCTGATTATCGCAAATTTTTGAACAAAGCAGAACTACTCGTAAAACTCGCAAAAATTATGTTATAAAAATGTTTTAGAGTTTATGTTTTCACTATACGCTCTTAACGCATCATTCCAACCGTGTTTATCAAGTATGTTTATAAAGGCCAATGGCAGTTCATTGGAATAACGAGGTAAATGGCAGTTTGCCACTATTCTAAATAAGATACAAACCAAGCATATAATCTATATCAAAGACAAAATTTTCACCGCCGCAATATTAAAAATGAACAGCCCATTGGAAGTCTCCAATGGGCTGTAAGATTTTCTCCTCTTGTTTTTAAGCTTACTTCGTTTTCGGTAAATGTTTTTCTCCTATCCATACAGCTTGCTTAAATAAGGATCTTGCTGTTAGTTTACAAATTATTGTTATTTTCTGACTTTGATAGCAAGAACCAGCCCAGAAGCTATGATAACAAGAACAATAACCCACATAGAAGTTTCTGAAAAAATACCTGTAGCAGGAGAGCCGGTAAGCTTGTTCTCCATTTCCATCTTTTCATTTACATCTTCATTTGAATTATTCGTTGAATCAGCAATCCATTTCGCATATAGGGTCATATTTCCATTGACTCGGTCTGCATCAAAATTCCAGGCTACCAATGCTTCTGCCTCAAGAAACCATCCGCCAAATTTATACCCGGTTCGTACAGGTTCTGCCGGCATGTTAATTGTCGCACCAGCTGGAATACCTTTAATTGCTTCGACATTCGATCCCCCCTGCGAATCGAAGATTACTGTATAAGTTTCTGGAATCGAAATCGCATACCATTTTGCATACAGAGTGGTGTTTTCATTTACGGTATGACTATCAAAATCCCAGGGATTTATGCATTCGGGCTCTTTGTGCCATCCATTAAACACGAATCCTTCCATCTTTGGCGCTTCAGGTTCAAGAATGGTCGATCCAGCATTAACATTTTGAATAGGGTCAACGGAGGACCCCCCCTGCGAATCAAAAGTTACTGTATATAGGTTTAGAACAACGGGCTGCCAATTTGCATATAGGGTGATATTATTATTGACTGTATCTTGGTTAAAATCCCACGGAGTCAAGCATTCCGCCTCCTTATACCAACCTTTAAATATAAAGTTTTCATAAATTGGATTTTCTGGCTCAGTAATAGCACTACCCGGCCCAATACCAGTAATTGGAGGCACTGGTGAACCTCCCTGGGAATCAAAGGTCACTGTATAACTCAAAATCTTTGACCATTTGGCGTACAGCGTCACATTCCCGGTCATCGTATCGGCCGCAAAATTCCACGGCGTTGTCGTTTCAGCCTCTTTATACCAGCCTTCAAAAAACCATCCCTTGTAATTCGGCTCTTCTGGTTCACTTATCCGCGTGCCGGAAGCGACATTGATAAGCGTGGCCACTGCTGAGCCGCCCTGCGAGTCAAAGGTCACCGTGTAACGGGGTACCGGAGTCCATTTGGCGTACAGCGTCACATTCCCGGTCACCGTATCGGCCGCAAAATCCCACGGCGTTATCGTTTCAGCCTCTTTATACCAGCCGCCAAAAATCTGGCCTTCCCAGGTTGGCTCTTCCGGTTCGGTTATCCGCGCGCCGGAAGCGACATTGGTAAGCGGGGCCACCGCTGAGCCGCCCTGCGAGTCAAAGGTCACCGTGTAACGGGGTACCGGAGTCCATTTGGCGTACAGCGTCACATTCCCGGTCACCGTATCGGCCGCAAAATCCCACGGCGTTATCGTTTCAGCCTCTTTATACCAGCCGCCAAAAATCTGGCCTTCCCAGGTTGGCTCTTCCGGTTCGGTTATCCGCGCGCCGGAAGCGACATTGGTAAGTGGGGCCACTGCTGAGCCGCCCTGCGAGTCAAAGGTCACCGTATATTCAACAGGCGTCCATTGCGCTTCAAAGGTTATATTGTCATCTAATACAAAAGGCCACTCCTTCTGCATCATTCCAGTCTCTTGATTTTTCCATCCTTCAAAAATATAATTATCTCTAACCGGATTTTCAGGTGGTGTGACGGTTCCAGCTTTATAGCGTATCATAAAATAATTTTCGACGGCACCTTTACTATCCTTTTCATAATATTCAGCTCCCTGATAGACCATATCCGGCAAATTTTTCCATTCTCCGCCATTTGCGTTATATTTTGCCCAGGACATTTCCACAGCGCCGTTATCCTTATACCGATCAAAGTTTCGTTGATCTTCAATCGGTAAATCTGAACTCGTATTGGTATTATCCGCAATCCCTTCTGGCTTAATTGGTATGGTTTTTATGACTTCTCCATCTACACCTGCCACTATTTGAGATAAATTATCTGTCAAGAGAGGTGTATCAACACCAAGAATCATTTTTGTTGTATACTTTGGCTCCGCACCTTTATCCGCATTCAATACATTGGATGCGCCTTCTTGAAGCGTGCTGGTGCTTGAAACATCTTTATAATTACTGGCACTGTTTATTTTCCCTGTACCGTCATATACTTTGTTTTCAAAAAACAAACAGTCCTTGTTCGTTACAGCAGCTGTTGCAAATAATCCTGCACCTGAAAGGCCAATTGCTCCACCTCTTTGTTCTACTGTAGTCTTTTCGTTTCCTGACTGATTTCCCACAAAAGTACAGCCAGTAACCGTATTAGTCATTTTACTGGAACCGCCATTTTTAAAAAACTGAATCGCTCCGCCGCTTCGATTACCCCCGTTTAAACCATAGGCTCTATTATTGTAAAATGTAGAATTCGTAATTGCCGTCGTCAAACCAGGATTGCCTGTCCCCTGGATAAGCAAAGCACCACCGTCATCATAAGCTAAATTGCTATCAAAAGTAGATTGATCGATTGTAAAGGTTGCGCCGTCCCGCCCATCAAAAATATAAATGGCGCCGCCGTCATAAGTACTTGCTGCTGACGCTTCAGTACCATTGGTTTTATTCCCTTGGAAATAGGATTCATCAATCGATATGTTTCCACGAAGATAGTGAAAAGACATGGCTCCGCCGCCTCCGCCTGTAACGCCTGAATTCGCACAGTTATTTACATTGTTCCTAAAAACCGTATTGCTTATTCGAAGATCACCACTGTAAAATTTTCCGGCGATTGCACCACATTCATACCCAGCTCCATTGCCAATATTATTTTCGATTGTTGCATTGTTTATTTCAATCGGCGTAGTGTTATTTCCACTTACATTAATCGCTGCACCAATATTATTTGATTCATTATTATAAATTTTAGTATACGAAATAACCGTTTTTGCATTTCCTGTTGCAGCGATGCCTATAGCTCCTGTTGACGCATTAAAAATTTCTGTATGATTGATTAACAGGGTTCCATCTCCTGCTTTGTTCGTTAAACAGGTGCCTGTAATATTACTTCCATCAAATTTAAAATCCTTTATCGTCAAACTTCCACTCCCGTTCCCGGAAACAGTAAAAGTACCCATATTCCAGATTAACCCTCTGCCATCAATAACCACATTTTTATCAGGCATATTAATGACAGTATCCGCAAACACAAAGTCATCCGAAAGTACAATTGTTTGGTTATCCTCCGCTTGCCCTACAGCCTGCTGCAGAGCACCCACTGTAGATACTGAAATATTGTCTTCTGCCAAAACAGTTACAGGCGCTATTATACTTATAAATAACAGGCCTATGGCAGCCAATGCTGACAGCATTGCCTTTGCTTTCATGGATTTGCTTCTCATTTCTTTCTCCTTCACCATCTATAAAAGTATTCTTATGTCATAATTATAATGATTTAGGAATTCTAAAAATAGAAGCGCTATGATTATTCACGCTGACAATGTGACACAAACGTGACACGATGACAAATTGTCACGGTATGGTTCCCTCTGCCCTTTAGTTGTTGTTTAATTTTTGCCGATAAGCTCCGGCATCTTTACTTTCGGATAGAATCTCCACAACATCAGTAATTGAAAATACCGATTTTCTTTATCCCATGCGATGCGGATTACCCTATTCTCAAATAGCTACAGATTTTCCATACCTCTTTCTTAAATCGCAGATATTTTTTTACCGTTGAAAACGATAGGTTTTCGCACACTTTGTTAATTAAATCTTGTATTTATCGTGAAGTGACCTCATTTAATGCAGTATTTTCAAACTTTCCTTTTATACGCGCTAGATATGTACTTTCAACACGATTAAATGAGCCTGAATCTAATGTGTAGTATTTAACATTAAAAAGCCAATCCTGTAGATAATCATCTAACAATATTTTTTTCTTTCCAATAAATCCAGAGTTACATTTAATTTTTAATTCTTTTAATTTTTTCTTTGCTTCAGCCCGCGTTTTCCAATAAACATATTTAGGCTTGTCTAATCTATCATCCTTATATTTTCCAACCCATCTTTTATCGCTGTTTCTTTGGTAAACACTTCCTTCTCCATAATCATAAGAACAACTATTAATTTGTAAATTCGATTTCATTTTGACACTCTCTTTTCATAAATAAAGAGATATTTTTTATTTGATAATACGATTATACACTGCCTTAAAGTTAATAAAAAATCTGTTTACCTTCATTTTTTTAAACCATTGGTTAAGACGTTCCTGATTTGTAGTATAGTCTCTCCCCACTTTAACTACCGGTAACACTCCAGTATTTAGCAGTTTGTTTAACTTAGTTTCACCAAACGGAAAAATTTCTAAGAGCTCTTTTTTAGTAAATATATTATATTCCATCCCGCACACCCACATAATCATTTATAAATTTCAACATAATATTTTAGCTTAACCGGTTTGCCGTGCACCACCGGCGGGGCATTATCTGGATAAGGTTTTTGGTGAGAAAACCACAAAAGTAAAGGGAATCCACCTTTCTTCACTCCATATCACACGAAGTGCAGCACGTAGCCGTCGCATTGCCCTTTCTCCAGCGTCATCACAAAAAAATCTACCATAATTTTTTTATAGACATGGTTCATCGACAAGCGCCCATTCTAACGTCGCTCCATGCCGGATCAAGGGTTTTACCCAGATAATCTCCATTTAGTTTTCAAAGACCAGGAAAACAATTGCTTTCAATTTGAGAGCTTTGCTCGATTAAAATCTTTAAATCTCCCTCTATCTATATAAGGGAAAAAATCTCATTTTTTAGCCTGATTTATTTCAAAAAAACAGCAGAAATTTTTCCTGCTGTTTTTGATAAGCACAAAACATTGGTATTATGCGTTTTTCTATTTTTTTACTCCCAAAAATAAGTTGTATTATTTCTATGAACCATCAAATTACATAATTGTTCGTCATAAATTGCCCCATCAAAGTTTTTATCTGCCCTAAAATTAAACTGTATCCAGCTATTCCGTTTAAAACAGCGAAGACAACAAAATTTTTATATGAAAATTGAATTTATTCCTGACAAAGTCATTCCATAAACCACAATAGAGATCTTCTATAATCTTTTTAATATATCATAAAGATTTCTATTGTTAGTCAGAGAACTTTTGACTCCTATATTAGCTAAAAAAGGGGCAATGATTTCTTGCCCCTAAATTTATTATAAACTGAACGGATGGTACTTATCGTAAAAATTCTCTATCAGTAACTTTAAAAAAACATTTTTACTCAAATACCGCTGTAAGACTTACTTCCTTAGTAACCGTAAACTCATAACGTGCATCTGTAGATATAGGCTCATCACCTTGATACCAACCGATAAAACGTTTCCCTTCAAAAGGCAGCGCTATCATTTGAACTGTTGCTCCTTCACAGTACGTTCCAGTTCCAAAGGCAAGCCCCTTGTTCTCCATATTACTTGTGACGGTAACATTATAGAGAGCTTCACGAGCGGCGTCGCCTGTTACTTCCAATGACGGTGTCAGCATATTCTCAGCCTTTTCTAACGCATACAGAACACTTGAGCCATCCTTTGTATTTGCCACGTCTTCGTTGGAAAATTCAGGAACGGTGCCTTCTAAGCGATCTCCGGAGGCAACAGGGATATCATAATAGTTGACCAGCTTTGCATAGGAAGCGGTATCGCCGTTATACTCCCTGACAGCATAGTTTACTGTCCCTTCTCCCTTTGCATCTACCTTTACGTCATAAGTCGCGTCTGCTGGCAGATAGATACTTTTTTCTGTCCCCGCATCAACTGAAGCCATAATCGTACTGTCCGCAATTTCCGCAGGTTCATTGTCCGTAATCTGAGCCACCAAAGCGCCGCCTGCATCGTAGACACTGACATCCGCATCGCCGCTGATACTCGCAATTCTATAAGTATTGATATAGGTTTCCGGTGTGCCGTCATAATTTGGATCATGTAATTGCAGCCATGCAAAGTACAACTCTGGATAATGGGGTTTTGCCAATAGATTCATATTCGCGAAGAATGTCATTATGTCACTTCCCCCGGATGTAAGCAGACTATCGAATCCTGCTCTTAAGATAAGACCAAAAGTATCTGAGAGTACTTCTCGACTAATAGTAATTCCTTCTTTCTCAAGAGCATCCAGACTGGAATCAAGGAGCAAATCAACTGCTTGATTTATTTTATCTGTCGTAGAAATACCTGGTGTATTCAGAAGGATATTTATAACTTCTTGAATGTTTTCTTCAAGGACTGTATTAAGGCACGCAGGAATCGTTGTTTGCCATAATTCACGCTCTTCCGGATCTCCCAAGGCTCTTCCCCCAAGGTCGCTTACCGTTGCCTGATATTTTTGAACATAGATTCCCCGGTTTCCGATGCTGTCAGCAACCAGATCCATCAATTGATCTAAAAATTTTGACATCGCAATATCCGAATTCTTGATCAAATAATTCTCGCCTGTATCCGGGTTTTCAGCCGTACCAATCGATAGCTTTTTACCCTGGAAATCATTCAGTACATAACCACCCGTTTTTGAATCTAATAATTCCGTTCCCCAATCGGTGTGTAAGCCTACAAGCTTTCCATACATCGCTGTAAAAATCGCGCCGTTACTTGTTGTCAGTCGATCCGGGATCACCTTTTCGTCAACGCCATATCGGGTAAAGTCCCATGCGGACGGGGCAACCTTTGGCACAAAATCATTGGGGTTAACGACGTTATGGATATTGGTGTAAGATCGGTTTTCTGCTTCACTCTCATTCGCGAGCGCGCCCATTGGCGGTGCTAAACAGTAGGCATATAGATCCTCGTTACTGTAGTTGATCCCTGCAATGGACAGGTCTGTGCTCATTTTACCGGCCAGCAAATTGGTAACCGCTGCGGCCCGGCTGTATCCGGAGAGCCAGAACACGACATCCTCTTCATGGAAGCTTGGGTCACTGCGGTGCGCGTTAATATAATTAGTGAGCCAGCCATGGGCTTTATCCCGGGCTTCTGCAAATCCCTGATGCTCGCCAGCTGCCCCGACCATGAAGTTCCCACTCCACTCGACGCCATAGTTGCCGCCTCTGCCGATTTGGGCGATTAATGTCTTTTTCTTACCGTTGATGGTGATCTCCTTATGGCCGGTGATGATACCAAAGGAATTCTCGGTTGGTTTTATCTTGTAATCGGTATTGGCTTCAATGTCAGTAAAGCCAATATCGGTTAACAACTTTTCAGCGTTTTTATATTTTTCTGCATACTTTGAATTATCATCGGTAATAGAGGTTGACGCGTCGGCATTGCTGTTGAATCCGGACATCACCATACACATTGACATGGTTGCCAGGCTCGGATTATAAAGACTCGCCTTTTGTTCAAAGTAGACATCACTGTAGTGGTATGTCTGTGGATAATCTTTCTTTATGTCTGGAGAATCTTCGTCTCTTGCCCCTGCATAATTAAAGGTTCCTGTCTGAAAATCCGCCGGTCCTTGTGGCGCGTTGATGAAGTACTCTACACCCTCGATGACTGGATAACCGTTATTTCTCTGATAATCATCGTATATAAACGGGCTGCCGATGATTCCTATAAAATTAGGGGCCTGCATATAGCCCTTACTTACCAGGACTGGTGTGCCACCATAGGGATACGCTGCGTCTGCACGAATGGCGACCGAACAGGAATCGTTCCGGCAGTAAGTTGAATTCTTTCCCACTGTTCCCATGGATTCAAGCAGGCAGGTTATACCTGCGTTTCTGCCTCCGGTGATTTGGCCGGCGTTATAGTTCTTCAGTGAGCCTCCGTTTATCACTCCCCCTAAACCGCTGGCCCAATAGCCTGAGACATCACCGGTATTATAGGAATTCGTTATAATGTATATATCTCCAGCCAATCCACTGATAAAGCTATTTTCATCCGTTGGGTTTAACGTGACGCTCCCATGATTCGCACATCTGCTAAGCGTGCCATTCGGCGGCACCAGACCAACAATCCCGCCTGCGTTACTGTTTACTGTATCCGTAGAGCCAATTTTTCCAAGGTTAAAGCTGTCCATTATCAATTTACCATCAATCTTACCGGCAATACCGCCAAGGAATGATTGGTCGCCCAAAATGTTTCCTGAATTTTTGCAGCTGGCAATATTATTTTTAGTAAGACCGGCAATACCGCCAATAAAGGCGCTGTCAGGAGTTTCGCTGCCAATGGTTCCGATATTGGTGCAATTGGATACACGCCCTTCTGCATAACCGACAATACCGCCGATGTAACCGACTGTGCTATTATTTACAACGCCGTCAAAATAGCACTGTTCAATGACTGCATTCACACCACTGTATCCGACAATGCCTCCAGTGTATCCTCGACCAGTTACCTCGGATTCTTTGACGGTTACCTTTTCGATCTTTCCGGAATCAAAGTATCCAAATAGTCCGGCATCGCCTTCATATCCGGGATCCTGTGTTGAGAAAAGGGAGAAATTGCCTGGCGCTTCCCTTGGTTTTGCCACATTTGATTCCACTAAATTTACCGTTTCTTCCATCGCTGCTCTGATAGCGGTGCTGTCTTCAGTAACGACACTATCGGTGCTCGTATCTTCCTCGGACGCCTCCGCGACTTCTGCGGGATCTGTTTCTTCCACGACCTGCGTTTCCTCTGTGGCGGCTGTTTCTTCCTGAGCCGCGGCCTCTTCAGCGATTACGCTTTCTAATTCCGCCTTAATGGCGGCAGCCTCCTGCTCCAATGCTTCCGTCACTGGATCATACAGCACTTCAACGCCTTGGGAACGGCTTGTGTCATCCAACGAATTAGTCACGCTACGGGCGCTTCTGCTCTCATTTGGAATATATCCAACCTTCATATTGAAAATGCTGTGACCATTCCCATTAAAGTTTCCTGAAAATGGAAAATCATAATTACCGATCGGCACCCAGCTTTGTGCAGCTAAATCAATATTTTCTGTGAGCTGATAATTTCTATTGACTTCGTTACCATTATTTACCTCTTGAGCCATCCGTGCCAGCTGTGCTCCATTGGCAATTAAATAGGGATCTTCCGGGGAACCGCTTCCCCCATTATAAGCACTTGCGATGGATTCGTCCCATGCTATGCTGCTACTTTCTGCATTGACCAGCGTCGCCGGAAACTGCATCGCTACCAAAACAAAAACCATCAATAAAGAAACTAACTTTTTCATTACTTACTCCTCCTAATACTTTGAGGCAGTGTTGAATTTCTGACATTCCTTGGTTGATACACTCCCTTACGTGCCAATAATCGTCACAATTACTCTGATTTTTCACCCCCCCTGTTCATTATCTCCTTCCTACTTCTGGTCTTACTTTAATGCATTAAACATCTCGCGTGTGAGATAAGGTCTGTTGTAGATGCCATCATTCGCGATGAAGAGTATATCAAAACTAATACTATTAAAAACATCTTTATTTTCCTTCATTTGGGTGTTCAACTCTTTTAAAGGACAATCAACATACACATTCAGGCAAGGATAAGCATCAAACCTAAAAGATTTTCTACTGATTTTCATGATGTCCGACGAAAAAGGATCTTTGGTATCTAAGAACAATCGATTATAAACACTTCTGGCATCAATGTCGGCTTTACTGTAAATCGGCTTAAATTCTAAGTCGTATTGGCGTGGAAACTTCTTCTCTACATAAATATGGACGTCGGTTCCCTTATAACGTTCTCCAAAAACTTCTTTTGCTTTTGTCTTGGCCTCTTCAAATTTTCCAATGACCTCTATTTCTTTTTCTAATGTTGAGCTATAGGTGCTTGAGGCCTTGCTGTCGGTACTGTGAAACACATAAAAGTTCAGGTCAAATTTGGGCGAATAGCCCAGATAGCAGGTCTCGGTTCGTGCCGGAACGTTTACATGGAAATAGGATCCATCAATGCCGTCAGTCTTTTCCTTATAGGGTTCAACGGCGTTTTCTTTTAAAAATTCTATCTCATAGTAATCTTCACCGTAGTTACTCTCCAGATAGGCTAAGGCACCCTCGACGCTTGCAGGCTCTGCTTTCTTTTGTTTTTTGCATCCGGATGAAAACACCATTGCCAGGCTGACTAGAATACAGATTAAAAGCCAGTTTCCTTTTTTTATTTGTTTTTTCATGGCTCATTCCCTTCATCCTTTCTACTTCAGGTCTTACTTTAAAGCGTTAAACATCTCGAGTGTAAGATAAGGCCTATTGTAGATGCCATCATTCGCGATGAAGAGTATATGTGTACTAATATTTTCAAAATTAGTCCTTTCCTCTTTCATCAGCGCATTCAACTCCTTCAAAGAGCAATCAACGGAAATATTTAAATATGGAAAAGTAGCAAATCTAAAAGACTTTCTACTAATATACATAATGTTGGATGAAAAAGGATCTTCTATATCCAAAAACAACCGATTGTAGGCACTTCTGGCATCAATATCGGGGTTACTATAAACAGGCATAAGTTCTTTTACACCATAAAGTGGTAAATTTTCTCCTAAATAAAGATGGACACTGGTTCCCTTATAGCGCTCTCCAAAAACCTCTTTTGCGTATGACTTGGCTTTTTCAAATTTTCCAATTTCTTCTACTTCTTCTCCTAAGGTTATGTTATAGGTGCTGGGGGCCTCGCTGTCGCTACTGTGAAACACATAAAAGTTCAGGTCAAACTTAGGCGAATAGCCCAGATAGCAGGTCTCGGTCCGTGCCGGAACGTCCCCATAGATGCAGGACCCATCAATGCAGAACAGCGCCTCTTCATAAGGTTCAACATGGTTCTCTTTTAAAAATTCTATTTCATAATAATCTTCACCGTAGTTGCTCTTCAGATGGGCTAAGGCGCCCTCGACGCTGGCAGGCTCTACTTGCTTTTGTTTTTTGCATCCGGATGAAAACACCATTGCCAGACTGATTAGAATACAGATTAAAAGCCAGCTTCTTTTTTTATTTGTTTTTTCATGGCCCATTCCCCCTGTTTTTACTTTGCTCTTAATCGTTTTTCAAATAATATCTACATCTGAATTATACAAAGCAAACTGAGATAATCCCCAAAAATAATAGATTATATCGAACTTCTGTAGTAGGATGACAAAGGCAATCCTCATCATTTAAACCGAGCTTTAATATTCAAAATAATCAGCAGGCTTATCAGCTTTGTTCAGAGTATTATAAACTTTTTATGATACTGCCAGTATTTGTAGTCATTGTTATCAGACATCTCCTGACACGCTCGAAATACTGTATGAGCGAAAGGTATTTGCCCTGCTGTTTAGATAGCTGAATCAATCATTTTAATTTATGCCAAGAATTATATATATTTTATATTGTCTATCACTTCTAATATTATTAGAACACGTTTTCATTATCCTTGCAAGGGTAAAAATTATCACCAAAAAGATATTTAGTAGTGAAAAAAGAAAAAGATACTTCATTATTACTGATTACGACAGGTTTTTACTATTAGCGTATAAAATTATTACTAAAAAGTCTATCTATATTAAAAATATCCATCGCAATAAAAAAAACAGCTTAAAAAATTTTTTCTTCAAGCTGTTTTTTCGGTTTGCGTTTGAGCCTTTTTTAATATCTCTTGCGATTTTTTCGTGTCTAGTTCAGAAAATCATTTATTTTTTTAGGCCGTTCTTTTTTTTGCTTTTTTGGCCAGGTCTTTACTGTTTCGAACCTGAGAAATTGGTATAGGTCGTTCAGTTCTTCCAACTCATCATACTGCTGCAAGGCTTTGTAGTAATCAATTTTATCCTCTTCATACACAATCAATGGTGGATAATCGTTGGTCAATAAATAGTAATTCAGCAAGGTTCTTCCTACGCGTCCATTACCATCTGAAAAGGGATGAAGATACTCAAATTTAGCGTAAAAGTAAGCAGCAGCTTTAAGAACATCAAAATTACCACCAACCTCATATATCTCTTCAATGAGTTCTGTAAGCAATTCTGGCACTTCCTCAGGTTCAGCGCCAACCTCATTCATACCTACTACGTAATCATGCTTTTTAAACTGACCGGGTCTTTCGTCGTTATCTAAATAGCGATGCGTATTAAAGGTACCCTGAGTTAATAAAAAATGTACTTCCTTAATTAGATCCAGATCAATTTTATCTTGTTCAACAATTTTGGGGGCCAGAAACTCGTAGCACAGCTTCTGGTTTTGTTGCTCGAATATTGCTCGGGTATCCCCGGTATAATTGATTACCTTTCCGTTCTTAAAAATTTCATAAGTATCGTGGTATGAAACCTCTGAGTTTTCTATTTTTCCAGAATTATATGCGAAAAGAATTCGAAAATTATCTAGTTTTTGATTTAATTCAACTATTGATATGATTGGATTGTCTTTCCATGCCTGCACGATTTCTTCGTATTTATCCAACATGACTCACCTCATAATTCTTATGTTCTTATATCTTATTATAACATATACCATACTCTCTTAAGAAACATCTTTGTTAAATGCTTAAGGGCTAGACTACCAGCCCTTAAATTGTTTCATATAATATCATTTTCACCAAATCCCTTCAGATGGCATAATAACCATGGAGTGTTAGCTTCTTTCTATTCCTCGAGTTTGAACAGCTTCATTCCACAGTTTGCAAAAAACGCAAAGCTTGAAACCAATTTAAATGATATATTATCATTCACTCCTCCATTATTAGCCAGCTTTACATCAAAACGATAATATTAGTTCACAGAACCGCTGGTCGTGTGTCTTAGCCATAGTTTATCACTCCATCTCACATTATGCGAGATGGCACACTCGGCGACAGCAAAGTCTTATTTCTTCCAATCTGGCTGCCGTCGTGCCGATTATTCATTAAATTGTTATAAAAACAAAATGAGCCGATAACTGTGAGTTTACATCTCACAAATTATTGGCTCTACGTTTCAGCGTCTGGCTCTTTGATAACCGTCATATTCAGCTTTTGTACGTTTACTGTGCTTTTCCGCTTACATTTTGTTCAGAAAAGCGCGAATTTTTTCAGCGCCGTATCCTCTCTGACCATAATTCGCGCTTTACTTTTATACACGGGGTATAGGAGCCAAGTCGCTGCAATGGGAGGCTTCCATACTAATCACCCCACTTGTAAAATTCTGCTGTATGGGATTCACTTCTTGATCTGCATTCCGACTAGTAATCCAATCAATGTCCTAAAGCTCTAAAGCTAATAAAATGAAAGAGATACGCAGGAATGAATAGACCACCAAAGGCCTGCTTCCTCTGTCATAAATGTATCTGTATTGTCATCTACTTTTCTCTTTTTCATCATCATCAATACCATAATGACGGCCACTGCTCCTGTGCTTTAATTGATTGACACACAATCACTGTGAAACGAATTGTGCTCAATATTATGCGCAGGACTAGAGAAATACCAATTATGAGAGTACTCTCCTTCATTGATTGCTTGGCTCATGCTTGCAAGGTCTTATCTTTTTCCAGTCTGTGTTTCTTAGAGCATAACAAAAAAATCTAAAAATCAAAAGAACCGCTGCACCACATCCATAAATAATTAGTATATTCTGAATAACTGGGAGTGTACTAACCTCAGTCATAACACACCAGTTTGTCCCCTCTGCCGGAGAATAGTCAACGTAATGTATATGACTCCTAAACTCCAAAAGCAGTCGCTTCTCTGTCTGTTGAAAACTACGAGAAGATTTTTCACCGGGCGGGTCGTTTTCCGCTCATTCTTCAGTACACGTGCCACAGCCAGGCCAAATTGATTTTCAGGGATAGCTCTCATATAGTGCTGCTGACTTCCAAATCAAGAATACACAGTATCATATATCCATAATTCTCATTCTAGTTTTTTCGGTCAGGAAGGCCGCTTTTTCTTGATAACTGTTCTCTTGAGAATATATATGGATCCGCGCTTAGATTTTCAAACAGGGAAACGGTTTCCTGTATCCGCTCCTGCACCAATAAGACTTTTTCTTAATTTTTCTGCTGCGAAAAGTCGTTCACCGTAGTTGCATCATACTTTCTGGCAGCCGTGTACCAGCCGCAAGCAAGACCGCCAATATCAAAATCGCTTTGTACTACTCTTCATGTATCCACCTTCTAATACAGGCGCACACTTTTTCAATGTCGATGGGTTTATACATACGGCTTTTGTTGCTTCGATACCGTTCATTTTGAGCATCTGGATATCCACCACAATCATCTGATAGATTCCCAGAGCAACCTCTTGAAATACTTTTACCGCCTCGTCGCCATCCTTGACAAGGGTCAGTTCTCCAGAAGCACAATCGCAATCTCTGCATTGATCTCATTGTTCTCTGCCAGAAATGTAGGGATATCCTTTAAATTAGCTCTCTCATCCTTAGAAGAATTTCCTGGCGGGTCCGCCACAGGCAGCGGTAAGATGACCGCAAATGTACTGCCCTTATCTAACTCGCTTTCAACTCCAATCCCACACCGCCTTTATGTCAGCTGTCTGCCTGTTCAAATGGTTTAAATATCTTTTCTCTCTGTTCCAGTGCTATGCCTTCGCCGTTGCCCTCTACACGGGAAAAAACCTGCGGGCTTAATTCATCTACAAATTCGAGAATTTCCAGCTAAATCCGGTCTCTTGACTGCGTGTACTTGACCGCATTCGTGGTAAGTTTTATGAGAATCTACTTCATTCACAGGTAATCGTCCTTAAAGTAGCGGTGCCGCAATGTGAAGGGCTTATTTCTGTGGAAAGAATCTTTTTCTGAGAGCTGGCCTCCAAGTATGTCTGGATCTCACCCCAAAAGATATCTATAGTGCCACGAGTACCACGTTTTGATGTGTCACTTTTCCAGCTCTCGGATCAGTTCCCGGAGCTTAGACTTAATCTTCGTTCGGTGAGTACCCTTGTATCCCACTTTCTCCGCCAGACGAAGCAGGTACTCCCGGTATATGGCCACGATCTCAGGTTGAGAGATCTCAAAGACAGTAAAGGGCTCCGATGCATGCACCAGAAGAGCTCTATGATTTTCCTTGACCATAAGGGAGCTCTCCTGTTCAACAGGCCCCTCCAGAGGGATGAAGTGATAATTTTCATGAGTGTCCAAAATGTGCAAAATCTTCTTCAGGTGCAGAGTATAGGTCTCCGGGGTGTAGTAAAGGGCGCCGACCGACCAACAGGTGGCGGTGATGGGCACTGTGCCGGCACGGACCTGGTCAGCGCTGGCTAAGTGAACAATATCAATCAGATTGTATTGGTCCTGCTCCTGTTCCAGCCGCTTCATCTCCTGGAGATAAAGTTCGCCCAGGCGTTTCTGCTCGGGGTCTTCTCTTTTTCCGATGGAGTCTGCGACAAGTTCAAAAGGCGCGGTCACTGCTGACAAAGAGATCAGCTTTTGAATGCGGAAGCCTTGGGGCGATAGGAATTTCATAAAGCACTGGAACAGCTTTTGGGGTTCCGAGTAAGTATTCAGCATAGGCCGGCACAGGGCGAGGTAGGCCTGAAACTCCGATTCCGTCGCTCGGAGCACCCCAGGGTCTGTGGTCAGCATTGTGGCGTAGCTGGTGGGCTCGCCCGCCATGGAGTGGGAGGCAATCGCGATTTGTCCGGGCTGCATAATGATGGTGTGCCGGTAAAGGCGATCGCGAATATGAGGATAAAAATAGGCTTTTACCTTGCCGGTCATGTAGAGCGGAATCCAGCGGGCCAGAGATTCCAGAATCTGATCACCCGAGTAGATCGGCGGTATGATATGACAGATTTGAAAGCCCCGCCGGATACAGTCCAGCAGCCATGCCTGCATTTGGGAGGTAAAATCATAATCTTCCATCAGCCAATCGTCGGTCTCATCGGCAAGAATACAGATTGTGCCCGGCTCTTGCCGGGCCAGCAGGTGTTGGTACATAGACCGCACCGCGGCACGCTTTCCCTCATTTCCAAAATGAATAGAATTCCCTTTACGGCTGATCGTTGCGGTCTCCAAGGTGGAGTTGGACGCCCCCTCCTTAATGGTCAGCGATTCAAAGCTGCGCATGAAGCGCTCCACACCGTCCGTGTCACCGCACAGCCAACAAAATAAAAATTCCGCCAGCTGATCCTTCTTGTCCATGATGATCCGTCTAACTCCCGCCATCTCCGACAGAGCTCTTCTCTGATATTCGCCGGTACAGCGTTCTGCAAGGAAATCCGCCATGCTGCGCAGCGGCTCCAGATTGCGTGGGATCCCTCTCTTTCCACTGCGGAAACGGCTGATGATGGAAGGGTCTACCTGCGCTGCCAGAGCCAGCTCCCGGTTCGTCGTTTGAGTCAAATTCATGACAAAAGTTAGCTTTTCATAGAACTGCACAGTCTCATCCCCCTTTTTTATACCAGTATACCGTAAATTGATTAAGTTTGCAACAAAATTCACACCATTTGTCATTTAAAATGACACTTAAATGTCATTGTCAATTATAGATATACCCTTGATTTTTACCGAAAAAAGATGTATTCTATAATTTAACAGTATTAAAATTTGTTATTTGTCATTTAAAATGACAAATATGTGTCATTTGCAATAGGAATTATATCCATGAATAATCTGAAGAATTGAGTGTGAGCAATGCTATTTGAGAGAAAAATTTTAGTGGTTGAAGACAATGAAATCAACCGGGCGGCACTGTGCGTCATCTTGTCTTCTCAATATACGGTTCTGGAGGCGGAAAACGGGGCGCAGGCCGTCGCTGCTGGAGAAATACAGAGAGGGAATTTCTCTGATCCTGTTGGATATTGTTATGCCGGTCATGGATGGCTACACCTTTCTGAAACATCTGAAAGCAGATCACAGGCTGAATTCGATCCCGGTCATTGTCACAACATCTAACAACAGTGAGTTGGATGAGGTGGCCGCGCTTTCCAACGGGGCCACAGACTTCATCACAAAGCCCTACCGCGCACAGGTCATTTTACAACGGGCAGCCGGCATCATCCACCTGCGGGAGACCTCTGTCCTCATCCATCAGATCCAGTATGATCGGGTCACCGGGGTGTACAGCAAGGAATATTTCTGTCAACAAGTCAGGGATATCCTATTTCGGAATCCGGATTTGAAATATGATATCCTCTGTTCCGACATTGAGGACTTCAAACTGATCAACGACACCTTCGGTATGGACGCAGGTGACCGCTTGCTAAGGCAGGTGGCGGAGCTCTGCACCCAGCGGCTAGGGGATCATGGCATTTGCGGCCGCCTGAACGCGGATCAGTTCGCCTGTCTTCTGGAGCACCGTGAGGACTATGCAGACGAGATGTTCACACAGTCTGATAGCAGGATCAATAGCGGCTTCGGCGATCTGAACGTGATAATAAAATACGGCATCTACACGGTGGAAGATCGGGAGGTTTCCGTTGAGCAGATGTGTGACCGAGCGCTGCTGGCAGCGAACAACATCAAGGGAAAATATGGCAAGCACTTTGCCCTCTACGACGATAAGCTACGGGGGGCGCTACTGCGCCGGCAGGCCATCACGGACGGCATGGAGACAGCCCTGGCCACGGGGCAATTCGAGGTCTACCTGCAGCCCAAGTACCAGATCCGGGACGGCAGACTGACGGGGGCCGAGGCGCTGGTGCGCTGGAATCACCCGAAATGGGGTCTGCAGCCGCCTGCGGAGTTCATCCCTATCTTTGAGCGCAACGGTTTTATCACCAAGCTGGACCAATATGTCTGGGAGCGGGTCTGCTCCCTAATGCAGGAGTGGGATAAAAGTGGCTATCCCAGCATTAACATTTCCGTCAACGTCTCCCGAATAGATATCTACAATACAAACCTGGTGGATTTTCTCACGGGGCTCATGCAGCGATACGGACTCTCTCCCTCCCGTCTGCATCTGGAGATCACGGAGAGTGCGTACACGGATACCTCAAGACAACTCATCGAGACCATGGGAGCTCTGCGCAGGCAGGGTTTCATGATTGAGATGGATGATTTTGGCAGCGGCTACTCTTCGCTGAATATGCTCACGGAAATGCCCATCGACGTGCTGAAGCTGGATATGAAGTTTATCCAGACTGAGATTACGAGGCCAACAGGCCAGGGCATCCTGCGCTTTATCTTGGATTTGGCCCGTTGGATGAAATTGAGCGTGGTGGCGGAGGGCGTGGAGACCTGGGAACAGCTGGAGAGGCTTCAAAACGCTGGGTGTGACTACGCCCAAGGCTATTACTTTGCCAAGCCTATGCCTGTGGAGAATTTTGTTTCGATCTTGACAGCACAAGCCCCTGCCGCAAACATGGAAAACAGCAGGTCTGCCTGTTCTACGGGCCGCCTGGACAGAGCTCTACTGGTGGCCGATGAGGACGAGGAATACCGTGCCCAGGTGCATAGGACCTTCACCGACTGCTTCAAGGTACTGGAGGCGGCCAGCTGTGAGGAGGCAGTTGGAATCCTGGGAAGACATCCGTATCAGATATCGGCCGTGATTCTTAGCTTGACACTCCAAGGCGGCGCTGATATCCTGACTGCGATTCAAAAGGAACGGAGCGCTTGGAAGACGCCGTGCGTCGCCACGGGACCGCTGGACATGGAACTGGAGCGCAACGCGATGGAGCTGGGCGCCACTGACTATGCGACTAAACCCCATGATCAGGAGTCGCTACGCAGGCGGGTCCTGCGAGCGATGAGCACCCACACTCTTCAGGTCCGGATGCGGTCTCTGCAAGATGAAGCCTGTAGAGACACCATGACCGGCCTGCTCAACTGCCGGGGGCTGTACACCATAACCGAATCACTGTGGCATGAGTCTTCCTCTGTTATTTGTCTATTTGAACTGGACGATTTGAAAAAGTTTAACGAGAAGTATGGCTATGTGGAGGGCGATCATTTAATCCTCCACTTCGCCTCCCTTCTGCGTGCCCACACTCAGGTGGACGATGTGCTGGTCCGACTGGGCGGGGATGAATTTCTAGCTGTGATGTACAACATAAGATCCATGGAAGTTGCCCATATGAAAGAAATGGCTATTCTCCGGGCTTATAATGAGAGTCGTTACGTAGATCCAGATTCGGTGTCCTGCTTTGCCGGCACAGTGCTCTGGAATGCAGAGGAACCTTTGGATGAAATAATAGGCCGGGCTCGCGAGATCCTGTATGCCGCAAAGGCCAGCGGTAAGGAAGAGTACTTTTTACAGAAGGGGTGAATGTGTGATGTGTCAATATACGAATTTAGAAGTAATATATATATCTCCGTCTAGCAAGCTGCTACGCGGTAAGGACAGCAACACTGGCAACCGGGTGGTCCTTAAGACCGGAGGTCAGGAACATATGACTCACGGCTGCGACGAGAATATCAGATCATGCAGCGGATAGACAGTCCCCATGTGGTAAAGCCCCTTGGCGAGGTCACGCTGGACGGGCGCTGCTATCTGGTGGAGGAATTCTGTCCGGGGATCACGCTGAGCAGGCTTCTGAAACAGGGCGCCCTGGAGATGTCGGATTTCTACAGGATCGCAGAACAGCTGGTGATGGGACTGCGGGATATCCACAAGGCAGGTGTCGTCCACAAAGATGTGAACCCCGCCAATATCATGTATGATGCAGAGTCCGGCCGGGTGGTACTGCTGGACTTTGGTATCTCCTCCATGTTTATGCATGAACAGATGTCAGGGATCAGACTTGAAAATATTGAGGGAACCCTCCGCTACATCGCCCCTGAACAGACCGGTCGAATGAACACGGAGCTGGATTATCGCGCGGATTTTTATTCCCTGGGCATAACACTGTATCAGATGCTGACGGGACGTTATCCATTTGACGCGGAGACCCCCACAGAGCTGGTTTTTTCTCATATTGCAAAGACGCCGCCTGATCTTCGCGTACTTTTGCCAAATGTTCCGCCTATGCTTGCGGCCGTCGTAGACAAGCTCCTGTCCAAGATGGCAAAAGACCGCTATTTAAGTAGCGAGGGTCTTCTTTATGATCTGACGCGCTGTCAAAAGGAAAAGGCGTTTGTCCTTGGCAAAAAGGATTTCAGTCGGCGTTTTGAATTCACCAGCCGACTGTATGGGCGAGAAGAAGAAATCGCCCAGCTGAAAAGTGACTTTAAGGAGGTGGCGGCCGGTTCCAGGATTCTTGTCTCTATCAGCGGCTATTCTGGAATTGGAAAGACCTCGCTGGTCAATCAGCTTCAGGGGGAGGCTCTGCGGACAAACGGCATGTTTCTGCAGGGGAAATTCGACCAGTATCACGCCAACGTACCTTATTTTGCCTTTTTCGAGGCTATCAAACAATTTTGTAACATGGTCTTTTTGGAACCAGAGGAGGTCATCCATAAGTGGAAGGAGATACTGTCGAAACATTTGGGAAACGACGCGGCTCTGCTGACTGGTAAGGTGGCGGAGCTGTCCCTGCTGACCGGCAATCATCCAATCTCTGAGGACATGGGGCCGCTGGAGGAGCGGACCCGATTCAAATCCGTGCTGGAAAAGCTCCTGTCCCTACTGGCTGCGCCGGAACATCCACTGGTTTTGTTTTTGGACGACGTACACCGTGCGGACATGGGCTCCCTGGAAATGCTGGAAGAGCTGTTCAAAAATGAGGATATCCACGATTTAATGATCATCGTGTGCTATCGCGACAATGAGGTAAGCAGAGAACATCCGCTCACCCTGAGCCTGAATAAAATCATACAGCGGGGCGGCCGGGTCACACAACTCAACCTGAAAGGACTGGACCCGGAGAGCACCGTACAGATGCTGGGAGACATATTCAAAACGGAAGCGGACACGACTTCCGCGCTGGCGGATATCCTTTATAGAAAGACCAAGGGAAATCCATTTTACATCAAGCAGTTTCTGCGGCTGTGCCATTCAAAAGGCTATCTGAAGCTGGATATGGACACCGGAAGCTGGAGCTGGAAGGAGGCTGAGATTCGGGCCTGTCCCGCCCAGGAGAATGTAGTGGAATTCCTGACGGAAAATCTGAACCAGTTTTCGGAGGAAACAATATCCCTGCTGTCCTTTGGCGCCTGCATTGGACAGAGCTTTTCTGTGGAAGATCTCTCCGCTGTCTGTGGCCTGTCGGAGCGTGAAATCAACCGTAGGCTGATTACGGCGGTGGAGCAGGAGGCGGTGTATCCCATGGAGAAGCATGGGAAAACCGGCCTACAGACCATGTATCAGTTCACCCACGACCGGTTCCAGCAAGTGTTTTATACAGCCCTGTCTGAGAAGACGCGGGCAAGTGTCCATTACTTGCTTGGAAAGCGATATGAAGAACGCTCTCTCGCCGCGGGCGATCTTGACGAATGGGTGTTCGAAATCGCGGACCACTACGCAATGGGGCTTGTGGAGGCGGAAGATCAGGAAGAACGGCGCCGGATTCAGGAGTTCCTGCTGAGTACGGCGCACCGGTGCGGGCTGGTATCCGCCTTCGATACGGCGGAGAGGTACCTTAACCTCCTGCTCTCCCAGCCGGAGTTGAAGCTCCTGGAAAACCGCCCATTTCTCACCAAAATCTACATGGAATATCATGCGGCGCTGTGTAATCTGGTTAAAGAGAAAGAATGCGACCGGATCTACGAGATGCTCTGCAATCTGGTGGTGGAGGCTACCGAGCTGGTAGATAACTGCTGCCTGCAGATTTCAAGCTTCTCCAACCGGGGCCGGTATGAGGACGCTTTTGAGATCGGACTCGCTCTGCTTGGGCAACTGAAAGTCACCTTCCCCGGCGAAAATATTAAGCTGACTCTGGAACGGGAGATTATATCTTTTTATCAGGAGCGGGATGCCCTTGGAGCAGAAGATATCCTGAATCTTAAAGAAGCCGAAGACCCGGTGGAGGCAGGGATCAGTAAATTGCTCTGTCGCCTGTGCGGCCCGACCTTTTTCTTTAATCCCGATTATTCCTACTGGACAGTTTTTACAGCTGTGCGACGCATGTTCAGGCATGGCTATACTCCCCATACCCTGCAGATGTATTCCAATCTGATGATGCCTCTGGGAGAACTACGCAGGGATTACCAGACGTCTTACGTGGCCGGCAGGTCGGCTATGCGTCTGGCCGAAAAGCACCAGTATAGGGAGGTAATCTACTCCATCTACTGTATGTTTGCCCTCCATACTGGCCATTGGTTCGAAGATGTGGTCAATGAGATCCCTTATGCAAAGGAGTCCATCAAGGGCAACGCCCAGATGGGAGACTTTGAGTACGCCTGCTATGGCTATTATGGACTCATGATGGCGGTCATGGAAAGCGCGACCCATGTAGATGAACTGTGGAACGAGGTACAGGCCGGAGTAAAATTTGCGGAGAAGACTGGCAGCGACCATGCTTTGGGCAGCTTTTTGAGCTTTCAACAGTTGTGCAGGAGTATCCGCGGGGAACTCTCCCTCACCGGAAGCTTTGATGGGGACGGATTTTCCGAACAGACCCATCTGGAGCGGTTTTCCCATAACCTGCAGGCAATCAGCTATTACCATGTCATTCGGGCCCTGTCGGCAGTCATTTACCGGGATTATTCTACGGCCTTCCGGCTGTGCAGAGACGCTGTGCCTCTGCTCCCCTATGTCTCCAGCTTTTACAACGTGGCGCTTCACAATTTCCTGTATTCCTTGTCCATCTGCCAGATTCTGGAGACCAGGGATTATGATCCGGAGACAAGGCCAATGCTTCTGCGTGTCCTGAAGGAAAATCAGGATTGGCTGAAAGAACGCAGCAGCGACGCACTCTGCAATTACGGTCACCTTTATCTTTTGATCGAGGCGGAGCGGAAAGCGGCGGAGGGCCGTACCGGAGAGGCCCTGCGGCTTTACGAAGAGGCCTTGGGAGCTGCGAAAAATCATGACCGCAGCCTTCATCATGCCATCCTCTGCGATGTTGCCGCGCTGCGTTATGAGAGGCTGGGGATCAAGTCATCGTCCAGTCATTATCTGACGGATACCTACCGGCTGTACGGCCATTGGGGGGCAGAGGGCAAGTGCGCCCGGATGCGCCAAGACTATCCAGAGCTGGGGGGCCTATGGAAAAACGATAGTCGGCAGGGTACCCTGTCTGAAGATTCCATACGCACTACCGCTTCGCTGGATATGAGTTCTGTGCTGAAGGCGTCCCAAGCCATTTCGGAGGAATTGGAGCTAGAAGGCATCCTGGAAAAACTGATACACAGTCTCCTGGAATGTGCGGGAGCGCAGCATATCTACTATCTAAGCCAGACGGATTCCGGGTATGAGATTCAGTCGGAAGGCCATTCCGGAGCCAAGGACGTATGCATTGTATCAAAGCGGCCGGCAAAGGACAATGATATTCCGCTGAGCATCGTATCGTATGTGGAGAGAACACTGGAAGCCGTGATTCTGGATGACGGAGAGAACTCCAGAGTCTTCGGGAAGGACATCCATATCAAAGAGAACCGGTGCAAGTCGGTCCTGTGCATGCCCATCCTCAGTAAAGGAGAGCTGAAGGGCATCCTCTACCTGGAAAACAATCTGGCCACAGGCGTCTTTGACCAGCGGAGAAAGGAAAACCTGATACCCATTGCGGCACAGCTTGCCATCTCTCTCGAAAACGCCTATTTATATGAGCATCTGCGCTTTCTGGTAGACGAACGGACGAAGGCATTGCAGGAGGAGATCAAGGTGCGCAAGCGGGCTGAGGAAAAGCTGGCCCGTATGGCAAACTACGACGCACTCACCGGACTTCCCAACCGCAGACTGTTTCATAAAATTTTGTCCCGACTGCTTCTGGAGGCGGATACAAGCGGATATCTGCTTGCTGTCCTCTATATGGATTTAGATGGATTTAAAGAGATCAACGATACCTTTGGCCACGATAAGGGTGATCTGGTATTGGAGGAGACAGCCAGGCGGCTGATCCGTGCCGTGCGCGGCAGCGACATCGTGTCCCGCATAGGTGGCGACGAATTCGTTCTTCTGCTGGACCGAATCACAACGGACGAGGAAATCCGGCACGTCTGCGAACGGATCCTCTCTGAGATCAGGCAGCCTTTCCAGATCTCAGAGAACCTGGTTGTTGAATTGACCGCAAGTATTGGAGTCAGCGTCTATCCAAAAGATGCTCAGGACGAGAAGGAGCTTCTCTCCCGCGCTGACCAGGCCATGTACAGAATCAAAAAAAGTGACAAAAACCATTACTCGTTTACAGAGCCACTTTCTGAAGCACAGGAGATCCCTTAAAAAACCGTATCCAGCAGCGGCCGGCACGAGCAAGACCGTTGCTGGTCAAAGAAAGGATAAAAAATAATGGAAAAATTAATGACAGCCTGGGAGACGTTTCAGGCTTTTTGCAGTTCCTGGTTCGAGCGGCGAAACGCTGAGGAGGTCTATACCTTTTTAAGCGATGAGTTCTGCTTTGTGGGCACCGGGGAGGATGAATTTGCCCATAGCCCCCAGGAAATGAGAGACTACCTGGTCCGGGACATTCAGGAGATCCCCGAGCCATTCACGGTGGAACTTACGCTCTTTCAGGAGCAGGAGATCGATGCGGACATCCGAAACCTGTCCGTGGGAATGGTCCTCAAGAACAGTCAGTACCGCTGGCGGCTACGGGGATTCTTTACGCTGGTCCGGCGGCAAACGTCCTGGCGGCTGCGCACCTTGTGGTTTTCCGAGCCCAGCAGCAGCCAACGGGGCGAAGAACACTATCCCGGAACTCTGGTAATGGAAAACATAGCCAAACAGCGACAGGACCTGTTAAATGACTCCCTACCCGGAGGCATGATGGGCGGGTATATTGAAGAGGGTTTCCCCTTTTATTTCGTCAACAATCGGATGCTGGAGCATCTGGGGTACGCGGACGAAGCGGATTTTGTTGCCGACATCAGGGGGATGGTCTCCAACTGCATGCATCCAGACGACCGGGCCATGGTGGACGCTGAGGTAGACAGCCAGATGTCCGAGGGCGGCCAATATGTGGTCGAATACCGCATGAAGAAGCGGGACGGCTCCTACATCTGGGTCCATGACATAGGGCGCAAGGTTACGGCGGAAAACGGCACGCCTGCCATTATTTCGGTGTGCATTGACATCACTGCACAGAAAATGGCCCAGGCAGAGGTCATGCATCTGTACAACAACGTCCCTGGCGCGGTGTTCCGCTGCCGGTATGACGAAGGTTTTTCCGTTGTCAACGCCAACGACGGCCTTTACAAGTTCCTGGGCTATACCAGGGAGGAATTCGCCGCTCTGGGAAACCAAATGTCAAAGGTAGTCCATCCGGAGGACCGTGGGTCTGTGCAGGCTAAGCTGGAGCAGGATCGGGACCTCGGCGGCACAATTCAGGACGAGCACCGGCTGGTCTGCAGGGACGGAAGCGTCAAATGGGTGTCTCTGAAGGCCCAACGGCTCACAGAAGACGACGGAAATCAGTATTTCTATGGCGTCTTTGTGGATATTACTGAGGAAAAGCAAGTACAGACGCGGATCAGGGAGCTTTACGAGAAGGAGATGGCCTATTTTGTCCAGTCTGCCTCGGCGGAGGGGAGTAACCAAGGACGGCTCAACATCACCCTGGACTATGTGGAGAGCTACCAGTCCACCGCAGGCCTGGCACTGTTCCGACGGGGGGAATCCTATGGAGCGGCTGTGGAACAGCTGGCTGAATCCGCTGTGGACCCCGAATATGGCCATTACATTCGCACAGTGCTTAACCGAACCTGTGTATTAAACGATTTTTCAAATGGAAAAGCCGATTACCGCTTTGATTTTCTCCGTAAAAAGAAGAACGGCTCGGTCTTTTTATGCAGCACCAGCTTTCGTCTGCACACCAACCCAGAAAGCGGCGACGTCATCGCCTTTTTCTACACCCTCGATGTGACGGAACAGAGGATGCTGGAACGGATGCTGGAGCGGGTTTCCAGTCTGGATTACGACGTCATTACGGAGATTGATCTGACAAGCGGCACCTACCGTCTGGCGGTCTGTGGCAGAGAGTGGAACCCCACCATTCCTCTGGAGGGGAATTTTCAGGAGGAAATCCGCCGGGTGGCTGAACGCTGTATGGATGAGGCGGAGCAGCGGGAGTTTTTGGAGAAGCTGGATCCTGCGTACATGCGACGGGAGCTTGCCCGGCAAAGCTCCTACACCTTCGTGCTGGAGCTGCAGCAGAACGGCCGAAGACGGGTCAAACGATTCCAGATATTCTACATCGGCGAGGAGCTGGGACGGGTGTGCATGACTCGGGCCGATGTAACGAACATCGTCCGGCAGGAACAGCAGCAAAAGGAGGCTCTGGCTGCCGCCCTCGCCGCAGCGGAGCAGGCCAATGCCGCGAAAACGGACTTCCTTTCCCGCATGAGCCATGAGATCCGAACTCCCATGAACGCTATCATCGGAATGAGCGCCATTGCCGCCCAAGCCCTCGGAGACGATGAGCGGGTGGCCGAGTGCATCTCAAAGATCGGTATCTCTTCCCGATTTCTTCTCTCCCTCATCAACGATATTCTGGACATGAGCCGGATCGAGAGCGGAAAAATGCTGCTCAAAAACGAAAAAATCCCGACCGAAGATTTTATAAACGGTCTCAACGCCATTTGTTACAGTCAAGCGGCGACAAAGGGCGTGGAATACGAGTGTATCGTGGACCCAACTCTAGACGATTTTTATATCGGGGACGCCATGAAGCTGCAGCAGGTGCTGCTCAATATTCTGTCCAACGCCATTAAATTTACCGGTGAGGGCGGCAAGGTCACCTTCTCGGCAGCGCTGCACAGGAAAAGCAAGAACGGCGCAACGTTGCGCTTTATTGTCAACGATACCGGCGTGGGCATCAGTGACAGCTTCCTCATTCACCTGTTTGAGCCCTTCTCCCAGGAATCCATCGGTACCACTGCCCAGTACGGCGGCAGCGGTCTTGGCCTGTCCATCTCGAAAAACATTATCGATATGATGGGCGGCAAAATCACAGTACGCTCCATCAAGGGCATTGGTTCTGAGTTTACGGTAGACGTACAGTTGGGCATCACGGAGGAGGAACTGCTTCGCCACAACAGGAAAAAGGCGCTCCCCAATTTTTCCGCTCTGAAGACTCTGGTGGTGGACGATGATGTGGCGGTATGCGAAAGCGCTGTGGCCACCCTCAAGGAAATGGGAATCACTGCCAAATGGGTAGACAGCGGACGTAAGGCCATCGAAGGGGTACAATCGATGTGGGACACAGGAAAGCATTACGATATGATCCTCATCGACTGGAAGATGCCGGATATCGACGGCATCGAAACTGCCCGGCGCATCAGGGCCATCGTTGGACCGGAGGTCACCATCATTATTATGACGGCCTATGATTGGGCTTCAATCGAGCACGAAGCAACGTTGGCGGGCGTCAATCTGCTGATGAGCAAGCCCATGTTCAAGTCTTCCCTAATCTCTGCCTTCTCCAAGGCACTGGGCGAAAAAGAGGAAATCAGTGCAAAGAATAAGCCCGCAGTCTATGTTTTTACCGGACACCGGGTTCTTTTGGTAGAGGATAACGCCATCAACACCGAAGTGGCTGTGGCTCTACTTGAAAGCAAGGGTATTACCGTGGATACGGCGGAAAACGGACTCCGAGCAATCGAGCTGTTCAGCAAAACTGAGGCTGGCTTTTATGACGCCATTTTGATGGACATCCGGATGCCGCAGATGGATGGGCTGACTGCCGCCAATAATATACGCCACATGAGCAACGCCGACGCCAAAACCATCCCCATCATCGCCATGACCGCCAACGCGTTTGACGACGACATTGAAAAGAGTAAAGCGGCCGGCATGAACGCGCATTTGGCCAAACCCATTGAACCGGAGAGGCTATATCAGGTTCTCCACGACTTTATTTTAAGCCAGGAGGAGGAATAGAAAATGGCAGATTTAAAAGAAGTCTTTCAGCAATACGGAGCGGACTATGAAACCACAATGGCCCGATTCACAGGCAACGAACAGATGTATTTGAAGATACTCTCCATGCTGCCACGGGATAAAAATCTACATAGACTGGATCAGGCACTACAGGCCGGCGACTCCCCCGCCGCTTTTGACGCGGCTCATACATTAAAAGGTATGGCCGGCAACCTCGGTCTGACGCCGCTTTATCAGGCGGTTTGCGCCATCGTAGAGCCTCTGCACGCCGGAGAAAAGTTGGATTACTCTCCTCTTTATCTGTTTGTTCAGAAAGAATACGAACAGGCCGCAGCTTTGTTGGAGCTGCTGAAATAAATGCAGGAAGGAAGTCTGAACGGAGCGTGAATTTGCTGCTTCTGCTGAGGAGGGTTGATGAAAATAGTGATAACCAATGCGATTAAGGATGTTCTGGAGCATCTTTCGGTTTTCCGACGACCATTGAGATGGCCCCTTTTGCACAAGGCCAGACCAAGCATGTAAAGAGCTTTTTTGTCCAACTTTCCAATGTGGATACCGGCCACTATGTTACAGCCAACAAATAAACTGAAAAAATGGTATGCTAAAAAGGCCTGAGAAAACCAGTCAAAAAAAGAAATTAAAAGCGAAATGGTTAATTCCAAGCATCAAAAGTCATCAGTTGCTCCCAAACCTTTCCATAATAAATGCGTAGAAACTTATTAGTACCAGTGGTCACGTAAACATAGTAGCGCTTTCCCTTCGTTAATTTTTTGTCCATGAATTGTAAAACGGGATACTCGAGAGGCGATTTTTGAATCAAGGCTCCATAATTAAGAAAAAGGGGTAGTCTTTTTGCGTTTAACTGTGCCTGTATGTCGCGTATCTGCTCGGACAGGTGGTCTTTTGTCACCGGACCGGCAATGCCGTCAGTCTCAATGCCATAGCCTTCTTTATTGGGCCCGCCTCACAGCATCCTGGGTTTCGGGACCGTCGAAGCCGTCGACCGTCCCCGGCACATAGTTGCAGAGCTTAAGGGCTTCTAGAACCTGCGTTAAGGTCATCTCCATTATTTTTCGCCCTCCTGTTACTTTCTAAATAAAAAAAGCACAAATAGTATTTTTAAAACCATTTGCGCAAAATATTATCAAATAAAAAATATCTTATAAAACACAATTTGACACCATTCTACAACAATCATAATAATAACCTATAACTTTTACTGATTTAAAAATCAATAAAAACAATTTGACGATTTATCCTATCTCCGTTATCATTAAATCACAAAGATAAAAACACAGTCCGGTTGGTAGTCCGGGCGCGGCGACGCCGTCAGTAACCTGCCTCCTTGGTTGTCCGTTCTTTGGTGATTTCACTTAAAGGAGGACATCAGTATGGTCACTATTTCAAGCAGCTTAACGGTATTTTTTGAGGAACCCTTTTGGGTGGGTGTGTATGAGCGCCAGTCTGGAAACCGGCTGGAGGTTTGCAAAATCACCTTTGGCGCGGAGCCGAAGGACTATGAGGTCTATGACTTTTTGCTCAGGAATGACCACCGGCTGCGGTTCAGCCCTCCTGTCGCTCAGACGGCGCAGAGCCGGAAGCAGAACCCGAAGCGGATGCAGCGCGCCATTAAAAAGCAGCTTCAAAGCCAAGGGGTGGGCACCAAGGCCCAGCAGGCTCTCAAAGCCCAGCATGAACAGCAAAAGGTCCTGCACAAAAGCCGAAGCCGCGAAGAAAAAGAACGCCAGAAGCTTGAGCGTTTTGAGCAAAAGCAGCTGAAGAAAAAAGAAAAACACCGGGGGCACTAGCTTCCGGTGTTTGGCCCCGGCCGGAAAGCTTTTCCGCGCCGGGTTTTTTTATCTTTAAAGGCTTTTCTGTTTTTCTCTCTGGCTTCCTTCCCAGAGGGTCTGGGCTGTTTCTCTCCAGTTGTCGGCATATGGGCCGCATTTATCACATAAATGGTCAACGGCTTCAGGCGACTGCAAATCGGTCGATTTAGCGCCGGTCTGTTTGACCATCGCCCGCAGTTTTTCGGGATTTTCGAGCATGGGACAGGGCCTCAGCATATTTTCATTGAAGGGTTGTTCATCATGATAGGCCATGAAAATAGGGCTCTTGAGGGCGTCGAGCAGAGACGTGTCGTGGATATTGGCATTGGAATAATGAATGAATACACATGGCTCCACATCGCCCGCTGCGTTGATGTGCAGGTAGTTCCTTCCCCCTGCGATACACCCGCCCACAAACTCGCCGTCATTTTGAAAATCCATGCCAAAAATAGGCTTTGTTTCTCTGAAATGACGGATGCGGCGGTACATTTCCTCCCGCTGCCCGGGATTTGGCAGAAGCTCTGACACAGCGCCGTTGCCGACGGGCATATAGTGGAAAAACCAGATAAAGAGTGCACCGGCCTCAATGATCATATCGTAAAATTCCTCACTGCTGATATCCTCAAAATTGGCGCTGGTATAACAGGTGGAAATGCCAAAAGGCAGATGATGCTCCTTCAACAGTCTCATGGCTGTCCTGACTTTTTCATAAACTCCCTCACCTCTTCGGCTGTCATTGGCCTTCTCGAAGCCCTCAAGGCTGATGGCCGGGACAAAGTTCCTGACCCGCAGCATATCCTGACAAAACGCCTCGTCGATGAGGGTGCCATTGGTAAAGGATAAAAATTCACAGTCCGGGTGACGTTCACAAAGGGTGATCAGGTCCTTTTTACGCACCAGGGGCTCGCCGCCTGTATATATGTACATGTAGGTTCCCAGCGCCTTCCCCTCACGGACAATGCGGTCAATGGTCTCAAGGTCCAGGCTCTGCTTGTGCCCGTACTCCGCGGCCCAGCAGCCTGTGCAGTGAAGATTGCAGGCTGAGGTGGGGTCAAGCAGAATGGCCCAGGGGACATTGCAGTCTTCCTTTTCCTTTGTCTCATCCTGGAGGGCGCTTCCCTTCAAGCTGGCGTTTACAACAAAATTGTTGAAAAAGGCTTTTCTGACGCCTGGGTCCAGCTCATAAAACCGCAAGATCAGCTGATACCAGTTGTTCTTTTCATCAATGGCGGTCCGAAAGGCTGACCGCTGGCCCTCATACCAGCCCTCTGGCGTAAACCGGTCCATCAGCTCCATCACTCTTGGAATATTGGTTTCGGGATCCTTTTCCAGATAATGAAGCGCCGCCCCGGCGGCAGTGGTGAAGGTCTTGTTCTTAATTTTACTGACAATGTTCATTTTGTTTTACCTCCTGTTGTATGGATAGCAACGTTCTCTTTCTTTGTACCCACCACCGCTCAGCATACACATCAGAACAAACCAAAATAATCGAAAAAAGGTGACGAAAATCATCCGTCACCTTTCCTTTTAAAATATAAGCATATGTTTTTAGAAGTTTAAAATCTCTGCAAAATTGTCTTTTAACTGTGGGTAAAGCTTGTCAAAGGCTGTGTAGACCGTGTCATATTTATCACGCAGGGCCGGATTTGGCGCATAGTTTTCTGCGCGCATGGCGATGATTTTATCACAGGCATCCTGAACGGTTGGGTACATACCGGTTCCAACAGCGGCCAGAATGGCGGCGCCGAGGGCAGCTGCGTTTTCAGAGTTCATATCCGGCAGGCAGACAGGCATACCGTAAATGTCGGCCATGAGCTGGCGCCAGAACGGGCTCTTGGAGCCGCCGCCGCACATACGCATGATGTCTGGTTCAATGCCAGATTCTCGGATGGCGGTAAGAACGTCACGCAGGGCATAGGTGATGCCTTCCATGACCGCGCGGGTAATGTCCGCTTTGGTGTGGGTTGCTGACAGCCCCACAAAGCCGGCGCGGCACTGCAGATCAAAATGCGGTGACTGTTCGCCTGTGAGGTAAGGCATATAGATGAGATTATTGGCCCCTGGCTTGGAGGACATGGCATCCCGGTTGATTTTATCATATTCCAGATCGTCAGAATAAAACAGGTTGCGGTACCATTTTAAAGAGTTACCGGCAGAGTTGACCGAGCCCATGAAATGCCAGGCGTCTGGAACAGCCATACAGAAGGTGTAAACACGGGCTTTTTTATCCATCATGGGTTCATCGGCGTAAGCAAAAACCGTTCCGGAGGTCCCGATGGTGGTCATGGCGCGACCGGTAGCCACAACGCCTGTCCCGACAGCGCCGGCTGCGTTATCCCCTGCGCCGCCGACCACAACGGTTTTTTCTGAAAGCCCCAGAAGTCCGGCGACTTCTTTGGTCAGGGTGCCGGTAACATCCGGTGATTCGTAGACCTTGCCCAGAACGGATTCTTTGATTTCGAGAGCATCCAGAATATACTGTGACCAGCAGCGGTTGCGCACATCCAGAAGCTGCATGGCGGAAGCGTCTGAAACCTCGGTGGCGTACTCGCCGGTCAGGCGGTAGCGCAGATAATCCTTCGGCAAAAGGATATGGGCGGTTTTGGCATAGATTTCTGGCTCGTTTTCCTTAACCCACTGGATCTTGGCGGCTGTCAGGCCTGGACGAACAGGATTACAGTTGATTTCCATCATCTTTTCATCGGTAACAATTCTGCGGACAGACTCGCAGGATTCTGTGGTACGGGCATCGTTCCAAAGAATCGCGCGGCGCAGCGGCTTTCCTGCCGCGTCCAGCATGACCGCGCCCATCATCTGGCCGGACATCCCGATTCCCTTGATGGCGTCTCTCGGGACACCGGATTCGTCAATGACATAGCGCATGGTGGCGATGGCAGCTGTGTACCAGTCCTCCGGGTCCTGTTCGGACCAGCCGTTATTCGGCTGGTAAACCGGGTATTCCTGCGCCATCTGCGCGATTTCCTTCCCGTTCTGATCAAACAATACGGTTTTGACACTGCCGGTCCCCAAATCCAATCCAATTAAATATTCCATCATATTACCTCCCTCAGTGTAATGATATACATGATATTTTGAATACGATCGTCAAAAGATTAACGATTACAAGGCCTCTATAATAAATGGAGAATCTTAAAATTCTCCATTATTTAAAATTTTATTTTGTCTGTCCCCCAGATGTCCTGAATCGCTTTTTATTTTAAATGGTGCCGCTATGCTTCGATTGTCTCAAATTCCTTCCACGGAATATTGACTTTTTCCCCTTCGTTGAGCAGCTTGTCCACATGCATTAACAGTGGGAACTGTGCGATGTCAATCTTGCCGGCCTTTGCCAGGGCTTTGACCGCCTTTGCCGTACGTGTGGCAATGACAACAGCTTCCAGCGTCTGTCCTGCCAGCTTTTCATTGATTTCTTCCATGGACAGGCCTTCGCCCAGGTACTGGCCCACGCTGCGGCTTCTGCCGCCGGCCACGGTAACGTCCAGGTCTCCGGCCGCGAACATGATCATGCGGTGGCTCCCGCCGACCAGCTCAAGTAAATCGTCCATTTCCTTTACACTCTGCTGGAACAGGGCGGCTTTGGAGTTTACGTGCGCAACACCGTCATCCCCACAGATGTTTTTTAGCCCGATGGCCAGCGCAGTACCGAGTGCATAGCCGTTTTTCAATGCAACACGCGCTTCCAGGCCAACCACATCGGTGGTGAGGCTGATGTGATAGTAGCTGGTTGAGAAAATATCCCGCAGCTTTTCCTGGGTTTCGATGTCGCGTCCGCAGAAACCTACAAAGGAATGGTCGTGGTCAGCCAGGTCGCGGGCGGTACATGGCCCGCCGATGGCGTAAATTTTAAGCTTGGAGCCTTCCGGCAGGTGTTCTTCCCAGTATTCGGGATAAACCTGAAGGCGGCCGTCCTCAAAATTCAGCATTCCCTTGGTGACTGAGATCATCGGCACACCTTCGGGAATCATTGGAATAATTTCGTTCAGGAACCAGTCAACGCCAAAGCTGGACACACCGCAGACAACAACGTCCGCACCTTCCAGAGCTTCCTTGACCTGGTCTACTTTATAATAATGAATACCATCATGCAGGGTGCGCAATAAATTAAAATGGTAATTGTCTTCTCTCAGGCGGTCGATAATCTCGTTATCGAGGGGAGAACCGACTAAACGGACCTCGTGGCCGTTTTCGTAAAGGGGAAAGGTTAGGGCTGAAGCCATCTGGCCAGAGCCAATCAAAGTTACAGTGCTCATTGATTTCACTCCTTGTAAATGTTTTATAGGTGTATTCTATACCCTGTGGTGCAAATTTGTCAATAGAAAAATGGGCATAATTCCAAATTTAAGAAAATAATTTTTTAGTCTTTGGGAAAAATTTCAATTTCTTTTTTCATTATATTTTCATAAGTTTGAATAATTAACGCTTTTTTCCTTGACATTCCTTTTCAATCTTTTTATAATGAAACCATAAGAGGCATTTAACTTTTTGTTTTTATGGGAAAAATTTCACATCATTGGAGGAGCTATGGATCTCAAAAAAATAAATCAAATTCTTCGTATATCAAAAATGTATTACGAAATGGATATGGGCCAAATTGAAATTGCTAAAAAGGAAGGGATCAGTAAATCCAGTGTCAGTCGGCTGCTAAAAAGCGGCAAGGAAATGGGCCTGATCGAGGTGCACATCAAGGAGCCAGTGCTTTCCTTCGGTGAGCTGGAAACACAGCTCATCGCCCATTTCCCGCTGAAACGGGCGGTCATTGTGCCTGACCTGGTAGGCGACAAACGGATTCTGGTCCATGATGTCTGTCTGGCGCTGGCCCAGGAGCTCCCGCGCTATGTGGATGACGACTCCATCCTGGGCATTGCCTGGGGCAGTACTCTGGAGGTTTTGTCAAACCTGCTGCAGCCCATCAAGCGGCGGGGCGTGTCGGTGATCCAGCTTAACGGCGGCTACTCACGCGCGGTCTATGAATCCAGCGCCCTGAATATCCTCAAAAATTTTGTGACCTGCGTGGACGGCGCGGGCTACCAGATTCCGGCGCCCGCCGTGGTGGACGCACCCTTTATCGCCGATGCCATCAAGCAGGACTCCCAGGTGGCGCAGATTCTCTCCATGGCCGAGCGGTGCCAGACCGCAGTCTTTTCTGTGGGCAACCTGGCGCGGCCGTCCATCATCTATGAGATGGGTCTGCTGTCCGACGCCCAGTACTGGGAAATGGAATCCAAGGGCTGTATCGGCGATATGTGCTCTCATTTTATAAACGCCAGGGGTGAAATCTTCGACGAAGCCCTGGACCGCCGGGTCATCGCTGCCTCGCTGCCCGTGATCAAGGCGATCCGGAACAAGCTGCTGGTGGCCAGCGGCATCGAAAAGGCCGACATCATCGGCGCTACTCTGAGGGGCGGCCTGGCCGACGTGCTGTATATCGACGCCCCCACCGCGGCGGAGGTTTTGAAAAGAAGCTATGAAAATACTGAAATTGACTGAGGGAGGTTTTAATGGACTTTATTTTACGCACCTGGCACAAAAGCGACATCGACAGTGTGGCAAAGTACGCCAACAATAAGAAAATCGCGGATAATCTGCGCAACGCTTTTCCCTGGCCCTACACCTATGAGGACGCCCGCGGCTATGTGACGAGCTGCATCGAGGCTGGTGAAACGCGCCAGTGCACCCGGGCCATTGACGTGGACGGCGAGGCCATTGGCAGCATTGGCATCTTTCTGGAAGAGGATGTCTACTGTAAAAACGCTGAGATCGGCTACTGGCTGGCAGAGCCCTTCTGGGGCCGCGGCATCATGTCTGCCGCCATCCGCCAGCTCACAGAGGATGCTTTTGAGCATTATGACCTGGCGCGTATCCACGCCGAGCCCTTTGCCCACAACCAGGGGTCCCGCAGAGCGCTGGAGAAGGCTGGCTACACCCTGGAGGGGATCCTTAAAACCCGCGTCTTTAAAAATACTGAAATTTTTGACAGCTGCCTCTACGCTTTTACACGCTGATCTTGCCATATGCCTTTTAACAGGCGTATAATAGAAGTATAAAATCAAAGGAGTGATGATTGTGAAAATTGTAGGAATCCACGGAAGCCCCCGCCCGCAGGGCAACAGCACTGTGCTGGTGGACGCTGTGCTTGAAGGCGCAAAAGAAAAGGGCGCAAAGGTTCGGTCCTTTAACCTGAACGCGCTTGACATCAAAGGCTGTCAGGCCTGCGGCGCCTGCCACAAAAACAAGGATATCTTCTGTGTTCAAAAGGATGACATGCAGGGCATCTATGAAGCCATTGCCGACGCCGACGCGGTGGTCATCGGCTCACCCATCTACATGGCTCAGATGAGCGCCCAGACCATGCTGTTTTTAAACCGTCTCTACGCTTTTATGTATACCACCCAGGATGGAAAATCCCATTTTAAGATTGGGCCCAAGCGCGTGGTCACGGTTTATTCCCAGGGGGCGCCAATGGCCGGCCACTACGTTCCCTATTTTGACATGTCCGACGCTTCCTTTGGCATGATGCTCCAGGGCAAGGTGGAAGGCCGCATTGTCTGCGCCAACGCTTACACCGACGAACTCATCGCCGATGCCCGGGAGGCCGGTAAAAAGCTCGCTGAATAGTATAATTAAAAAGCTTATTCACCGCAGGGTGGATAAGCTTTTTTTGTCAGTTTTTTGCCTTGGCAGCCGGCATGTTAATGTTCAGTGTATCGGATTCTTTATAGGGACGTGCCATCAGGTAAATGATACCCGCCAGGAGCGCGATGGCAATAACAGTCCAGACCGAGAAGCCGCCGCCTGTAAAGAGCAGGCCCAGACGGTAGATAATCAATGAGATCACATAGGCAAAGCCTGTCTGGTAGCCAACGGCAAACCAGAACCATTTCGCGTTGTTCATTTCACGCTTGATGGCACCCATGGCTGCGAAGCACGGTGCGCACAGCAGGTTGAATACCATGAAGGAGAAAGCGGAAAGCGCGGTATAATGGGCGGCCACAGCTGTCCACAGGGTCGCGTCGGTTTCTGCAACCTCGCTGCCCACCTTGAACAGGATACCAAAGGTTCCCACCACATTTTCCTTAGCCACAAGGCCGGTAACTGTCGCAACGGTTGACTGCCAGTCACCAAAGCCATTGGGGATAAAGATCCAAGCCAGGGCGGAGCCGATGGCGGCCAGAATACTGTCGCTCATATCCTCTACCATGCCAAAGCTGCCGTCTGCCACGCCAAAGTTTGCGGTAAACCAGATAAAGACCGTGGACAGCAGAATAATGGTACCCGCTTTTTTAATGAAGGACCAGCCGCGTTCCCACATGCTGCGCAGGACATTGACGACAGTGGGCACATGATAGGCTGGAAGTTCGATGACAAAGGGCGCGGGGTCGCCGGCAAACATCTTGGTCTTTTTAAGCATAATACCAGAGATGACAATGGCTGCGATTCCGATAAAGTAAGCGCTTGGCGCTACCCACCACGCGCCGCCGAAAATCGCGCCGGCGAACATGGCGATGATTGGCATCTTCGCGCTGCAGGGCACAAAGGTGGTCGTCATAATCGTCATACGGCGGTCGCGCTCATTTTCAATGGTACGTGAGGCCATGATCCCCGGTACACCACAGCCGCTGCCGATAAGCATCGGAATAAAGGATTTACCGGATAAACCAAAGCGGCGGAAAATACGGTCCATAATAAAGGCAACACGCGCCATATAACCGCAGCCTTCCAAAATCGCCAGGAAGATAAACAGCACTAAAATCTGGGGTACAAAGCCAAGAACCGCGCCAACACCAGCGACAACCCCGTCTAAGATCAGGCTCTGGAGCCAGTCGGCACAGCCTGCCGCTTCCAGACCGTCTCCGATAATCACCGGAATGCCTGGTACCCAGACTCCGTAGTTTGCCGGGTCCGGCTCTTCCGCGGCAGCCGCTTCCTTAAAGTCATTGACCGTTACAGGAACAGTTTCTACTACTTCGCCTTCCTCATCGGTGATTTCAGCTTCTGTGGTCACACCTGCTGCGGCCTGTTCAAAGGCGGTAACAGCGCTCTCATCCGCTTCACCTTCCTCTGCTCCCAGGGCTTCTGTCACTGCGTCAGTGTTGATTCCCTCGGTCTGGGCGGCTTCTAAAAAGGCGTCCATCTTCTGCGCCTGCACATCGTACTCACCGGCGGCTTCTTCATACTGGGAAGTGCCGATGCCAAACAGATGCCAGCCGTCGCCGAAGACACCGTCATTGGCCCAGTCTGTGGCCCAGGAGCCCACGGTGGTGACGGAAACATAGTAAACCAGAATCATGACCAGCGCAAAAATCGGAAGTGCCAGGAAACGGTTGGTGACAACTTTATCAATTTTATCTGAGATGGAAAGCTGTCCTTTGTTTTTCTTCTTACAGCAGTCACCGATAATATTAGAAATATAATTATAGCGTTCGCCTGTGATAATGCTTTCAGAATCGTCGTCCATGGAGTCCTCAACCGCTGTGATAATGGCTTCTACGTCCGGCACGCTCTTCATCAGTCCGGAAATTTTATCATCCCGTTCAAAAAGCTTGATGGCAAAGAACCGCTTCTGTTCCTGCGGGATATCGTCCCCCAGCCTGGCTTCTATCTTATCAAGCGCTTCCTCTACTTCTGGATCAAATCGGTGCACCGGCGCGCTGATGGTATTTTTGCCCGCAATTTTAACGGCTTTTTCAACGGCTTCCTTCAGTCCCTTGCCCTTAAGGGCTGAAATTTCCACAACCTCACAGCCAAGATCCTTTGACAGACGCTTGACATCAATCTTATCCCCGTTCTTTTCCACGAGGTCCATCATATTCACAGCGATGACTACCGGAATGCCCAGCTCTGTGATCTGTGTAGTCAGGTAAAGGTTACGTTCAATATTGGTCCCGTCGATAATATTAATGATGGCATCGGGCCGTTCATTAATCAGGTAATTTCTGGCGACCACCTCTTCAAGTGTGTAAGGTGAAAGCGAGTAAATACCTGGTAAGTCCATGATAATGACGTCTTTGTTTCCTTTCAGCTTACCTTCTTTTTTCTCAACCGTAACACCAGGCCAGTTGCCGACATACTGGTTAGAGCCTGTGAGCGCGTTAAAAAGTGTCGTCTTGCCGCAATTGGGATTTCCTGCCAGCGCTATCTTTGTTGACATGATATTTCCTCCTTAATTTTATATTCTTAGCTAAGCCTTACTTTAACCATCAAAACCACAAGTGCTGTTAATCCGGTAATTCCTTGGTTCTGTTTCACAACAAGTTTCGGGTAACTTATTTCACACAACCTAAAAAAGTTAGGTTAAGCTAATCACAATAATAGATTAGCATTGCCTAACTTTATTGTCAATAGTTTTTTTAAAAATACCTGTGAGATAATCTTTATCGCTTTTTAATTTATATTCATTCTAATTTAATTTTTTCCATCAGCTCAGGGGCAGCTCTACATGAATATAGCCTGAGCTGTAATAAGGTAAAATATTTAACCCGGTTTCCTGTGCCTGTGCGGCCAGATCGCCTATCCCCATACCCGGACAATACAGATCGGCGGCCATCCCCTTTTTGTGGAAGGACCAGGCTACTCCGCCCACCTCCTCATTACGCGCCGCACACCGGACTCCAGAGGTGATGATCACCGGCCGACCACAGGCCATGCGCAGGGCCTCGATTTTCTCCAGCAGCTCCGGGTCCATCTCAGCGGGCCAGCCGTCACAGTCGCCGGCGCAGTCGCAGGCATACTCGTCCATAAGGAAATGCGCCGAGGCCCAGGGGCCGTCGGTGACGTCCCCGTCGGGCGGGGGTTCCGTCTCCGGCGCTGATACGGTTGGTTCGGACGCCTGTGTCGCTGTTTCCGATACTGTGGGCGGTGGCGCTTTATCCGCTGCCTCCTCCGGTCCAAAACTCATACCGATGAAAAAGACGCAGGACACGAGGAGCATGATTGAGAGGATTAATCTTCGACTGATGGTTTTGTAGATGTTTTTCATTGGGTTCTCCCTTCTTGATCAGGTGGAAGGTGGAAGGTTGCAGATTTGTACCAACCCTTTCCACCTTCCACTTAAAAAAGGGGGCTTTCGCCCCTTTTTTTACTCCACGGCCACGTCGGTCTTGGTGGTGTCCACCCGCACGGCGGCCACGACCTTGGCGAGGGCGAAGTCCTCGGGCTCAAAGGCGCCCTGGTCCACGATGGACTGGGCCCCGGCCTTGATTTCGGCGTCGGTGATGCCCTCCTTGTAATCCGGGATGGTGATTTTATGATCCTTCCCGTCTGCGCGCTGGAAGGTGATGGTTAAATCTTTGCTGGTTGTTGGCATTTTTGTAGTCTCCTTCTTATTTT
>OAWD01000050.1_pt1 | contig 130017 bp, 122 predicted proteins | sample 1495361 | NCBI WGS metagenome assembly OAWD01 (sample SAMEA2580130, study PRJEB22360) | human gut metagenome | biome: human gut; feature: human-associated habitat; material: faeces | place: Denmark | collected 2008/2010 | reverse complement strand
GGTGGATAGGAAAGCAGGATGGAATGTGGACTTATATGTGGTTTTGAAGGTACAGGGATACATCTGAAAGGGTGTTTCTTTGCATCCTGAACAGAATTCAATATAGGGGATTGGTCAAATGGTATGACAGGAGTCTCCAAAACTCTTAGCGGGAGTTCGATTCTCTCATCCCCTGCTCCAAGAAGTGCCGGAAGCCTTGATTTTTCAGGGGTTCCGGCACTTTTCATTTGTGGGATTGTTTCCATATCAGCAATGAGACACATGGTACTTACATAAAAGCTTTTGAAAAAAAAATCGAAAAAGATTCGTTGCACCTGAAACATAAGGCTAAATCATAGACAAGAGGACTTGAAAGGTCAGAAACCTTTCAAGTCCTCTGCTGTATCAAGCCGCTATTGTCTGTGTCCGTTCGGTTAAGCACTGCTTACGGCGTGTCGGCTCCGGTTTCATATTTCATTAAACTGTCATTTATTTAAAAAATTCCTCGATTATACTTTATAAGTCCATAAACAATACAGATCATTCCTATGATTATACCTATTACCGTTATCCACCACAGAATTTCCAAATCAAAAAACATTTGTAATATGGATGTAAATACAATGCTTCCCCCAATGACCGTTGCCCCTATACCCATGACTTTTGCAAATTTAGGAGCATTTTCACCCGTTATTCTGGAACGATTATACCAATGTATATAGGCTATATTTCCTCTAAAAGTGATTACACCTATTATCATCAGCCAAATGCCCAAAATACAAGGAATTATATAATCTATAAGTATTCCCTCCTTTAATCCCCTGGGTTTTTCAGTTCTTGAGCAATATTGTACCGCTCCGTTACAATATTGTCATTTCGCTTTAATCTTTATTTTAAACATTTCTGGATTGTCTTTAACATGAATGGAGCGTTTTATTCTACCTCATATTTCCAGTCCAGGATGCCTCCGAAATCCTTGATATTTTGATACCCCAGGATGTCCAGCTTTTTGGAGGCAATTTTGCTTCTCTGGCCGGATCGGCAGTACACCAAAAGTTCCTGATTTTTGTCGGGAAGCTCTGGAATATCCCGGTTGGTGATAGAAGGATTTGGAATGTTGATGGCGTGTGGAATGTGCCCTTCGGCGAATTCCTCCGGATTGCGTACATCTATGATCAGTATATTGTCTCTTGTATCCATCAGATACTTTGCCTCTTCCTGTGTGATTTTTGTATATGCCATAATCAAAAACCTGCCTTTCTGTATTGAGATTCATTACAGTATCAGTATACCATGAATGGGGAGATCATAAAACAGCAAAAGGGGGATTTTCTTTACACAAAAGAGTTCTTCTGGTATACTTGTACCAGTCGTTATGTTTTTGAAAATAGTACGGTTTGGTAAAATAGTACGAATTCAGAGAGGATGGGGAGAGAACATGAAAGTAATCAGTACAAAAGATGCCGTTGGATGTATCTTGTGCCATGATATTACACAGATTATCAAAGGCCAGACAAAGGGCCCGGTATTTCGGAAAGGTCACATCGTGACAGAGGAGGATATTCCGGTGCTGCTCCGTGTGGGGAAAGAGAATCTTTACGTCTGGGAGCCGAAGGAAGGGATGCTCCATGAGGATGAGGGTGCTGAGATTCTTCGGCAGTTCTGCCAGGGAGGAAGCCGAAAAGAGGCGGCATTTGAAGGCGAGAAGAAGTGTTTTCGTTATATGAGCGCATCCCGGGCAAGCGAGGGAAAGATTGAGCTGACTGCAGAGATGGACGGCCTCTTTAAAGTGGACAAAAAGGCTCTTTACGAGGTCAATTCCCAGGGAGAGATGATGATCGCTACCCTCCACAGCAATACGGAAGTGCGAAAAGGAGACAAGCTTGCGGGGATGCGTGTGATCCCACTTGTTATTTCCAGGGAAAAGATGGATAAGGCGGGGGATGCTATCCGGCAGGAAAATGGGGGAAAGCCGATCCTGTCTTTGCTTCCTTTTGTCCCGAAGAGGGTTGCCGTTATCACGACGGGAAGCGAAGTCTATAAAGGCAGGATTAAAGATACCTTTACTCCGGTGCTTGAGGAGAAGCTTGGCCACTATCCGGTCACAATTATTTCCCGTACAGTGTGTGATGATGATCCGCAGATGGTGACAGACGCCATTCGAGGCGCCCTTGAGATGGGAGCTGACCTGGTACTTTGTACTGGGGGGATGAGCGTGGATCCGGATGACCGCACACCGCTTGCGATCAGGAATTCCGGGGCAAAGATCGTGACCTATGGAGCGCCGGTTCTGCCGGGAGCGATGTTTCTTCTTTCCTATATGGATGGAGGACAGGCAGTCATGGGGCTTCCGGGCTGCGTGATGTACGCAGAACGGACGATTTTTGATCTGGTACTGCCAAGAGTGCTGGCAGACGATCCGGTGACGAAAGAAGAGCTTGCCACACTGGGAGAGGGTGGACTGTGTCTGAATTGTCCGGTCTGCACTTATCCGAACTGTGGATTTGGAAAATAGGAGAGAAATGATGGAATTTACACATTTTGACGGAAAAGGGAATGCGGTGATGGTGGACGTCGGGGATAAAGCCATCACAAGCAGGGAGGCGACGGCTCAGGGAGAGATCGGGGTCTCGCCGGAATGTTATGAAAAGATTCGGGAGGGCAGTATGAAGAAGGGAGATGTCCTTTCGGTTGCCCGGATTGCGGGAATCATGGGCGCCAAAAAGACGAGTGAACTGATCCCGCTCTGTCATGTATTATGCCTTACGAAGGTTGCCGTAGAGTTTGAGATGGTTGGAAAGCGGGCGGACCGGAATCCGAAGAAGCGGTATATCCGGGCAGTCTGTACTGTCCGGTGCGAGGGAAAGACCGGAGTAGAGATGGAAGCATTGACCGGGGTGAACACCGCTCTCCTTACGATCTATGATATGTGTAAGGCGGTGGATAAAAGTATGGAGATGACGGACGTCTTTCTATGCAGGAAAAAAGGTGGTGCATCAGGCGACTATGAGCGGGCGGACGATTGATTATCTGAGGATTTCTCTGACAGACCGCTGCAATCTGCGATGCCGTTACTGCATGCCGTGTGCGGTGCCGTCCGTTCCCATGGATGAGGTTTTGGCGTATGAGGAGATCTGCGAGATCACGAGGGCAGCGGCACTGGAGGGGATTCACCATGTGAGGGTAACAGGAGGAGAACCGCTCGTCCGGAAAGGATGCCCGGACTGCGTGCGGATGCTAAAGGAGATCCCGGGGATTGAGACGGTGATGCTGACGACAAACGGAGTGCTCTTAAAGGAGGCTCTGCCTGAACTTCTTTTGGCCGGGATCGACGGGATCAATATCAGCCTGGACACGCTGAAGCGGGAGAAATACCGGGAAATTACCGGGTACGATGGACTGCCGTATGTATTGGAAGCTATCGAGGCCTGCGTGAAGGCCGGTATTCGGACGAAGATTAATGTGGCGGCGTCAAGGGAGATCAACGAGACGGAGATTCTGAACCTGGCCGAATTGTCAAAGCAGTATCCGGTGGATGTCCGGTTTATCGAAATGATGCCGATTGGTTACGGGAAATGTTTTCACGGGCTTGACAACCGGGAAGTTCTAAGCCAGTTAAAAGAGCGGTATCCGGGTCTTACGGAGGCGAAGACTGTGCCGGGAGCAGGATATGGTCCTGCAGTATATGTGCAGATCCCGGGATTTCAAGGGCGGACCGGACTTATTTCCCCGATCCACGGGAAGTTCTGCAAAGATTGCAATCGTCTGCGTCTGACAAGTGTTGGGAGACTGAAATACTGTCTTTGCTATGAGGATTCGGAAGATCTGCGGGTACTTGTAAGAAGCCCGGAAGAGGCGGAGAGGCGACAGGAGAAGATACGGAAGGTGTTCCGGGAGGCGACAGACCGTAAGCCAGGGGAGCACCGGTTTGAAGAACTGGAACAGATCAGCGAGAAGAAAAAGATGCATGAGATCGGGGGATAAGAGATGGGAGAAAAGGGAAAAGAAACGATAGAAAAGACGATACGATCTGGGCGGGTGCGGGCAATCTGCACCAGTGAAAGACGGGGAACCGAAAAGCACGCCGTATCGGAAGCCAGATTTGAGAAAGGTTACGGGATCCGGGGAGACGCTCACGCCGGGAACTGGCACCGCCAGGTGAGCCTCCTGTCCTATGACAAGGTTAAAGAATTCAACGAAAGAGGCGCCAAGGTGGTGGACGGCGCTTTCGGAGAAAATCTCGTAGTGGAAGATCTGGATTTTCGAAGCTTCCCGGTAGGGACGATTCTGGAATGTGAGGATGTGGTGCTGAAAATGACTCAGATTGGGAAAGAGTGCCACACCCACTGCCAGATTTATCAGCGGATGGGAGAGTGCATTATGCCGGTGCAGGGCGTCTTCGCCGAGGTACTGGTTTCCGGTACCATCCATGCGGGCAGCGTGATGACGGCCCGGTTTCCGGATGGCACGGAGCCATTTACAGCGGCGGTGATTACCATGAGTGACAAGGGAAGCAAGGGCGAGAGAGCTGACGAGAGCGGTCCGGCTATGAAAGCAAGATTAAAGGCCGCAGGATTTGACGTGGTGGAGGCTCTCTTGCTTCCGGATGAAAAGGGGCTTCTAAAACGGGAGCTTGTAAGGCTTTCAGATCAGCGTCAGGTAGATCTCATTTTGACAAGCGGAGGCACGGGATTTTCCGTCCGGGATACAACACCGGAGGCGACATTGGAAGTGATGACACGGAATGTGCCGGGGATTGCGGAGGCAATCCGGGCAGAGTCCATGAAGTATACAAAAAGAGCGATGTTATCCAGGGGCGTTTCCGTGCTCCGGAACAAAACACTGATCATCAATCTGCCGGGAAGCCCGAAAGCGGTCCGGGAGAGTATGGAGATTGTATTGGAGAGTGTACAGCACGGACTTGGGATCTTACGAGGTTCGGAGTCAGAGTGCGCGAGATAAAAGTAAGAAAGGAGAGCGTGACAAATGAAAAAAAGAATGATGGTGCTGCTGCTTGCGGCAGCGATGGGAATGGCAATGGCAGGATGCCAGTACGGAGGAGACGCAGACGCCAAGTCAGAGCAGGAAGAGACAAAGAAAGAGGGGACAAAAAGGTCAGAGGAGAAGTCCGGTCTGTCCGGAACCGTGACTCTTGCGGCGGCAGCTTCTCTGGAGTATGCGTTTGAGGAAGAGCTGATTCCAGCGTTTGAGGAGCTGTATCCGAAGGTGACGATCGAAGGAGTGTATGATTCCTCAGGGAAGTTACAGCAGCAGATCGAGTCCGGTCTTGCGGCAGATCTCTTCTTTTCAGCGGCTCCGACCCAGATGAGCACGCTCGATGAAGAAGGAATGATCGACAGTGACAGTATTGTCAGTCTCCTGGAAAATAAAATCGTGTTGATTATACCGACGTCTTCGGATGCATCCTTTGCCTCCTTTGAGGATATCGCGGATGCGAACACGGTAGCAATCGGTGATCCCAAAAGCGTGCCGGTAGGACAGTATTCCCAGGAATCCTTGACGAACCTCGGACTGTGGGATGCGGTTTCCGCTAAGGCAAGTTTTGGAACCAATGTAACGGAAGTCTTAAACTGGGTAGCGGAATCCTCCGCGGACTGTGGAATCGTCTACGCAACGGACGCCGCAACGACTGACAGGGTAAAAGTAGTGGCGGAAGCTCCGGCAGATTCCCTGAAATCTCCGGTACTTTATCCGGTAGCGATGACAAAGGAAGCTCCGAATCAGGAGGCGGCCGAAGCATTTTATGAGTTTATTTTATCCGACGATGCGATGACCATATTTGAATCTTATGGATTCACGGATTATCGCAGCGCCGAGTAGCGGAGGGATGGAGATGGATTTTTCTCCGGTCTGGATTTCATTAAAGACAACAGTATGTTCCTCGGCCATTACCTTTGTACTTGGGATCGTGGCGGCCTGGGCGGTCATGTTCATCAAAAGCAAGAAATGGAAAGCGGCCGTGGACGGATTTCTGACGATTCCCCTGGTGCTTCCTCCGACGGTGGCGGGCTTTTTCCTGCTCTGGCTGTTTGGGGCAAGACGGCCTATTGGAAGCTTTGTGGAGGAGGCCTTTGGTTTCCGGATTGCTTTTTCCTGGGTCGCTACTGTGCTTGCGGCAGTGGTCGTATCGTTTCCTCTCATGTACCGTTCTGCGAAAGCAGGATTTGAGCAGATCGACCAGAACATGATTGAGGAGGCGAAGATGCTTGGCCTTGGGAAGTGGGGGATTCTCTGGAAGATCCTCTTCCCGTGTACGTTTCCGTCGATTCTCTCCGGTATGATCCTGTCTACCACAAGAGGACTTGGAGAGTACGGGGCGACGGCCATGCTTGCCGGAAATATTCCCGGCAAGACGAGGACACTCCCACTTGCGGTCTACTCGGAGGTGGCCGGAGGCAATATGGACCGGGCCGCAGTGTACGTGGCTGTGATCCTTGTCATTGCTTTCCTGTCTGTGTGGGTGATGAATATGATGGCCAAGACAGAGCAGAACATCAAAATATAAATGCAGGATACAGAAGTTGCAGAAAAGGAGTACGAAGATGGAAGGGACGATCCGGCCGTCCATACGGCTGACATTGGAAAAAGAAGAACGGTTTTTCGGTCCGGGAGTAGCCGACCTTCTGGAGCTGGTGGAGGAAAAAGGTTCTATCCAGGGAGCGTGCAGCGAGATGGGAATGTCTTATTCCAAGAGCTGGAAGATCATTAAGAGGGCTGAACGGGAGCTTGGATATCCACTTTTAAGCTCCCACAATGGCGGTACCGCAGGAGGAAAGAGTGAACTGACGGAAAAAGGAAAGTGGTTCTTGCAACAATACCGAGAGATGGAAGAAGCCCTCAGGAGAAAGATGGAAGATGTATTCAGGGAGTATTTTCCGGCGGAATAGGGATATGGAGGGAGATAGATCAAAAAACTGAAAATCATTGATCCTTGTTTGGGGACGTGGCAGGAGATCAGACACGTCCCTCGATGTGTTTTTCGCGTACTTGCGGGTTTGGGGGAAGTTTGCTACAATAAAGAAAGTGAGAAAAAGAAACGGAGGAGATACATATGACATATGACGAGATATTAAAAGAAGCACGTACCTGTATCGGACAGTATTGTAAGGCATGTCCGGTCTGCAACGGCAAGGCATGTAAGAACCAGATTCCGGGACCGGGGGCCAAGGGAGTGGGCGACACTGCTATACGCAATTATGATAAGTGGCAGGAGATCCGTGTCAATATGGACACCATCTGCGCCGGAGGAAACGTCGATACTTCTCTGGAATTGTTTGGAAAGACATTCCGGTTTCCGTTCTTTGCCGGTCCGGTAGGAGCGGTCAATCTGCACTATGGGGACAAGTATAACGATCAGTCCTACAATGACGTACTTGTATCTGCCTGTGCTGATGCGGGCATTGCGGCGCTGACAGGAGACGGCGTGGATGCCAATGTGATGAAGTTTGCCTGTGAAGCCATTAAAAAGGCGGATGGTATGGGAATTCCGACGATCAAGCCGTGGAATCTCGATACGATCCGGGAGAAGATGGAGCTTGTGAAAGAGGCAGGAGCCTTTGCGGCAGCTATGGACGTGGATGCGGCCGGACTTCCGTTTTTGAAGAATATGACCCCTCCGGCAGGAAGCAAGTCTGTGGAGGAGCTGCATGAGATCGTCACAATGAACGATGTACCGTTTATTGTCAAAGGTGTGATGACAGTCAAAGGAGCTTTAAAGGCAGTGGAGGCAGGGGCAGACGCTATCGTCGTATCTAACCACGGCGGCCGTGTTCTGGATCAGTGTCCGGCGACAGTGGAAGTGCTGCCGGAGATCGTAGACGCGGTGAAAGGAAAGATGAAGATCTTTGTGGACGGCGGAATCCGTTCCGGCACGGACGTCTTCAAGGCATTGGCTCTTGGAGCAGACGGCGTATTGATTTGCCGCCCGTTTGTGACAGCCGTATTCGGAGGAGGAACAGAAGGAGTCCGCACTTATATTGAGAAGATCGGCGCCGAGCTTGCCGACACGATGGAGATGTGCGGAGCCAGATCATTAGGCGAGATCACAAGAGACATGGTACGTATGTAATCAGGAGGAGAGAAGATGCTGTTTATCGAATATCCGAAATGCAGTACCTGCCAGAGAGCAGGCAAATGGCTGGAGGAACACGGGGCAGTCTTTGAGAGACGCCATATCGTGGAGAAGAATCCGACAAAAGAGGAATTAAAGCAGTGGCACCAGATGAGCGGACTTCCGCTGAAACGCTTTTTCAACACAAGCGGTATGAAGTACAAAGAACTGAAGCTCAAGGACCGTCTGCCGCAGTTGAGCGAGGAGGAGCAGTATGAGCTTCTGGCAACAGACGGGATGCTTGTGAAGCGCCCGCTTCTCATAGGGGAAGATTTTGCGATTCCCGGCTTTAAGGAAAAAGAGTGGGAAGAAAAAATCAAGTAAAGGAAGCAAAAGGACATGCGGGAACAGTTGACAGAGCATGATGTAAAGAAGATCGAAGAGGAGATCGAGTATCGGAAACGGGTGGTCCGCAAAGAGGCCATCGAGGCGGTCAAGGAGGCGAGAGCCCACGGAGACTTAAGTGAGAATTTCGAATATCATGCAGCAAAGAAAGACAAAAATCGCAATGAAAGCAGAATCCGTTATCTGGAGAGGATGTTAAAGACGGCGAAGATCGTGAAAGACACGTCAGCGGCGGATGAGGCAGGGCTTAATAATCTGGTGGAGGTTTACTTTCCGGAGGACGACGAGACAGACACGTTTAAGCTGGTGACTTCCATCCGTGGAAATTCCCTGGATGGTAAGATCAGCATTGAGTCGCCCCTTGGGAAGGCCATTTTGAAAAAGCATGTGGGCGACCGTGTCAAGGTCCATGTGAACGACGATTACAGCTACGAAGTGGAGATCCGCTCGATCCAGAAGACGACAGACGATACGGATGACAAGATCAGAAGCTATTAGACCAGAAACGATAAAACGTGGTATTTCTGTATAAAACAAAAAAAAAGCGCAGATACTAGAAAGAAAAAAAGGAGTGCGCTACATGAGTGGAAATACAGAACTGTTAAATTTTGTCTATCAGAATTCCCAGATGGGAATGGAATCGTTGAGCCAGCTTTTGGAGATTGCGGAGGATGAAGAATTCAGATCGTGTATGGAAAAGCAGCTCGATAAATACAGGGAGTTTCATAATGAGGCGAAACGGCTTTTGCAGGAACGGGGACACAATGAAAAGTCCCTTGGGATGTTTGATAAGCTGAAAACATATCTGATGATCAACATGCAGACTATGAGCGACAAATCCACATCCCATCTGGCGCAGATGCTGATCGAGGGCAGCAGTATGGGCGTGACGAACGCCTTGCAGGACCTCAGAAAATATGAGGACGCCGACACGGAAATCTTGCGGCTGATGCGGAAACTGTACAAATTTGAAGAGAAAAATGTGGAAACTTACAAGGCTTTTTTATAGTAACTATTTAGACCGCATGGATGAATCGTTACTTTTAATAAAATATGTAGAAAAAACACTCTGCTTCCGGGATAGCAGGGTGTTTTTTTGCCCGAAAAGGGTGGTTGATAAGGGCAGGCGTATAATGTTCATTAGAAATACTTACATATAGAAAGGCGATTCCACTGGAATCAGGGAGGCGGTTTGCGTTATAATGAAAAAAGAACGATGAAAAACAAACGGCAAAGGAGAAAATTCATGGAAATGTTATCAATCGAGCAGGAACTGAAAGGCAATGCTTACCCGGGACGTGGGATTATCATTGGAAAGACACCGGACGGCACGAAGGCTGTGACAGCTTATTTCATTATGGGACGCAGCGAGAACAGCCGCAACCGGATCTTTGTAGAGGAAGGACAGGGAATCCGCACACAGGCGTTTGACGAGTCTAAGCTGACAGATCCGAGCCTGATTATCTACGCTCCGGTGAGAGTCCTTGGCAACAAGACCATCGTGACAAACGGAGACCAGACGGACACAATCTACGAGGGAATGGACAGACAGCTCACCTTTGAGCAGTCATTAAGGAGCAGAGAGTTTGAACCGGACGCACCGAACTACACACCTCGTATTTCCGGTATTTTGCATATCGAAAATGGGAATTACAACTACGCAATGTCCATCTTAAAGAGTGACAATGGCTGTCCGGATAGCTGCCAGCGCTTTACATTTGCCTATAACAATCCGGCGGCAGGGGAAGGACATTTTATCCATACATACAAGTGCGATGGCACCCCGCTCCCAAGTTTTGAAGGTGAGCCGAAGCGAATTGCGGTGACAGACGACATCGATGGTTTCACAAACCTTCTCTGGGAAAGCCTCAACGAGGACAATAAAGTATCTCTTTTTGTACGTTATATTGATATTGCGGCAGGAACATATGAGACAAGAATTGTAAATAAAAACAAATAGGAGCGGATCAGAATGAAAGAATTAGAATTAAAATACGGATGTAACCCGAATCAGAAACCAGCCAGAATCTTTATGAAAGAAGACAAAGAGCTTCCGATCAAGGTGCTTAGCGGCCGGCCGGGATATATTAATTTCCTGGATGCCTTTAACGGCTGGCAGCTCGTCAAAGAATTAAAGGAGGCTACCGGACTTCCGGCGGCAACATCTTTTAAGCATGTATCCCCTGCAGGCGCGGCGGTAGGACTTCCGCTTTCCGATACGTTAAAGAAAATTTACTGGGTGGATGATTTAGGAGATCTCTCTCCGCTTGCCTGTGCATACGCAAGAGCAAGAGGAGCAGACAGGATGTCTTCTTTTGGTGACTTTATCTCCCTTTCCGATGTATGCGATGTAGCAACAGCGAAGATTATCAAGAGGGAAGTATCAGACGGCGTCATCGCTCCAGGCTATGAGCCGGAAGCGCTGGAAATTCTGAAGCAGAAAAAGAAAGGCAACTATAATATCATTGAGATTGACCCGGCCTATGTACCTGCTCCGATAGAACATAAAGATGTATTCGGCATTACCTTTGAGCAGGGAAGAAACGAGCTGAAGATCGATGAGAACTTCTTTTCCAATGTCGTGACTAAGAATAAGGAGCTTACCGGGCAGGCGAAGATCGATATGGCGATTTCCATGATTACACTGAAATATACCCAGTCCAATTCCGTATGTTATGTCAAAGATGGACAGGCAATCGGGATTGGAGCAGGACAGCAGTCCCGAATTCACTGTACGAGACTTGCCGGGACGAAGGCGGATAACTGGTTTTTACGCCAGTCCCCAAAGGTGCTGGGACTTCAATTTGTGGACGGCATCGGACGTGCGGACCGCGACAACGCAATCGATCTCTATATCGGGGATGAATACATGGATGTATTTGCGGACGGCGCTTGGGAAAAGATATTCAAGGTGAAACCGGATGTCTTTACAGCAGAGGAGAAGAGAGCATGGCTGGATCAGATGACAGACGTGACGCTGGGAAGCGATGCATTCTTCCCGTTCGGAGACAATATTGAGCGTGCACATAAGAGCGGTGTGAAGTATATTGCACAGCCGGGTGGATCTATGCGAGATGACAATGTTATTGAGACATGTAATAAATATGATATGGTAATGTCCTTTACCGGACTTCGCCTGTTCCACCACTAAGAATCAGCTAAATACAGAAAAGAAAACGGGGATAGGACTTTTGGTCCTATCCCCGAGGTTGTCTTATCCACGTAGTCCTGCAATGATCCGTTCCGGATGAAGAAAGAGCTCCAGCGCTTCCTCGGAGGAGTGCACACACAGATCGCAGTAAGGCAGGAGGGGCGGATACATACCCTCCCGGTCTATGACCGCGATGGAAAGGGCGGCTTCTTTCAGCATGAAAAGGTCATTGCGTCCGTTCCCGATACAGGCACAGCAGGACGCTCCGGTTTCTTGGAGTTTCTGAAGCTTACAGGAAGCGGCATCAGACGTTGGGAAGGTGTCCAGAAGAAGGGGGATGCCCTGGCATTCTGCGGCAGCGGTTCCATGGGTGTCGGCGGTCAGGACGTGGATGGTCAAGGATTCAGAGAGTTGGATAAGAAGTTCCCTTACACGATTTCGGATCCTGCCGTCTTCAGCAATGGTGCCATTATAGTCCAAAAGTAGATGGTCGATGGTAAGGGTCTGATAACCTGGTATTTCAATTTGCATTTCTAAACCTCCTTAGGTCCCTGACTGGGTCAAGTCTCTTTCTATTATACAATAAAACCAATACGATAGATATGAAAAGAAGCGGCAGTGTTCGGTGAAAGTCACGCTATCAGACTCTTTTTGTCATACCTGGATTTGGGATTTTCTGTCCAACACTGTAAATACTGTCAAAAATTTCATAAAGAATAAGTCAAAACATACAAAAAATATAAAAAATACAAGTTTTTTATAATGAAACTTGACAAAATATTACGGGGGGGGGGGTAAAATAGAAGCGTTAGAAAAGATATAGAAATAGAAAGAGAGAAAACCATAGTCATGTAGGGTCGTTTATCATCAATCAGGTCATATCATAAGGAAGATCAGACTGACTTTTTTTGTGCCGTCTGTTATGCGGAGGGTGAGACGGAGTGGGAGAACTTTTCGCTCTTTTTGTTTCGGAACAGGAGAAAGGAGAAACGAACTATGAGAAAGAAAGTGATTTCCTGTCTGCTTGCAGGGATTATGACCGTATCGCTTGCGGCGTGCAGCGGCGGTGGGGTCAGCAGCAATGATGCTTCCAAAGACAGCGGAAAAAGCAGCGCTGATACCGAAGTCGGCGTAGAGCAGACAGCAAAGCCCCAGGCGCCTCCGGAAGACGCGCCGGTTGGAGGAAAGTTTGTCGTTCAGATCACACCGGGTACCCTCTCACCGGATATGATGGATGGATGGTCTGCAAACGCTACTAACACCGGATTTATCAGGTTGATGAATGGTTACTATCTGACGGATACGACCAGAGACAGGACCATTGACTGGGATCCGGTTGTAGTCAAGTCCCATGAAGAAACGGAAAATGAGGACGGGTCCACAACATTTACTGTGGAGATTAATGATAACCTGAAATGGAACGACGGATCCGGTATTACGGCAAAGGATTATCTTTTCGGCATCATGTACCGTTCTTCCCAGGAATTTGCGGAGTGTGAAGGCGATGCAACTACAGGAAGTGTATTGGTCGGATACAATGAGTTCCGTAATGGCGAGAAGAAAGAGTTCACCGGCCTGAGACTGCTTGGAGACTACAAGTTCTCTATGACAGTTGATGCTGAAAACCTGCCAAACTACTATGTACTTGGCGACATCGGATTTTCACCGGAACCGATGGCAGCTATTGCTCCTGGAACAGATGTCCTGGACGATGGAAACGGATGCTACTTTAATGATCAGTATACAGCAGAAGTCTTAAGAGAGACGCTTCTGGATCCGAACACAGGATTCCGTTATAAGAGACCGGTTGTCTGCGGACCTTATCAGTTAAAGAATGTGGATATTGGATCCGAGACGGTGGAACTTGAGATCAACAAAGAGTATCTGGGTAGATATGATGGAACCAAACCTCATGTTGAGACGATCATTTCGAAACCGATCGCTACCGAAACATGGAGAGATGAGTTTGAAAAAGGAACGGTAGATTACTTCTATTCTTCCAAGGGTGAGACCATCGACTCCACTTTGACAAAAGTAGAAGACGGAGAGATCAAAGCCAACTACGGTATTGTACCGCAGGACAGTGTAAACGAGTTCCGTTTCGCATGTGATTTCGGAGCAAGCCAGTTCCCGGAAGTACGCCGTGCTTTTGCTTACATTATTGACCGTGATGAAGTGAACAAGCAGATTTCCGGCGGATACGCAAGCGTTGTAGACTGCCTTGCTACAGAAGCGATGGAAGACTACCAGGAGACAAAGGACGAGCTGGAAGGGGAACTGACACATTATACATACGACATCGATAAGGCAAAACAGGAACTCATTGATGGCGGCTGGACACTCAATGAAAAGGGTGAAGAATTTAAAGAAGGTACTGATAAAGTACGTTACAAAGAAGTGGACGGGAAACTGATGCCTCTGGAACTGAAATGGGCTTATTCTGAAGATGACCTGACAGATCTTTGCAACACGATCATTCCGCCGGAAGCTGAGAAGATCGGTATGAAATTTGAGGGAACAAAGATGGACTTCGCACAGATGATCAATCATCTGAACAGAGAAGGCGTTGACGCCACATACAACGTATTTTCCTGCGGCGTTGTTTTGCCGGAGTTCAGCTCCTGGTGGTATTTCTTCGACGACGCACCGGAGAGAATGGGACTTTGGAACTACTACCGTATCAGCGATCCGGAACTGAAGAGCATCACAGCTTCCATGCAGAAAGTAGAACCGGGCGACACAGAAAAATACCGTGAGCTTTTTGTAGAATTTGAAAAAGAAATCAACAAGAAGATGCCGGGGGTGGTTCTTTCCACGGGTACCCAGTACTGGTTTTACAATCCGAAGTTAAAGAATTTCGTTCCACGTTCCTACGACAACTGGTGGTTCTTCATTCTGGATGCATATATCGAAGAGTAAGTATCGGAATGTAATACAAGCAAAAAGGAGACAGGCTTCTTCTGTCTCCTTTTTGTAGAAAAAGTGGGGTTAATTAGGTATGGTAAAATACATTTTAAAAAGACTTGCCTACATGGTGATTGTCTTCCTGATTTTGTCCGTCTTACTGTTCTGCCTGTTTAAGATGGTTCCGGGTGATCCGGCACGTATGATGGTAGAAGGACAGAAAATGAGTGTATCACCTGAGAAATATGAGATGCTCTACCAGGAGGCGAGAGCCCGTCTGGGACTTGATAAGCCTCTGGTGATCCAGTATTTTAGCTGGTTTGGCAACATGCTCAGAGGCGACTTTGGCTACTCCTCGGTGTACCGGATTCCGGTACTGGATTTGGTAGGGCCGCCAATGCGTAATACCGTCTGCCTGAACCTGGTATATTATGTGATCCTTTTCCTCATCACGATTCCGCTTGGAATTAAGGCGGCCGTGAAGCAGAACTCACCGTTTGACACAACTGTTCAGGTGACAACGATTATCGGAATCAGTATCCCGTCCTTTATCACGGCCCTGATATTCATCTTCCTTTTCGCCATTACTCTCCCGATCTTTCCGATCAGTGGTATGGTGACGACCGGAGCCGGGTACACAGGACTGAGGGCGGTCATCGATTATCTTTATCATCTGTGCCTGCCGGTGATCGTTATGGTCTTTGCGGGACTTGGAGGTCTGACAAGATATGTGCGGGGTGCTCTTCTGGATGCGCTCTCTATGGACTATGTGCGTACGGCAAGAGCTAAGGGACTTAGAGAGAAGACGGTGATCTACAAACATGCCTTTCGGAATGCGCTGATCCCGATCACCGGATATGTGGTTGGATCCATCGTGGCGATTTTCGGCGGTTCCATTATTATTGAAACACTGTTCTCCTGGAAAGGAGTAGGAAAGCTTTTGATTGATTCTTTGAACCAACAGGATTACACGGTTGCGCTGGCTATGCAGATGTTCTATATTCTTCTGGCGCTGGCGGCAAATCTGATTACCGATCTGTGTTACTGCCTCGTAGATCCGAGAATCAAATTAGAGTAATGGAGGAAAAACATGTTAAGAAAAGGCAAAAAAGACACAAAACCAAAGTCCATTCTTGAAGAAGAACAGATGCAAAGTCCTTTCCGGACAATTATCCAGCATCTTTGTGAAAATAAAGTTGCCATGGGATCCGCCATTATCTTCATTGTAATCTTTCTGATGTGCTTTATTCTGCCAATCTGGATGAAGCAGGACCTGAACTTCCAGGATCCGACGCAGAAGAATATCGCACCGGGATTTTCTTTCCTGAGTGTTCCGAAGGAACTGAAACATAACGCAAAGGAGATTGAAGCGGGTCCGACATTCGGCATTGGGATTGACAACGATGGGGTTGTGTACGAGTGGGGAACTCTTACAGACCGATTGAAACAAATTCCTGCTGACATGGGAAAAGTAGTAGATATTGCGGTCGGACAGGACCATGTACTGGCCATGAACGAAGAAGGGGAACTCTTTACATGGGGTTACAACCGGATGAACCTGAACCGGATTCCTTCCGAAGTCCAGGGTAAGAAAGTGAAATCCATCGCGGCAGGATATCAGGTGTCCATCGTCGTACTGGAGGATGGAAGCCTTGTGACCTGGGGAAATGAAAATGCGGTAGATATCGTGGCGTCCAAGGCAAAAGATGAGAATGTCAAGCTGGTACGAACAAACATCTCTACCGGACTTGCATTGACAGAAGATGGAAGACTGATCCCTCTTGCAAAGAGAGAGACAGCGTTTGACGCGGTACCAGACGAAATTCAGGGAAGAATACAGGATTTTGCTATGACAGATAAGACTGTGTTTGCTCTTCTGGATGATGGTACATTGGCATCCTGGGGCGGCAATGATTACAATATCCAGAAGATTCCGGAAGGTGCGGACGGCCACGTAGTGAGTATTTCCGCAGGAAGAAATCATGTGACGGCTCTTCTGGACGACGGAACAGTGGCATCCTGGGGCGGAAACAATAATAAGCAGTGCAAGGTTCCTTCCGGAGTGAAAAATATCCAGAGTGTATCCAGCAGATACTATCAGAACTATGCCATTGACGAAGACGGAAATGTGACAACGTGGGGACTGAAAGGGTACCTCTTTGGTACAGATAACATGGGAAGAAGCGTTGCTCTTCGTATGCTCAAGGGAGGGCAGATGACGATGACTGTCGGCTTTGTTTCCGTTATCATTTCCCTGATTATTGGTATCATTGTCGGAGGTATAGCCGGATATTATGCAGGCAAGGTAGATATTCTTCTTATGCGTGTGGCAGAAGTTGTAGGATCTCTGCCGTTCATTCCTCTGGCACTGATTTTATCGGCTCTCATAGGGAACAAGGTCTCGGAGGTCGGGCGAATTATTATGATTATGGTGATCCTCGGTATTTTAAGCTGGCCTGGTGTGGCTTACATGGTACGTGCCCAGGTACTTGCGGAACGCCAGAAGGAATTCGTCACTGCGGCGAAAGCGCTCGGCGTACGTGAGCGGAATATTATTTTCCGTCATATTGTGCCGAATGTTATGACAATTATCATTGTAAACGCGACCCTTTCTTTTGCAACCTGTATGCTCACAGAGTCCGGACTTTCTTTCCTGGGATTTGGAGTCAGCGAACCGATTCCGTCCTGGGGAAATATGCTGAATGACTGCCGATCCTCGGAAGTCATCTCCCAGTTCTGGTGGAGATGGATATTCCCGTCCATTGCACTTGCTCTGTGTACCATCAGTATCAACCTTTTTGGTGACGGCCTGCGTAAAGCAGTCGATCCAAAATCCAGTGAAAGGTAGGGTGTGTCATGGATTACTTATTAGAAATAGATGATCTACATACATATTTTAAAACGAAAAAAGGAACTGTAAAGGCGGTAAACGGCGTTTCCTACCGAGTGGAAGCCGGAAAGACACTCGGAATTGTCGGAGAATCCGGAAGTGGGAAGAGCGTGTCAGCTATGAGTATCTTAAAGCTTCTGGATGGCAACGGCTATATTGACAGCGGTGAAATCAAATTCAAAGGAAGAAATCTGGTAGAGTGTTCCCAGAATGATATGTACCAGATTCGTGGAAATGAAATCTCCGTCATCTTTCAGGAGCCGATGACGAGCTTAAACCCGGTGTACACCATTGAAAAGCAGCTTAACGAAGTATACCTGACTCATCAGAAGATCTCCAAGGAAGAGGCAAGTAAGAAATCACTGGAGATGCTGAACGCGGTGAAGATTCCGAATGCAAAGTCCATTATGAAGCAGTATCCTCACCAGCTTTCCGGAGGAATGAGGCAGAGGGTTATGATCGCCATGGCGCTTGCCTGTGAGCCAAGCCTTTTGATTGCGGATGAGCCGACGACGGCGCTGGATGTAACGATCCAGGCACAGATCCTGCATTTGATGAATGAGCTGAAACGGGAAAAAGGAACATCCATCCTTTTTATCACCCATGATCTGGGAGTTATCAACGAGATGGCAGACAGTGTGGCGGTCATGTACTGCGGACAGGTTGTGGAGATGTGCGACGCCCATACGATCTTTGCAAGGGATAATGAGTACTCCCATCCGTACACGGAAGGACTGATGACATCCATTCCGCGTTTGGATACGCCGGTGGGAACAAGGCTGGATGCGATTCCAGGTTCTGTTCCCCATCCTTTGGATCTTCCGAAGGGATGCAAGTTTGCGCCGCGCTGCAAATATGCGACGGCAAAATGTATGGAAGAAGAGCCAAAGCTGGAAGAGGTAGAGGGAAATCATTCTGTAAGATGCTTTTATCCGGAGAAGGAGGGGCGCCATGCAACAAAATAATCAAAGCAAAAAAGTACTGCTTAAAATTACCGATCTGAAACAGTGGTTTCCGATTAAGAAAACGAAACTGTTCCAGAAAGAACAGCTCTATGTGCGGGCTAACGACGGTATTACCCTTGATATCTATGAGGGGGAGACGGTGGGCCTGGTAGGAGAATCCGGATGCGGAAAATCGACATTTGGAAGGACACTGCTTCAGCTTTATCCACAGACGGAAGGAAAAACGATGTATTATGGCCGGACTCTTTGGGAGATGGCCCCGGACTATGTGGAACACACGGTGAAAAATATTGTCTCCAGAAAGAAAAAGATCCGGGAACTGGAGCAGAAGACCAGGGAGATGAGAGCAGAATACGAGAAGATGGCGGATGGAGCAGAGAAGTTCAAGAAGCAGGAAACCTGCGAGAAAGTACGCAAAGAGTGTAACCGGGAATTCCTGGATTTGGTACAGATCATCGGTGGATTCTACGCGATTGAGTCTACTCAGGAAGCGGAGCACATGATCCTGAATCAATTCAAAATTGCAAAAGAGCTCCGGGAATTAAAAGAGGATCACGAGAAAAAGGGCAGGGAGAAAGAGATTGGGGAAAAGGAGAGACAACTAAGGGATGCCATGGAAAAAATGGATACGCTCAGAAAAGCATACAGCAAGGACGATGCGTTCCAGAAGTATGAAGAATACCGTGATGACGGCGTGGATCTGGCAAGACTCAAAGCTAACGAGATGCGCGTCCTCAGAAAAGACATGCAGATGATTTTCCAGGATCCGTATTCCTCGCTGAATCCACGTATGACGGTCGGACAGATCATTGGGGAAGGACTGCTGGCTCATGGATTCTTTGAGAAGAATGACGACAAGATGCAGGATTATGTCATGAAGATCATGGAAGAATGTGGTCTTGCGCCGTATATGATCCACCGTTATCCGCATCAGTTCTCAGGTGGTCAAAGACAGCGTATCGGGATCGCCCGGTCATTGGCGCTGAAACCGAAGTTCGTTGTGTGCGACGAGGCTGTATCCGCCCTGGACGTTTCCATCCAATCACAGATTGTCAACCTTTTAAAAGATCTGGGGGGAAAGGAAAATCTGGCATATCTGTTTATCTCTCACGGCCTGAGTGTGGTAAAATATATTAGTGACCGGATCGGTGTCATGTATCTTGGAAATATTGTGGAGCTTGCAACGTCCAAAGGAATGTTCGATCATCCGATGCATCCGTACACAGAAGCGCTGCTCTCCGCAATCCCGACCACAGACCCGGATCACAAGAAGGAAATCGTGCCGCTGGAAGGAGATATTCCAAGCCCGGTACATCCGCCGGAAGGATGTAAATTCCATACGAGATGCAAATACTGTCAGGAAATCTGCAAACATGTGACGCCGGAATTAAGAGAGCTTGAGGAAGGACATTATGTGGCATGTCATTTCCCACTGGAGAAAAAGCAGGAAGAAGTATAATCAGCAGGAAAGGAAACGAGTACAATGTTTGGATTTGGTAAGAACAGCAAAAGAGCGAAAAGGCGCAGGGAACAGGAGGAAAAGCTCAGACGCTTCAAAGAAGAGATCCAGGAAGTCCCGCTTGAGAGAAATGACTATCTGGCGATGGTTCTCGGTGCGTTCTGGGCGCTGTGGCCAGTACTTGCCATCGTCGCCGGTGTGGTACTGTGCGTTGTACTCTTCTTTTTCAGGTAAGGAAGGAGAGGAATATGAAGTTTAGTGAGTTTGTGTACAAAAGGACGGATGTGGACGAGGTGAGAAACCGGATCCGGGAGATCACCGAGGAGCTAAAACACGCGTCTTCACTGGAGGAGCAGATTCAGGCGGTATATAAGATGAACGAGGTGGAAAAGGAGATTTCCACAGCGGACTCCCTTGTCTACATCCGCTATACGATCAACACAAAAAACGAATTCTACGCAAAAGAACGGGAGTACAATGACCGGATCTCCCCGATGCTGGAAGAGGAATTCCAGAAGTACAATGAAGTGCTTTTGCAGTCGAGGTTCCGCAGGGAACTGGAGGAGAAATTCGGCAAGGTACTCTTTCTCAATCTGGAGCTTGCCATGAAAGGGTTTTCCCCGGAGATCACAGAACTTCTCCAGGAAGAGAGCCGGTTACAGACCCAGTATCAGACTCTGCTTGCCGGGGCGCAGATCGAATTTCAGGGAAAGACGTACAATCTTTCCCAGCTCGGACCATATATGCAGAGTACGAACCAGGAAGTAAGAAGAGCGGCCTATGAGGCGTCCGGCAAATTTTTCGATGACAATCAGAGAGAACTTGACGAGATCTTCGATAAGCTTGTCAAGAACCGTACCGAGCAGGCACACCGCCTTGGTATGAAGAGCTTTGTGGAGCTTGGCTATGTGCGCCGCCAGAGAAACTGTTACGCACCGGAAGCAATCGCCGGATTCCGGGAACAGGTGGTAAGAGATCTGGTGCCGGTCGTATGTGAAATTAAGAAGCACCAGGCAGAGTGTATCGGTGTGGAGAAACTGCATATCTATGATGATTCCTTCCGGTATCCGGACGGGAATGCGGTACCGCAGGGATCATACGAAGAAATCATGGAAGCCGGACGAAAGATGTATACGGAAATGTCCCCGGAGACAGCGGATTTCATTAAGATGATGTTTGACCGGGAGCTCTTTGATGTGGTGGCAAAGCCGGGAAAGGCGACAGGAGGATACTGTTGCGATATCCCAGGCTACGGATGTCCGTTTATATTCTCCAATTTCAACGGAACGGCAGGAGATGTGGACGTATTAACCCATGAAGCAGGACATGCATTCGCGGCGTATATGGCGGAGAAGAATATCGACCTGATTGCTACACATCTCCCGTCTATGGAAGCGGCAGAGACTCATTCCATGTCTATGGAGTTTTTCGCGACGCCGTGGTATGGGCTGTTTTTCAAACACCAGACGAAGAAGTATGAAGTGTCCCATCTTGAAGGAACACTGAATTTTATCCCATATGGTTGTCTGGTCGATCATTTCCAGCAGGTTGTATATGAGCACCCGGAAATGACTCCGCATGAGAGAAATGAAGCATGGCTGAAGCTTGAGAAGATGTACCGTCCTTATCTGCACCTGGAAGGCATCCCATTCTATGAAAGAGGAGCAGGATGGCAGAGACAGAACCATATCTTCGCCACCCCATTCTATTATATTGACTACTGTCTCGCACAGACAGTGGCACTTCAGTTCTGGCTGGAACTCGAGAAAGACTGGAAGAAGGCGTGGGAGAAATACAAACACTTTGTAAAGCGGGGCGGCACAGATACCTTCCTCGGGCTGGTGGAAGGAGCGGGACTGACTTCCCCAATGGAAGACGGCTGTATTCGTCAGATTGCGGAATATGCCTCAGCATGGTTGAAAGAGAAGAAAGCTTAATTCACACAGAATGTACAGAAAAAGGAACCGGTGGTTTGCCGGTTCCTTCGTTCTGTTTAGGAAACATTTTGAGAGATACACATTAAATAAAAAACTTTTATATAAAAAATCTTATACAAGAGTTTTTCCAAGTTCTATGCAGGCGTTTTGGGCGTCTGCATCCGGATCTTCATTACAGATCACGGGATCAGAAGAGAGAATGGCTCCGTAGCCTTTACAGTCCTCTTCCCAAGTACGCATCCATTCACCGTCTCCCCATCCGTAGGAGCCGAAGAGGGCGATTTTTTTGCCGTTCAGTTTGGATGTACACTCCTGGAACATCGGTTCAAATTCCGATTCCTCAAGCTGCTCGGCACCCATGGACGGACATCCAAAAGCGACAGCATCGTAGGAATCCATCATGGAACCGTTAAATTCAGAGGCAGTCAGTACCGTGGCCTCTCCGCCGGCAGAAATGATGCCCTCGGCGACTTTCTGCGCCATGGCTTCGGTATGCCCGGTACCGCTCCAGTATACTACAGCAATATGACTCATGTGCGTTTACCTCCTGTCATCAGTCAGTTTCTTAATACGTTTAAATGAATGTTCTATTCACAAGCAGCAACCGTGAGCTGCTGGATAGACCGTTGTCGGTAGTGAAACAGCCTTGTATAGACTTCACGACATTTGATGAATTTCTGAAACAGCTTCAGCGTCTCAGTTTCGTTTTCGTAGACTTTCCAGAATCCGCAGGCGCGGCAGTTCTTTCCGTTATTATCAATGAAACCTTTCACATCGCAGTACGGATATCCGAGGAAAAGTCCAATTTCATGTGGAAATCTGTCACAATTTGCAAGCCTTTTCTTTAATGTATCGATTGCCTTTTCGGCAGTAAATTCTCTGTAACCATAGTTCTTTAAAAAGCCTTTTACACACTCCCGCTGAAAATCGGCCTGGAGTCTGCCGGGACGGCAGACATAAATAAGCGCGTTTTGATTCGTTTCTTTGAGAATGAAAAGAGTAATTCCTTTCGGGTTTAAAGTCCGGTTCCGGTCAGTGACCAACTGCCGGACGTCGTCGCCCGGACCAACCGTATAGGAAAACAGGTTCGCTGTCTTTAAACCAGCCAGGACAGCGGAACAATGTTCGACTAATTTTTGATCAAACATATAAGGCCTCCTTTCAACGGAAGTTAGTAAAAGCTAACTAAGGAAGAAAAAAAGAAACGGATTAGGTATAACTACCCGTTTGTTTTGGTTAGTATTAACTAACTGATGACAGAATATCATGCTATAGAGAGTTTGTCAATACTTATTTTAAAATTTTTTTACTATTCAGCCATGCGTCCTGAAATCACGAATCCTTGTCGTAAGTCTTGAATCTGAGCTCTATAGCTGAATAGCTACAAATTTGATAAGTAACGTAAAATCCCAAGAATGAGAATATGAGTTTGGAAGGAACACATAAAATAGTTGCAAAACCAGATCAGGACGGATATAATAGAACAGATGAAACGATTGTGCAAAAAAATCGGCAGATAAAACAAATTTAATAAAGGAGTATGAAAAATATGGGTAAATATTTTGGAACGGACGGATTCAGGGGAGAAGCCAACATCGGGCTGACAGTAGAACATGCTTTTAAAGTGGGAAGATATCTCGGATGGTATTTCGGGCAGGAGCACAAGGCACGGATTGTCATCGGAAAAGATACGAGAAGAAGCAGTTATATGTTTGAGTATGCGCTGGCAGCAGGACTAACAGCTTCCGGTGCGGATGCCTATCTGCTTCATGTGACGACGACGCCGAGTGTTTCCTATGTGACGAGTACAGAAGATTTTGACTGCGGAATTATGATTTCAGCCAGCCACAACCCGTTCTATGACAACGGTATCAAGCTGATCAACGGCAAAGGATATAAGATGGAAGCAGAAGTCGAAAACCAGATCGAAGCCTATATCGATGGTGAGACAAAAGAGATTCCGCTGGCAACAAGAGACGGGATCGGACGTACGATCGACTATGCGGCCGGAAGAAACCGTTACATCGGACACCTGATTTCGGTGGCTACCCGTTCTTTTAAAGATATGAAGATTGGCCTGGACTGTGCCAACGGAAGCGCATTTGCCATTGCAAAGAGTGTCTTTGACGCACTTGGTGCGAAGACCTATGTAATCAATAACAATCCGGACGGGACGAATATCAATACGGCTTGCGGTTCCACCCATATGGAAGGACTGATGGCTCACGTCAAGGAGAAACACTTGGATGTGGGATTTGCTTTTGACGGAGATGCGGATCGGTGTTTGGCAGTAGACGAGAACGGCAATCTCATTGACGGCGACTTGATTTTGTACATCTGCGGTAAGTACCTGATGGAACAGGGCAGATTAAATGGAAATACCATCGTGACGACGATCATGTCCAATCTGGGGCTGTATAAGGCGTGTGATAAGATCGGAATGAACTATGAGAAGACGAAAGTCGGAGATAAATACGTCTTTGAAAATATGATGAACAATGGTTATGTGCTCGGGGGAGAGCAGTCCGGCCACATCATTTTCAGCAAGTACGCAAAAACCGGGGACGGTATCCTGACATCCTTGATGCTGATGGAAGTCATTCTGGAGAAGAAGATGAGCCTTGGAAAGCTTGCGGAGGAAGTGAGGATTTATCCGCAGCTTCTGCAGAATGTAAGGGTGGCGGACAAAAAGACAGCCAGAGAGAATCCCAAGGTCGTGAAAGCCATCGAACATGTTGCGGAAGAGCTTGGCGAGGACGGACGGATTCTCGTACGGGAGAGCGGTACTGAGCCAGTGATACGTGTGATGGTAGAGGCGTCTGACGACGAGCTATGTGTGAAATACGTGAAAGAAGTTGTGGATGTGATGAGTCGGGAAGGGCTTGTCATCGAATAAACACGAGGGAAGCAGGATGAAATAAAAGAAAAGTAATGGAGGATTGGAAAGATAAAAAGACGTGGGAGGAGCTCCTACGTCTTTTTGCTGGAGCCGGGTATGGTATTCAGCTTGCTGATGGAAGTCCAGTCATGGGTATTCAGCATGTAGTGCAGAGAATCGCCAGTATCCATGCTCCTGGGATTGTGGTAAAATGAAAAAAATAAGATTTGTGGAGGTAAATATGAAAAAACAATACAGCAAATTGCCTGAATCGATGAAGAATATGGAAATGTATGGGTTTCATTGGATGGAGTTCGTTGTTTCCGTTCCTTCTCCTCTCTACATTATTACTTCATATAAAAACAATGGACAACCAAACGCCTGTATGCAGTCTTGGACAACATTCACAGGAGGAAAAAACGGCTACTTTGCCATTGTTTCCGCGGTCAGCAAATACGGGCATTTATATCAAACGCTCCATGAAGCAGGGGACGCTGTCATTAATTTTATGTCTGCCGATTTGTATGATAAGTGCATGTCAAGCTGTAAGAATAATGGTTTTGAGATAGATGAGATTAAAACCGCCGGGTTAACTTCGGTTAAAGCGGAAATGGTAAATGCTCCTCTGATTGACGAGTGCTTTATGAATCTGGAGTGTCGTTTCAGGTGGGAAAGAGAAATTGTTGAGGGTGACGATTATGTTTTGGTATGCCTCGAAATCGTCTGTGTCCATATAGATGAAAGTCATATAGACGAGGGCGATTTAGGAAGAACAGGAGAAACGGGAATTCTATATAACATCCATCATCCTATTAATCCAGAAAATTTTAAAGGAACAGCCCATGATTACGTCGGTACCGTCAAGAAGATACGGGATTATACCGAGTATTAAGAGCTGTGGTTTTTATACAAGCAATACAAAAATATCTTTTCACTATCTAGTTCTCGAAAAACACTGTTTTTCAAGGTTTCATGCCCGTTTTCAATTCAATCCCTATCTGTTTGCCCTTGTTTTTGTTCCTACGAGCCGAAACAAGGGCAATTCCTCATTTTATAGCGTGGATACCGATCATTTGCTGAGGATGTCCGAAAATTATCCCACTCGCTTTACTGGTGGGAGCGAGATGATTTTTCGCATTTAATTTCTGGCAACCTGGTTTTCGTTGCGCCAGGTACGGGGTGAAAGTCCGTATACCTTCTTAAATGCCCGGGAAAAGTGCAGCGGATTGCTGTAGCCAACGGCATTTGCGATATCCTGGATGGAAAATTGGGTCATCTTCAAAAGCTCCGCCGCCTTGATCATCCGGTAGTGGATGAGGAATTCCTGGGGCGTCTGACCCAATGCCTGACGGAAAATAGTGCCGAAGTAACTACGGTTAAGTCCGCACTGTGCGGCAATGTCCTCTACAGAGATATCGTTCTGAAAGTTTTGCTCGATGAACGCCAGCGCCTCTCGCATATAGAAATCCTGAATTTTCCCGTTCTTTCCGACCCGAAACGGTGCCATGGAGCGGGTGAGATAATCAAGGAAGAGAAATCCGTGCCCTAAAATATGCAGAGGGGATTCCTTGGGATGGTGGACGATGTAAAGCATTTCTTCCATCATCTTTTCTCTTAATTCTTTAGAGTGAGAGTGGTAGACCGGATGCTCGGGGGAAAGGCCTGCAAGCTCGACGGACTCTTTGACTCTTAGTCCGTCAAATTCAATCCAGACATATTCCCAAGGGAGTTCCATGTCAGCCCAGTAGGAGCAGACTTGCTGGGGAAACATCATAAAGCCTTCTCCGCTTTTAATATGATACTCGGTGGAGCTGCCTTTTGCGTTTTGGGCAGAGAATACTCCGGTACCTGAAATGACATAATGAAATAGATAATGATCTTTCGCTACAGGACCAAAAGTATGTGCCGGAAAGCATTGCTCCCACCCGGATTGATATAGCGCAAGATCGATAAAATTTTCAAGCGGAAAGACGGAAAATAAGTAGTTATCCATAAAAGCAATACCTCTCTTTTTTGTATTATATACCAAAATGCAAGATGACTTCAATTATATTTAGAAAATCAAGCATTTGGGTATAAAACCAGGATTATCAAGGTATTTTTGCAAGCATATTGCTATGTTATAATAAAAATATCTTAGAGACAAAGACAAGAAAGGAGAAAAATGATGAGAAAGGGGAAAAAGGTAATCGGTGCTGCTCTGGCCGGATGTATGACAGCGTCTATGTTCCTCACTGCGTGCAGAGATGGAAATGAAAAGAGTGGGAAGACAGAAATCGAGATTTTGCAGTACAAACCGGAAGCGGCAACCTATTTTGACCAGGTGGAAGAGAAATTCAATGCAACACACGACGATATCCATCTGACCATTGATTCGCCAAACGATGCTTCTACCATTATGAGGACAAGGTTTATCCGGGAGGACTATCCGGATATTATCGGAATTGGCGGGGATATCAATTATTCTTATTATGTGGATGCCGGAATTCTGGCGGATGTTTCCGACAGTGAAGTGATGGGGGAAATTAAGGATTCTTACAAAGATATTCTGGAAGCACTGGAAATTGTTCCAACGGAAGGAATGTTTGGCATCCCTTATGTAGCGAATGCAGCAGGGATACTTTATAACAGGGATATGTTTGAAGAACATGGATGGGAGATCCCGAATACGTGGGATGAGTTGATGACATTGTGCAATGATATTCAGTCCGAAGGGATTCTTCCATTCTATTTCGGGTTCAAGGATACTTGGACATGTCTGGCGCCGTGGAACTCTATGGCAGTTGCATTGGCACCGCCGGATCTGTGTAAGCAGGTGAATAAAGGCGATGCAAACTTTACGGATTCGTACCGTGAAGTCGCGGAAAAATATTTGGAACTTTTAAACTATGGACCGGAAGATCCGTTTGCCTACGGATATAATGACGCCTGCACCGCATTTGCAAACGGGGAATCTGCAATGTATCCAATCGGAAGCTACGCTGTACCTCAGATCTTATCTGTGAATCCGGATATGAATATTGATTCTTTCGTTACACCGGCCAGTGATATGAAGGAAGGGAATACATTGAACTCAGGTGTCGATCTGATGTTTGCTGTGACGGCGGATTGTGAAAATAAAGAGGCAGCATATGAGGTACTTGAATTTCTCTATGAAGATGAGAATATCCAGGCATACATTGATGACCAAAATGCGATTCCTTGTAAAGAAGGAGATTTTGATCTGGCTTCCCAACTGGACGGTATGACGGAGTATATCGAAGCGGGTAATATGACAGATTATCAGGATCACTATTATCCGTCTGAGATGGCGGTGGATGCACAGATCCAGACTTTCCTGATCAATAAAGATGTGGATGCGTTTCTGAAGAAATTCGACAGTGACTGGACAAGATACAACCGTGATATTATACGGGAAGTGCAGGAGTATGAGGAAGAAAACGGGGACGCCTAAGTTTAAGGAAAGGAGAGCAAAAACATGAGAAAAATGAACGATAGAAATCGTACCTTTCTGTTGATCACGATACCGATTCTGGCACTGTTTATCTGCTTTAACACGGTTCCGCTCATCAGAGGTGTGTACTACAGTTTTACGAACTTTAAAGGATTTGGAGACTACGATATGGTAGGTCTTCGGAATTACACGGATCTTTTCACCGACGCAAGAGTCGGCAAATCCTACTGGTTTACATTTCGTCTTGCCATTTGTGCTACGATCATTACCAATATCATCAGTCTGATTCTTGCGCTTGGGCTCAATAGCAAGATTAAAGGCAAGAGCTTTTTCAGAGCGGCTTACTTCCTGCCGAACGTATTGGGAGCGCTGGTAGTCGGTTACATTTTCAACTATTTTTTTACATATATCCTTCCGGAATTCGGAAAGATGGTAGGAAGCGGAGCATTGAGTGGAAGTATGCTTTCCAATGAAAAGACAGCATGGATTGGGGTAGTGGTTGTCTGTGCATGGCAGTCTATTGCAATGAATACGATTATTTATATCTCCGGTCTTCAGACCGTGCCAGAAGATGTTTATGAGGCGGGATCCCTCGACGGGGCGACAGGATGGAAGAAATTTAAACACCTGACCTTCCCTCTGATTATACCATTTTTTACCATCAATATGGTTCTCTGTGTAAAAAACTTCCTCATGGTATTCGATCAGATCATGGCACTGACAAAAGGAGGACCTGCACAGAGTACCGAGTCCATCTCCTACCTGATCTACAATAATGGTATGGCTGGAGGACAGTTCGGATTCCAGAGTGCGAACGCGGTGATCTTCTTTATTGTGATCGTGGCGATTTCCGTAGCGCAGATGAGCTTTTCATCACGGAAGGAGGAGCAGTTATAATGAAAGTAAAAGCAGAATACAAAACAAATTGGACCGTAATGATCCTTTTGATCCTTGGACTGATTACGATTGCGTTCCCTCTTTATATGACGATCGTGATCGCGTTCAAACAGCCAAGCGAGATGACCAACAGCATTTCCGGTATCTTATCTTTACCGGAAAGCTTCAGTCTCAGCAATTTCAAAGAAGCGATGAAGGTAACGGACTTCTGGAATTCCCTGAGAAACAGTTTGCTGATTTCCGTGCTGACTGTGGTACTTTCTATTGTGATCCATTCCCTGATGGGATACGCGGTGGGAAGAAATAAAGCGAACAGTAAGTTTTACAATTTTGTTTATCTGTTTATTGTAAGCGGTATGTTTGTGCCGTTTGCGATCCTGATGATGCCGCTTGCAAAGCAGACGGCTGAGATGGGACTTGGAAACTGGGTTGGCGTTATTATTCTTTATGTGGTATTCTATATGCCGATGAATGTTTTACTGTATTCCGGATATCTCACTAATATTCCGATTGCGTTGGAAGAGGCGGCGCGGGTGGACGGCGCAAGTACATGGAGAACATACTGGAAAGTGATCTTTCCCATTATGAAACCGATGCATGCGACGGTTGCGGTTATCACAGCTCTTTCCGTATGGAACGACGTAATGACACCGCTTGTCATCATGGCCGGGACAGGACAGAATACCCTGCCGTTGGCACAGCTCAATTTCCAGACACAGTTTGGAACCAATTATAACCTGGCGTTTGCATCGTACTTGCTGGCCCTCATTCCGATTGTGATTTTCTACGTGATCTGTCAGAAACAGATCTTAAATGGAGTAGTAAACGGTGCGGTAAAATAAAAGACGGTACAAGGAGAGTAAATATGGGAATTGAATTTGAAAATGAGAAAAGAATTTTTACATTACAGACAGACCACACGACATATCAGTTTCAGGCAGACGCATATGGATTTCTGCTGCATCTATATTATGGGAAGACGGTCTACGGGGGAATGGATTATCTGCTGACCTATTATGACAGAGGATTTTCCGCCAATCCGTATGATGCGAACCAGGACAGAACCTATTCCATGGATGCGCTACCACAAGAATTTCCGACAAGCGGAATCGGAGATTTCCGCAGTCCGGCTCTTACCGTGAAAAACAGTGACGGCACGTATAGCTGTGATCTGCGCTATAAGAGCCATCGGATTATAAATGGGAAATATTCTCTTCCGGGTCTGCCGGCGGTCTATGCCACAGAAGACGAAGCACAGACACTGGAAATCCTGATGGAGGACGCTGTGACAAAAGTGCAGGCAGTGCTTTTGTACGGCGTTCTGCCGAAATACGACATTATTACACGTAGCGTGAAAATCATCAATCAGGGCGAAGAAAAGATTCATATCAGCAAGGCAGCGTCTGCCTGCCTGGACTTTGTAAGTGGAGATTATGATCTGATCAGCTTTTACGGGCGACACGCGATGGAGAGGAATTTCCAGAGGGTACCGTTAAGCCACGGGAAACAGATTCTGCGAAGCAGAAGAGGAACATCCAGTCACCAGTACAATCCGGCAATGATTTTGGCGGAAAAAGACACGACAGAGGAATCCGGAAACTGCTATGCAATGGTCTTTGTATACAGTGGCTGCTTCAAAGCGGAAGCTGAAAAAGATCAGTTTAATCAGTCAAGAGCACTGATGGGCCTTGCCTCGGAATTATTTTCTTATCCAGTTGGGCCGGGGGAGAGCTTCCTGATTCCGGAGACAGTTCTGACTTATTCCGCAGAGGGGATGTCACAGCTTTCCCAAAATCTGCACCGGTGTTTCCGTAATCATCTGTGCAGAGGAAAATTTAAAAATGAAGTACGTCCCGTTCTCGTCAACAGTTGGGAGGCAGATTATTTTAATTTTACGGGGGAGAGCCTTTTAAAGCTTGGAAGGGAAGCCGCGAAACTTGGCATTGAAATGCTTGTGCTGGACGACGGATGGTTTGGGGAGAGAAACGATGACAATACAAGTCTTGGAGACTGGGTAGTCAATGAGAAGAAGCTGGGATGTACTATGGGAGAACTGATCAGAAAGATCAACGATCTGGGATTAAAATTCGGACTGTGGATTGAGCCGGAGATGATCTCCGAGGATAGTGATCTTTACCGGGAACATCCAGACTGGGCACTGCAGATTCCGAAGCGTCATCCGGTCCGGGGAAGAAACCAGCTTGTGCTGGACTTCTCCAGGAAAGAGATTCGGGATCATGTATTCGATCAGATTTGTTCGGTGCTCGATCAGGGGAAAGTTGATTATATCAAGTGGGATATGAACCGCAGTATTTCCGATATTTATTCTTCTGAGACGAAAGAGCAGGGAAAGGTTCTTTATGATTATGTTCTGGGCGTCTATGATTTCCTGGAGCGGCTTCTGAAGCGGTACCCAGATACACTGATTGAAGGATGCAGCGGTGGCGGCGGACGGTTTGACGCGGGAATGTTATACTATACCCCTCAGATCTGGTGCAGTGATAATACGGATGCAATCGACCGGATCGAGATACAGTATGGTACATCCTTTATTTATCCGGCATCTTGTGTGGGCTCTCATGTGTCTGCTGTGCCAAACCACCAGACCGGAAGGGTGACTTCACTGAACACGAGAGGTGTCGTAGCTATGGCGGGAACATTCGGTTATGAGCTGAATCTGGGACTGTTAAGCGACAAGGAGAAAGAAGAAGTCAAAGATCAGGTAAAGAAGTTCAAGACATATGCGCCGTTGATCCAGAATGGAGATTACTATCGATTGTCAGATCCGTTAAAAGACGAACTAGGAGCATGGGCGTTTGTATCAGAGGACCGGTCTGAGGCGTTGGTAAATGTAGTTATGCTGAAACAGCATGGCAACATGACGGTGAACTATGTGAAAATGCGTGGATTGGTGCCGGAAGCATATTATAGGATTGACGGACATGACCGGCTCTACAGTGGAGCGGCACTGATGCAGGCTGGGCTTCCGGTGCCGATCGAGAGCGGAGAATATCTTGCATACCAGAAGTATCTGAGACGAGTAGAACAATAAAGGGGCTTTGAAAATCGTGGGAAGAGGAAAGAAAAGCGACATAGAATTTCAGATTCGTATGGAAAAGCATCAGGATGAATTGAAATGGCTCTATATGGAGCTCTACGGAAACGATTCCATGTATGCGGAACTGTGCGGCCAGATGTATGAATATTATAGGAACCGAAGTGCGGCTTTAAAGAAGCGTGACCGGGAGCGGGAACAACACCCGGGCTGGTACCGTAAGAAAGACATGCTTGGCATGATGCTTTATATCGATCATTTTGCCGGGAATCTGAAAGGGGCACAGAAAAAACTGGACTATATCAAGGAGAGTCATGCATCTTTCATTCATTTGATGCCGTTTCTCGATACTGTAAAGGGAAAATCTGACGGGGGATATGCTGTGGCAGATTTCCGCAAGGTTCGGGAAGATCTGGGAACGGTGGAAGATCTGGCGAAACTGGCAACAAAATGTCACGGAATGGGAATCGATCTTTGTATGGATTTTGTGATGAACCACACTTCCGAGGAGCATGAGTGGGCGGTGCGGGCAAGAAGAGGAGAAGGCGAATATATGAGCCGCTATTTCTTCTACGACAATCCGGATATCCCCAACCAGTTTGAGCGTACGGTTCCACAGGTATTCCCGACGACGGCGCCGGGGAATTTTACCTGGATTCCGGAAATCGGACACTATGTGATGACGACATTTTATCCGTACCAGTGGGATTTGAACTATGGAAATCCTAGAGTGTTTAACGAGATGATGTACAATTTCCTGTTCTTCGCAAATCAGGGAATGGATATTATCCGTATCGATGCGGTTCCTTATATCTGGAAAGAGCTCGGTACATCCTGCCGGAACTTAAAACAGGTTCATACTATTATCCGTATGATGAGGATGATCGGTGAAATTGTCTGTCCGGCAGTAGCACTTCTGGGTGAGGTTGTGATGGAACCGGAGAAAGTGCTGCCTTATTTTGGAACGGTAGAAAAGCCAGAGTGCCATATGCTATACAATGTCACAACCATGGCGACCACCTGGCACACCCTGGCGGTACATAATACGAGACTTCTCAAGAAGCAGCTTGATATTGTGAACAGTCTGCCAAAGCAATATACCTTTCTGAATTATCTGAGATGCCACGACGACATTGGTTGGGGATTGGACTATGATACACTGAAATGGTGGGGAATGAAAGAAATTCCTCACAAACAATATTTGAACGATTACTTTACAGGTAAGTATCCGGGAAGCGTAAGTCGTGGGGAGCTCTACAACGACGATCCGGTGACAAAAGACGCCAGATTTTGCGGTACGACGGCATCCATGTGTGGGATTGAAAGCGCAGGGTTTGAGCAGGACGATGCCAAAATGGAGAAGGCCATCCGAAAAGATCTGATGCTTCATGCCTACATGTTCATGCAGGCGGGGATCCCGATGATTTACAGCGGGGATGAGATCGGACAGGTGAATGACTACACATATAAAGAAGATCCAGAAAAATGTTCAGACTCCAGATACATCCACAGAGGAGCTTTCAAGTGGAAACTGGCAGAAAACCGGAATGATAAAGATACGGTGGAAGGCCAGATTTTTGCGACACTGGATTATATGGAAAAACTAAGAGCGCAGGAAGACATTCTAGGTCCAGAAGCGGAAGTGAATACGTGGGAAACCGGGGATCAGGAAATTCTTTGTATGATCAGAAGATGGAATGGCCGGACATTGACCGGAATCTTTAATTTTGCTGACAGGTCAAAAGAATTTCATCTTCCGCAAGAAGGACCACAAAGAGAACTCTTTAGCGGTGAAATAATTGAAGACGGCGTTATCACGCTGCCGGAATATGGATATGCGTGGTGCCTGAAGTAACTACAGAAATATAAAAAAGGGAAACCATGTTCCGATCAATAGAAGGAACAGGTTTCCTTTTCTAATATATTTATGGCGGCAATTTCTATAAAAATCCGCCGTCAAATCCAATGATTTGTCCAGTCATATAAGAAGGCGCTTGAAGAACATGTAAGATCATCTGTGCGGCCTCTTCCGGTGCGGCGAAGCGGCCGGCAGGGATTTCGTCCTGGAGAGCGAGCCGTTCGTCCGGATCGAGCATCTGGTTCATAGCGGTGTCGATGACTCCAAAAGCGATGGCGTTTACCTGGATGTTGCTTGGCGCAAGTTCTTTGGCCAGCGCCTGGGTAAGGCCGTGAATCCCCGCTTTGGAGGCGGAGTAAGCTGCTTCGCAGGATGCGCCGCTTCGTCCCCACATGGAAGAAATATTGAGGATTTTGCCCGTTTTTTTTGATACCATGTGCGGGATGGCTTCCCTGCAGCAGTAAAAAGCGGAGGAAAGATTGGTCGCGATCACCTGATTCCACTCGCTGTCCGTCATATCGCTTAACAGCCCGATATGGGAAATCCCGGCATTGTTAATGAGAATCTCCACACCTCCATCCACTTGTTCGGAGCGGGAGATCTGTGAGAACATATTCCGTACCTGCCCAGGATCGCCAACATTACCCGGACAAAGTTCACAGGAAGCACCAGGGAGACGCAAAATCTCTTTTTGTACTTCTTTTAAAGCATCCAGGTGATGGGCGCTGTTGAGAAACAGATGGAACCCATATCTGGCAAGTAAAAGAGCGGCTGCACGTCCGATCCCCCTGGACGCCCCGGTAATGAGGACGCCTTTCTTTTTCTTCATGGCAAAAACCTCCTACTTTCTACAAATCGAAAATACATTTCCGATGATTCGTTTCCATTCTTTTGACGTAAACTAGTATACGATAGAATCTCAATTTATGGAAGAAAAACCTTGATTTTATTTTTCAACGTGGTACGCTAAATCTGTAAATGTCAACAGAAGAAAGGAACGGAATATGATGATAGACCGGGCAATCGAATTTGCGACAAAGGCACATGAAGGACAGTTTCGGAAAGGGACGAAGCGTCCTTATATTGTTCATCCGATTGAGGTGGGGGACATCGTCTCTACGATGACGAAGGACGAGGAAGTGATCAGTGCGGCGATTCTTCACGATACGATTGAGGACTGCGAGGGAGTGACCAAAGAGCTGCTGGAGGCGTCTTTTTCAGAGCGGGTCGCATCGCTGGTGGCACAGGAAAGTGAGGACAAGTCCAGGTCGTGGATAGAGCGGAAAGGTTCAACGATAAAAAGAATTCGTTGTGCTCCTTATGAGGTACAGATGATCGGACTTGCGGACAAGCTGTCCAATATGCGGGATATTGACAGGGATTATCCGGTTGTCGGGGAGGAGCTTTGGAATCGGTTTCGGATGAAGGATAAAAAGATGATTGGATGGTATTATAAGGGCATCCAGGATGCGCTTCGGGAAGCGTTTTCCGAGGTTCCGGCTTATGAAGAGTACTGTCACCTGGTGGACAGGCATTTCGGAAGTGGGGAATCATCCGGGGCGAACAAGGGACCGGAGCTCATTTCCCTTTAGGAATGTGTATTCACTTTTATTCCCCGGAATGTCATCTTTTTGAAAGCGGCAGTCAGGACAATGCCTTTGCATATACTCGAGATTGTGATACTCCACCAGATACCGTTTAGTCCAAGCGGGGTGGAGATCAGAAGCAGGGCCATCGGAATCCGGGCAACGGTGAGAGAGGTGCTGACAATGGATGGAGGAAGGGTGCGTCCAAGCCCGGAAAATGCTCCGGCCGTTGTGATTTCCATGCACATGAAAAGCTGGGAAACGCCGAGGATACGCAGGTAATCTATGCCCATCGGGAGAACGGCGGCTTCTGGTATGAAAATCCGGAAGATCGGTGCCGGAAATACGATCAGTACGATGGTGCAAAAAAAGCCCCACAGCAGGACAACGATCATGGAACAGCGGTAACCCCGTTTTGCTCTGGTTTCGTTTCCGGCTCCGAAATTCTGCGCAATAAAAGAATTGACCGCTGCGGCAAAACCATCGGACGTCATCCAGGAGATGGACTCGATCTGGGAACCGACCTTTTGGACAGCCACGGCAGCGTCTCCAAAACTTGCTACCATCCGTGCGATTACCATGGAAATCCCGGTAAACATCATATTCTGAATAGAAGAAGGCAGGCCAATCTGAATCAATTCTTTCAGAATATCCGTCTGGGGACGGGTAAAAAAATGCAGATTCATAAAAATATCCGGTTCCCTGCGGATGGAAACGAGGAAGACCGCTGTGACAACGGATTGTGCAAATACAGTGGCAATGGCGGCTCCGGCCACATACATCTGTGGAAATGGCCCAATTCCAAAAATCAGGATAGGGTCAAGGATGATATTGATGACAAGTCCGATTGCTGTCGCGAGAAACGAGGTCCGGCTGTTTCCCATGGCAGTCAGAATTCCGGTAAATACCTGGTTCAAAAAGGAAAATACGACCAGTCCGCAGGTGATGGCGAGATATACTTCGGCGTCCTGGATTACGGTTTTGGAATTCAGACGGAAGAATCCGATCAACGGACCTTGAAACAGCAGGCAGATAATTCCATAGAAAAGGCCGAAAAACAGCGAAAGTTGAATCGCGTTTCTGGCATAGCCACGTGCCTGTTCCGGCTCACCGGCTCCGAGGGCGTGGCCAACTTTCACCTGTCCGCCCATTTTTGCCAGGACGGCAATGCCATTGGCAAACCACATATACATTCCGGCAGCGCCCACCGATGCTACAGCGTTGCTGCCGATGCGGCCAATCCAGATCATGTCGGTCAGGTTGTACGCCATCTGGACAAGTGATGTAGCCATAATCGGCACAGCGAGCTTTGCAAGTGACGGAAACACCGGTCCGTTCAGCAAATCAATTTTTTGTCTCATATCCTGCTCCTCCCTCATTTGTACAAACTGTATTTATTCTATCACAAAAACAGGTAAAATCCCAGAAGCAGTTGATTTCCCGGGGAAATTTCTTTATACTAAAATTATAGCAGAACCCCATCCGCTTTGTGGTGGGGCTTTTTTCTGACAGAAGGGGAAGTATGGAAAGAGAGAGGATACGAGAATGAAGAAAATACTTATGATTGGAACCGGAGGAACGATTGCGTCCAGACAGACGGAAAACGGGCTGGCTCCGGGACTGACACCGCAGGACATTTTGTCTTATATTCCTCAGGTGGAGCAAGTATGCGAGGTGGAAACGTTTCAGGTGTGCAATATAGACAGTACGAATGTGACACCGGAACATTGGAAGCTTATCGTAGAGGCGGTAGAAGAAAGATATGACAGTTACGATGGCTTTGTGATCTGTCATGGAACCGATACTCTTGCTTATACGGCAGCGGCACTTTCTTATATGATTCAAAATTCTCCGAAGCCGATCGTCATTACAGGAGCACAGAAGCCGATCAATATGGATGTGACAGATGCCAAAACGAATCTTCTGGACAGCTTTATTTATGCGGCGGATGACAATTCTGAAGACGTAAGCATTGTATTTGATGGAAAAGTGATTCTCGGAACAAGAGCGAAAAAAGAGCGTGCCAAGAGTTACAATGCTTTTTCCAGTATTAATTTTCCATATCCGGCCGTGATCCAGGACGAACAGGTAATTCGTTATATTCCTCCGGTCAGACATCAGGGAGAAGTGCGGTTCTATCACGAGATGAAAGACAGCGTATATGTACTGAAATTGGTGCCGGGGATGAGAAACGGTGTGCTCACCCAGATTTTAGATTTCTATGACTGTGTGGTGATTGAAAGCTTTGGTGTGGGCGGTCTTCCTGATAGCATCACAAAGGAAGTTTATGAAGGTATGAAGAAGTGGAAAGAAGAAGGGAAACTCATTGTGATGACAACCCAGGTAGTCAGTGAGGGAAGTAATATGACAGTCTATGAGGTCGGAAAGAAAGTGAAACAGGACTTTGACCTTCTGGAGGCATACGATATGACGCTGGAGGCAACGATTACCAAGCTGATGTGGCTGATGGCACAGCCGTCAAATAGTTACGAGGAGATCAAGAACCGTTTTTATACCATGATTAACCATGATATTCTGTTTGCGGGATTCAGAGAGGAGAAGTAGACAGGTGGCAGGAAAGAAAGAGAAAATGAGGGAAAGGCTGATAGGGCTTTCTGATCCGGAGTATAAAGAATTCAACGACCGGATTTTGAACGCACCGTCTGTGAAGACGCTCGGAATCCGTGTTCCGGTGCTTCGCAAACTTGCAAAAGAGACCGCCAAAGAGATGCAAAAAGAAGACGGATGGCTTTATGAGATGACCAGAACGAAAGGGGAGGGCATTTATCAGGAGGAGCATATGCTCTTTGGGATGGTGGCCGGATACCGGAAAGCGTCCCGGGAAGAGAGAATGCAGTATCTGGACGCATGGGTACCTGGGATCTGTTCCTGGGCTGACTGTGACTGCTGTGTATCGACTTTTGGATGGATGGAAGAGGATCCGGATTTCTGGTTTTCTTATTTGCAAAAATGGGTGACAAGCAACCGGGAATTTGAGGTCCGTTTTGGCGTCATTTCCATGATGGATTATTTCCTGAAGGATCTGTATATTGATCGGGTATTGAAGATTTACGAAGAAATCGGGCAGAAAGAATATTATGTCCGGATGGGGATTGCCTGGAGCCTTGCGACTGCCTATCTGAAATATCCGGACAAGATCATTGACCTATTAAAAGGGTACCGGATGGATGTGTGGACACACAATAAGGCAATCCAGAAATGTAGAGAATCCAGGCGGGTCAGCGCCGAAGACAAAGCTATGCTCCAGAAGCTGAAACGAAAGCAGGAGGAATAAGGATGAGAGAACAGGCAGGCTTTGATATGATTTTGCTGGATCTTGACGGGACACTGATTGATTCAGAGAAAGGGATCGTCAATTCCGTCATTTACGCCCTGGAAAAGTTTGGAATAGAAAAAGAGCGGGAAGAACTTCTTCCGTTTATCGGGCCGCCGCTGGTTCATTCTTTCCGGGAATACACGGGATTAGGCGAGGAGGAAGCTGTTCAGGCTGTATCCTACTACCGGGAAAATTTCGGTGTCAAAGGAGTTTATGAATACCGCCTTTTCGATGGCGTGACCGATTTGCTAAAACGTCTGAAACAAGCGGGAAAAACCGTCGTGATGGCGACGTCGAAGCCGGAGGTCTATGCAAAGATGATTGCGGAAGATGCGGGGATCACATGCTGGTTTGACGCCATCTGCGGAAGCGATATGGAAGGGAAACGCCTGACAAAGGAAGCCGTCATCGAATATGCGCTTGATTCGTTTCATCGGAAAGCAGGGGATCCTTCGGTGATTATGGTGGGGGACCGTCACTACGATATTGACGGGGCAAAGGCAAACGGACTTGCCTCCGCAGGTGTACTCTATGGCTTTGGCAGTAGGGAAGAGTTGGAAGATGCCGGGGCGGATCAGATCTTTGATACGGCAGAGGAACTTGGTGAATATCTGGCAGGATCTAATAAGGAATAGAAAATAAGCTGCCAAAAAGGCAGTGTCGTTCAGGGAAACCTTAAGAATCCATGAAAATTCCATGAACTCCTTGACAAATGAAAGCTTCGTGACTATGATTATCATAGTTTCATATTTAAAGGTGTTGATAAAGAGGAGTACACACCTGCCCTTGACAGAGAAAATTACCCACTGGCTGGAAGGTGATTGCAAGTAGGAGTTGTGGAAGGTAGCTTTGGAGCCGGATATCTGAATGGGTCCGACAGGACAGTAGGACATCCCGGAGTGGTTCCCGTTATAGAACGAAGAGATATATACCTGTCAGGGAGGACGGGTATATAATGAAGGTGGTACCGCGTTTATACGCCCTTTACATATGTAAAGGGCGTTTTCTTTATTTCATAGGAAACTGCGTTCCTATGAAATAAGAAACGCTCCGCGCGGATCGCACTGCAGCGGAGTGGAAGCTGCCGCTGAAGCGACCCGCAGCAGGCGGAGAATCCTGCCAAACAGGATTCTTTTTTATGATGAGGAGGTAATAATGAGCAGACAGTTGGACAAGACGTACAATCCAAAAGAGATTGAACCGAAACTTTATGAAAAATGGTGTGAGAATAAGTATTTCCACGCAGAGGCAGACCGGAGCAGAAAGCCGTTTACGACGGTGATGCCGCCTCCGAATATTACCGGAAAGCTGCATATGGGGCATGCTCTTGATAATACGCTTCAGGACATCCTGATCCGATACAAGAGAATGCAGGGCTACAATGCGCTGTGGATTCCGGGGACAGACCATGCGGCGATTTCAACAGAGGTTAAGGTAACAAACCAGTTAAAGGATGAAGGGATCGATAAGAGAGAGCTTGGAAGAGAAGGTTTCTTAAAGCGGACCTGGGAGTGGAAGGAAGAGTACGCAGGGACGATTGAGTCCCAGTTGAAAAAGCTTGGCGTATCCTGCGACTGGGACAGAGAGCGTTTCACCATGGACGAGGGATGCAGTAAGGCAGTAGAGGAAGTATTCCTCCGTCTTTATGAGAAAGGCTACATTTACAAAGGCTCCCGGATCATCAACTGGTGTCCTGTATGCCAGACGTCTCTTTCAGATGCGGAAGTAGAGCATGAAGAACAGGCGGGACATTTCTGGCATATCCGCTACCCGATCGTAGGTACGGACAGAAGCCTTGTGATCGCGACAACCCGTCCGGAAACGATGCTTGGAGATACGGCGATTGTTGTCAATCCGGAGGATGAGCGCTATACGGATATTATCGGAAAGAAAGCGATGCTTCCACTTGTAAATAAGGAAATTCCGATCATCGCAGATGCGTATGTTGACAAAGAATTCGGAACCGGAGCCATGAAGGTGACTCCGGCACATGACCCGAATGACTTTGAGATCGGAAAGCGTCACGGCCTTGAGGAAATTAATATTATGAACGATGATGCCACGATCAATGAAAATGGCGGCAAGTACGCGGGGATGGACCGTTATGAGGCGAGAGAAGCTATTGTACAGGATCTGGAGGATCAGGGATATCTCGTTAAAGTAGAAGAATACACCCACAGCGTTGGTGTGCATGAACGGTGCCATCACACAGTTGAGCCACTGATCAAGCAGCAGTGGTTCGTGCGGATGGAGGAACTGGCAAAGCCGGCCGTCAAGGCGCTGGAAACAGGAGAGTTAAAGCTGATTCCGGAGCGGATGAATAAAATCTATTTACAGTGGCTTAATAATATCAGAGACTGGTGTATTTCCCGGCAGATCTGGTGGGGACACCGAATTCCGGCATATTACTGCGATGAGTGTGGTGAAATGGTAGTACAAAAAGGAGGTGCGCCTTACGTATGTCCAAAGTGTGGATGCAATCATTTTACACAGGATGAGGATACACTGGATACGTGGTTCTCTTCCGCACTGTGGCCGTTCTCCACACTGGGGTGGCCGGAGCAGACCGAAGATCTTGACTATTTCTATCCGACAGACGTTCTGGTAACCGGATACGATATCATCTTTTTCTGGGTGATCCGGATGGTATTCTCCGGATTTGAGCAGACCGGTAAATGCCCGTTCCACACGGTATTTTTCCATGGACTGATTCGGGACGACCAGGGAAGAAAGATGAGTAAGTCTCTCGGAAACGGCATTGATCCGCTGGAGATCATCGACCAGTATGGTGCGGATGCGCTCCGTCTTACGGTAGTGACCGGAAACGCGCCTGGAAACGATATGCGTTTCTACAAGGAGAGAGTGGAAGCCAACCGGAACTTTGCCAACAAAGTATGGAATGCGTCCCGCTTTATCCTTATGAACATGGAGGATAAGGTAATCAGCCGTCCGGATGCAGAGGATCTGACAGCAGCAGACAAATGGATTCTTTCCAAAGTCAATCGTCTGGCAAAAGACGTGACGGAAAACATGGATAAGTTTGAGCTTGGTATTGCGGTACAGAAAGTTTACGACTTTATCTGGGATGAGTTCTGTGACTGGTACATTGAGCTTGCAAAATACCGGATCTACCATGCGGATGACAATTATAAGGCGGCCAATGCGGCGCTTTGGACATTAAAAACAGTACTTGCGGACGCACTGAAGCTTCTGCATCCGTATATGCCGTTCGTGACGGAGGAGATTTACAGCGTTCTTGTTCCGGCAGAAGAGTCTTTGATGATGTCCTCCTGGCCGGAGTATGACGAAGCTTTGGATTATCCACGGGAAGAGAATATTGTAGAGCACATCAAGGACATTGTACGTGGGGTAAGAAATGCCCGTGCCGAAATGAACGTGCCAAACGCAAGAAAAGCGAAAGTATATATTGTTTGTGAGAATGAGACACTTTGTGAAGGGTTTGAAACATTAAAAGAATCAGTGAATCCATTGATGAATGCAAGCGAACTCATCATTCAGAAAACAAATGATGGTATTTCTGAAGATGCGGTTTCTATTGTGGTTCCGGATGGAGCAGTGTATATGCCGCTGGAAGATCTGATTGATTTTGAGCAGGAGCGGGAGCGTCTCTTAAAAGAAGAAGAGAGGCTCAAAAAGGAGCTGGCCCGTGTCAACGGCATGCTGAACAATGAAAAGTTTATGAGCAAAGCTCCGGAGACGAAGATCGCTGAGGAGCAGGCAAAGCTTGAAAAATATACACAGATGATGGAACAGGTTCAGGAGCGTCTTGCATCGATCAGGAAGTAGCAGACAAGGGGAAAACATGAATACAATCCATTTTAAGAAACCAGATATCAAAGGAAAGATAGAGAAGCTGCGGCATCTGAGCAGGGAAGATCTCAAAGAGAGCGCGAAAAAGCGAAAAGAACGCCGGCAGCGGATTTTGGAGGAGCGCAAAAACAGTGCTTTTGCCAAAAAGATGGCTCCGGTATATAAGTGGATGAATCTTTTCTCGCTTCCGCTTCAAGCAATATGGGCGATGGCGATTAATCTGATCATTGAAAGTATTTCTCGCCATTCGTTCGTCTCGGCATGGAGTTATGCGGTAGAAACGCCACTTGTGTTTTTATACAATTCATTTATGATTTTTGTGACGTTTTCTATTGTATACCTGGTCCGGAGAAGGGTGTTTGCCCGGATTCTGATCAGTGTTTTCTGGATTATGCTCGGAGTGGTCAACGGTGCCATGCTGTTAAAGCGTGTCACGCCGTTTAACGCGCAGGATCTCAAGACGCTGACCGAGGGACTTTCTCTGTTTACGAATTATTTTGCTATCTATGAGCTGGTCATTATGGCAGTTGGTGTTGTGGCGGTCATCATCTGGGTGATTGCCATGTGGCGCCGGGGTGGACAGTATCAAGGGAAAATGCATCGGATCAGGGCCCTGATCGGAATCGGGATCTGTTGTGGGGCCTATGTCTTTTTAACGAATCAGGCGATTGACAAGCGGGTGGTATCGACTTATTTTGGAAATATCGCGTTTGCGTACGAAGACTATGGCCTTCCATATTGCTTTTCCGCCAGTCTTTTTAATACCGGAATCGACAAGCCGAACGGGTATGACGAGGGGACGATGGAGGACATCAACGAGGGAGGACGCCTGACAAAGACGACGACGGGGCTTGCAGATGGAGAGAAACCGAACATTATTTTCGTGCAGTTAGAGTCTTTCTTCGATCCGGCGGAGGTGGAATTCTACCAGCTCTCTAAGGATCCGATTCCGTTTTTACGGTCTTTGTTTGAGAATTATTCTACCGGATACTTCAAGGTACCGTCAGTGGGGGCGGGAACAGCAAATACGGAATTTGAAGTGCTGACAGGAATGAATATGCGCTATTTCGGGCCGGGAGAGTATCCATATAAGACCAAGCTCAAAAGCGAGGTCTGCGAAAGTGCGGCGACCGCACTTTCTGCTCTGGGATACGGTGCCCACGCGATCCACAATAATGGAGGGAATTTTTACAGCCGTGCCCGGGTTTATAATAATACAGGATTTGACAGTTTTACGAGCAAAGAGTTTATGAACATCCTTCAAACGACGCCGAATAATTGGTCGAAGGACGACATTTTGGTGGAGCATATCACGGATGCCTTGGATTCAGATGAACAGCAGGATTTCGTGTTCTGTATCAGTGTACAGGGACATGGGGATTATCCGACAGAAAAGGTGATCGAGAATCCGGAGATCACAGTGTCCGGAATGGAGGACGAAGGAAAGCAGAATGCCTGGGAGTATTATGTGAATCAGGTCTATGAGATGGATCAATTCGCAAAGCATCTGGTTGAGGAAGTGGACAAGCGGGACGAACCAAGTGTCATCGTTTTCTACGGAGATCACCTGCCGACCATGGGGTTGGAAGCGAAAGATTTAAAAAGCAAGTATCTCTATAATACGAATTATGTGATTTGGGATAATATTGGCCTTAAGAAAGAGGACCGGAACATTCCATCCTATCAGATTATGGCAGATGTGCTGGAACGGCTTGATATTCACTCGGGGACGCTTTTCAACTACCATCAGCAGAGAAGGAAAACCGAGGACTATTTAAAGGATCTGGAGCTGTTGCAGTATGATATTCTCTATGGCGACCAGTATGTATATGAGGGGGAACCGCCGATTACGGAAGGACATATGCGTATGGGCGTCAAGGATGTGACATTGAGCAATATCGTGCCTCAGCCGGGTGAGGAGAAGACCTACAGCCTTTATGGAGAGAATCTGACAAAGAGCAGTAAGATCTTTGTCAACGGTGAGCAGCAGGAAAGCAAGTTTTTAAATAATACTCATGTGATTTTAAACGACTGCACATTGGAAAATGGGGATATCATTACCGTGATCCAGATGGGATCCAGCAGTACGGTGTTTGCCACCTCCAAGAAATATGTGTACCAGAACGGCGAGATTACGCTGGCGCCTGAGGAGGAACAGGATCCACCCGCAAAGAACTGGGTGGAGGCCTTTGAAGGAACCGAGGATGAGGAATAAAAGATGAATTATAAAGAAGCGGTAAGCTATATTAATGAACTCCAGATGTTTGCCAGGAAACATACGCTGGATCATACAAGGGCATTTCTTTCGTATTTAGGCACGCCGCAGGAGAAGAAAAAGATGATCCATGTGGCAGGGACAAATGGGAAAGGGAGCGTTTGCAGATATCTGCAGGCGCTCCTTATTGGAGAGGGGAAACGCACCGGATTGTTTACATCCCCTCATCTGATGACGATTCGGGAGCGGATCTGCATCGGGGAGGAGATGATATCCAAAAGGCAGTTCCTTACGGTGTTTGAAGAGACACTTGAGGCAGTTCGTAAGATGGAGACAGATGGTTTGAGCCATCCGACATATTTCGAGTTCCTCTTTGGCATGGCGATGAAAGCTTTTGACGACGCTAAGATGGAATATATCATTTTGGAGACGGGACTTGGAGGGAGGCTGGATGCTACGAACAGCATTGAGCATCCTGTTCTGACGGTCATCACCTCCATCGGGATGGATCACACTGAGATTTTGGGAGATACGATCGAGAAGATTGCCACGGAAAAGGCGGGGATCATCAAGCCGGGAGTACCGCTGATTTGTGACGCATCAGACGAAACCGTTCAGAAGGTGTTGCGAAAGACGGCAGAAAATGCTGGTGCTCCTTGTAGAGAAATCTCAGAAAATGCGTTCAAAATCCAGGAAATTACCAAGAAGGATCTTGTTTTTTCCACAGAGAATCGGTATGATGATACTGCCGAGTGGAAACTGCGGACAACCGCACTTTATCAGCCGATGAATGTCGTTCTGGCTTTGGAGGCGGCTGCCTGTCTGATTGAGACACCAAAGGCATCCTGGTATCAGATCCTTGCCGGCGTTGTCTGGAAAGGACGTATGGAGGAAGTGCGTCCAGGAGTGATCCTTGACGGGGCACATAATCTTGCGGCGGTTCGCGTCTTTACAGACAGTGTCTGCAAACAGAGGGAACTGATGCCAAAAGACGGCAGGGTGATCGTCCTGTTTTCGGCGGTGAAGGAGAAGGATTATCGTGAGATGATACATCTTATCTGCCGGGAGATTCCAGCGGATCTCTTTGTGGTGACACAGATTTCGGCTAGCCGTGGTGTGAAAGCTGAAGAGATGAAAGCCGATTTTGAACAGTGGGCTAATTGCCCGGTGGTGGAAGTAGATACAGTTGAGGAGGCGGTCCGTTATGTGTGCGGACAGAAAAGGGAACAGGACCGGATTTACTGTTTTGGATCCCTGTACCTCGTTGGAGAAGTGGAAGCAGTGTTAAGGGAGGCATCCGAATGTTAAATTTTGAAGAAGAACTGAAGAAGTTTCAGCCGAGTCTGGAGGTAGATGAGATCGAGGCGGAGGCAATAAGTGAAGATTTGACCGACCTGTCGGATCTGTTAAAAGATATCTTGGATACAACGCGTTAGGGAAACGGAGAGATTTGTATGGATATCAGAGGAGAATTGCGTTATCGGTCCCTGTACTGGTATAACGATGGATTAAAAAAAGCAAAGATACGGGATCTGACAGGAGCTTTGGCGTCCCTAAAGAAGAGCATTCGCTTTGACAAGTATAATAAGGATGCGAGAAATCTTCTTGGCCTTGTTTACTATGGAAGAGGCGAGGTGCCTCGCGCGATGGCCGTCTGGATCGTCAGCGAGCGATTAAATCCCAGGGAGAATGTAGCGACGGAGTATTTAAAATCGTGCAGAGAATCTAAAAACTGGCTGGATACTGTGGATCAGGCTGCCAAGAAGTACAACCAGTGTTTACAGTACTGCAGGCAAGGGGGCGAGGATCTCGCCATTATTCAGTTAAAGAAGATCGTGTCAGAACAGCCGGATTTCCTGCGGGCATTCCAGCTTTTAGCCCTTTTGTATCTGCATACTTCACAGTACGCAAAAGCTAGGCAGGTGTTAAGGACGGCCCAGCGGCTGGATACGACAGATCCGGTTACACTCGGATATATTTATGAGCTGAACCGGATGCACAAAAAGCGGACGTCCGGACAGAAAGATGTGAAAGGACAGCAGACCGTTAGCTATAAGCTTGGCAACGAGACGATCATTAAACCAGTGGAGACGAAGGATCCGGAAAAGGGCATGGCATTTACCATTGTCAATATTGTCATCGGACTGGTCATCGGGGCGGCGGTGATGTGGTTCCTGATTATGCCGGCTGTCAATGAGTCTCAGACAAGGGAGAAGAATGAGAGTATCGTGGAAGCGAGCAATCAGATTGCGTCCCAGAAAGCTGAGATCAACGCTCTGGAAAAGGAACTGGAGAGCTACCGAACAAAGAATGATGAGGCGCAGACGGCAAAGGAGACGGCAGAGTCCACAAAAAGCAGCTACGAAGCTTTGATGGATATTCAGACGCAATACCAAAGCGGCGCCAAGTCCAATGAAAACCTGGCGGATGAGCTTCTGGCAATCAATCTGGATTCCCTTGGAGAGCTTGGAAAAGAGCAGCATACGACACTTGCCAACAGTATCTACCCATCGGCGTGTAGCAGACTATACAACCGGGGAAGCGCTAATTTTGACGTGGAAAACTATGAGGCGGCGATTGAAAATCTGCTGAAAGTCGTCAGGATGGACGAGTCCTACGACAGCGGGAACGCCATGTATCTTCTTGCCCAGGCTTACGAAAAGAGTGGCGACACGGAGAATGCAAAGAATTACTATCAGAAAGTATCGGAACAGCACTCCGGAACGACTTTAGGCAATGACGCACAGGAAGCGCTGGAGAGTCTAAATGCCGCAAGTGCAGGAAAGAATGGACAATAGAGGACAAAGAAGAGTTTACAAAAGAGGATGATGTACATTGTGCATCATCCTCTTTTGTGCTTATCAGACGGCAGAAATTACAAAGGAAGAGGGGACATCATGGATAGAAAGGGGAGCGCACTATGAAATATCAGATAGAAGAGAACTGTCTGACGATCTTTCTGCCTAAGGAACTGGATCATCATCAGACGGAAGAAATCCGGAGAGAGGCGGATCGGCAGATCGAACGGAATCATGTGAAATATGTGATCTTTGATTTCGGGGAGACAAGCTTTATGGACAGCTCCGGGATCGGAGTGATGATGGGGCGGTACCGGAAGCTGAGTCTGACAGGGGGAGAAGTCTGGGCGGCGAATCTGAACGAACGGATGAAGAAGATCCTGAAAATGTCGGGAGCGGCAAAGATTATTCGGATTTACGAGGAGGAAAGAAGATGAAACAGGATACGAATGAAATGGAATTGATATTTGACAGTTGTTCGGAGAACGAGGGATTTGCCAGGGTAGCAGTAGCGGCCTTTCTTACCCAGCTCAATCCGACACTGGAGGAGGTGGCGGATGTTAAGACCGCGGTATCCGAGGCTGTCACCAACGCAGTCATACACGGCTACGACCAGGAAATACATAAAATCCGGATCCGCTGCCGGATCTCGGGACATGCGATGGAAATAGAAATCCGGGACGAAGGAAACGGGATTGAAGATGTAGAAAAAGCTATGCAGCCGATGTTCACCACAAGGCCGGAGCTTGATCGCTCCGGGATGGGATTTGCATTTATGGAGGCTTTTATGGACGAACTTGAGGTAGAGTCCGAGCCGGGAAAGGGAACGACGGTCCGCATGAAAAAGAAGATCGGAAGCGGGAGGGACGGATGGATCGTACCACAGAGCTGATCCGTAAGGCGCACGAGGGAGATCAGGAGGCAAGGACACGGCTGGTGGAAGAAAATGTGGGACTTGTCTGGTGTATTGTCCGGCGTTACAGCGGAAGAGGGACGGAGGCCGAGGATCTCTTTCAGATCGGAAGCATCGGCCTATTAAAAGCAATCGACAAGTTTGACCTGGACTATGATGTCCGATTTTCTACTTACGCCGTGCCCATGATCTCCGGGGAGATCCGACGTTTCCTGCGGGACGATGGGATGCTGAAAGTCAGCCGTTCACTCAAAGAAATTTCCTACAAAGCATGTCAGGCAAAAGAGGAATTTGTCAGAAAGTACAACCGAGAACCAACCATCCAGGAACTCTCAGAGCTTTCCGGGGTGGGGAAAGAAGAGTTGGTACAGGCTCTGGAAGCCTCGTCGGAAGTGGAGTCTTTACACCGTCCGGTTTACAAAAAGGACGGAAGTGAGGTGGAGCTTCTGGAGAAGCTTGAGAAAGAGGAAAAGACAGAGGAGAAGATTATTGACCAGATATTTTTGTATTCTCTATTGGAGAAGCTCGGGAAGGAGGAACGGCAACTGATCTATCTTCGGTATTTTGAAAACAAGACACAGTCAGAGACAGGGAAACAGCTTGGCATGTCCCAGGTGCAGGTCTCGCGTCTGGAAAAGAAAATCCTGAAACGGATGAAAGAGTACGGCGGTTCAAGTGTCCCGTAAAAGAAGGGAATTACCACTTCGGCTTATCACTGATACAAAAAGAAATCAGGCATATCCGGTATAAAAACAGCCCAAACAGACATACTACACTTGAAAGAAAGGAAAGGTGAAGGTGATGGAACAGGCGAAACGAAGAATCCGGATATGCCTGATCTGCGTTGTCACGGCAGCAGTGCTTCTGGGACTTCTCTATTACGTCATGTCACAGCGTCATTCGGTTTCAGAGGAGAATGGGACGCTGGTAAGCAGCCGGATGGCAGAAGGAGGAAATGATGGGGACAACGGGTCAGATTTTATATATTAAAGGGGATAAGAATAAAGAGGTGACAAAGTCGGACGTCCTTCTGGGGGATATCCTCTCTATGGAATGTGCTGACCAGACAATCGTCAACCGGTTGAAACCGGTACGACTTTTGAAGGCAAATGGACAGGGGCAAAAGCGTTATGTTGTCTCCATTTTGGAAGTGATCGCAAAGATCCATGAGGTTTGTCCGAATCTGACTGTGGAAAATCTGGGGGAGACGGATCTGATTGTCACCATCGAGGAGCAGAAAAAACAGAAGAAAGTGGTGCAGGCCGTAAAGAGTTTCTTTGTCCTTCTCGTGACATTTATCGGAGCCGGGTTTTCCATCATGTCGTTTAATAACGACGTGGATGTGCCAAAGCTTTTCGATCAGATCTACTATCTCGTGACCGGGACGACGTCGGATGGATTTACGATTCTGGAGCTCACATACAGCCTTGGTATGAGCGTGGGGATTCTGCTCTTTTTCAATCATTTTGGGAAGAAGCGCTTTACCCCGGATCCGACGCCGATGGAAGTGGAGATGCGGACCTATGAGGAAGATATTGAGATGACCCTCATTGACGAGTATTCCAGAAAGGGGAAAGAAAAAGATGTGGGCTGAGCAGGTACTTCTTGGCGTCATCGGATTTGCCTCCGGCGCCGTGATTGCAGGGGGATTATTTTCCTTTCTCATCGGGCTTGGTCTTGTCTCCATCTTTGCGGACCGGACCCACACGGGAAGACAGATTCTACTGTATGAAGATTCTATTGTACTGGGAGGGACCCTCTTTAATATCTTTTATCTCTACCAGGTCCGGATTCCGGGAGGCAGCGTACTTCTGGCAGTGCTTGGCATCTTTTCGGGGATATTTGTAGGGTGCTGGGCGATGGCGCTGGCGGATATCCTCAATGTATTTCCGATCTTTATCCGGCGGCTGAAAATTGTAAAAACTATACCATATATTATCATGGGCCTGTCTCTTGGGAAAACGGCGGGAGCGCTTTTGTATTTCCTGGGAAGATGGGGAACGTAAGGAGGAATCAGTTTGAAAAAGCCGATCAACAAAGAACAGGCAAGAAAGCAAAAAAGCTACGAAGAATATGTCAAACAGAAAACGCCGGTGCACAATGTCTGGAAAAATATGTTCCGGGCCTTTGTAACCGGAGGTGCCATCTGTCTTGTGGGCCAGATCATCTCCAACTACGTGTCCGGTACAGGAATGGACAAGGAAATGACGAGCTGTTATACATCCATGCTTCTCGTGTTTTTAAGTGTTCTTCTGACGGGACTTGGCCTCTATCCGAAGATTGCGAAATGGGGCGGAGCCGGGGCGCTCGTCCCGATTACCGGGTTTGCCAACTCTGTAGCCGCGCCTGCTATCGAATATAAAAAGGAAGGGCAGGTGTTCGGGATAGGCTGTAAGATCTTTACGATTGCAGGTCCCGTCATCCTCTATGGAATCGTAACAAGCTGGGCCTTCGGACTCATTTATTATCTCCTGCTGAAAGCGGGAATCAACTGGTAGAGAAAGGCGGGATGGAAGATGAGAAATGGAATGGCAAAGGGAAAGCAGAGCCTTGGGTTTGCCGAGGCTCCGTACCTGCTAAGTGCAGGAACGATTGTGGGACAGAAAGAAAGCCAGGGACCACTGGGAAAGCTCTTTGACGAGAGGGGACAGGACAAGAATAACCTCTTCGGAAAGACGACCTGGGAAGAGGCGGAAAGTGAGATGCAGAAACGGGCGTGCCTGCGGGCAGTGGAAAAATCCGGGATCCCCAAGGACAAGATCCGCTATCTCTTTGGAGGTGATCTTCTGCGGCAGGGTACGGCGACGGCGATGGGAATCGAGAGTCTCCAGATCCCTATGTTCGGACTTTTTGGGGCCTGTTCGACCTCCGGTGAGGCACTGGCTCTGGCGTCTATGACGGTGGCGGGAGGCTATGCGGACTATGCCCTGGCAGTCACGTCGAGCCATTTTGGAAGTGCGGAGAAGGAATTCCGGTTTCCTCTTGGCTATGCGTCTCAGAGGCCTCTCTCGGCTCAGTGGACAGTGACCGGAAGCGGTGCTTTTGTCATCGGATGTGAGAAGTCGAAAGTTCGCCTTTCCGGCGTGACTGTCGGAAAGATTGTGGACTATGGACTTAAGGACTCCCAGAATATGGGTGGTTGTATGGCGCCGGCGGCATGTGATACGATTCTGACGAACCGTAAGGATTTCGGACAGGATCTAGAGGCGTACGATCAGATTGTTACTGGGGATCTGGGTTATATAGGAAGTACGATCCTTCTGGAACTTTTAAAGAAAAATGGGGTGGATATTGAAGACCGGCATATGGACTGTGGGAAGACAATTTTTGATCAGCAGACCCAGGACACACACGCCGGGGGCAGCGGCTGTGGCTGTGCGGCGGTGACGCTTGGCTCCTATGTGGTCCCAAAGATCTGTAAAGGGGAGTGGAAGAAAGTACTTTTCGTTCCGACCGGGGCGCTCATGTCCACGGTAAGCTTCAACGAAGGAGAGAGCATCCCCGGAATCGCACACGGAATTGTGCTGGAACATGCTGGATGATAAGGAGGAACAAGATGGAATATGTCAATGCGTTCTGGGCGGGCGGATTGATCTGCGCCCTGGTGCAGATCCTTCTAGATCGGACGAAACTGATGCCGGGAAGAGTGATGGTCCTTTTAGTGACGACAGGGACCGTGCTTGGATTCCTGGGCGTATATGATCCGCTCATTGAAATGGTCGGATGCGGGGCGAGCGTACCGCTGCTTGGATTTGGAAACACCCTCTTTCAGGGAGTGAAAGAAGCGGTGCAAAAAGACGGGTTCATCGGCATTTTTGAAGGAGGGTTTACTTCCAGTGCGGTGGGTATCTCAGCAGCGCTGATCTTTGGTTATCTCGCCTCTCTGATTTTTGAACCGAAGATGAAAAAATAACGGAGGGTATCCCTCCGCTATACATAATCCGTGTTGTATGAATCCTCCTCGATGACCTGGATCTCCAGATAATCGAAATCAATGCCGTCGATAAAACTGTCCTGATAAAACCGGACTTTTGCGTGTTTTTGAAACTCCCGGATATTCGTATCGAGCCAGATCGGCTTGCTGAGATCAAAGGTGTAACAGATCTCGTCCAGAGCCCGGAACACCTTGTGCGTTCTCGTGTCCGGGGAATCATCGCAGATCACGGTATCCGCGGCCATCCGGTTGTTTTTCCATATCTTTCCCCACAATCGAAACATCTGAAATCTCCTTTCTCTGTCTGAATATCATACCATTCTATAAAAGAATTGTAAAGTTTTCCACGTTTCTTTACGCCCTGTGGGAATCGTGTTACAATACAGAAAAAGCAAGAGGAGGAGGAGCAGGATGAAAGAACTTCTGATTGTGATTGATATGCAAAATGACTTTGTGACAGGGAGCCTTGGGACGAAGGAGGCCTGTGCCATCACAGAGAAGGTGCGGCAGAAGATCCTGTCCTGGACTGCCGAGGGAGGAGAGGTTGTCTTTACCCGTGATACCCACGGGGAGAATTATCTTGAAACCCAGGAAGGGCGAAAACTTCCGATCACACATTGCATCCGGGGTAGTGAAGGATGGGAGATTATTCCACAGCTTCAGCCGTTTGCCGGGGACAGCCGGATTTTTGACAAGCCGGCGTTTGGAAGTGTGGAGCTTGCAGAGTATATTCGGGATGGTGGATACGAAGCAGTGGAGATGATCGGAGTCTGTACAGATATCTGCGTGGTGTCCAATGCACTGCTTGTCAAGGCATATGTGCCGGAGCTGCCGGTTTCGGTGGATGCGTCCTGTTGTGCTGGCGTCACTTTAGAGAGTCATCATGCGGCATTATGTACAATGAGAATGTGCCAGATTTTAGTAAAATAGAGAAAAACATGGTTAAAATGTGAAATAAATGACAAAGTAAATAGAATATGTTATAATATAAGGTGGCGCGTAAATGCGGTAAGCATGAACATGCAAGTCTTTTTCGTGAAAGGTGGAAAAGGATGAACGTAAAAAACTATGAAGATGTCGACAGTTGGAAAACCGTGATGTTCCTGTATAACGCGGCATTGAAGGAAGTTGGTACCAAGCTGGAGATTCTAAACGACGAATTTCAGCATGTCCATCGGTACAACCCGATTGAACATATCAAAAAGAGAATCAAGACGCCGGAAAGCATTGTTAAGAAACTAAAGAGACAGGGGCATGAGAGCTCCATTGAGAACATGGTGAAGTACATCAACGATATCGCCGGAGTACGTCTGATCTGTTCTTTTACATCGGACATTTACCGGCTGGCGGAGCTGATTGGGAACCAGAGCGATTTGAAGGTGCTCTCCATTAAGGATTATATCCGGCATCCGAAGGAGAGCGGATACAAAAGCTACCACATGCTTGTTTCTGTCCCGATTTTTCTGACAGACAGCGTGGTGGATACAAAGGTGGAGATTCAGATTCGGACCATCGCCATGGATTTCTGGGCGAGCCTGGAGCATAAGATCTATTACAAATTTGAGGGCAATGCACCGGAATACATTAGCAGGGAACTAAAAGAGTGCGCAAAGATGGTATCGGAGCTGGACGACAAGATGCTCTCATTAAATGAAGCGATCTTACGATGCCTGGATGAGGCTGAGGAGGAGAGCAGACAACTGGAACTTTTGAAGGATCAGTACGGAAATCTGATCGTGAACGAATAGAGAGGATATTGCAGGATGATCAAAGGGAGGGTCCCGGCAATATCCTTTCCTGTTGCAATGCATACGACAAAAACGTTCAATAGATGTTTTTTAGAGTTCCCAAACAGGAGAAAGGATTGACATGAAAGTATTAGTTATAGCGGAAAAACCATCCGTGGCAAGAGACATTGCGCGGGTGTTGGGATGTAAAAAGAATGGCCAGGGGATGATAGAGGGCGAAAAGTATATCATCACCTGGGGGCTTGGGCACCTTGTTACTTTGGCTGATCCGGAGGAGTATACTCCAGATTGGAAAGAGTGGAAGATGGAAGTACTTCCAATGGTGCCCAAATCATGGAAGCTGACGGTGATACGTCAGACAGCAAAGCAGTTTGGCGCGGTCAAGGCGCAGATCCGCAGAAAGGATGTGGGAGAGATCATTATTGCTACGGATGCCGGACGGGAAGGCGAGCTGGTGGCGAGATGGATTCTTGACATTGCAAAAAACCAAAAGCCGCTCAAACGGCTGTGGATTTCGTCGGTGACGGACCGGGCGATCCGGGAAGGCTTCGCCCGTCTGAGGGACGGGAGGGACTTTGAGAACCTTTACGATGCCGCGAGAACAAGAGCCAAGGCGGACTGGCTCGTGGGGATCAATGCCACGAGAGCACTGACGTGCAAGTATAATGCCAAGCTTACATGCGGGCGGGTACAGACGCCAACCCTGGCACTACTTGCAAACCGGGAGGAGGAGATCCGCTCCTTTACGCCAAAGTCCTACTATGGTGTGCGGCTCTATTCTGAAGGGATCTGCTTTACCTGGCAGGATCAAAAGTCCGGCAGCACCCGTATCTTTGACGGAGAGCGGGCAAAAAAGATCACGGAGATGATCCAGGGAGAACGCCTTCTTCTGGAACGTGTGGAGAAAAAGAAGAAGCATACATACGCTCCAGCACTTTATGACCTGACGGAGCTTCAGCGGGATGCCAGCCGACGGTTTGGCTTTTCCGCCAAGGAGACACTCAATATCATGCAGCGGCTTTATGAACATCATAAGGTACTGACTTATCCACGGACAGATTCCCGGTATATAAGTTCAGATATTGTTCCGACTTTGAGAGAGCGTGTGGAAGCGTGCAAGACAGGGCCTTATCGGGACCTTGCAAAAGCCCTTCATGGAAAGACGTTCAAAGCGGAGAAACGGTTTGTGGATGACAGCAAGGTGAGCGACCATCATGCGATTATTCCGACGGAGCAGTTTGTGGACTTGACCCATATGACTTCGGAGGAACGGAAGATTTATGATCTGGTTGTACGGAGATTTCTGGCGGTTCTCTACCCGCCGGCAGAGTATGAGCAGGTACGTATTCAGGCGTCTGTCTGCAAAGAGCGTTTCGTCGCAAAAGGAGAGACGATCCGGGAGGCCGGATGGAGAGCAGTCTACGACAGTAGTATCGAGGAGGAAGATGGGGAGGATGAGCTGGGCAATCAGACACTCCCGGATCTGAAAGAGGGGCAAAGCCTTCTCATCAAGAGACAGGAGCGGACCGAAGGAAAGACGAAGCCTCCGGCACGGTATACGGAAGCAGCCCTTCTGACTGCGATGGAAAAGGGTGGGCTTGGGACGGTCGCCACCCGTGCGGACATTATCGAAAAGCTGTTTCATACCTTTTATATGGAAAAGAAAGGGAACGATCTTTTGATTACTTCCAAGGGAAAGCAGCTTCTGGAGCTGGTGCCTCAGGATCTGAAGAAACCGGAGCTTACGGCCAGGTGGGAGAAGGAACTCCAAAGGATTTCCGAGGGAAAGCAAAAGGAGTCGTCCTTTATGAGGGAAATCGAACGGTACACAAACGATGTATTATCTGACATTCGTACAAGTGAGGGGACATTTCGGCATGACAATCTTACAAATCGGAAGTGCCCGCGCTGTGGTAAACGAATGCTTGCCGTAAACGGAAAGAACAGCAAAATGCTTGTCTGCCAGGACAGAGAGTGCGGATACCGAGAGACAATCTCCCGGACGACCAATGCCCGTTGTCCGGTCTGTCACAAGCGGATGGAACTTTTTGGTAAGGGAGAGGCACAGACCTTTGTCTGCGTCTGTGGTCACAAAGAGAAGATGGCTGCCTTTGAAGACAGAAGGAAGAGAGAAGGAAAGGACGTAAGCCGTCAGGACGTCCGGCGTTATATGAAGCAACAGCAAAAAGAGGCGGAACAGCCTCTCAACCATGCATTTGCCGAGGCCTTCGCAAAGATCAAACTGGATTGACAGAAAGCTTTTTGGGCCTTTTAAATGATAGATCAATCTAAAAATTAACAATGATTGAAAAGACATTTTAGATGATGTATGATGGGCATAGAGAACTATGAAAACCAATACAGACGCACAAGGATTGGTCGATTCTACAAAACACATAAGGAGGTAACAACATGAAGATCGGCTGTGTGAAAGAGATCAAAAACAGAGAGTACCGGGTAGGACTCATTCCAGACAACGCAAAAAGCTATGTGAACGCAGGACATGAAGTGTGGATCGAAAAGGGAGCTGGGCTGGGATCCGGCTTTACAGACGCAGAATATGAAAAGGCCGGTGCGAAGCTTTGTGATAAAGCAAAGGAAGTCTGGGACGGCGTAGATATGATGGTAAAGGTCAAAGAACCGCTGCCGGAAGAGTACGGATACTTCCGCAAAGACCTTCTGCTTTTTACTTATCTTCATCTGGCGGCGGACAGAGCTCTGACAGACGCTATGCTGACATCCGGCATGAAAGGATTTGCTTATGAGACTCTGATAGAGCGGGACGGGAGTATTCCTCTTTTAGCGCCGATGAGCCAGATTGCCGGAAGACTCAGCATCCAGGAGGGTGCGAAATATCTGGAAAAGACGTTCGGAGGATCCGGGGTACTCTTATCCGGCGTGCCGGGTACGCCAAAGGCTAACATTGTGATTATCGGCGGCGGTTCCGTAGGCACGAATGCATGTAAGATTGCGGTCGGCATGGGGGCTAACGTGACGATTTTGGATATCAGCCTGCCAAGGCTTGCCTATCTGGATGATATTTTCGGGGCAAGAATCCAGACACTTGTCAGCACTGATACCAATATCGAGAATGCGGTGAAAGACGCGGATCTGGTGATCGGAAGCGTTCTGATTCCAGGTAAGGCTGCTCCGAAGCTGATGAAACGTGCGTACTTAAAGGAAATGCGTCCGGGCAGCGTAATTGTGGATGTAGCAGTAGACCAGGGCGGATGTTGTGAGACGACAAAAGTAACATACCACGACGATCCGATTTACGAAGTAGATGGTATTGTCCATTACTGCGTCGGAAATATGCCGGGAGCAGTGCCAAGGACCTCCACCATCGCTTTGACCAATGCGACATTGCGTTACGGACTTGCCATTGCGAAGCATGGACTGGAGGAAGCATGCAGAAAGAACCCGGTTCTGATCTCGGGAGTGAACACCTATGACGGGAAGCTTACATGCAAAAATGTGGCGGAGAGCTTTGAGATGGAATACACAGACCTTGCAGAGCTGTTATAGAATACGAAAATCTTAAAAAACAATGAAAGCCGGATTGCGGATATTCAGAATATCTTCAGTTTCTACAGAATATCTTTCGTTGAAGCAAGTTGAGGACAGTGATAGAATAGCCTCATAACAGAACGAAGGAGGGACAGGTATGAATAGAATTCTGAAACAATCCGGTTATCATCATATGGGACTGCTGGAAAGACTGTACAGACGCCTTTATCGTGACCCGAATGAAAGGGATCCGGACGAGATAGATATGATTATTGTGACGGAGGAAGGCGTCATGGTAAACGATACCTACTTCGATAGAGAACGGATTCAGCAGCTTGTGGCCGCTGCTGGCAATCCAGGGATCCGCCGGGAACGTCCTATGACAAATGCGGACGGATCCATGGAGATAAGGATTCCGGAGCTTGGAGTTGCGACTATGACAAGAGGCGGCACAGTGGAGGTCGGCGGGGTTGAGATCCAGCGCAGATCGTGGCTGTACAAGGAAATTGCGAGACTGTTTCTTGCAGAATCATAGAGAGCGGTAGAAACAAGGAAAAGAAACTTAAAATAAGATCATAAACGAAAACGCCCGAAGAATGAAAGATATACACTTTCATTCTTCGGGTGTTTTGTACAAGCATTTGCCACGTCGGAGCGTTTACAGCCTCTTCTCAAAGTTCCCTTCTACGGAGCAACCTTCCGTGAAGATCATAAAGGCGTTCGGATCGATGTTCTGGACGATTCTGCGGATCTGGTTAACCTCATACTTGGAGATCATCACGAACAGGATATAGGACGTCTCATTGGTGTAGGCTCCGGCGCCGTCCCAGTTAGTCACGCCACGCCCCGTCTCCTCCATAATCGCCTTGGAGATGCCGAGCTTTTTCGTGAAGATCATCACACTCATATTAATGTTCTGGATGTGAATCCGGTCACATGCCATGGCATAGATGACGCCATAGATTAGTGAGTAAATGACGATTTCCAGGTCAAACATTAACAGACAGACTCCGTATACAAAGATATTGATAATATTGGACATTTTTCCGACGCTGAAATTTCGAAACTTCTTTGTAAAGTAAAGTCCCAGAATGTCCTGTCCGCCACCGGAACTTCCGCCCCGCAGTACAAGGCCGCTTCCGAATCCTGCGATGAGTCCGCCGATGATACAGGAAGTCAGACGGTCGTCGATGATAGAGCGTTCGGGAATTGGGATCAAGGTCAGCGCCGCTGTCTGGACAATGACAGTAAAGACAGTTCGGGCGAAAAAGCCCTTTCCCATTTTCTGCCACGCAAGGTACAGAAGCGGAAGATTAATTAAAAAGTAAACGATACCCGCAATATCGGTCTGCCCGAAAGAAAGATGGAAGACAGATGTCAAAAGGGTACGGATCAGCTGTGCGATTCCCATGAATCCACCGTTATACAGATCCAGCGGTGTGATGAACAGATTCACGCCGGCCGCAAACAGTACACCGCCGCATACGGCGTAGAAAAGGCCGGTCAACTGTTTTTTCTGAGCTGGTTTCATTGCCATTTCTTTTCTCCTCCCTGATAAATGCCAATGTTTTTCTTCTATATGTATAGAAATAATTTCAACTCATTCTATCATTCTGCCATGACCATGGCAAGTATTGTCTAAAAGATAACAATAAAAAAGTGATTGCAGGTTTTATTGATTACAGGTTGCATGGTTGAATTACTACATAAAATCAATGTAAAGTTTTTGGAATCGTCGTAGAAAAGTTTACATTTTCTTGATTTTTACACGGATTTTCTTCCCGACAGCATGAAAATGTAAAATTGGGGGATAAATATTTTACATAGATTTAACCGGAAGTTTTTAATAGATTTAACATTTGTCCTTTATGATAGGCACTGTCGACAGGAAAACAACAAAAATGTAAAATTTGAAATCAGGGAGAGAAAACTATGAAATTAAGAAAAGTTACAGCAATTATTACAGCAGCAGTTATGATGATGTCTCTTGCGGCATGTGGTAGCAGTGATAAAGAAGGAGGAAGCGACGGAGGATCTTCTTCAGGAGGAAGCATCAACGTCATTTCCCGGGAGGAAGGATCCGGAACAAGAGGGGCATTCGTTGAGCTTTTCGGTGTGGAAGAAGAAGTAAACGGCGAGAAAGTAGATAATACAACAACAGATGCCACTGTCACCAACAATACATCCGTCATGCTTTCTACTGTAGCACAGGATCCGAATGCAATCGGATATGTATCTCTTGGGTCTTTAAGTGATGATGTAAAAGCCGTCAAGATTGATGGAGCAGAGGCTACAGCAGAAAACATTGAGAGTGGTACTTACAAAATATCCCGTCCGTTTAATGTTGTAACAAAAGACGGTTTAAGCGAAGCGGCGCAGGATTTCCTCAATTTCATTATGAGCAGCCAGGGACAGGAAGTAGTGGCTGATGAAGGATATATTCCGGTAGAGACTTCCACAGAGTATAGTGCATCCGGGCTGAGTGGAAAAGTGACAGTATCTGGTTCTTCTTCTGTATCTCCGGTAATGGAAAAACTTTCCGAGGCATATAAAGAACTGAACAAAGATGTCGAAGTGGAAATCCAGACAAGTGATTCTACAACAGGTGTATCCAATGCGATCGAAGGAATCAGCGATATCGGAATGGCTTCCCGTGAACTGAAAGACTCCGAGACGTCCGAAGGTGTGAAGGCGACAGTCATTGCGACAGATGGAATTGCCGTGATTGTAAGCAATGATAACAGCGTAGAGGAACTGACATCCGATCAGGTAAAACAGATCTTTACAGGTGAAACGACTTCTTGGGATGAGGTAACGAAGTAATTATGAAAAATTGGAAGGAAAAAGGCATGCAGGGAGTATTTCTCCTTGCGGCCTGTGCTTCCGTTTTAGCGGTAGCACTGATTTGTGTGTTTTTGTTTGCAAACGGGGTTCCGGCGATGTCCGAGATCGGTTTTCTGGACTTCTTTCTGGGAGAGGAGTGGAGACCGAGCAATAATATTTACGGTATTCTACCGATGATTATGGGAAGTATCTATGTGACGGCCGGAGCCGTGGTTATCGGTGTGCCGATCGGGATTTTTACCTCAGTTTTCATGGCGCACTATTGTCCGAAAAAGATTTACCCATTTTTAAAATCAGCGACTGAGCTTTTGGCCGGAATTCCGTCCGTTGTCTATGGATTTTTCGGTCTGGTAGTTATTGTACCGTTGATAAGAACATATACAGCGAAAACCGGCGTGGGAGGGAACGGCCAGACGATGCTGACAGCGTCCATCATTCTCGGAATTATGATTCTTCCGACCATTATCGGTGTGACCGAGTCTGCCATGCGGAGTGTACCGGATCAGTACTATGAAGGTTCACTTGCTCTGGGAGCTACAAAGGAGAGGACAGTTTTTCGGATTGTGATCCCGGCTGCCAAATCCGGTGTGATCGCGGGAATTGTTCTTGGAATAGGACGTGCGATCGGCGAGACTATGGCGGTCATCATGGTTGCAGGAAACCAGCCGAGAATGCCACAAGGGCTTCTGAAAGGTGTGCGTACAATGACGACAAACATTGTAATGGAGATGGGTTATGCGGCGGATCTGCACAGAGAAGCACTGATTGCGACTGCGGTGGTACTGTTTGTATTTATTTTGATTATCAATGGATGTGTATCCGTTTTGAACAGGAGGAGCAGAAATGACTAAAGGCAGAAAAGTGGAAAGTATCATTTTGCGGGTACTGATTTTTGCGGCTGCTGCAGCGACATTTGCAGTGCTTTTGTTCCTGCTTGCTTATATTTTGATAAATGGACTTCCGAATATCAAGCCCTCTTTATTCTCATTGGAGTATAACACGGAAAATGCGTCTTTGATGCCGGCGCTGGTGAATACTGTCATTATGACCGCATTGTCGCTGGTCATTGCGATTCCATTTGGTATTTTCTCCGCCATTTTCCTTGTGGAGTACGCAAAAAAAGGAAATAAATTTGTGGGTATCATCCGGATTACGGCGGAGACTTTATCCGGAATTCCATCCATCGTGTACGGTCTGTTTGGTATGTTGTTTTTCGTATCAGCGCTTAAGTGGGGATATTCCATTCTGGCAGGTGCTTTTACCATGTCCATTATGATTCTTCCGTTGATTATGAGAACGACAGAAGAGGCGTTAAAATCCGTACCTGATACATACAGGGAAGGAAGTTTTGGACTTGGGGCGGGAAAGCTTCGTACGATTTTCAGGATTGTGCTTCCAGCGGCGGTACCGGGAATTATGGCGGGAGTTATCCTGGCAATCGGAAGAATCATGGGTGAGACAGCGGCCTTGATGTACACGGCAGGAACGGTTCCGAAAATGGCGTCGTCTCCAATGGATTCCGGACGTACACTGGCTGTTCACATGTACAATCTTTCCAGTGAGGGGCTATACATGGATCAGGCGTACGCGACAGCAGTGATTCTTCTGATTGTGGTAGTCGGAATGAATACCTTATCTGCCGTTGCGGCAAGAAAACTTACAAAGGGGACACGGTAATGGGCAAAATCGATATTAAAGATATGGACTTGTTTTATGGCTCGTTCCAGGCACTCAAAAATGTCAACCTGGAAATCGAACCAAATAAAATTACAGCGTTCATAGGACCAAGTGGCTGTGGGAAATCTACGCTTTTAAAGTCTTTAAACAGAATGAACGACCTGGTGGAAGGATGCCGCATCGAAGGGAAAATCCTTCTGGATGGACAGGATATTTATGCAAAATCAATGGATGTCAACACTCTTCGGAAACGCGTCGGTATGGTATTCCAGAAACCGAATCCGTTCCCGATGAGCATTTATGACAACGTAGCATATGGACCGAGAACACACGGAATCCATTCCAAGGCAAGGCTGGATGAGATTGTGGAGAAATCCTTGAGAAATGCGGCGATCTGGGATGAGGTGAAGGACCGTCTCAAGAAAAGCGCCCTTGGAATGTCTGGTGGACAACAGCAGAGACTTTGTATTGCAAGAGCTCTGGCTGTGGAACCGGAAGTGCTTTTGATGGACGAACCGACCTCCGCATTGGATCCGATTTCCACTTCTAAAATAGAAGATCTTGCGGCAGATTTGAAAAAAGATTATACTATTGTCATGGTAACACATAATATGCAGCAGGCAGTACGAATTTCCGATAATACCGCATTCTTCCTTCTTGGAGAAATGATCGAGTACAACAACACGGAAAAATTATTCTCAATTCCATCAGATAAGAGAACAGAAGACTATATTACAGGGAGGTTCGGCTAAATATGAGAAACAAATTCGATATGCAGCTTGACTCACTAAAAGAACAGCTTACCAATATGGGCGAGTTGTGCGAAGTTGCGATCACAAAGGCCACAGAGGCTATTCTGGAAGGTAAGGAAGAGCAGGCAAGAGAGGTCATCCTTGCGGACGAGGAGATCGACCAGGCAGAGAAAGACATTGAGAGACTTTGTCTGAAGCTTCTGCTTCAGCAGCAGCCGGTGGCAAAGGATCTTCGCCAGATCTCAGCGGCATTGAAAATGATTACCGACATGGAGCGGATCGGAGATCAGGCGTCAGACATTGCGGAGATTCTGCTCTCTACAGATCTTAAGATGGAGATGGACAATAAGGACATCGGCGTGATGGCCCAGGCCGCAGCGAAGATGGTTCGGGAAAGCGTCCGGGCGTACGTTGAGCAGAACATGATGCTTGCGAAGAAAGTGATGACAGCGGACGACGAAGTAGACCGGCTTTTTGACAAGATCCGTCAAGAAATCATAGAATATATTGCCAAAGAAAACGGAGACGGCGGCGAGGACGCGGTAGATCTGATTATGGTTGCTAAATATCTGGAACGAATCGGGGACCATGCGACCAACATCGCCGAGTGGGTAGAGTTTTCCGTCACCGGAAATCACCGCATTGCCACGGAGGTCCATGAAAGGAAAAGCGCAGGAGAAGTAAAATGATTTTTTGTGTAGAAGACGACAGGAATATTAGAGAACTGGTAGTATATACATTATCAAGTACAGGCATGGAAGCGGAAGGATTTGAAGACGGCGAAGTGTTTTTTAAAGCTTTGGCAGAACGGCTGCCAGAGCTTATTTTACTTGATATTATGCTGCCGGGAGAAGACGGGCTTACAATTCTGAAAAAGCTGAAAGGTAACAAAAAGACAAAAGACATTCCGGTTATCATGGTGACGGCAAAGGGGACAGAGTACGACAAAGTGTCCGGGCTTGACGCCGGGGCGGACGACTATGTGACCAAGCCGTTTGGGATGATGGAACTGGTATCCAGGATTAAAGCCGTACTCAGGCGTACGAAGAAAAAGGAGGAGGCCGAAGTCCTAAAGGCAGGGCCGATCACGCTCAACGAGAAAAAGCACGAGGTACTTGTAGACGGAGAGCATATTAATCTGACGCTGAAAGAGTACGAGATGCTGAAGAGACTGATTCATAACAAAGGGATTGTTCTCACAAGAGACCGGCTTTTAGAAGAGATCTGGGGCTATGACTTTGATGGTGAGACACGGACCGTGGACGTACATATCCGAACCTTGCGCCAGAAACTTGGGAGCGCCGGGGAGGTCATTGAAACAGTGCGCGGCGTGGGTTACCGGATCACAGAGGATCAGGAGGAAGCATGAGAAACAAGATCCAGAGAAATATGGTGTTCATGATTGTTCTGACACTTCTGGCGTCCTATGCATTTATCATTGGTATTGTCTACAATCAGACTTACCGGATCATGAGGCAGGACGCAAGGCAGGAGGCGGCCTATATCAAGGAGGCCATTAACCTGTTGGGAAGCCAGTATCTCCAGGAGATGGACAACGTCAATACAGATACTCGTGTAACACAGATCGACGAGGAGGGAACCGTCCTCTATGATTCCCACGGAATCAACAGTAAGGATGAGAATCATGCACAGAGGAAAGAGATCAAAGAGGCGCTGGAAAAAGGGCATGGTCAGGCGAAGCGGATGTCCGAGACAGTAGGGCAGGAGCTTTATTACTATGCGACACTTCTGGAGGACGGTACGGTTCTGCGGGTCGCCAAGTCCATGGACGGCGTAAGCAGCACGGCTGTGCGCGTTCTGCCTTATATGTTTGGGATTGGTATTGCCCTGGTCGTGATCGCCTGGAGGCTTTCGAAGTGGATGGCGAGCCGGCTGGTGCAGCCGATCAATGAACTTGATCTGGAACATCCGATTGATAACGATGTCTACGAAGAGCTGACGCCTCTGCTTCTTAGTATGGAAAGTCAGAAGAAGGAAAAGGAAAAGAATGAGCAGATGCGAAAAGAATTTTCCGCAAATGTTTCCCATGAGCTGAAGACTCCGCTGACGTCTATTTCCGGTTATGCTGAGATTATGAAGAGTGGGCTTGTAAAACCAGATGATGTGCCGGGATTCGCGGAGCGTATCTATAAGGAGGCAAGCCGGCTTATTGTGTTAGTGGAAGATATCATCAAGCTTTCCAAGCTAGATGAAGGAGGCGTGGGTCTGGAAAAGGAGACGGTAAATCTTTATGCCATCTGTGAGGATGTTCTGGTGCGTCTGGAGAATATGGCGGAGCGCCATCATGTTTCCATGGATTTGAGTGGAGAAACAGTAGAATTTGAAGGTGTATACCGGATTCTGGATGAGATGGTCTGGAATCTGTGCGAGAACGCCGTAAAATATAATAAACCGGGTGGCCGGGTGCATGTCTGGGTGGGCAGTACCTTAAGCGGGCCGAAGATCATCGTGAAAGATACGGGGATTGGAATCCCGGAAGAGGAGCAGGAGCGCATTTTTGAGCGCTTCTACCGGGTGGATAAAAGCCACTCCAAGGAGACAGGGGGAACCGGGCTTGGGCTTTCTATCGTCAAGCATGGAGCGGTTATACACAATATTCAGATCCGGACTGACAGTGAGGTTGGAAAAGGGACGACCATTATCCTTTCTTTTTTAAAAGGTGATTCAGTGTCAGGGACTGAAGCGCAGTAAATCCGATTCCGGTCAGGACGGATAACATACCGTAGGTAAAGAGTCCGAAAAGCAATACGCACATGTTGATCAGATACATGCTAAGTGCGATATTGATTTTCGGATTTTTTTTATTTAAAATCAGGGCCACTACATCGAATCCTACGGCTGTGGACTTTGCACTGATGCAGAAATAGTATCCGAATCCTACAATGGTTCCGGCGACCACCATGCCAAGGGCAGGCGGCACGATCAGAGCAAGCCCGGTGCTGTGCAAGATCGAGAAGAAGACAAGATAGCAAATGCAGCTAAACACGGTTCCGGTAAAAAAGGTCTTACCAAGAAAAATATAGCAAAGCAGCAAAAGTAAGATGGTGATAAAGTCCACCAGGTACGTCAGATTGATGGAGGTAACTTCCTCCAGAATCATAGAAAAGCTCGTAACGCCTCCGTTTACGATCTTATTAGGCACAGTGATGAAAGCATAAGCGCCGGTAATCAACAGATTGCCTAAAATGATGCTCAGATAGCGTTTCCCATTCTGTATGGTGAAAAGGTTTCTCATGGCTTAGTGTCTCCATTCCTTAAATAATGTTCGGTAACGAGAGGAGAAGATGCTGCCCTTCTGCCAGATCAACGTGAAATCATGGTTTACAGAGAAGTCCTCCGGTGTGATATCATACAAAGTATGGCTTTTCAGCTCTTCTTCCACAGCGGACCGGTATAAGAAGGTGATACCAATACCGGCGGCAGCCATTGCTTTTAAGGCAGGGATATTTCCGATCTCGGAGATCCCGGCAAAATCGTGGATCGAAAGATTGCGGGAAGTCAGACATTTCTCCAGAATCTCCCTCGTCCCTGATCCGGTTTCCCGGATTAGAAGCTTTTCCCCAAGAAGATCTGTCAGCTGGGCAGGACGTATCCCACTTTGCGGTGGCTTTCCTGCGACCGCAATGTAGGGCTCCGTTGAGAAGGTCAGGTAGTCATACTGGGTCTTATCGAAATATCCTTCCACAATGGCAAAATCGATCTCCCCATCGGAGATCCGTTCGAGAAGCTCGTGGGTGTTGGCGGTGATCATCGTCAGGGCTGTGTCCGGGTGGTGTGTCTGGTGTTCAATCAAAAACTGCGGCATGACGTACTCCCCGATGGTGAGGGTCGCTCCGAAGATAAGGGATGGGTGTTTGTTTTTCATGGCAAGAACCTGTTCCTTTAAGTAAACCTGGTCGTGGCTTAAGGTCGAAAAGGCATGGAGCAGATATTCCCCGGCCTCTGTGAGTACCGGCTTCTTGCCCTGGAAGGAAAAGAGCCTCGTCTGGTAGTAGTCTTCGATGAAACGAATGTGCTGCGAGACAGCAGGCTGGGTGATGTGGAGAGCCTCGGCTGCCTTGGTGAAATTCATGTATTTACAGACTTCCAGAAACGTGTAGACACGGAAATCCAGCATAGATATCGCCCCCTTTTTCTTAATCATAACATAAATTTATGGATAAATAAATATATATCATTTTTCATAATGCCGGGTCTTTGATATGATACTTGCAGAAATGGGAAAGTGAGGAAATACAGATGAAAACAATGCAGGAAACTTATAAAGGAATCGGATTTTGTCTCTTGATCGCCATTCCGGCCTTTTTGCTCGGCAAACAGTTCGAGGTGATTGGAGGCCCGGTATTCGCGATACTGATCGGTATGTGTCTGGCGCTTCTGGTAAAAGAGAGCGGGTCGCTTCAGGCGGGAATCAAATTTACATCTAAGAAGATTTTGCAATATGCAGTCATTCTGCTGGGATTTGGCATGAATCTAACGGATATACTTGTAAAGGGCCGTCAGTCTCTGCCTATCATCCTGGCAACAATCTCCACATCACTGGTGATTTCGTTTATTCTATATAAAGTAATGCATATTCCGGCACGGATCTCTACCTTGGTTGGTGTAGGATCCAGTATTTGCGGCGGGTCCGCCATTGCGGCAACGGCTCCGGTGATCGATGCGGACGACGAGGAGATCGCCCAGTCCATCTCGGTTATCTTCTTATTTAATGTCATTGCGGCGCTGATCTTCCCGAAACTGGGAATGATTCTGGGGCTGAGCAACGAGGGTTTCGGTCTCTTTGCCGGGACAGCAGTGAACGATACGTCCTCTGTGACAGCGGCAGCGGCGGCCTGGGACGGACTGCACGGAAGCAATACACTGGATGCGGCGACGATTGTTAAGCTGACAAGAACGCTGGCGATCATTCCGATCACCCTCGTCCTGTCTTTCTGGCAGATGAGAAAGGCGAAGAAAAGCGGAGAAATCCAGGGCGGAACCTTTGATATCAAGAAGATTTTCCCGTTCTTCATCCTGTTTTTCATTTTGGCTTCCGTGGTCACTACAGTCTTCGCACTGCCGGCGACGGTGACAGCGCCAATCAAGGAGCTGAGCAAGTTTTTCATTATTATGGCGATGGCGGCGATTGGATTTAATACAAATCTTGTGAAGCTTGTCCGCACCGGTGGGAAGCCGATTTTCATGGGACTATGCTGTTGGATCGGTATTGCGGGCGTCAGCCTGCTTATACAGCATGTTCTTGGCATCTGGTAACACCGAAAGAAAAGGGAACTGGTAAAAGGAAACTTGGGAGCATATATTGTAGGAACACCACAATGCTTCGGAGTATGTTTATGCATGTTTGGAAAGAAAAAGGGAGGAAGGTATTCTTATCCCTCATGGCGTTTGCCTTTCTGCTTGTAGGAGGAATCTGGTACGCAAAGGAATATACGACGGTCGGAAACAGCGTCAATGGACGGGAGATGCCGGTTTGTTCGGTGGAGACGGAGGAAAAGGAGATGGCGCTTACCTTTGAGACTGCGTGGGGAGAAGAGCGGACAGGGGACATTCTCGATCTGTTAAAGAAAGAAGGTGTCCGGGCGACATTCTTTGTCACGGAGAGCTGGATGCGGAATCACCCGGAACTGATCGCGCGGATGAAGGAGGAGGGACACGATATCGGGACGCTTGGCGTCAGTCACGAAGATCTTTCCCAGAAGACCGGGGAGGAACAGAGAAGCGAGCTTAGGGAGGCGAAAAAGGCAGCATACGAGTATGGGATTTCCATGGAGTTTTTCCGCCCACCTTATGGAAACTACAATGATTCGCTGATTCGGACGGCCTGGGAGGAAGGTTTCTATACGGTTCGCTGGTCTGTGGATTCTATGGATTGGAAAAACTACGGACCGGAGAGTCTTATTCAGACGGTAACAAAAAGTAAAGAATTCGGAAGCGGCGCCATTGTCCGGCTGAACAGTGAGGCAGAGGATACAAAAGGGGCGCTGAAAGAGTTGATACGCATGATCCAGAAGAAAGGATATCATCTCGTCCCGGTCTCCGAATTGATTCATCGGGGCAAGTATCATATGGATGTGAACGGGCGGCAGATTCCGGGATTGACATAAAATGGGCCATTTCTTCATATAATATAACATTCAGCCATGCCAGACCGGGTTAGTAGGTTGAACGCAGATTTCTGTGACTTTGTGCATGGGCTGAATTGTCACCATACAATACCAGAAAATATCAGGAGGTATTGGCAATGCATTTTGTGAAAATGGAAGGATGCGGAAATGATTATATCTATCTGGACGGAGAAAAAGAAGCCATTTCCAATCCACAGGCTCTGGCCAGGAAGATCAGCGATCGTCATTTCGGTGTGGGGGCGGATGGCATGATTCTTATTTGCCCGTCGGATACGGCGGACTGCAGGATGGAGATGTATAATGCGGACGGTTCCAGGGGCAGTATGTGTGGAAACGGCGTACGCTGTGTGGCACGATATCTGTACGACTATAAACAGATAAAAAAGCAGGAGATCGCTGTCGAGACAGACAGCGGGATACACACGGTGCGTGTCCTGAAAGATTCGGAAAAAGGAAAGGTTTCTATGGGGAGACCTGTGATTCTGGATCAGTCCCACATCATTTCGCTGGAGGGGCAGAAGTTGGAAATGATGCTTGTTTCCATGGGAAATCCTCATGCCGTGATTTTCATGCCGCCGGAGGAAGGAAGCTTTAAGACCTGGGATATGAGGAGGGCAGCCGTTATAAGCAGTCATTCGGACTTCCCGGACGGGGTCAACGTGGAACTGGTGCAGGTGTATTCGGAGACCGGAATGAAGATTCGGGTGTGGGAGCGAGGAAGCAAGGAGACGCTTTCCTGTGGAAGTGGAGCGTGTGCGGCAGCGACCGCAGCCATCCTGGACGGTCGGACCAAGCGGAAAGTAAATGTGGAAATGCTGGGCGGAATGTTGGAAGTGGAGTGGAAGAGCGACGGAGAGATGTATCTCACCGGAAGTTGTCATTTTATCTGTGAGGGCGATTATCCTTGTATTCTCCAGGAAACAGGGGCGTAGTACAAAATTGTACTACGCCTTTTGAAAATTTTCTTTACGTGTTTCCGGAAATGTGTTATGATAGACGCGACGTAAATTTAATACATTAAAGAAATAAAGAGAAGGAGACAGGATATGTTTAAAATTAATGAAAATTATCTGAAACTTCCAGGAAGCTATCTCTTTTCTACTATCGCAAAAAAGGTAGCCGCATATACCGAAGCAAATCCGGACAGATCCATCATTCGACTGGGAATTGGGGATGTAACACAGCCACTTGCGCCAGCTATCATCGACGCCCTTCACAGTGCGGTAGATGAGATGGCGCATGCAGAGACTTTCCATGGTTATGCTCCGGATTTGGGATATGAATTTTTAAGAAGCGCTATGGCAAAGAATGATTACCAGTCAAGAGGATGCGAGATCCAGGCGGATGAGATTTTTATCTCCGACGGCGCGAAAGGAGACTCCGGCAATATCCAGGAGATTTTCGACCAGGACAATAAGATTGCGGTCTGTGATCCGGTTTATCCGGTTTATGTAGACACCAACGTCATGGCAGGTCGTACCGGTACATACGATCCAAAGTCTGAGGTGTGGAGCGATGTGATCTACATGCCTTGTACGGCGGACAATCATTTCGTGCCGGAACTTCCGAAGGAAGTGCCGGATCTGATTTATCTGTGTTTTCCGAACAACCCAACGGGGTCTGCTATCACAAAGGATCAGCTTCAGGTGTGGGTGGATTATGCGAATCAGAAGGGATCTGTCATCATCTACGATGCGGCATATGAAGCATATATTTCTGAAGATGATGTACCACATACCATCTTTGAGTGCGAGGGAGCAAGAACGTGTGCCATTGAGCTTCGCAGCTTCTCCAAGAACGCAGGATTTACAGGAGTGCGGCTCGGTGCGACGGTGATCCCAAAAGAGCTCAGATGCGGCGATGTGATGCTTCATTCTCTCTGGGCAAGACGTCATGGAACAAAATACAATGGAGCGCCGTATATTGTACAGAAAGCGGGTGAGGCCGTGTACTCTGAGGCCGGGAAAGCACAGTTAAAAGAGCAGATCGCTTACTATATGAGAAACGCGAAGACAATTTACGGAGGGCTCAGAGAAGCAGGATACACCGTATCCGGAGGAGTGAACTCTCCGTACATTTGGTTGAAAACACCGGACAACATGACGTCCTGGGAGTTTTTTGATTATCTGCTGACAAAGGCCGGTGTAGTAGGAACACCGGGGTCAGGATTCGGACCAAGCGGGGAGGGCTACTTCCGTTTGACTGCGTTCGGAACATACGAAAACACGTTGGCAGCCGTGGAGCGGATCAAACATCTTTAGGGAACTGATACATGGATCTGAAGTTCCGTGATATATTCTTCCGGATTGGCAGACTGGTGGATGTCCACCCAGAGAAGCTCCAGGATTTCCTCCCCGATCCGGTAGCCTTTCTCCGTAGCGTAAGAAAGGAGCCGGGGAATTGCAACTGCGTTGTGATTGTTATTTCCGCGGTAGCTGTAGGAGAGGTAAAGTCCTTCCGGAAGGATATCAAGGCCATCCTCCGCAATGACGAATACACCTTCATACTTCCGGAACTGCCCGCTTTTTGCCGCATACACCGGGATCAGAGAGCCGATATGATTGCTTCCGATAATGTAAAGATTGTCCTGAGATTGATTTAATAGCTGCTTCATCAGAATGTCCATCTCCTCATCTTTTTGATATCCTGAGTAGAGAACATGGCAGGATCGGGCGGGAAGCCGGATCTCTGTGACGGTCTCAAGGGGCTGCTCCTTTGCTGTCTGAAGTGTTGCGAGGCGCTGCTCCACATTGGACTGGAGCTGGCGAAGCTGTGCCATTTTCCGGTGGATGGCATTCAGCTCCTCATTGAGCAAAAGCTCTGTGGTATCAATACTTCGATTTGTCAGGTATTCCCGAATTCGTTCCATAGAAAAACCAAGACCCCGTAAGTCGCGAATCACATTCAGCCGCCAAATATCATCGAGACGGTACAGACGATAACCATTTTTACCTCTCTTTGGCGTGAGTAGTCCCAATTCCTCATAATAACGAAGAGAATCGACACCGATCTGGTACAGCTTTGAGATCTCTCCGATTTTAAAATATTGTTTCATACTGTCCTCCCGGAAATGATTTGTTATTTATATTATAACAAGGCTTGAAAGCGAGCAAAAGGGAAAATAAAAAAAAGTGTTGACAATCAGGATTTTTTTGGTATAATAATCTATGTTCGCTGATAAAACAGCGGTACGGCAAAAGTGCGATGCGGATTGGTGTAATGGCAGCACAGCAGACTCTGACTCTGTTAGTAGAGGTTCGAGTCCTCTATCCGTAGTTATCGGAGTGTGGCTCAGCTTGGTAGAGCGCTACGTTCGGGACGTAGAGGCCGCAGGTTCAAATCCTGTCACTCCGATCACCGGAAAAACTCGATTTTGCCGATGAAACAGGAAACACAGCTTTGTAACAGAAAGCAGTATTGCGGATTGGTGTAATGGCAGCACAGCAGACTCTGACTCTGTTAGTAGAGGTTCGAGTCCTCTATCCGTAGTTATCGGAGTGTGGCTCAGCTTGGTAGAGCGCTACGTTCGGGACGTAGAGGCCGCAGGTTCAAATCCTGTCACTCCGATTTTATCCTCCATGTTACGGAGGATTTTTTTATAAGATAAAATTCAGACGGTTCCGGGTCAGGATTATCCGTACATATCAGATTTGGTGATGTGTAACGGATAATCTTTTTTGTTTAAAAAGAGAGGTTGTTTTGACTTCCATTGATTCCAGTCTTTGATTGAATATTTTGCAAAATGGAATTATACTGTGAATAACGGGAGTGAAACAACTTCTAAATTGAAAAGGAAAGACAGGAAAAAGAAAATGAGAGAGAAAAAGGATATATCTTATACCATCCGCAGATCGGCCGATTTTCCGGTAATTATGATCGGAGAAGGGATCCTGGTAGGATGTTTCGCCGGAGGCGTGGTGCTTTTGTACCGGATTTGCCTGAACTATGCGGCTTCGTGGATGCAGGAGATTTTGGGACTTTGCCAAGGACATCCGGGAAGAACAGCGCTCTGGATGGGAGCGCTTTTTCTGATGGCGGTAATTACTGGACTCCTTGTAAAGTGGGAGCCGATGATCTCTGGTAGTGGGATCCCACAGTTGAAAGGGGAGATGGAAGGAAAACTGCATCAGAACTGGCGCCGGATTCTACCGGCGAAGTTTCTGGGGGGATTTCTGGGGCTGTTCGGAGGATTGGCACTTGGACGGGAGGGCCCGTCCATCCAGCTCGGGGCTATGGCAGGAAAAGGCGTCTCAAGAGTGCTGAAGAGGGGGAAGACGGAGGAGAAATTTCTTCTGACCTGTGGTGCGAGTGCAGGGATGGCTGCCGCGTTCCAGGCGCCGCTTGCGGGTGTGATGTTTACTATGGAAGAAATTCATAAAAACTTTACAGCGGCGGTATTTGTGTCTGCGATGACATCAGCGGTAGTGGCGGACTATATGACGACCAGGGTGCTCGGTATGGATCCGATTTTTCAGTTTGAAATTGTGGGTAACCTGCCCCAGGGATATTATGGACTGTTGATTTTGATGGGTGTTCTGTTGGGATTTTTTGGCGTCTTTTATAACTGGTTTACTTTGAAAGTTCAGACTTTCTACCAGAAGATTTTTGCCTTTAGACCGGCAGGCAAAGCGGTGATCCCGTTTCTTGCGGCGGGGATTCTGGGAATCTTCGCTCCGGAAGTGCTGGGAAACGGACACAGTTTGATTGAGACAATGACACACGAGCGAATGATCATTCAGACATTGTTGATTTTGTTTGCCCTGCGGTTTGTATTTTCAGCAGTGAGCTTCGGAGCAGGAGTACCGGGTGGCATTTTCTTTCCGATGCTGGTGTTGGGCGCCTTCGCGGGCTGTGTTTTCGGTACGGTGTGCAGTGAGTTGTTTGGTATTCCCGGTGAGTATATCAACAATTTCATTCTGCTTGCCATGGCAGGATTCTTTACAGCGGTAGTCCGGGCGCCTATGACGGGTATCATCTTAATTTTTGAGCTGACAGGATCGATCAGCCAGATGCTCTCCCTGTCTGTTGTAACTGTCATTGCTTATATCAGCGCTATGATGCTGAAGTCCGAGCCTATTTATGAGAGTCTGCTGGCGAGGATACTGAAAGGTAGGAAACAGGAACCGGAGGAATCCGGCCAAGAAAAGGTACTGGACTATTATGCTGTGGCGGAGGACGCTTTTGTGTCCGGGCGCACGGTCAGAGAAATTCCGTGGCCAGAATTCTGTCTTCTGGTATCGATCCGGCGGGGAGAAAGGGAACTGATTCCGAAAGGGAAAACACGCATCCAGACAGGGGACGTCATTATTACCATGACCGACGAAGAACACAACGGTGCGGTCTGTGATCAGATGAAGCAATTATGCAGAAATGAGTAAAAGAGGCGAGTGATTTTGGAAACAAGAAATGATTTCAGTAAAGGGAGTGTCGTAAAAAATATCTGGAGTCTGGCAGTTCCTATGACGGTGGCACAGCTTGTCAACGTCCTTTACAGTGTGGTGGATCGGGTCTATATCGGACATCTTCCCCATACATCGACGGAAGCGCTTACCGGGATTGGACTGGCTCTCCCTGTTATTACAATGATTACCGCGTTTTCCAATCTCTTTGGCATGGGGGGAGCACCGCTTTGTTCGATTGCCAGGGGAGCGGGCGACGGAGAACGGGCAGAGAAGATCATGGGAAATTCTTTTACCATGTTGCTCTTGTCGGGTGCGGCATTGATGGCAGTCTGCTATCTGACAATGAAGCCCATGCTCTTTTTGTTCGGGGCAAGCGTCCAGACGTACCCTTATGCGAAAGGGTATCTGAGCGTCTACCTTTTAGGAACGCTTTTTGTAATGATCAGCCTTGGAATGAACAATTTTATCAATGCCCAGGGATTCGGCAAAATGGGGATGATAACTGTACTGATCGGAGCTATTTTGAATATTATTCTGGATCCGGTTTTTATTTTTATCTTCCACATGGGCGTTTACGGGGCGGCGACGGCAACCGTGATCTCTCAGGGGGTGTCAGCGCTCTATGTGTTCTGGTTTCTGAGGGGAGACCGTGCCTTGTTCCGGCTGAGGCGAAAGACTATGCGGCTGGACGGAAAGTTGGTTCGGGAAATCACAGGTCTTGGCCTTTCTGGCTTTGTCATGTCTGTTACCAATGGGGCAGTGCAGATCGTATGTAATGCCATGTTGTCAAGGTATGGAGGAGACCTTTACGTGGGTGTGATGACGGTAGTCAATTCTGTCCGGGAGATCATTACCATGCCGGTCAACGGGCTCACTAACGGCGCTCAGCCGGTGATTGGATTTAACTACGGAGCAGGTGAATACGACTGGGTAAAGAAAGCCATTCGTTTTATGGGAATAAGCTGTGTGATCTTTACCTGTGCGGTGTGGGGACTTCTTTTTGTAGCGCCTCAGTTTTTTATCCATCTGTTTAACAGTGAGCCGGAGCTTCTGAAAGCAGGGGTGAGTGCGTTTCGAATCTATTTTTTTGGAATTTTTTTGATGGCACTTCAGTTTACCGGGCAGTCCACATTTGTGGCGCTTGGAAAATCGAGACAGGCGGTATTTTTCTCTCTGCTTAGAAAAGCAATCATCGTCATTCCCCTTACCATTTTGTTCCCGATGATCGGAGGGCTTGGGGTACACGGCGTTTTCCTTGCAGAACCGGTGTCTAATCTGATTGGCGGTGTGGCATGTTTTGTTACGATGTATGTGACTGTTTATAGAAAACTGGGACAAAAGAGGTAACTATTCTGCCATACGGCTTTGATTTGACACTGCGGGACTGAATAGTTACTAAAAAAGCAGATAAGTATAGGGTTTCAGTTGCAAAAAACGGGAAATAATAGTAAACTGATAATAACTTGATGAATTTTGAGAAATCAGAAAAAAGGAGAAAGTTTTGAAAAAGGACCATCTCCCGTCTTTCCGATACAGGAAAGATATCTGACAGAAGGAGGTGCAAGTTGTGGAATTGACACCGGAAACGATGAGAATGATCTGGCTGTTCCTGGTTGTAGTACTTCTGATTATTGAACTGGTAACAGTGGGATTAACAACGATCTGGTTTGCCGCCGGATCGGTGTCGGCTTTTCTGCTGTCCCTGGCGGGACTCGGAATTGGCTGGCAGATTGGCGTATTTCTGGTTGTTTCCATCGTCCTGTTTGTGTTTACCAGGCCTTGGGCGATGAAATATGTCAATAAGAAAAGCGAAAAGACCAATTACGAAGGTGTGATTGGGAGGACAGTCAAAGTGACACAAGAAATCAACAACACCGAACAGACAGGGAAGGCAGTCTATGACGGACAGGAATGGACGGCGAGAAGTGCGGATGACAATACGGTCATCGAGGCAGGACAGCTTGCAAGAGTTGTCAGAATTGAGGGTGTGAAGCTGATTGTAAGGGAAAAGGAGGAAAAGTAATATGAAAGGTATTGGTGCATCCACTATTATGTCGATTCTCGGAATCATTGTTCTGATTCTGGTTGTGGCGATTTTAATCTCCTGTATTAAAATCGTGCATCAGGCACAGGCGCTTGTCATAGAGCGGCTTGGAGCTTATCAGGCGACATGGAGTGTGGGAATCCACTTTAAGATTCCGATTATCGAGCGGGTAGCAAGAAGAATTGACCTCAAAGAGCAGGTAGTCGACTTTGAACCGCAGGCTGTGATCACGAAGGATAATGTTACGATGCAGATTGACACGGTTGTATTCTATCAGATTACAGATCCGAAGCTGTTCTGCTATGGTGTCGCGAGCCCGATTATGGCGATTGAAAATCTGACTGCTACAACACTTCGGAATATCATAGGTGATCTGGAATTAGACCAGACACTTACGTCCCGAGAAACGATCAATACAAAGATGCGCTCAGAGTTGGATCTGGCGACAGACCCTTGGGGAATTAAGGTCAATCGTGTGGAACTGAAAAATATTATTCCACCAGCGGCGATTCGTGATGCCATGGAGAAACAGATGAAAGCCGAGCGTGAAAGACGAGAAGCCATTCTTCGTGCGGAGGGAGAGAAGAAGTCCACCATTCTTGTGGCGGAAGGAGAGAAAGAGTCCGCAATTTTGAATGCGGAAGCAGATAAGCAGGCAGCGATCCTTCATGCCGAGGCGGAGAAAGAAAAGATGATCCGCGAGGCAGAAGGTGAGGCAGAAGCGATTCTGAAAGTCCAAAAAGCAAATGCCGACGGTCTGCGTTTCTTAAAAGAGGCAGGAGTGGACGAGGCAGTTCTGACCTTAAAAAGCCTCGAAGCATTCGAAAAGGCGGCGGACGGCAAAGCAACGAAGATCATCATTCCGTCCGAGATTCAGGGCGTGGCAGGTCTCGTGAAATCGCTGGTAGAAATTGGAGAAAAAGAGACAGAAAGCGGGGTATAACCGTTGCACACAATACGAGAGATAGAGGCGAGTATCATAGAGCAGATCGAAGTATGGAGGCAGGAAGAACAGAAGCAAAGAGCCGGCAGCCAAAAGAATCAGAAGAATCGAAAACGGCCGTGGATGATCGCTCTGGACGGAATGTGTGCTTCCGGAAAGACAACGCTGGCCGGTAAGATGAAAGAGCGTTACCCGGAACTTGCTGTGATTCATATGGATGACTTTTTCCTGCAACCGCAGATGCGGACACCAGGGCGGCTTTCTGAGCCGGGTGGAAATGTAGACTACAAGCGGTTTTGCCTGGAGGTGGTCGATCCTCTGGTTCAAACCGGATCATGCAGTTACCGGGTGTACAGTTGTCACAGTCAGAGCTTTGTCCGTACAGAAACGCTGGCTGATCCGAATATCGTGCTTGTGGAAGGCGCATACAGCGCTCATCCTTATTTCGGGGCTGTCTATGACGCCGTCTATTTCCTTTCCATTTCCAAACAAGAGCAAAAAGAGCGGATTCTGAGGAGAAATGGGGAGGCAATGCTGTCCCGGTTTCTGGACGAATGGATTCCCATGGAGGAGCAGTATTTTGAAACATTTGGAATCCGGGAAAAGGAAGAGTAATGATGGAAGGAGGTCCAAACCGCAATGTGCGGTTCGGACCTCCTTTTAACATGGCAGTTTATTTTACTGTGATCAGATCGTACTCTCTGGTGCCAAGGCCGATCTTTTCAGCGTGGATGAGACAGTCTTCCCATCCCGCTTCCGGTGTGGTATTCACAAAATGATCGTGGTGGTCACAGAAACCATCCTCATGCATCCGATCATCGAGAAGACTTCCCGGCAGCGGATTCTGAGCGTTGCAGGCGTCCACACATGCCTGGTCAAGAGCCACCGGATCGAAGCTTGCGAACATTCCGATATCCGGCAGGATCGGCACGTCATTCTCTCCGTGGCAGTCACAGTACGGAGAAACGTCCATCACCAGATTGATGTGGAAGTTCGGGCGTCTGTCTACGACCGCCTTGGAGTATTCGGCGATCTTCATGTCAAGCTCTTTTACTGCGGAAGAGTTCTCATTGAAGATGGCGTCGAAATTGCAGGAGCCAAGGCAGCGTCCGCATCCAACACACTTCTCATGGGTGATAGACGCATGACGGTTCTCATCAAAAGAGATGGCTCCATGAGCACAGTTTTTGGCACAAGTCTTACAGCCGACACATTTCTCCTGATTGACGGCTGGCTTTCCGCTGTTGTGCATCTCCATCTTTCCGGCACGGGAACCGCAGCCCATTCCAATATTCTTCAGGGCGCCGCCAAACCCGGTAGCCTCGTGGCCTTTAAAGTGATTCAGGGAAATAAAGACGTCCGCGTCCATGATGGCGGTTCCGATCTTGGCTTCTTGTACCAGCTCGCCGCCTTCTACCGGCACATAAGTCTCGTCCGTCCCCTTTAAGCCGTCCGCAATGATGACCTGGCATCCTGTGGAAAACGGAGTGAATCCATTTTCATAGGCACTCTCGATGTGCTCCAGTGCATCTTTCCGGCGTCCCACATACAGGGTGTTGCAGTCCGTCAGAAACGGACGTCCGCCGAGCTCTTTTACGACATCCGCCACGGCTTTCGCCCAGTTCGGCCGCAGGTAGGATAGATTTCCCGGTTCTCCAAAATGAATTTTGATGGCCGTCATCTTTTTCTCAAAATCGATCTCTCCGATACCGGCCCTGCGGATGAGCTTTTTCAGTTTCTCCGGAAGACTGGTTCCCGGAAGTGCCCGCAGATCTGAAAAATAAACCTTTGCTTTTTCCATTGATGGTTCCCTCCTAATTGTTTTGTTTCCTGAAAATTTCTCGCTATATTTCTGAGATCTGTCCTGACGACTGCCCCAGATCCCAATGGGCTGAAAAGGATCAGACCTCCAGTTCCAGAATGTAATCATCCATCACATAGCCATTCCCGATGTCTGCCACCTGGCTGCGGACGTTAGAAAATCCGAGATGATGGTAGACGTCCAGCGTGTGGCTGTTGTACTTATTGCAGGTCAGCCAGATTTTCGTAAGGCCGTGTTTGTGGCAGTAGTCTTTCAGAAACTCCAAGGCCTTTGTGCTCAGATGTTGTCCCCGGTAGTCCTTGTGCAGGTAAAGCTTGCTCAAAAAGAGGGCGTCTTCCTCCGGGCGGATACCCGCATAACCTGCAAACGCATCGCCACAGAAAATCCGGTAGTATTCATATCCCTCTTTCACCTGATCTTTTAAGGCAGGGTAGGACTGAAACTTTCCGACCATATAGTTGACCTGGTCAAGGCCGATGATCGGAACAAAATGTTCATGCCAGATCTCGTTTGCAAGCGCGGCAATCTTGTCCAGCGCAACGTCCGTTGTGGCTTGTTCCATACGAAATGTTCCCATAAAAATTCCTCCTCCAGGCTGTTATTTCAACCCCTTATCTGTTATTATAATTATAGTAAGAAATTCATGCAAGATAAAAATAGAGGTGACGTGCAGGAGATGGCAGGCTTTGTAACATTGAAAGATGTACGGAAAATTTATAAGATGGGAGAGGTCGAAATCCGGGCCGTGGACGGCATCGATTTTGAGATCGAAAAGGGAGAGTTTGCCGTGATTGTGGGACCAAGCGGTGCTGGGAAAACGACGGTACTCAATATTCTTGGCGGTATGGATACAGCAACCAGCGGTCTCGTTCAGATTGACGGCACGGATATTACCAGGTTTAAAGCGAGACAACTCACCAGCTACCGGAGAGACGATATCGGGTTTGTATTTCAGTTTTATAATTTAATCCAAAATCTGACAGCTCTGGAAAATGTGGAGCTGGCACTCCAAATCTGTAAGGATCCGCTGGATGCGGAAATAGTATTAAAGGAAGTTGGATTAGGAGACCGGATGAAAAATTTTCCGGCACAGCTCTCGGGAGGGGAGCAGCAGAGAGTCTCTATCGCAAGGGCTCTTGCGAAGAATCCGAAGATTCTGCTTTGTGATGAGCCGACCGGAGCACTGGACTATAACACGGGGAAAGCGATTCTGAAATTGTTGCAGGATACGTGCCGGGAAAAGGGTGTGACGGTGATTCTGATTACCCATAATTCGGCGATTGCGCCGATGGCGGACCGGGTCATTCATATCAAAAATGGAAAAGTATCGAAGATTCTGAAAAATGACCATCCTGTTCCGGTAGAGACGATAGAGTGGTAATGGCGGTGATATGATGAAAAGGACAGCACTACATAAAGAGTTCTGGATGTCCATCAGAAAGAGTCTGGGACGGTTTTTGTCAATTTTTATGATTGTAGCTTTGGGCGTGTCTTTTTTTTCCGGGATCCGGGCTTCTGAGCCGGATATGAGGATTTCCGGGGACCGGTATTATGATGAGACGAATCTGATGGATCTAAAAGTCCAGGGGACTTTGGGATTGACGGATGATGATGTAAGGACTCTTTCGGATGTAGAAGGAATTGAGCTGGCGGAAGGCGGCTTCACAGTCGATGCGCTTTGCCAGGTAGGAGAAAATGAAAAAGTGCTGCATATTGCTTCCGCCTATGAGAAGATCAATCAGATCACGGTGTCCGAGGGGAGGATGCCAAAAGGAGAGGGCGAGTGCCTGCTCGATGAGGATTTCATGGCGGAGGGCGGTTTTGAAATCGGGGACAGGATCTATCTGTCCTCCGGAACAGACAGCCCGGTTACGGACAGTCTGAAACAGGATTCTCTGACTGTGGTCGGCGCCGGGAGCAGCCCGGAGTATATTTCCATTGAGCGTGGAAGCTCTCTTGTAGGAAACGGAGAGGTCTCAGGATTTGCGGTGGTAGCGCCGGAAGCGTTTTCTCTGGATGTTTACACAGAGATCTGTATTCTTGTGGACGGAGCAAAAGCGAAGACTTGCTATACGGATGGATACGATGATCTGATTGCCAAAGTGAAGAACCGGGTAGAAGGCATCGAGGACGTAGCGTGTGCAAGAAGAACGAATGAAATCCGTGAAGAAGCATTCGAGCAGATCGAAGATTCCCAGAAACAGCTTGATGCAGAACGGCAGAAAGCAGATGACGAGCTTACGAAAGCAGAACAAGAGCTTAGTGATGGTGAGAAGGGGATTCAGGACGGGGAGAAGCGGATCGCAGACGGAAGAGAGGCACTCATTTCCGGAAAAGCAGAGATCAGCAGACAGGAGGAAACTTTGAAAGACGCCGAGACCCAGTATGAGAATAGCCTGTCGGCGCTGAAGTCCGGCAAGTCCAGCCTCCGGAGTAAACAGGCGGAGCTTGAAGAGGGGAAACAGACGGCGCAGAAGCGCTTTTCTGAGCAGGAGACGAAGATTGTCCAAAGCCAGAAAGAGCTTGATGAGGCGAAACAGCAGTTGGATGCCGCAGAGCAGGAGATCGATACGCAGGAGCAGGCGCTGGCAGACGGAAGAGCACAGCTGGAAGCAAAGAAGACAGAGATTATGAAAGCGTCAGCGACACTGGATCAGATACAGGAAGAGATCGAAGCTGGCATTGCGGAAGCAGAGCAGACGATTGACGAGCAACAGCAGAAACTGGAAGCGCTTGGCGACCAGATTGCAGAGCTTATGGCATTGATCAACCAGGATCCGGATGGCGCGACAGAGGAACAAAGGGCCCAGCTTGCCACTTTGCAAAAGCAGTATGCAGACGGAAGCAGTGCGGTCGAGGCAGCAAAGGGCGAGCTAGAAGCGGAAAAACAGGAGGCCCAGGCACGTTTTGCTGAGATAGAGAAAAAGCGCGCAGAGCTTTCAGACGGGCAGAAAGCGTTGGAATTGGAAGAAGCAGATCTCCAAGAGAAAGAAGCTTATTTTGCAGAGAGTATAGCTCCTGTAAAAGAGAAGCTTGAAAAGCAAAAGCATCAATGGGAAGCAGGAGTTCAGGAACTGGAAGCAGGGAAGGAGGCCCTTGCTAAGGCAAAGGAGGAAACAGAAGCGCAGTTCGCTTCCGGCGAACAGCAGATTGTAGCGACACAGTCTAAGCTCCGTTCCTCTGAGGCAGAGCTTTCCACGGCGGCATCCCAGATTGCAAGTGGAAAGTCCCAGATCCAGAGCGCAAAGAATACGATTGCCCAAAAGGAAAGGGAACTTACCGAGGCAGAAACCGAACTGGCTGACGGCAGGAAAGAGCTTGATAAGGGCAGAAAAGAGTACGAGTCGCAAAAAGCAGACGCCGAGAGCCGTCTGGCGGATGCTCAGAGCCAGATCAATGATGCCAGGTCAGATGTAGAAAAGCTGGACGAACAGATATGGTATGTCAATGACCGGGACATCCTGGCAGAGTATACCAGTTATGGGGAGAACGCAGACCGAATGCGCGCCATTGGCGAAGTATTTCCGGAGCTGTTCTTCCTTGTGGCGGCGCTGATCAGTCTGACAACCATGACAAGAATGGTGGAGGAAGAGCGAACTCAGATCGGAACGATGAAAGCCCTTGGTTACGGCAAAGGGGCCATCGCCGGAAAATATCTGATGTATGCTTTTCTGGCAACGATGGGCGGCAGCGTTTTCGGAGTACTGATCGGAGAAAAAGTTTTTCCGTATATCATTATTTATTCGTACCAGATTATGTATACTCATCTGCCGCATATTGTCGTTCCGTATCAGTGGAATTATGCGGCGATGGCAACAGCGGCGGCACTCGCCTGTACCTTGCTTGCGACCCTTTACGCATGTTATAAAGAGCTGGCGGCGCAGCCGGCGGAGCTGATGCGGCCACCATCACCGAAAGAGGGGAAACGGATTCTTTTGGAACGCGTATCCATACTCTGGAGACATTTAAGCTTTACATGGAAGTCCTCCGTCCGGAATTTGTTCCGTTATAAGAAGAGATTCTTTATGACGATCGCAGGAATCGGCGGATGTATGGCCCTGATGGTAGTCGGATTCGGACTGAGGGATTCCATCATGTGTATCGGAACAATTCAGTATCAAGAGCTTCAGGTTTATGATGGGATGGTCTATTTAAGCAACAGTGTGACCGATGAAGAAATCCGCACGATTATGAATACTATGGATGAGATGGGGAAAATGGATCGCTATATGGAAATGGAGATGATGAAAGAGCCAATTGCCGCTTCAGCAGATGGAAAGACAGAGGATGTCTACCTTTATGTGCCGGAAGACAAAGATATGGTCGATGAATTTATGACATTTCGGGATCGGACGTCAGGAGAAATCTATCATCTGACAGATGACGGTGTCATTCTGACAGAGAAGATGGCAAAGACGCTGGATGTATCCAGAGGAGATCCGATCTATATCGGTGTGGATGGAGAGGAAAAGGAAGTCACTGTCACAGATATTTGCGAGAATTACATGGAGCATTATGTTTACATGACTGCGGAGCTCTATGAAGAGTTGTACGGAGAAGAACCAGGATATAACAGTATTCTCTTTGATTTGAAGAATGCTTCGGACAAAGAGATTTCAGATGCTGGAGAGACACTTCTGAAATACGATGGTGTAATGAATGTGACTTACACAAATAATATTGAAGATCAGCTCAACACGATGCTGGAAAGTCTGAATCTGGTTATTGTGGTTCTGATCATTTCCGCCGGGTTGCTGGCATTTGTCGTTCTGTACAATCTGAACAACATTAATATCACAGAAAGGCGGCGGGAGCTTGCGACACTGAAAGTGTTGGGCTTTTATGATGCGGAAGTCAGCTCCTATGTATATCGGGAGAATATCATGCTGACTCTTTTCAGTATTGTAATCGGTATCGGACTGGGGGCAGTTCTTCATCGTTTTGTGATCACAACAGTGGAAGTGGATGCTGTAATGTTTGGCCGGGTAGTGAACTGGCGGAGTTATCTATATAGTGCTCTGTTTACAGTAGGTTTTTCACTTTTTGTCAACTGGGTGATGTACTATAAACTGAAAAAAATTGATATGGTTGAATCGCTCAAAAGCGTGGAATAAGAAAATTGACAGGCGGGATAGAATCCCGCCTGTTCGTGTATGTACGAAAAATTCACAGAGTTTTCTACTCTGTGAAATATTTTTTGCTCAAATATGAATAAAGATAACCAATTCAACCTGTTATCCTCAACTATTATAGCACAATAAGTAAAAAAAGCAATGAAAGAATCCCACGTCCAAGAAGAAATACATGGAAAAATAGTTGTCCACAACATTGTCCAAACTTTATTTCTGAATCAATACTCTAAAACGAGATCCATTTTCCGTCAAAAACATCGTAGTAAAAAGAGGATTCCGTTGGAAGAGAGGCCGAAAAAATAGTCTCTTTCTTTTTATTTTTATTTTCATTCTAATTCCGTCAATTTTCACGTCATTTTTTCAAACATCCAAGATATCTTTAAAAATTCCTTTGTATTTGAGAATTTCGCAGAGTAGAAAACTTCACGAAAAGGAGGGAGCGGCCATCTGGTACATGCAAAAGTGCGTCAAAGGTCAGGAAGAATCTGCTGTCCGGGACTGGAAAGCACAGCACCCATCTGGACGGGAGGAAGCCTTCTTCTTTACTTATGACCGGCTGAAACGTTTTGAAGGGGACTGGCATTTGTTGAAACTGCCGCTATTTCCGGGGCTCATTTTTCTGGAATGTGAACAAGAGATTCCCCAAAAGAAGTCCCGACTCATGCAGGACCAGGATTCCGGTGCGATGCAAGTGGATTACAGGACTGAGGAGTTCCTCAGAGAACTGGGAGGGGAAGCCCATCATGTTTCCATGTCAAGAGGAGTCATCCGAAATGGTGTGACGATTGTGACCGAGGGACCGCTGGAAGGAAAAGAAGCAAAGATCCAGAAGATCGACCGACATAAGCGGCTTGCCAAAATTGGCGGAGGATTGAACGTCCCTTTTTGCCAGGAAGGCGGATTCTGGGCAGGCCTTGAAATCACTTCCAAAAGTGAAGGGGTGTGAGCGTATGGAGAATTGGTATGCGATGAAAACAATGTCCGAAAAAGAAGAGGAAGCGGCAGAACTGATCCGGCGGACCATCCCCCCTTCTTTGTGGGAATCCTGTACAATCCTTCAGAAGAAAAAGCTGTTCCGGGCAGACGGAAAATTGATTCTGAGTATGGAGAAGATGTTTCCAGGCTACCTCTTTTTACAAACAGACCGAATCCAGGATGTGTCAGAAATGTTAAAACGATCCAGAGAATATCCTCATCTTCTTGGGGAAGGCGGGGGACAGGCAGTCCGGATGGAAGAGAAAGATCTGGCATTTCTGAAACAGGTCTGCGGGGAGCAGCTGGATCAGCCGATGGGACTTTCCCAGGTAGAGGCAGACGAAGAAGGGAATCTGATCCGGGTGGAGGGAATCCTGCGTCCTTACTCCCAAAAGATTGTAAGGAAACGACTGAGAAAGCGGTATGTGCTGGCTGAGGTGGGACTCTTTGGAAGACAGGAAACCGTTTTATTTGGTATCTGTCTGCCGGGAGATCAGATCTGGGAAGGGAGAAGATAAATACGGCAGAAACACTTTCGACGACAGTAAAGACTGCCGGGGGAAGACTGCGGTAAGAATGGGAAGAGAGTCCAGGGCAGAGGCCGTGGAATGGCGAAGCATACTCTTTTGTAGGAGGAAGAATGTGGTATGTGATTCAGATTATGACAGGCAAAGAAGAAATGATGCGGGAAATAATTACCCGGAATTTGCCAAGTAAGATGTATGAAGACTGCTTTTATATAAGAAGAGAACGGATCTGGCGCCTGAATGGAGAGAAAGTATGTCATGTAGAAACGATGTTTCCGGGCTATCTGTTTGTGACGACAGAAGACCCGAAAGCAATATATTGGAAACTCAGAGAAATCCCGGGACTTACGAAACTTCTGCGGACAGAGGAGAGCCAGTTTTTGTCAGTATCGCCGGAGGAACAGGACTTTTTGGAAGATTTAATTGACAAAGATGAGGAGAAGATTGTGCGGTTATCAGAAGTGACGCTGGATGAGGAGAAGAAGATACTGTCGGCAAAAGGACCGCTCAGAAAGTATGTAAAACAGATCGTGAAAAAGAAAATACGATTATGTTATGTAATGATAGAAAAAGAACTGTTTGGACAGAAAAGGAAGATATTGATCGGAATCCGGACAGGAAAGAAAAAAGCAGAAACAAGATAAAGTATAGAACAAAGGAGGATTTTCGGAAACGGAGGTCCTTATTTTTGTTAAAAAAGAGGAGTGAGGGAAAGAAGATGAGAAATCTTCTGATTTTAGGAGCCGGAGGGCACGGACATGTAGTGGCTGAGACGGCAAGAGCCATGCAAGATTCAGAAGGGAATCCGATTTACGATAAGATCGATTTCCTCGATGATCTGAAAGCGGAGGCGATCGGGAAACTCCAGGATCTGCCACTGTTTAAAAAAGAATATCAGGAAGCTTTTCCGGCGGTCGGCGCGTATGGAAAACGAATGGAGTTGTATACCAGAGCGAAACGTTTTGGCTTTGATGTACCGGTACTGGTACATCCGGAAGCTTATGTAAGCCCTTCAGCAAAAATCGGGGAAGGATCCGTCGTTCTGCCGAAAGCGGTAGTACATACGGAAGCACAGGTGGAAAAAGGATGCATCCTTTCCATTGGAAGTCTGACAGAGCATGGAGCGATCCTGGAGGAAGGAGTTCATCTGGACTGCGGAGCCATTATCAAAGGAAGCAGGATTCCAGAAGGAGAAAAGATTCCGTGTGGGATGGTTATAGAAAATCAAAATATGGACAGAAAGGAAAAAGCAAAGAATTGATGTTTTTGCTGTGAGAGTGAGAGATGAGGAAAAAAGAGTATATCAAAAAAAAAGAATATCTGGATATTTATTTGTCGCTGATGGCATTGTTTTTTTTGGCACCAGTATTTCTTACGCTGGTAATTGCGATCAAGCTGGATTCCCCTGGTCCGGTCTTTTTCAAGCAAAAACGTGTGGGAATCCACCAGAAGCATTTTAAAATCTTAAAATTCCGTACCATGCGGACGGACACTCCGAAAGATATGCCGACCCATCTGTTGCAAGATCCGGATCAGTATATAACGAAAGTAGGAAAATTTTTGCGAAAGACGTCCCTGGATGAACTACCACAACTTATCAATATCGTAAAAGGGGAGATGTCGATCATCGGACCTCGTCCAGCACTCTGGAATCAGTATGACCTGATTGAAGAGCGGGAGAAATACGGTGCGAATGACATTTTACCTGGACTAACCGGATGGGCACAGATCCACGGAAGAGATGAACTGGATATACCGGAAAAAGCAAAATTGGACGGATACTATGTAGACAATTTGAGCTTTGGTCTGGACGTGAAATGTTTTTTCGGAACCATTCTGTCAGTACTGAGGTCAGACGGGGTGGTAGAAGGCGGAACCGGAGAGATGAAGAGGAAAGGAAAAAGATAGATGAAGCGGGTATTGATTACAGGGAAGGACAGCTATATCGGGACTTCCTTTATCCAGTGGGTGCAGGACAAGCATCCAGGGGAATTCGAAATAGAAGAATTGGATATGATCGACGGCACATGGAAGGAAAAAGATTTTTCCGGATATGATGCCGTTTTTCATGTGGCGGGTCTGGCACATGCAGATGTGGGACATGTGTCTGCGGAGACAAAAGCATTTTACTACAAGATCAACCGGGATCTGGCAATTGAAACAGCAAAGAAAGCAAAAGTTGATAGAGTCAGACAGTTTATATTTATGAGCAGTATGATTATCTATGGAGAAAGTGCGGGTGTGGGAAAGACAAAAGTGATTACGAGAGAGACGAAACCGCACCCAGCGAATTTCTATGGTGACAGTAAATGGCAGGCAGATAAAGGAGTCAGGAACTTGGAGGATGAGTACTTTCATGTTGCAGTCGTAAGACCTCCTATGATCTATGGAAAAGGTAGTAAGGGAAATTACCCGGTACTAGCAAAGCTTGCAAAGAAGCTGCCTGTCTTTCCGGATATCAAAAATGTAAGAAGTATGCTGCACATCGAAAATCTATGTGAGTTTTTAACTCTGTTGATGGAGGACGGAGAAAGTGGAATCTATTTTCCGCAGAATAAGGAGTATGTCCGAACCAGTCAGATGGTAAAGATGATCGGAAAGGTTAGCGGACATCAGATAAGGATCACAAAGATATTGAATTCGGTGGTGTGGATCGCAGGGAAAATACCAGGAAAGATTTCCAGGGTGGTGAATAAGGCGTTTGGGAATATGGTGTATGAGAAAAGCATGAGTGAGTGCTTTGACCGGAGATACCAGATATGGAATCTGAAAGAGACAATACAAAGGACTGAGGGAGAGTAGATGAAAGTAGTAATTGTTAATGCGTTTGATACATATGAGCATAGAGTAGATTTGCTTTACGACTATTTTAAAAGGAAGAATTGCAACGTCCACGTTTATGCGTCTGATTTTCAGCACATAAAAAAAACATACAGAAATATTGTAAAAGAGGACTACACGTTCATCCATACAAAGGCTTATAGAAAAAATTTGTCTGCCAGACGTTTACAATCCCATAAAGAATTTTCAGAAGAAGTTTATAGGAAAATCAAGGATCAGGATATCGATTTGTTATGGGTTTTAATTCCACCGAATTCATTAACGTCTATGGCTGTTCACTATAAACAGTATCACAATAGAGCAAAATTGATATTGGACTTAATTGATTTATGGCCGGAAACGATGCCGATTCACAGTTTTAAAAACATACCTCCATTATTGTGGTGGAAAAATATGAGGGATAATAATCTGCATTATGCCGATCTCATTGTAACAGAATGTAATCTGTATCAGGAAAAATTAAGAAAAATAATAAAACACCAAGAAGCAAAGACCTTGTATCTTGCCAGACTCTATCACGAATATTTTCCAGCGTTTCCTTACATAGAAAATACAATAAAATTTTGCTATCTAGGGTCAATCAACAATATCATAGATATATCCCTAATAAAAGTGGCGTTGGAAAATCTACAAAAAGATATGAAGACAGAGGTGCATATTATCGGAGATGGTGAAAAAAGAGAAGAATTGATTCGAGAGTTAGAAAAGGCATCTATTTCGTCTGTATACTACGGAAAAATTTTTGACTATGAAGAGAAACGGAAAATTGTGGCTCAATGTCATTTTGGCATTAATATTATGAAAGAAAGTGTCTGTGTTGGATTAACCATGAAAAGTATGGATTATTTTGAATACGGTATTCCTTTGCTCAACAATATAAAAGGAGATACCTGGAAAATTATTGAAAAATATGGTGTGGGTTACAATTTAAAAACTCCAGAAGACATTACATGGAAGGAATTAAAAGACAAAGTGAATATGAGGCAAAAGGTTCGAAAGGTTGGAGAAAAATTATTTACGATAGAATCGTTCTATAAAACTATGGATCAGATTATGAGGAGCTGTCATGTGGAAAAGTTATTATAGTATAGGCGAATTTTGGAAGAATATCATTAATATCGTTTATACACGAATATTCTGGAGAGGGGCAAGATTCATTCGCCGTCCCATTCACGTTAGAAATAAGAAAAATATACGGTATGGAAGAAATTTTACGACAGGGTATTGGAACCGATTGAATGTGATGGGGAAACTTTTAATAGGAGATGACGTAATACTTGGGGATTTTGCTCAGATCGAAGCTTTTTCGAAAGTAGAAATCGGGGATGGAACATTGATCGCTTCGCGCGTTTTTATTGGAGATACAAGTCATGGAATTTATAAAGGGGAAACGGCAAGCGACATAGAGATACCGCCGAATAAAAGAGAAATTGTAAGTGAAGATATACATATCGGGAAAAATGTTTGGATTGGAGAAAACGTTTCTATTTTACAGGGTGTTTCTTTGGGAGACGGATGTATTGTAGGGGCAAATTCTGTTGTAACCCGAAGTTTTCCCGAAGGATGTATGTTGGTAGGGTCACCTGCAAAAATCATAAAGCGATACAATGATAAGACAAAGCAATGGGAAAAGGATAAAGGAAATGAGTAAAAGAGTTTGTATAATCAGCACGGTAGATTTTACGAGGATGACAGTAGCTTCTGTATATACAGATTATCTAAAAGAAAAGGAGATACCATTTGATATCATTTATGTTGATAAGTTCAGAGAAAAGGCACGGGATCCATTTGGGGCAAGAAAAACATATGGCTTTGTTCCAGACTCTAAAAATGAGTGGGGAAAGATGAAAAAGCTAATTGCATTTTGGAAAATCAGAAAGTTTGCTCTAAAGATTTTCGAGAAGAATCAATATGATTTTATTATTGTATGGAATGAATTGACAGCATTTATTTTTTCAGATATTTTAGCAAGTAAATTTGAAAAAAAATATTGTGTAAATATAAGGGATTATCAATATTTTAGTCTGTTTCCCGTAAAAATCAGATTAGGTAAAGCTATAAAGAAAGCGTTATTTACCACAGTTTCTTCTAAAGCATATTTAGAATATCTTCCATCACATAATTGTCATATGATGTATAGTTTTAATAAAGGTATTTTAGAAAAAGCAAGACCTCATACAAGTTTGCAGGAGCAAGGAAAGCCCATTCGTATTCTATATATTGGACAGATCGCCTGGTTAGAAAATGTTTTCAAATTTATGAATGCGTTGAAAAATGATTCAAGATTTGAAATGGTCTTTGCGGGGGGCGGCTCGGAGCAGGCAGAACAGTATGCCAGAGAACATAACATACAAAACGCCAGATTTTATGGGAGATTTCAGCCGGATGAAACGGCGAAATATTTAAAAGAAGCAGATATTTTATACAATCTGTATGGAACTGAAAGTAAACATCTTACCACAGCAGTATCCATTAAATTTTATTACGCCGCATATTTGCATATACCGATACTGGTCTATCAGGGAACAGAGATGGAAAGAATGGCGAAACAATGTGGCATTGGATTCGCTGTGAAAAACATTGAATCTTCTGCGTACGCAAACAATTTATATACGTGGTATTATATGCTGGATCAAAAAGAAGTGAATAAAAAGTGTGAAAGTTTTTTTAAGAATGTTACAGAAGGTCAAAGAGCAATTTACAATCTTGTTGACAAAGGGGTGAGGTGAGATTTGGTGGAAAACAAAAAATTGATTTTTATTGTCCATAATCTTGGATTTGGCGGAGCTCAAAAAATGCTTGTTTATGTTGCGGAAGCTTGTCTGCCTCACTATCAGACAATTAAGCTTCTGGCTTTATCAGATAAGAAGACAGAAATGATCATCAACAGCGGAATTCGTGTCGATAAATTGCATTATAAGCTGCATGAAAATAAAATAAAAAAGGTTGGAGAAAAGGCGAAAACTATCAAAGAAATCCGACAGTATTTGAAGAAAGAAAAGCCAGATGCAGTATGTATTTTTGGTCTGGATACATTTTTACTGGCGAGGATTGGCCTGGTTGGTTTGAAAAGTAAGATTGTAGTTTCAGAAAGAAATGCACCTACTTCATATGGGAAAATATGGTATCAGTTCAGTAAATGGCTGTACGAGAAAAGTGACGCTGTTGTTTTTCAATTAGAAGATGTAAAAAAGTTATATAATCAAAAGATACAAAAAAAGTCATATGTCATTCCAAATCCCTACAGAGATAATGGAGTTTCTTGTTTTGATGGAGAGAGAAAAAAAGTAATTACGGCAGCGGCGGCAAAATTTGATCATAGAAAGGGAATTGATACATTAATACGTGCTTTTGCGATTGTACATAAAAAGCATCCTGAATATTGTTTGGTTGTGTATGGTGATGGTCCGCTTAAAGATACTTATCTAACTTTGGTGAGAAAACTGAATTTAGGTGAGAAGGTCAGTTTTCCGGGCTCTGTGTCCAATGTGGCAAAAAGAATCAATGACTCTACAGTATTTGTCCTTCCATCAAGAAATGAGGGAATTCCAAATGTGTTAATGGAAGCAATGGGATCAGGAGTACCATGTGTAGCTTGTGACTGCATTCCGGGTGGCCCCAGGCTATTGATGAATTCAGGAGAAAGAGGACTTCTTGTACCGGTAGATGATAGCAAGGAGATGGCAAACGCTCTGATTCAAATTATAGAAAATACAAAATTGCAAAGGAAATTTTCCGAAAAAGGACAGGAAATCAAAGAAATATTTTCGGATAAAAAAATAAAAAGGATGTGGATACATGTCTTCGAAAACCTTTTCGATTAAACCACTCACATTGCTGAATTACCTTGTGCTCTTTATTTTACTTGCACTTGCGGGAAATCAGTGGGGAAACAATATAAATTCAGAAATGTGGAGCTGGTTCATTACGATTATATCAATCCTTTTGCTGGGGTATCAGTTGTTGTATCTACGGGTTTTAAAGGTTTCATTTTATGATATTAGGATCTGGTACATGGTTTTGTCCAATTTATTTATGTTTGGAAGAATTTATGTTAAGGTTATGGACTATGACAATATACTCTCGTCATGGTCTGTTTTTTATCCCAATGAAACATTATTAAACACAGCCTTATATGTACTCGTTTTCCATCAGGCAATTTTTACCGGATTAAACTTGTATCAAAAAAAAGAGCAGTATGATCACTTTCGCATAAAGGTAAAAAGATCATCAAATAAAGTATTTAGATGTGGGCTGCTGTTGCTGATGATTGGGGGACCATGCAGGGTAATTACAGATTTATACGCAATCAAATCTGTACAGTCTACCGATTCCTACAGCAGTATACAGGTGACATCTGGGCTTGTTGAGGATTTTGCAATTATTTTCGTCCCAGCGGTTGTATACATTTTAATAAGTAAGCAGCTTGAGAAAAAGATTGCCAGATGGTTGTTTATTGTAATCATCTGTTATTTTATTATTGAGATGATTCTGACTGGAGATAGAAGATACCAGATTATTGGATGTATTGTGGTCTCATTGTGCTACTTAAAAACGTATTCAGATAAAATCCTGTCAGTTAGAACGATCCTGATTATTTTTGTCGCCTTTTTGGGACTTAATATCATTTATCAACTGAGAAAAGTAAGGGGTGGAAATCTTACTGGCATTGTTGACTTTGTTCAGGGGATGATTTCTGACTGGGGGAATTCTAATATCCTTCTCGAAACTTTGAAGGAATTTGGAGTTTCGTTTTATTCCGTTGTAGGAATTGTGAAAAATATCCCATCTGTAATCGGATTCCAAAAGGGGCTTGGATTTTATGGAGCGATTCCATCAATATTGCCTATTGGATTTATAGCTGGTGATTTTTTTAAAAAAGTTTCAATTTCAAATACAATTAATGCAATGGAAGGCAGACCGATGGGTGCAACACTCATCGGTGATTTTTACGCTAATTTTGGATGGATTTCCATTCCATTGGTTATTCTTTTTGGATTTTTCATTATGCGTATGCTTTTATTGCATAGAAACGACCAGAATTATGTCCAGGCAAATTATTTTTCTATGATGTATATTTTTATGAATTTAATCAGATCGTCTTTTTATGAAATTGTGAGACCTGCGTTTGTAGTGTTGATACTTCCGATGTTCGTCTTATATCTGATAAAAAAGAAAGAGTGATAAAAAATGTCCAGAATAAAAAATTCAGTTAAAAATGTTTTCTTTAATGTTACAGGACAAATTTTAACTTTGGTTTTGAGTTTTGTAACAAGAACGGTATTAATTAAGACATTAGGGATAGAGTATGCGGGAATTAATGGATTAATTTCTAGTATTATTTCTATGCTATCATTAACAGAATTAGGAATCGGAACTGCAATTATTTATAATCTGTATCAACCATTGGCAGTGCAGGATGAGGAAAAAGTTAGAATTTTAATGAAATTCTATAAAACAGCTTATCGAGTGATAAGTTTAGTTATCACAGTTGCGGGAATTGCAGTCATGCCGTTTTTACCGGTGATCATAAAAGATGATATCAGTTTTGTAAATATTTATCTGGTCTTTGGATTTTATCTTTTACAGACAGTATCATCTTATATGCTGTTTGCTTACAAAAGTGGTCTGCTAAAAGCAGATCAAAAGGAATATATTATATCGCAAATTGGATATGCATTTACGATAGTTACTAATATTGTACAAATATTAATATTGATTATTTTTAAAGATTACATATGGTATATTGCCGCAGTTGTGATTTTTAATCTTCTAAAAAATATTGTAGTGGCTATTAAAGTAGATCAGCTATATCCATATACAATGAAAAAAGAGAATAAAAAATTATCGAAAGATGAACGTAAAGAAACGTACAAAAACTGTTTTGCAATATTTATTTATAAAATTAATGCAGTCATTGTAAATGCGACAGGAAATGTAATTTTATCAAAGTTTATTGGAATTGTAATAGTCGGATTGTATTCGAACTATAAGCTTGTGATGACCTCCATCAAAAATATTATTAACATAGGTTTTCAATCGATTACATCGAGTTTGGGAAATCTTCATGTGGATGGAGATAAAGAGCATGAATTTTTAATTTTTAATACAATCAATTACTTATCAGCCTTTTGTTATTCTGTATTTTCAGTTGGCACAATCAGTGTGTGCAATGAGTTTGTCAAGATATGGCTGGGAAGAGATTATATTTTATCCGAGAAATTTGTTATGCTGTTAGCAATCGATTTATATCTATATGGATTAAAAAAGGCGCTGGAAATGTTTCGGACATCTATGGGTTTATTTCAGCAGGCAAAATTTCGTCCGCTTTTCGGAATTGTTCTAAATGTGATTTTTTCGCTGGTATTTGTTCAAAGCATGGGGATTTATGGAATCGTTATTGCCAATATCCTGGCAGACGTGCTGACATTTGTGTGGATGGATCCTTATGTGATATTTAAAAATTCATTCCCGGGATATAGTTTGTCAAAATTTTATCTCAAACTTGCTTTATACACAGTTATAACAATTTTCTGTTCGGTTGTCACGAAATGTATGATATTGATTCTATCTTTGTCGGGGCTGTTTGCAATCTGTATTTATGGTTGTATGGCTGTAATGATTACGGCTGTTGTGTTTATATTAACTACATTAAAATTGCAGGAATATAAATATTTGAAGCAGATTTTTGTTGGAATGATAAAAAAGAAAGCAGGAATAAGAGGATGAGAAAAATTGTGTTGTGTGGAGCCACCCATGGTACGAATTTTGGAGATACCATGTTTGGATTAATGTTTTATGAACATATCAAAGACAGATATCCAGATATTGCTATTTATTTTACGAAAGTATCGGAATATTTTAAAAAATGTGAGAGTGAATGTAAAGAATATAAGCAAACGTGGAATGATATCGATGGATTCATTTATATTTCAGGAGGATTTTTCGGGGATTCTCCTAATGAAAAATTTAAGAATCGATATTTTCGATTTATGAATTATATCCGTTATGGTCTGATGGCAAAAAGGAAAAATATTCCGATTGCAGTCATTGGTGTTGGTGCAGGCCCAATAAAAAATGTTGTGTTGCGTCGTATGGTTATCTCTCTTTGCAATTATGCACAGGCAATCAGTGTACGGGATATCCAATCATATCAGTTTTTGAAGAAGAACGGATGCGAAAATGAAATAAATGTCACATCAGATTTAGCGCAAAGTATTGGAAGAAAAGAATTTCAAAACTGGTTTTGTAATCAGGAAACCAATATTTTAAAGAAAAAAAAGAAAATTCTTGTTCATTGCCCGACAGCGGTTATACAGGAATACAAAGACAAAATTATTCAAACTGTTGATGAACTATATAAAAATGATGAATCCGTAGAGGTATATTTTTGTAATGATTCATTAGAGGGAAAACAAAACTTGAATGAAATGGTAGGGGCTTATATGGGAAAGAATAAGAAAATATTTTCATATGAGGATCCGTTAGATTTTATTCGCTTTCTGAGGAAGATGGATTTTATTATTACACCGAAGCTTCATGTTGGAATTTTTTCTGCTACTTTCGGGAAGGCGGTAATTTCATTCCCCATACATCCGGGAAAAACGACAAGATATTATCAACAGATAGGGTATCCAGAAAGGAGTATTCCTCTGTCTGAAGTGAGTAGGGAACAGGTTTCCAGGATGATCAATCAATTTATGAATAATCCGATCCGACTTCCTAAAAAGATTTATGAAAAGTCAGAAGAAAATTTTGCAATTATGGATCGGTTTATTGAAAAATATATAGAATATCAGGAGGATAAGAGAAATGATTAATGTTGTAGGACTGGGGTATATTGGTCTGCCGACAGCTTTGATGTTTGCGTCGCATGGTATAGAGGTTGTAGGTACTGACTATAACAAAGAATTGGTGGACACATTAAATGCAGGAAAAACAACTTTTGAAGAAGAGGGGCTCGATGAGCTCTTTTTTAGTGCTGTAAAAAGTGGCATTCATTTTTCAAATAAGTACATAGCTACGGATATGTATATTATAGCGGTTCCGACGCCATATAACAAAGCAAGCAAAAAAATAGACGCTTCGTTTGTCGCATCAGCAGTTAAAAATGTCATGGAAGTCTGTCCGAAAGGAGCAACTGTTGTAATAGAATCAACAGTTTCGCCAGGAACGATTGACAAATTTGTCAGACCGATTATCACAGAGAATGGATTTGAGATCGGTAATGATATTCACATCGTTCATGCCCCGGAAAGAATTATCCCGGGAAATATGGTGTATGAATTAATGCATAATAGTAGGACGATCGGAGCAGATTCTAAAGAAATAGGAAATAAGGTAAAAGAATTATATGCTTCATTCTGTAAGGGTGAAATTATTGTGACAGATATCAGGACAGCTGAAATGACTAAAGTTGTCGAGAATACATATCGTGATATCAATATTGCATTTGCCAATGAACTGGCGAAAATATGCAGAAGCGATAACATGGATGTATATGAAATTATTCGTATTGCCAATCATCATCCGAGAGTAAACATCTTATCCCCGGGACCTGGAGTAGGGGGACACTGTATTTCTGTTGATCCATGGTTTTTGGTGGGAGATTATCCGGGACTTGCCAATATCATTCTAGCGGCAAGAAAGATCAATGATGGAATGCCGGAATTTGTGCTGGAAAGAATCCATGACATTATGAAAAATGAGGGAATTCAGAACACCGGAAGAGTAGGACTATACGGATTGACATATAAAGAAAATGTAGACGATATGCGCGAAAGTCCTACGCTACAACTCTTAGAGAGTATGGAGAAGCATTTGGCAGGGGGAGTCATCAAAGTTTACGACCCGTATATTTCCAAAGATGTAGTAGACAATCAGTACCACGATTTTGAGCAGTTTCTTGCAGATGTAGATATGGTAGTAATTATGGTCGGGCATGATGAGATAAAAGAAAAAATAGACCAGCTCAAAGGGAAAGTTGTACTTGACACAAGAAAGATCTGTAATCAGGAAGGGGTTTATTCCTTATAAGAATAGAAGGGGATGAGAAGATGAAAAAAGTAATGGTAGTTTTTGGAACTCGTCCAGAAGCCATAAAAATGTGTCCGCTTGTGAATGCATTAAAAACCAGAGAAGCACTGCATACAGTAGTATGCGTGACAGGACAGCATAGACAGATGTTGGATCAGGTACTGGAGGCTTTTCAGGTAGTCCCGGATTATGACTTGTCTATTATGAAAGAGCGGCAGACATTATTTGATGTTACTACTAATATTTTAAACAGGATCAAGGAAGTTCTGTGTGAAGTAAAACCTGATATCGTTTTGGTCCATGGAGATACATCAACTACATTTGTGACTGCTCTGGCATGTTTTTATATGCAAATTCCGGTTGGACATGTTGAAGCAGGACTTAGGACGTATAATATTTTTTCACCATATCCAGAAGAGTTTAACCGTCAGGCGGTAAGTATTGTTGCAAGTTATAATTTTGCGCCAACACAGAGAGCGAAAGAAAATCTTTTACAAGAGGGAAAACGAGAAGCCAGTATTTTTATCACAGGCAATACAGCCATAGATGCTTTAAAGACAACAGTAAAAAAAGAATATCATCATCCGGAACTGGAATGGGTAAAGGGAAGCAGACTGATTATGATTACAGCACATCGGCGAGAAAATCTTGGAGAGCCAATGGAGCACATGTTCAGAGCAATTAAACGCGTTTGTGATGAACACCCTGATGTAAAAGCAATATATCCAATACATATGAACCCGGTTGTAAGAGAAACAGCAGATCGGATTTTAGGTGGAGATGAAAGGATTCATATCATCGAACCACTCGATGTACTGGATTTTCATAATTTTCTGGCAAGAAGCTTTTTGATTTTGACGGATTCAGGAGGGATACAGGAGGAGGCACCTTCTTTAGGGAAGCCTGTCCTGGTTATGCGAGATACGACGGAAAGACCAGAAGGAATTGCGGCAGGAACATTGAAACTAGTTGGAACAGATGAAGAGATCATTTATCAGAATTTCAAACTCCTTCTGGAAAACGAAGAGGAATATCGCAAAATGAGTCAGGCTAGTAATCCTTACGGAGATGGAAATGCAAGTAAAAGAATTGCCGATATTTTAGAGGAAAAGGGGGAAAACCAATGAAAATCTCAGTTGCGGGAACCGGTTATGTCGGACTTGTAGCCGGTGTATGTTTTGCCGAGAAGGGACATGATGTAACTTGTGTAGACATTGATGAGAAAAAAGTGAAATTAATGGAGTCTGGAGTTTCTCCAATATATGAAGCTGATCTTGAAGAATTGATGAAGAAAAATACTTCAGAAGGACGGCTTCATTATACAACAGATTATGCATCTGCATATCGTTATGCAGATGCTATTTTTATCGGAGTAGGAACACCGGAGAGAGAAGATGGGAGTGCAGATTTGTCCTATATTGCCACGGTAGCAAGGCAAATTGCGGAAAGTGTAGAACAGGACTGCCTTGTGGTCGTCAAATCTACCGTTCCGATTGGAACCAATGATAAAGTAGAGCAGTTTATTAAAGATTTTCTTGTGCATGATGTAAAGGTAGAAGTGGCATCGAATCCAGAATTTCTTGCACAAGGGACAGCGGTACACGATACGTTAGAGGCGGCAAGAATTGTGATTGGAACAGAAAGTAAACATGCGGAAAAAATATTGAAAGAGATTTATGAGCCGTTTCATCTCCCGATTGTTTCTGTCAACAGAAGATCAGCAGAAATGATTAAATACGCAAGTAATGATTTTTTAGCATTAAAAATATCGTATATGAATGATATTGCTAATTTATGTGAGTTAGTGGGAGCCAATATTGAAGATGTTGCAGAAGGAATGAAGTACGATCGCCGAATAGGAGATCGTTTTTTAAATGCCGGAATTGGATATGGCGGAAGCTGTTTTCCAAAAGATACGAAAGCTTTACGATTTTTAGCACAAAAAATGGGTTACCGGATTCGGACCGTGGATGCTGCGGTAGAAGTAAATGCGGAGCAAAAGATTAAGTTATTTAAAAAAGCAAGCGACAGAATGATTACGTTTCAGGATTTAAAAGTAGCCGTTCTGGGATTGACTTTTAAACCGGGTACAGACGATTTAAGAGAAGCTCCGTCTTTAGATAATGTACCACTACTTCTGGAACAGGGGGCAGATATTTATGCCTATGATCCTGTAGGAAAAGATAATTTTGAAAAAAGGTATCCGCAAGGGAAGCATGATAAGGGAAGTATTACTTATGTAGAACATGCAGAAGAAGCGCTTGTGGACGCAGATTTGTGTTTTATTTTTACAGAGTGGAAAGAAATCCGGGCAATTACTCCAGAGATATATAAAGCGAAAATGCGAGTACCGCTTGTATATGATGGCAGAAATATCTACGATCCTCAGGCAATGGAGGAAGTGAAGGTAGAGTATTATAGTATAGGAAGATAAGGATATGGAAGAGTTAAATAAGACAATATTAATTACAGGAGCGGCAGGATTTATAGGGGCATTTCTGGCAAAAGCCCTTTTGGAGAACAATTCAGGAACAAAAATCATCGGATATGATAACTTGAATGATTATTACGACATAAAATTAAAAGAAGAAAGGCTTCGGATGCTTTCTGCGTTTGAGAATTTTGTCTTTGTAAAAGGTGATCTTGCTGACAGAGAGAGACTGGAGGAAGTTTTTCAGAAATATCATCCTAACATTGTGGTAAATTTAGCAGCTCAGGCAGGAGTTCGATACAGCATTACAAATCCGGAAGCATATTTGGAGAGCAACTTGATCGGATTCTTTAATATTCTGGAATGTTGCAGACATTCTAATGACGATGAGAAGGAAGGAGTGGAACATCTCGTCTATGCTTCTTCTTCATCTGTATATGGACTAAATAAAAAGGTTCCATATTCCACAGAGGATAAAGTGGATAATCCGGTGTCATTATATGCGGCTACGAAGAAAAGCAATGAATTGATGGCTCATGCATACAGCAAACTGTATGGAATTCCATGCACCGGCTTACGTTTCTTTACGGTATACGGACCAATGGGAAGACCGGATATGGCATATTTTGGATTTACAGATAAAATTGTAAATGGCAAAAAAATTCAGATTTTTAATCATGGAGATATGTACCGGGATTTCACTTATATAGATGATATTGTGACCGGAGTCATCAATGTAATGAAAAAAATACCGGAAGCAAATGAAGATGGAGTTCAATATAAAGTCTATAATATCGGAAATAACAAACCGGAAAGTCTGATGCATTTTGTGGAAACTTTAGAAAGATGTTTAATGAAGGAGGGAATTATTAAAAAACCGGCAGAAAAAGAGTTTCTTCCAATGCAGCCGGGGGATGTGTATCAGACGTATGCGGACGTGAGTGAACTGGAAAAAGACTTTGGGTTTAAACCGTCTACAAAACTGGAAGATGGATTGACAGAATTTGTAAAGTGGTATAAGCATTTTTACAAGGAGAAGTAAGATGAGTAAGAAGATTGTAAAACAAATTGTTGCTTTCGGAATTTGTATGTGTGTTGTACTGGGATCAGTGTTCAATACCTCAATATTTGTTTCCGCAGCGGAAACGCAAACCAATACGAAAAAGATAGAAGAACAGGCAGTTATTGATAAAACAGAAGAAACAAAGGTTCAAGATCAAAAGATTGAGGAGAAAGAAGAAACAATAGCAGAAGGGAATCAAAGTGAACCGGAGAAAAAAGAAGAAGCAGTCAAGGATCAACCGGTAAAAGAAGAGACTAAGACTGAAGAAACAGCGAAACAAGAAGATAGTACTGAAAAGACAGAAGAAAAGAAGGAAGAGCAGGGGCAGACATCGACAACGAAATCAGAAGATAGTCAAGTAATGGAAGGTGAAAAGAGCAACTCACAAGAAAAGAGCGAAGCAGAACAAAAGAAAGAAACATCATCTTCCACAGAAGAACAGAATGTCAAGAAGACAGAGGAAGAAGCTTCGAAAGAAGAGGCAACCCAGAATCTGCTGAAATCTGCCAGAGCGACTTCTAATCTCACACTTGGTAACTCCGTAACAGGGCATGTATCAGATTCTAATAATACAAATGTTTATCGTTTTACAGTATCTACACCAGGGAAAGTAACGCTGAATATGATGTCGTATGTAGAAACATATAATATAATTCTGTATGATAATAATGGAAAAGAAATATGGGATGATTTATATAATAGTTGGAACAGTTCGCTGGAATATATAAGTCATGCATATAATTTGTATTTGGAAAAAGGTTCGTATTCCTTGGTAATTGAGGCATATAGAGGTAAGGAAACATACAAGTTAAAAACTGGATTTTTATCAAGTGGAACAAATGTGCCTGAACCGAATAACTCTTTTAATAATGCTCATCAAGTAAATTTTGGAATTACCTATACAGGACAAACGTCATGGAATGATGAATATGATAATTTTAAATTTACACTGACAAAATCAGGAAGAGTAACGATTAGCCTAACTTCTTACATGGAATCATGCGATTTCTATCTTTATGATCTTTCAGGAAAGGAATTGGATTCTCATACCTACATTTCTTGGAATTCAAGTCAGGGATATATAGGCCAAACATATACCTATGATTTGGAAAAGGGAGATTATTATATTAAAATTGCCAGAACATTGGATTATTGTTCGGGAAAATATAAAATAAAGTTCGATTTTAAAAGTGCCAATGCAACAAACACAGAGCCGGATAATACATATCAGACAGGTACCAAGCTCAATATGGGTCAATACTACTATGGACAAATTGCCCTGAATGATAGCCATGATATTTACAGGTTTTCTTTGAGTAGTAAAACGACATTGAGAATTAATTTTACCTCTTATATGGAATATTGCCATATACGTATTTTGAATAATGCAGGATCTGAAGTATGGGGAGATACATATCTCGGATGGAACGAGAGTCAGGGATATATTTCCAAATCCTATTCGCAGACATTGGATGCGGGAGATTATGCGATTCAAGTTGAGCAGTGTTATGATGCTACGGGAACATATAAGATATTAGTAAATGATGGTAAAGAACGGATTCAGTTAAATAAGACAACAGCGTCTTTGACAAATTTAGGACAAACAGTTCAACTATCTGCAACTGTCACTCCATCCGCGAAAGTGACATGGTCTAGTAGCTCCACATCAGTAGCGACAGTGAGCAGCTCTGGGAAAGTGACAGCCAAAGGTTTTGGAAAAGCAACAATTACTGCAAAAACGGCAAAAGGAACAACGGCAAAATGTACCATTCATGTTTTGCCGGCAAGAGCATCGATTACAAAAATAACGAATCCAAGCTATTCTCAGTTGAAAATAGAATGGAAAAAGGTTGGAAATGTGTCAGGATATGAAGTGTACAGAAACACAAGATCAACCGGAACTTTTACAAAAGTAAAGACAGTTACGAGTCCGACCACGTTGTCTTTCACAAATGCGGGACTGGAGTCGGGTACAAAGTATTATTATAAAGTGCGGGCATATAAAAATGTCGGAACAAAAAAAGTGTACGGAACTTTTTCAACTGTTGTTTCTGCCACACCGATTCCATCAAGAGTAACCGGTGTAACAACAAGATCAGCGCGATACGATGCAGTAGAATTGAGTTGGAATAAAGTGAACGGAGCGACAGCATATGAGATCTATCGTAGTGCAAGTGCGACATCAGGATTTACCAAAATCAGGACATTAATTGGAAGCAGCAATACTACACTTACAAATACGGGGCTTGTATCTGGGAAAACTTATTACTATAAAATCAGGGCATATCGTTCTGTATATGGAAAGAAAGTGTATGGAACCTTTTCTAATGTTGTAAGCAGAAAGCCGATACCGGGAAAACCGGCTATAAAATCTGTACAATCTACAACATCTAAAAAGGCAACAGTTACATGGAGCCAGATTAGTGGCGCAAGTGGGTATGAAGTTTATCGATGCAATACAAAATCAGGCACATATAAAAGAATAGCTACGGTTAGTGGTGGAAGCAGATTAACTTATACTAATTCGGGACTTACCTCCCAAAAGGCATACTATTATAAAGTGCGTGCTTATAGAACAGTAAACGGTCAAAAAGTATTTGGACTATTATCAGAGGCAAAATCAGGAAAAGTGAAATAGATTTATGGAAAAAGGCGTTATACCTCGTGATAGCGCCTTTTTCTGTATTCAAAAGAGATTTTATTTTTTGGGGCGGAAGGGATGAGATAATGAAAAAAGTATAAAAATTTTATATTGTTTGCCATAATATATTTTTTTCTTTTCTTTGGGGCTGGAGTAGAAAAAAAGGTGGAGGCAGCTTCTAATAATTGGGCATGGCCAACCTATCTTACAACTATACAAATGGAGGTATTAATAACGAATCTAATCCAGATAAATTTGAAGGAAAAGAGATCGTTTTAGAAAACCCTCAGAGAAGAGGATACGAATTTGAAGGATGGTATCAGGAATCAACATATAATAATAAAGTGGTAAGTATACCTGAAAATACTAATGCAGATCAGACAATTTATGCTAAATGGGAAAAAATTTTACTGGAAGTACCTCAGAATGTAGAGGTAAAGAATGGAGGGGATCTGAAAATAACTATTTCTTTTAATAATGTAGAGGGAGCAAAGGGATATAAAATAGAATATGCAGAAGACAAAAGCTTTTTGAAAAATAAAAAGACTATTTCGACAACTAAAACTAATTACACGACTCCTCAGTTAAAACAAGGGGTAAAATATTATGTCCGTATTCGTGCGTATCAGCCTGATTCTTCTCAAATTAATGTATACAGTGAGTATACAGAGATGCAATCCGTGGTTGTTCAAAAAGAGTTAATTGAATTAAACAAATCTAATCTGTCTTTTAACAATTTGAATCAATCGTACCAGTTACGAGCGACAGTAAATCCAGATAAGAAAGTAACATGGGAAAGTACGGAGGAAACTGTAGCATCAGTTGATAGCAATGGTCTGGTAAGAATAAATGGATATGGAAAAGCGATTATAACAGCTAAAACGGTAAGTGGGTCAAGCGCTGAGTGCAATATAAATGTTTTGCCGACTAAATCAAAAATCCAAAGGATTATCAGCGATACGTCTACATCCTTAGAGCTGCAATGGACTCAAATAGACCATATCACAGGATATGAAATTTATCGGAGTAAGATAGAAAATGGAGTTTATACAAAGATTAAAACAATCACAGACACAACTATCAATACATATAGAAATGCTGGATTAGAAACAGGAACAAAATATTTTTATAAGATTCGTGCATATGTTACTGTTGGAGCCAAAAAGGTCTATGGAACTTATTCAGATATTGTTTCAGCCACTCCGGTTCCAAATCGTGTGTCTGTGCCGAAAGTTACGGCTGTAGAGTGTGATTCTATTACTTTACAATGGACTGGAATGAATGGAATCACGGGATACGAAATTTACAGGAATGAAAAAGAATCTGGAAATTATCAGAAAATATGTACGATAACAGGATATAAAAATGTAACATATAAAGATACAGGACTTATTGCAGGGAAGATGTACTATTATAAAATAAGAGCCTATCGAACGATAAACGGGAAAAATGTATATGGAGTTTTTTCTGCGATTATCAATAAAAAGCCTGTTCCTATGAAAGGAGAAATTAAAAGTATTACACCAAATGGTAGTAAAAGTCTCAAAATTGTATGGGAAAAAAATCCATCTGTGACAGGATATGAACTATATCGCTGTACCAAAAAAACAGGAACCTATAAAAAACTTGCTGAAATACAAGGAGAAAATAGCTGCACATTATTAGACAAAAGTCTTCAATCAGGAACCACCTATTATTACAAAATAAGAGCATATAAAAGTGTTGGTGGTTCAAAAATATATGGCGTTATGTCGCCAATAAAAAGCGGCATAGCTAAATAGTATTCTATTAATTAAATTTATGCGGAAATGAAAGAAAAGAGTTCTTCTTGATTTTGCCTTATATTTATGTAAAACTGTACCTATCTAATAAAAATCTGCTTTTTATGTTTCTACGGCATTTTGCAGAATGATTCAAGGTAACACGTTTGAAAAGGTCAGGTCATTTGTCGGGAGAACTCTTTTTCTTTTTTCGCTTCAGAAGCATATCATGGTAGAACCTTTATAGGACAGATCTTTTAGAGTCAATCTTTTTTATTCATCTTTTTATCTGAGGATTGCCACTGCCACTATGCGGCTAAAATTACTGCCATCCGATAAGAGCGGCAGTATCAGTTAATTTTTCAAAAAATCAGTTGGTGTGATCGCCAAAACTGTGGAACCGTCAAAGTCCTTGTTATTCCTTGTGAGGATATAGCTTGCATCGATCCGCTCCTTTGCTTTTTGAGCGGACTGGACCCTTGTAGAGTATATAGAAAATATCATGCGATTTAAAATGTTCGGTGGCAATGGGACACTTTAATCTGTATGATTCGAGTTTATGACATGGGTAAAATAGAGAATCTTACTTTTTGCCAAATCCCCTTGACAATTATCTACCTTGTTATATAATGTAGTTAAGAAGAGAACCTTATATTGCAAGGTAGATAGGAGGGAAGATGATGGGAACAGTATTAGAGGTTCGGGATATTATCAGAAATTACTCAAAGAAAGGAGATGGTGCCCGTCCGTCAGAGGATGATATCAAAGTAATACGCGGACTCAGCTTGAAAGTGGAGAAAAAAGATTTTCTTGGAATTATGGGGAAATCTGGTTGCGGGAAATCCACGCTTTTGAGAGTCCTGGGACTTTTAGACCGGCCGACGGAGGGAAAAGTATTTTTTGAGGATTTCGATACAGAGGAGCTTTGGAAGGATGAGCTGGCTGATATCCGTAGACGAAAGATTGGATTCGTATTTCAGGATTATTATCTCATGGACAGTCTGACGGTACGGGAAAATATGATTTTGCCAATGATTCTTGACAAGGCAGATTCTAAGGAGATGCAAAGAAGGGCAGAAAAGTATGCCGCGCAGTTTGAACTGACCCATCTTTTGGAGAAAAAGCCAACAGAGCTTTCAGGGGGAGAGAAGCAAAGAGCGGCAATCTGTCGGGCACTGATCAATGATCCGGAGCTGATTCTAGCGGATGAGCCAACCGGAAATCTGGACTCCAAGTCTGGAAAGATTGTGCTGGATGCACTCAAAGAAATCAACGGATGGGGCAAGACCATTATCATGGTAACTCATGACCCGCAGATGGCGAGCAACTGTAAGAAAGTCATTTTATTAAAAGACGGCGTTATTTTAAAGACGCTGGAAGGAAAAGGCGACAGTGAAGAGGAGAGAGAACGGTATTACCGTGAAATTCTCGGGGAGATGGAACAACTGTAACAAGGCCAGATAGAACAGGCGGTGAGGAGCATGGATAAAGCACAGCTTATGAAAGGAATCCTGGAGGGATGTATTTTAAAAATCATCGATCAGGAAGAGACGTATGGATATGAGATCGTGACCAGACTTCAGGATTATGGATTTACGGATGCGAAAGAAGGCACGCTTTATCCATTACTGCTTCGTTTGGAGAAAAAGAAACTAATTCAAGGTGTCTTTAAAGAAAGTCCTCTTGGACCTAAGCGGAAATACTATACGTTGACACAGGACGGGGAAATGTATGTAAGCCGGTTTTATCAGGTGTGGAAAGAAGTGGAGGCTTCAGTCGAGAGTATATTTGGCGGGAGGTGACAAAGTTATGATAAGGAAAAATAATCTGGAGATACTGAAAGAAGAAAATGTGGATCGGATCGCCAATATGGGCGGTGAAATGTGGGATCAGCTCGCTCCTGTTTTCCGCTATCTGTCAATCAGCATGATATCAGAATTTGAGATCGAATCGATCAAAAAAGATTTGATAGGAATGGCGGAAGAGGCCGAACTACAGCATATTTCTCTGGAAGAGAAACTTGGAATACCGGCGAAAGAATTTTGTGAGGATCTGATTCAAAGCGTGAGACGAGATGGCGGCGGGAAATCGAAAGCTGGAGAAATATGCATGGTTTTTCTCTCCTCTGTTGTAAGAACACTGACGTTCTTTTGGGTTCTGGACAATGTTTTCTTTGTGGAACCGGGAAGAATTAATCTTTTCAGCATCTGGTTTGCCGTAATCCTGGGGGCGATAGATGTGGGAGCTCTTGTGGCGCTGAAGTTTGCGTTTGACAGACGAAAAAGAGGGATGATAGAAGTAGGCGGGCTTGTACTCATTTTAATCTGCTTTTTCTACGGTGGAATAAGAAATTCCTTTATAGTAATTAGCAGAGGATGGAATCTTTTCCTGGGAATGATCCTGATAGCTGCCACGGTGTTGACGTATGGGATACAGAGATGGTACTGGAACCGACAGTCGCAGAAATATGAATGGAAATAGACCGACATTTGAAAAAGGGCCTTCGTGATGATTGGGGATGAAATCACGAAGGCTCTTTTTTTGGAAAATAACTGAAATTGACCAAAATGAGCATGAAAATGACTGATTGTGAAAGAATTACAAAAATATAAATGGATTTTTGTGAAATAATATGATTGATTTTGAATGAAAATGGAAGTATAATAAGGGCAGAAAGAACGGAGGTAAGAAAAGATGATCTACACAGTAACATGTAATCCGTCCCTGGATTATATTGTAACCGTAAATGATTTTCAACTTGGACAGACGAACCGGACGACGTCAGAACAGATGCTTCCGGGCGGGAAAGGAATTAATGTATCTACAGTACTCAAAAATCTGGGGGTTGTAAATACGGCACTTGGATTTGTAGCCGGGTTTACCGGCCGGGAGATCGTAAGAAAAGTGCGGGAACTTGGTTTTCAAAATGAGTTCCTGGAGCTTTCGGAGGGATGGTCCCGTATCAATATTAAGATGAAGGATTTTGACGGAACAGAAATCAATGGAAAAGGTCCTGAGATCAGCGAAGAAGCGGTACAGGCTCTGCTGGACAGACTGGATCAGGTTGAGGAAGGAGATGTACTTGTGCTGGCGGGGAGTATCCCGGAGAGTATGCCGTCCACGTTTTATGCGGAGATTCTAAGCCGGATGCAGGGGAGAGGAATTCTGACTGTGGTGGACGCAACAAATAATCTTCTTCTGGAAGTGCTTCAGTACCGTCCGTTTCTTGTGAAGCCGAATCAGCATGAGCTGGGAGAAATCTTCGGCGTAAAGCTTGAGACACAGGAAGATGTCATTCCATATGCCGGAGAGCTTCAGGAAAAAGGGGCAGTCAACGTGCTCGTATCCATGGGAAGCAAAGGAGCAGTGCTTCTGGATGAACAAGGGGAGGTACACAGACTTCCGGCTCCGGAAGGAAAATTGATCAATGCGGTTGGAGCAGGAGACTCCATGGTGGCAGGTTTTTTAGCAGGATGGTTGGAAAAACATGATTATGAACACGCCTTTCGTTTGGGGGTTTCGGCTGGAAGTGCCAGTGCGTTTTCGGAAAAACTGGCTACAGAAGCCGAGATACGAAACTTATATAAAACAATCGGAAATAGGAGGTAAGAGGAATGAGAATTACGGAACTGCTTGATTTGAGAAGTATTTCTCTGGATGCAGTACCTGCGTCCAAACAGGAAGCGCTTGATATGGCCGTGGCATTGATGGCCAAAAGTGGCAAGATCCGGGATGAGGAAGCATACCGGAGAGAAGTCTACTTAAGAGAGGAGGAAAGTACCACCGGTGTGGGAGGGGGGATTGCGATTCCGCATGGAAAATGTGATGCTGTGATCCGTCCGGGGCTGGCGGCGATGGTGATTCCAAACGGTGTGGATTTTGATTCCCTGGACGGAGAGCCGGTTCACCTGATTTTCCTGATTGCGGCTCCAAACACCAAGGATAATGTGCACCTGGACGTGCTGAGCAAGCTTTCTGTTCTTCTGATGGACGAACAGTTTTCTGAGAAACTAAGACGGGCAAAGACGGCAGAAGAATTTTTGCGGATTGTAGATGAAGCGGATGCGGAGAAACCGGATGTAGACGAGCAGCTTGCGGCGCAGACGATGGAAGAAAAGGAAAAGAAATCGTTCCGGATTCTGGCAGTTACGTCCTGCCCGACAGGAATCGCACATACCTATATGGCGGCAGAAGGAATAGAGAAGGCGGCAAAGAAAGCAGGATGTTTTGTAAAAGTGGAGACCAGAGGATCCGGCGGGGCAAAAAATGTGCTGACGGAGACGGAAATTCAAGAGGCTGACTGCATTATTGTAGCGGCGGACGCGGAAGTTCCGATGGATCGTTTCCATGGGAAACGGCTGATTGAATGTCCTGTTTCGGACGGGATCGGAAAGGCGGATCAGCTTGTGGAGTGTGCGATGAACGGAGAAGTCCCGGTATATCAGAGTGGAAATCTGAATGTTGGCAAGCCCCGGAAGTCTTCTGGCGGTGGTGCTCATAAAGTCTACACACAGTTGATGAACGGGGTGTCCCATATGCTGCCGTTTGTCGTGGGCGGAGGGATCCTGATTGCCCTTGCGTTTTTGATTGATGGATTCAGTGTGGATATTCATTCCCTTTCCGATGAAATGCGTGCAAACTTCGGTACGATCACTCCGACGGCGGCAGCCCTCAAAGGAATCGGAAATACGGCGTTTGGATTTATGCTCCCGGTGCTGGCCGGATTTATCGCCATGAGTATCGGAGACCGTCCGGCTTTGGCCCTCGGCTTTGTCGGCGGTATGATCGCGTCCCAGGGGAAATCCGGATTTTTAGGAGCACTCCTTGCCGGTTTTATCGCAGGATATCTCATTGTCTTTTTGAGAAAAGTATTTGGAAAACTTCCTCAGTCCATTGAGAAGATTGCCCCGGTACTGTTATATCCGCTTTTCGGAATTCTTATTATGGGACTTTTGATGAATTATGTGATTGAGCCTCCGATTGGAGCCCTCAATACAGCCCTCAATACCGGACTCACCAATATGAGCGGAAGCAGTAAGGTTTTACTTGGCATGATTGTCGGCGGTATGATGTCCATCGATATGGGCGGACCGTTTAACAAAGCTGCCTATGTATTTGGAACGGCGTCCATTGCGGCAGGTAACTATGATATTATGGCGTCAGTTATGATCGGCGGTATGGTTCCGCCATGTGCGATTGCCCTTGCGACGTTACTGTTCAAACAGAAATTTACGAAAGAAGAAAGAGAATCCGGCCCTGTCAACTTTATCATGGGACTGGCATTCATTACAGAAGGTGCGATTCCATTTGCGGCGTCAGATCCGCTTCATGTTCTTCCTTCCTGCATCGTAGGTGCAGCGGCAGCAGGAGCACTTTCCATGGCATTTGGATGTACATTGATGGCTCCGCACGGTGGAATCTTTGTATTCCCGGTTGTGGAACATGCTCTGATGTATCTGGTAGCTCTGGTGATCGGAACGATCATAGGAGCAGTACTTCTTGGACTGTTAAAGAAAAAGGTAGAAGAATAAAAAATCCGGTGATGAAAACAGACTGACACTTGTCCATACTTCAGGTTTTGTTGTACAATAAATGCAGCCATGACAGAAAGGAAGAGAAGTATGCTGACAGAAAAAAGGCAGAAAGAAATCCTTCGTTTCCTGGATGAAAAGGGGAGTGTGACGGTGCAGGAGCTGACAGAACGTCTTGACGCTTCAGAGTCCACGATCCGCAGAGATCTGGCGGTACTTCACCAGAAAGGCGCTCTCGTCAAGGTGTTTGGCGGAGCAGTACAGGCAGAATCCAGAATCAACATCCGGGAAGAGAAGGTGGCTCTTAGAAAAGAGCTGAATAAAGAAGAAAAGATCCGGATAGCGGCATATGCGGCCACCCTTGTGGAGCCGGACGACTTCGTCTATCTGGATGCCGGGACAACTACCGAGTATATGATTCCGTTTCTGACGGAGAAGTCTGCCGTCTTTGTGACAAATGCAGTGTCCCATGCATTGAGGCTGACGGAGAACGGATTCCGGGTTATTTTGATCGGCGGCGAATTGAAAGCCGCGACGGAGGCGATCGTCGGAAACGAAGCGTATGTCAATCTTCAGAAATATAATTTTACCAAAGGTTTTTTTGGAACCAACGGGTTGAATCGTACATCCGGATTTACCACGCCTGATATCAATGAGGCCATGATTAAAGAGTGTGCACTGAAGCATACCCAGAAGCCGTACATTCTTTGTGACAGCAGCAAGTTTCTGCAGACTTGCCCTGTAAGCTTTGGTGAATTTCATAGTGCCAGGATCATTACAGACCGGTATCCGGAAGAATCGATGGAAACGGAGGGCCACATTATCATAGCAAAATAGTGAGATGCCAAGGGGTAATCTGGACATAGAAAGGCAGCAGGAGAAATCCGCTGCCTTTTGTGATTTTGACCAGGAAGGGCATCCGGCCGGGATTTTCGGTTATTGCATAAAAAGGAGGAGCCGTCTTGACGGCTCCTGAAGGAAGAGAGAAAAATCTATTCAAACTATAACGTAATGTCTTGGGCGAAGGACAACAGCCGCAAAGAACTAGGAACTCTCTACAACTGTTGTCTTCTTCTTCATTGAAGATGATTCTACTATATCGTACAAATGTGAGGGATTTATGTCTTTGTAATGAAGGTTTTATAAAAGAACTTAAGAAAATATAAACATCATCTGAATGATTTGGAAAGCTTACAGATACAATAAAGGGAAACAGGTTTTCCGGAGGATGGTGCGGTGAAAAAGAAAAGAAAAATCATCTTATATTTGTTTGTTCTGGCTGCTGCGGCAGGGTTATTCGCCATCTGGATTCTGGCAGGGAGAGAAAATCCAGGTTTGGGAGCAGAAGACATTAAGACACAGGGGATAGTCAGAGTACATTTTCTGGATGCAGGGCAAGGAGATAGTATACTTATCCAGTCAGAAGGGGAAAATCTGTTGATTGATGCAGGGACGAACGAGGATGAGGAACTGGTTGTTTCCTATTTAAAAGAGCAGGGGGTGGAATATCTGGATTATGTGATCGCCACCCATCCGCATATCGATCATATTGGGGGAATGGACGCCGTGCTGGAGACATTTCCGGTGGGAATCTTCTTTCTGCCTGAAGAGGAGTACGATACGGAGAGTTATCAGGATGTGGAGAAAGCACTGAAACAAAAGGAAATTCGTATGAGGCATCCGGACTTCCTGGAAAACTATGAAATCGGGAGCGCCCGGTTTGTATTTATTACCCCGAATTCCCGGAAACAGTATGAAGATCCAAACGATGCTTCCCTTGGAATACGCCTTACGAACGGAGCCCATAGCTTTCTGCTGTGCGGGGATATCAGCAAATCCATAGAGGCCGAGATCCTGGCGTCTGGTGTCAGGATTCGGTCTGACGTGCTGAAACTCAATCATCACGGTAGCAGTGACGCCAATTCCTGGGAATTTCTAAAAGCGGTGGATCCGTCCTTCGTAGTTGTGACCTGTGCGCCCAGAAATGAATTCGGCCATCCTCACGAAAAAGTGATGAAGAGAGTGGAAAAACTGGGGGCAGGCGTTTTCCGGACTGACAGACAGGGAGCGATTGTTTTTGACAGCGACGGGAAACGACTGAAGAGCAGTACGGCGCCTGAAGACGAGGAAAAGGAAAAATAGTAATGTACACAAAAAGGACATATTTTTCTGTTAGAATACAAAAAAAGAATGGAAAAGAAGGGATCAATCGGTTATGGAACAGATCAAGATATTAGTAGTAGACGACGAAAGCAGGATGCGAAAGCTCGTCAGAGATTTCCTGGAGAGAGCTGGATTTCAGGTGCTGGAAGCAGGAGACGGGATGGAAGCGCTGGATCTTTTTTATGAGGATCAAGGGATCAGCCTGATTATCCTGGATGTGATGATGCCGAAGATGGATGGCTGGGAAGTGTGTAGAGAGATCCGTAAAGAATCCAAAGTCCCGATTATTATGCTGACGGCACGGGGCGAGGAGCGAGATGAACTCAATGGATTCGAGCTTGGAGTGGATGAATATATTTCCAAGCCGTTCAGCCCGAAGATCCTTGTGGCAAGGGTGAACGCGCTTCTTCGCAGGACGAGCGGTCTTTCCATGGATCAGACGATCGCGGCGGGAGGCATCGAGATCGACAAGGCAGCCCATATCGTGAAGATCGACGGCAATATGATAGATTTAAGCTTTAAGGAGTTTGAACTTCTGACATACTTTATTGAAAATCAGGGCATCGCCCTTTCCAGAGAGAAAATTCTCAATAACGTTTGGAACTACGATTATTTCGGGGATGCCAGGACGATCGACACCCATGTAAAAAAGCTGAGAAACAAGCTGGGAGACAAGGGGGAATACATCCGTACCATCTGGGGAATGGGCTATAAATTCGAGGTCACAAAAGCATGAGAAAATTAGGAGAAAAGCTTTCCATCCGGAAACAGATGATCGTCATCTTTGCCAGTCTGATTTTGTTTTTGCTTCTCCTTTTCATAGTTGTAAACGGGATGTTTGCGGAAGAGTACTATGTGGCAAACAAGCGGTCGGATTTGGTGAGTGTCTATAAGGAAATGGATTCCGTGTTGGAAGATGATCTTTTCCAGAGTAATACGGAGCTTTTAAAGCTGAACCGGATGCTGGAGAAAAACAACGTATCGGTCCTTTTGGAGGATGGCTCCGGGACAATCCTTTATGCCAATGTATATAATGTGGAACCGCTTCACAAACGTTTGGAACAGTATCTGTTTCATGCAAATTCCATGGCGAAGAAGTACCAGATCAACCGAACCCGGGAAATCATCAGTGGGGCGGAATATCTGGAGTTGTGGGCGCCGCTTGGAAATTCCAATTATCTGATGATGCGAAGTCCCCTGGACAGTATCCGGTCCAATGTCACAATTTCCAACCAGTTTATTTTCTACATCGGAATCGTGATTCTGGGAATCGGAGTGATCCTCGTATGGTTCTTTTCCCGGCAGATTTCAGAACCGATTCTGGAGCTGGCGGAGCTGTCTAAGAAGATGGCAAAGCTGGATTTTGACGCAAAGTATACCCGCGGAGGAGTGGATGAGATCGGAATTCTGGGGAAGAGCTTCAATACGATGTCTGATGAGCTCAAAGAAAAGATTTCTGAATTAAAGACGGCCAACTATGAGCTGCAGAAAGATATCAAGAAGAAAGAGCAGATCGAGACGATGCGTACAGAATTTATCGGGAATGTGTCCCATGAGCTTAAGACTCCGATTGCCCTGATCCAGGGCTACGCGGAGGGGCTAAAAGACGGGATCACCGATGATCCGGAGAGCATGGAGTTTTATTGTGACGTTATCATTGATGAGGCAGGCAAGATGAATCGGATGGTGAAAAATCTCCTTACCTTGAACCAGTTAGAGCTTGGAAGGGATGACACCCAGTTTGAGCGGATTGATATTACCAGCCTGATTCAAGGCGTCGTGCAGAGTCTTGATATTGTAGCCAGACAAAAGGAAGTTGATGTGCGTATGAATGTAAGCGGCCCGGTCTATGTATGGGCGGACGAGTTTAAAGTAGAGCAGGTCGTGCGAAATTATGTCAATAACGCCCTGAATCATGTGGACGGCCAGCGGATTATAGATATCCGTATTGAGGAACGGGAAGGAAAGATCCGTGTCAATGTGTTCAATACCGGGAAGCCGATTCCGGAGGAGGATATCGCACATATCTGGGAGAAGTTTTACAAGGTGGATAAGGCAAGGACGAGGGAGTACGGAGGCAATGGAATCGGACTTTCCATCGTCAAAGCTATTATGGAATCCTTTCATCAGAATTATGGAGTCAGAAACTACGAAAATGGAGTACAGTTCTGGTTTGAACTGGATAAAAAATAGGAATATGGGAATGATTCAGCCATGCGCCTCAAAGTTGCGGCTTGCAACAGACTTTATTGATTTCAGGATGCATGGCTGAATCAGAAAAAATGCGGGCAAGTCCCGCTTTTTACATTTCTTTTTTAAAACGAGTGTGGTAAACTGGAAAAGATAAGGAGTGGATAGCAATGATAGCATTGATCGATTATGACGCGGGAAATATGAGAAGTGTGGAGAAGGCGCTGACATATCTGGGGGAGCGGCCGATTATCACACGAAAAAGAGAGGAGATCCTGAAAGCGGACCGGATCATTCTGCCAGGGGTAGGGTCGTTTGGGGACGCCATGGAAAATCTGGAGCGGTTTAGACTGTCGGAAGTGTTAAAGGAGGCAGCTAAGAGACAGATTCCTTTGCTTGGTATCTGTCTTGGTATGCAGGTGCTTTTTGAGGCGAGTGAGGAAAGTCCGGGAGTAAAAGGACTTGGGATTTTAGATGGACAGATCGTCCGTATCCCGAAGAAAGAGGGACTGAAGATTCCGCACATGGGATGGAATTCTCTTTCCTGTGCGCCGGACGGGACACTGTTTGAGGGACTTCCGGATCACCCGTATGTCTATTTTGTCCATTCCTACTACTTAAAGGCGAAAGATCCGCAGATCGTAAAGGCTATGGCCGAGTACGGCGTGATGATCCATGCCTCGGTGGAGAGCGGCAATGTTTTCGGCTGTCAGTTTCACCCGGAAAAGAGTGGGGAGACAGGGCTTCACATTCTGAGAAATTTCATAGCAAGACAGGGGGAGTGAAACGATGTTTACAAAGAGAATTATTCCATGTCTGGATGTGAATCAGGGACGTGTTGTCAAGGGAGTCAATTTTGTGGATCTTAGGGATGCCGGGGATCCGGTGGAGATCGCAAAGATTTACGATAGAGAGGGGGCCGATGAGCTGGTATTTCTTGATATCACCGCATCGTCGGACGCCAGAGCCACTGTGGTCGATATGGTAGAGCAGGTGGCGGAGAATGTATTTATTCCCTTTACCGTAGGCGGAGGAATCCGCACGGTGGAGGATTTTCGCACAATTTTGCGTGCCGGGGCGGACAAGATTTCCATCAATACTTCGGCCATTCATACGCCGGATTTGATCTCTGACGCGGCATACAAGTTCGGGAGCCAGTGCGTGGTAGTGGCAATCGACGTCAAGCGATGTGCGGATAGCAGCGGATTTCATGTCTATAAGAATGGAGGGCGGATTGATACAGGACTGGATGCGGTAGAATGGGCCGTGGAGGTCGAGCGCCGTGGAGCCGGGGAGATTCTTCTGACCAGTATGGACGGAGATGGGACAAAGGCAGGCTATGATCTGCGGATTACGAGACAGATTGCGGATGCGGTATCAATACCGGTCATTGCGTCTGGAGGAGCAGGGAAACTTTCCCATTTTTACGATGCCCTGGGCGACAACGGACGAGCGGACGCAGCGCTGGCGGCATCGCTGTTCCACTATAAGGAACTGTCAATCCGCGAAGTAAAAGAATATCTCCGGGACCTTGGAATCCCGGTCAGACTTTAACAGAGGAGGAAGAAATGGCAGCGATACAAAATGACTGGCTGGACGCCTTGCAGGGAGAGTTCAGACAGCCTTACTATAAGAAGTTATTTCAGACTGTAAACGAAGAATACCGGACGAGGCGGATTTTTCCGCCGGCGGATGACATTTTTAATGCCTTTCACCTGACGCCGCTTCGTGACGTAAAAGTGGTGATTCTGGGGCAGGATCCGTACCATGGGGAAGGGCAGGCACATGGGCTTTGCTTTTCCGTACGTCCTGGGGTGGAGATTCCACCGTCCCTTGTCAATATCTATCAGGAGCTTCACGATGATCTGGGATGTACGATTCCTAATCATGGATGCCTCGTCAAGTGGGCGCAGCAGGGCGTACTGCTTTTGAATACCGTATTGACGGTGAGGGCGCACCAGGCTAACTCTCACAAGGAAATCGGCTGGGAGAAATTTACGGATGCAGCCATCCGCAAGGTCAGTGAACAGGACCGGCCGATTGTGTTTATTTTATGGGGGAGGCCGGCACAGGCGAAGAAATCCATGCTTCATAATCCCAAGCATCTGATTTTGGAGGCGCCGCATCCAAGCCCATTGTCCGCATACCGGGGGTTTTTTGGAAGCAGGCCGTTTAGTCAGGCTAACCGGTTTCTAAAGGCACAGGGGATCGAGCCTGTGGACTGGCAGATCGATCCGATCGAAGAAAAGGAAGTATGACAGATGAGGAAAAAAATAGATTGTGCGGAAACAGAGTGTTGTGACTGTATTGAGATTCATGGGGAATGTATCAAAAAGGTAATAGAACGGATGCCGGCAGAAGTGACGCTGATCGATCTGGCAGCCCTTTTCAAGGTGTTCGGGGATCCGACAAGAGTGAAGCTTCTCTACGTCCTCATTCAGTCCGAACTATGTGTCTGCGACCTGGCCGAGGTGCTTCACATGACGCAGTCCGCCATTTCGCATCAGCTTCGGATTTTAAAGCAGATGAAGCTTGTGAAGAGCAGACGGGAGGGGAAGACCGTTTTTTACTCTCTGGCGGACGATCATATCCAGACGATACTAAACCAGGGCATGGAGCATGTGATGGAGTAGCCGGGGACAGTGAAAAAAGAGAAGGGTGATAGAAAGATGAAAAAGCGGTTTGGACTGGTGGCGGCAGGGCTTCTGGCGCTTACCATGGCAGGGTGTTCCACACAGATTGAGAAAGGGACGTCTCTTCTGAAAGAGGAAAAGTACGAAGAGGCGGCCGAAGTGTTTGAAAAAGCGTCCGGGAAATCTTCTATGGAGAGGGAAGCATACCGGGGGCTAGGTATCAGTTATTTTGAGCTGGAGCAGTATGACAAAGCTACGTCAGCCTTTGAGACGGCTCTGGAAAAAGGAGTCAAGAAGACGCCGGAGCTATATAACCTCCTTGGTATCTCTTATATGAAGATCGGACAGTATGATAAAGCAGCGGTTTCTTTTGAGAATGGAAGCCAGATGGATGGGGCCGGAGATCAACTCAAAAGAGAAATGGCGTACAATGAGATCTTCGTCCTGGAAAAAGCGGGAGATTATACAAAGGCAAAGGAGAGGGCAGACGCCTATCTTCAGACGTGGCCGGATGATGAAGATGTGAAGAAAGAAGCAGAGTTTTTAGAGACACAGGCGGGAAATGCATGATTGAGACAGGAAAGAAACAGGAAAAAGTGATTCTCGTGGCGGCGGCTACGGAGGAGATAGAGAAGGCGGAGCGCTCCCTCGATGAACTTGGCGAGCTTGTTAAGACGGCGGGGGCCGAGGTGTGTGGACGTATGATTCAGGCAAGAGACATGATTCATACGGGAACTTATATCGGAAGCGGAAAGTTGGATGAGCTCAAGTGGCTCGTGTGGGAAAAAGAGGCAGATGGTATTGTCTGTGATGACGAGTTAAGTCCTGTCCAGCTCAAGAATCTGGAGGAGGCGCTGGACTGTAAGATTATGGATAGAACACTTGTAATTCTTGATATTTTTGCGGCGAGAGCGTCCACAAAAGAGGGGAAGATCCAGGTGGAGCTGGCACAGCTAAAATACCGGCAGTCCCGTCTGACCGGCCTGGGAAAGAGTCTTTCCAGGCTTGGAGGCGGTATCGGGACGAGAGGGCCGGGAGAAAAGAAACTGGAGATGGACAGAAGACTTATTAAAAACCGGATCGCCCAGTTAAACCGGGAGCTGGCAGATGTAAGGAGGCACCGGGAAATAACAAGAGAAAAGCGCAGTCAGAATCATATTCCGGTCTGTGCGTTGGTCGGATATACGAACGCCGGGAAATCGACACTTTTGAATACCTTGACCGGGGCGTCGGTGCTGGAGGAGGATCAGTTATTTGCTACGCTGGATCCGACCACAAGGATGTTGATTCTTCCGGGGAATCAGAAAATCCTTCTGACAGATACCGTTGGATTTATCAGTAAACTTCCCCACAATCTGATCGAGGCTTTTCGCAGTACATTGGAGGAAGCGAAATATGCGGACATGATACTCCATGTGGCGGATCTGTCCAATCCTCAGATGGAAGAGCAGATGCATGTGACTTACGAAACCCTTCGGGAGCTTGGCGTTTTGAATAAAACCGTGATCACCGTGTTTAATAAATGTGACAAGGCTTCGGAAGAGATTTTGATCCGGGATTTTCAAGCAGACGCGAAAGTGATTGTCTCCGCAAAGACCGGAGAGGGGCTTGACAGACTGCAAGCGCTTCTGGAGGACTGGGTCAGAGAGCAAAGAATGGAAATTAAGAGGCTGTATCCATATACGGAGGCAGGCAAAATACAGTTGATCCGCGCCTACGGGGAAGTATGCAAGGAAGAGTACCAGGAGGAGGGAATCTACATTGAAGGGTTCGTTCCCAGTGAATTGTACACAAAAGTGAATTAGGAGAAAAACATGGCATTGCAGTTTATTTTTGGGAGTTCCGGTTCAGGGAAGTCCCATTCTCTATATAAAAAGATAATCGAGGAGGCGGCGAAGCACCCGGAGCGAAATTACATCGTCCTCGTGCCGGAGCAGTTTTCCATGCAGACGCAGAAAGACCTGGTGGAGGCAAGTCCGGATCACGCGATTATGAACATCGACATCTTAAGTTTTGGACGGCTCGCCTACCGGGTGATGGAAGAGACCGGGGGGAACCAGAAGATCGTGCTGGATGACGAGGGAAAGAATCTGATTCTCAGAAAGATTGCTGGGGATTATGAGGACGAGCTGACGATCCTTAGAGGCAATCTGAAACGGCAGGGGTATATCAGCGAAGTAAAATCCGTGATCTCCGAGTTTGCCCAGTATGATATCAGAGAAGAACAGATTGATGCAATGATGGAGCAGGCAGGGGTGGGAACATCTCTGTATTATAAACTTTCCGATCTGAAGAAAGTTTATCAGGGATTCTATGCCTATCTGGAGGAGAACTATATTACAAGAGAAGAGATACTGGATCTTCTCTGCGAGCGGGTGCCAAAGTCTGCCATCCTGAAGGACAGCGTTCTTGCTCTGGATGGTTTTACCGGATTTACTCCGGTGCAGAACCGTCTTCTGGCAGAGCTGCTGCGAGTGTGCCGGGACGTGAAGGTGACGGTGACGATTCCTGGATCGGAAGATCCGTACCTCTACCAGGGTCCGTACGAACTGTTCGCCCTGAGTAAGGAAATGACGTCCAGGCTTCTTTTGATCTGCAGGGAGCAGAAAATTCAGGTGAAGGACCCAGTCTGGATGGACGGGAAGGTTCCGTATCGGTTCCGGAAAAATGAGCCGATGGCATTCCTGGAGAGTCATCTGTTCCGCTACCAGAAGGACCGTTATGAAAAAAAGCAGGACCGAATCCATATCCTGCATGCCTCCTCACCGGGAGATGAAGTGGAGGCGGCGGCAAGGCAGGTTCGCCATCTTGTCCGCACGAAAGGATGGCGGTACCGGGATTTTGCTGTTATTGTGCCGGACCTTTCGGCATACTCCGACGAGATCCGCACCCGGTTTTCACAGTACGGGATTCCCGTCTTTATGGACCAGAAGAGAAGCGTTCTTCTTAATCCCTTTGTAGAATATGTGCGGAGTGTCCTGGCGATGATTCAGAAAGGATTCACATATGAGAGTGTCTTTCGGTTTCTGCGGACCGGACTTTTTGAGTTTACCATGGAGGAAGTAGATACGCTGGAAAATTATGTGCTGGCTCTTGGAATCCGTGGCTACAAGAGGTGGCAGGAATCCTGGATACGGAAAAGTGCGGGAATGTCCGAAGAGGAGCTCGTGGAGGTCAACTGTTTGCGCATCCGATTTGTGGAACAAATGGAGAGCCTTGTCTTGGTACTGCAGAAGCGACGGAAGTCTGTCCGGGATATCACGGAGGCTCTCTACGATTTTCTCGTACAGGAGGAGATGTATCGGAAAGTCAGAGAGCAGCAGATGTTTTTCGAGCAGAATGGCCAGCTTGCGCTTGCCAAGGAGTACTCCCAGGTGTACCGGATCGTGATCGATCTGTTTGATAAGTTTGTGGAGCTTCTGGGGGAGGAAACGGTTTCACTTAAGGAGTACGGAGCTCTTTTGGATGCGGGACTTGAGGAGGCGAGAGTCGGCATCATTCCGCCTGGAACGGACGAGGTGATGGCCGGAGATGTGGAACGTACCCGGTTAAAGGAGATCAAAGCACTCTTTTTTCTGGGGGCAAACGATACGTTCCTTCCGGGGCAGCTTGGTTTGGGAGGGCTGCTCTCGGAAACCGACCGGGAGAAGATCCGCTCGGGCGGCACCAAGCTTTCGGCAGGAGGAAAGGAACAGGCTTACGTCCAGAAGTTTTACTTATATATGATGCTGACGAAACCGGAGGAGGAATTGTATCTGTCTTTTGCATCGTCGTCGGCGGACGGGGCTCAGCTTCGTCCGGCATATCTGATCCGGGATATCAAGAAACTCTTTCCTCAGATTTCAGTGAAGCGAGAAGAAGAGAGGACGTTACGGGAGACAGAGTTGACGAATAAAAACAGCCTGGAGCTTTTGATCCGGGGCTTGCAAAATGAAGACACAGAGCGGCCGGAATGGATGGAGCTCTGTGCCTGGTACAGGCGGGATCCGGCACGCCGAAAAAAGCTTGAGGAGGTGCTGGAAACATTCTTCTACCGGATGCCGGACGACCGGCTCTCAAAGGAGGCGGCAAAGATCCTCTATGAGGAGGGGATCGACAGGGGCGTGACGAGGCTGGAAAGGTATGCGTCCTGTGCGTTTGCCCACTTCCTGGCCTACGGTTTGAGACTGAGGGAGCGTCAGGAGTATGAGTTCAAGCCGCTGGACTGGGGGAATCTTTTTCACCGGGCTATGGAGCATTTTGCCAGAAAGGCAGAAATACTGTCTGTTTCCGTGACGGAGATCACGGATGAAATGCGGCGAAATCTTGTAGAAGAAAGTGTGGAGGAGAGTATCGTGGACTATGAAAACACGATTCTCTACAGCACGAAACGGAGGGAATATCTGATTACAAGAATGAAGCGCCTTGTGGACCGGACTGTCTGGGCTCTGCTTCGTCAGCAGAAGATGGGAGATTTTATTCAGACCGGAACCGAAGTCTGTTTTGATGGAGGAAAAATCGACCGGATCGACACCTGTGAGGAGGAAAATCAGGTCTATGTCAAGGTCACGGATTATAAGACGGGCTCCAAGGCGTTTGACATGACAGCGTTTTATTACGGACTGCAGCTCCAGCTTGCGGTCTATCTGAACGCTGCCCTGGAGCTGGAGAAAAAGAAGCATCCGAACAAGGAGATCATTCCGGCGGGCATCTTTTACTACCAGATGAAAGATCCGATGGTAGAAAAGACGGAGGAAGATCAGGTACAGGACGCTCTTTTAAAAGAGCTTCGTCCGGACGGACTTGTCAGTTCGGATCCGGAGGTGTTAAATCATCTGGATCATACGGGAACCAGAAGTTCATTGGCGGCTCCGTTTGCAAGGAATAAGGATGGAAGTATTTCCAAGACGTCCAGAGCAGCGTCCCGGAAAGAATTTGAACTTCTGTCTTCCTATACAAGGAAAAAGGTGGGACAGCTCAAAGAGGAAATTCTGGAAGGAAATGCGAAAAAGGAACCGTATGAGCTGGGAACGAGTACCGGGTGCGACTATTGTCCGTACCACGGGATCTGTGGGTTTGACGAGAAAATCGAGGGGTGCGGATATCGGAATCTGGTATCACAGAAGCGGGAGGAGCTCTTCCGCCTGATTGCCAGGGAGCTTTCAGAATGGGAAGGAGAGTAAGAGGCATGGGATGGACAACAGAACAAGAACAGGTTATTGCGGCAAGAAACTGCAATCTTCTCGTTTCAGCAGCGGCGGGTTCCGGCAAGACGGCCGTTTTAGTGGAGCGGATCATCACCAGACTGACTGAGGGAGAAGATCCACTTAACGTAGATCAGCTTCTGGTTGTAACGTTTACTGAGGCGGCGGCGGCAGAGATGAAAGAGCGGATCCGGGGAGCCATCGAAAAGAAGCTGGAGGAGGAGCCGGAAAATATTCACCTGCAGCGGCAGGCAACCTTGATTCATCATGCCAGAATTACGACGATCCACAGCTTCTGTCTCTCGGTCGTCCGAGATTACTTTCATACTATCGATCTGGAACCAGGATTTCGGACGATGGAGGAGGGAGAACGAAAGCTTTTGATGCAGGAGGTGATGGAAGAACTTCTGGAGGAAGAGTATAGGAAAGGGGAGGCGTCATTCACGGATTTTGTGGAAATGGCTGCCACCGGAAGAGACGATAGAAAAGTAGAAGAGCTGATTTTAAATCTATACGAGTTTTCCAGAAGTAATCCGGATCCGGAAACGTGGCTTTGCGACAGTATCCAAAGTTATGAGGAGGCAGAAAATCAGCCGTGGGATTCGCTTCCTTTTGTAAAACTGGCGTTGGAGCAGACATGGGCATCCCTGGAGGATCTGGAGCAGTCTCTCGTCTATGCGAAGTCTGTCTGTGAAGACACAGATGGACCGGCGGCGTATGAAGCAGCCATTGTTTCGGATATTGAGAGGATTCGCAAGCTTCGTAAGGCAGAGAGTTTTCAGAAACTTCAGGAGGCACTTTCCGGGCTTTCCTTTGACCGTCTGGCGACAAACCGGGATCAATCCGTCTCCGAGGAAAAGATACAGACAGTGAAATCTCTGCGGGATCAGGTGAAGAAAGAGCTGACTTCTATCAGAGATCAGTTCTTCTATGAGACAGTGGAAGAGCTAAGGGGAGATCTAAGACGCGCCAAGCCTTTTGTCCAGGAACTGGTGCGCCTGACGGTGGCGTTCGGTCAGGCGTTCGAGGCAAAGAAGCAAAGCCAAGGTGTGATAGACTTTGGCGATATGGAACAATACGCTCTTCGGATTTTGCGAAAAGAAGAGATCGCTGAGGAATACCGGAACAAATATGAAGAGATTATGATTGACGAGTATCAGGACAGTAATCTCATCCAGGAAACTCTGCTTACACAAATTTCGCGGGTGAACAGGGGAAAATATAATGTGTTTATGGTCGGAGATGTGAAACAGAGCATCTATCGTTTCCGCCTTTCAAGGCCGGAGCTGTTCATGGAAAAGTATGAAACGTATGGGATAGAAGCAGATGGTCCTAAACGGAGAATCGACCTGTACAAGAATTTCCGGAGCAGAAGGGAAGTCCTGGATGCCGTAAACTATCTGTTTTATCAGATTATGACAAAGGCGCTCGGACGGGTAGAATATGATGAACAGGCTGCCCTTTACGTAGGAGCCCAGTTTGAGGAGAAGCCCGGATTTGACACGGAAGTTCTTCTGATCGAGGAGGGGGACTCCTTGGAGTCAAAGGAGCTGGAGGCGAGGGCAGTAGCGGCCCGTATTAAGGAGCTTAAAGCTGGGATGGTGATTTTTGATAAGGAAAGTGGAACATGCCGGAGCGTGGCGTATCGTGACATCGTGATTTTGCTTCGTAGTCTCAAGGGTTGGACCGACATTTTCTCAAACGTGCTCAACGAAGAGGGGATTCCCACATTCTGTGGGACAAAGGAGGGGTATTTTCAGACAAGGGAGATCAGTCTGCTCTTAGATTACCTGAAAATTTTGGATAATGAAAAGCAGGATCTGCCGTTGACGGCAGTACTCGCCTCCTGCTTCGGAGGTTTGACAAGCGAAGAGCTGGCGCAGATCCGATGCGCTTATCCAGAGGGACCGTTCTACCAGGCGGCAATGTACTATGCCAGGGAAAGGAAGGATCCGAAGCTTTGCGCTTTTTTTGCACAGGTTCATGCGTTTCGGAAACAGGTGCCGTATACGGCGATCCATGAACTATTGGAGACGATTGTCTCTGTGACCGGATACCGGGACTATGTACTGGCTCTGCCGGGAGGCGTACAAAGAAGAGCAAATCTGGATATGCTGATTGAAAAGGCGAAGGCCTACGAGAGCACCAGCTACAAAGGACTGTTTCATTTCCTTCGCTATGTAGAGCAGCTCCGGAAATACCAGGTGGATTACGGCGAGGCCAACACAAGCGATGAGATGGCGGACGCTGTACGTCTGATGAGTATTCACAAAAGTAAAGGACTGGAATTCCCGGTTGTGATCGTTGCCGGAATGGGAAAGAGGTTTAATACCCAGGATATTCACAGTCAGATGGTGATTCATCAGGATCTGGGGATCGGGGTGGACGCTGTTTATTTAAAAGAACGGATGCAGGCTCCAACCTTTCTGAAGAAAATGATCCAGAATGAGACAAGATTGGAAAATCTCGGAGAGGAGCTTCGGGTACTCTATGTTGCGCTTACAAGAGCAAAGGAAAAGCTGATTCTTACAGGAACACTGAAAAGTGTGGAGGAAAAGAGAAAGCAGTACGACCGGATCCGGTCTCAGACGGGGCGTCCACTCGCTTTTGGTCTGCTCCAGAAGGCTGCAAGCTATCTGGATTTTCTTGTTCCGGCACTGATGAGGCTGGAACAAGACCACGCAAAGGGAGCGTATCCGCCGATCCAAGTGGAAGTTTTGACAGAAGAAGAGATCTTGATGGAGTCGGTGATAGAAGAAGAGCGGCTGCAGATTCGAAGGGAGGATATCGAAGCGATCGATCCGGACAACGTGTACGATTCGAAGGTTCACGATCATCTGAGAGAAAGTTGGCTGTTCCGGTACCCGTACGAGGAGCAGAGCCACTGGAGCAGGAAATTCTCCGTGTCTGAGCTGAAACGGGCGGCCTACGAACCACAGACGGAGGAAGAGAGTGGAACGAGACTTTACGAAAAACCGCTCCATGAAAAATCAGATGAAGAGATTGTACCTAAATTTCGCAGGAGCCAGGACGAGACAGACATCAGCGGTGCGGCACGGGGAACGGCCTATCACAGGATCCTGGAACTTCTGGATTATTCCTGCTCTTATACAAGGGAGACGTTAAAGGCTGCCATTCAGAGATTTGTTGAAGACGCAAAGATCGACAGCGTGTCCGTACAGTCGGTGAATCCGGACGATCTCTGGCATTTTCTTCAGTCGGACTGCGCCGCAAGGATGCAAAAAGCGGCACTTTCCGGGAAGCTCAGAAAAGAACAGCCTTTCGTTCTTGGTGTGGAGGCAGGACGTGTTTACCCGGAAGCAGATCCGGAAGGGAAGGAGGAACTTCTGATCGTGCAGGGAATGATCGACCTGTTTTTTGAGGAAGACGGGGAGATTGTCCTTTTGGACTATAAGACAGATTGGGTGCACAATGAGGAGGAGCTGGTAAAGCGCTATCAAATCCAGCTTGACTATTATCAGGAAGCTCTCGAAAAGAGCCTTGGAAAACGAGTGAAAGAAAGACTGATCTATTCCTTTGCACTTGGCAGAGAGATCAGGGCATAGGAGGAAGGATGATCTGGCAATATGGATTATTAACTTGGGCTGTGTGGAATGTGATGGTCTTCACCCTGTACGGTGTGGATAAATGGAAAGCAAAAAGGCAAAAGTGGAGAATTTCCGAGATGACGCTCCTGGGAATGGCATTTGTCTTTGGCGCGGCGGGCGCTTTTGCGGGGATGCTGTTGTTTCACCACAAGACGAGAAAATGGAAATTCCGGATTCTGGTGCCACTGTTTTTGCTGTTGCAGGCGGCAGGGGGATACTGGATCCTGAGATGAGAAGGAGAAGAGAGATGCAAGTTTTCATTGTGGCACTTGGAGGTGCCCTTGGGGCGTCTGCCCGTTATGGATTGAGCCTTCTTCCGGGAAAGTGGGACTTTCCGGTCTGGACATTTCTTACGAATCTTTGCGGGGCTGTTATCATCGGTTTTCTGGCGGGGATTTTGGCCGGGGAAGCGCAAGAGAGCTCCAGGAATGTTGCACTGTTCTGGAAGACCGGATTTTGTGGAGGATTTACGACCTTTTCCACGTTTTCTTTGGAGGCGTGGAATCTTCTGGAGCAGGGCAAAATGCTGACAGGAGGGCTTTATATTGTGGGAAGTGTAGTCTGCTGTCTTGCGGGCATATGCCTTGGAAAATTTTTAGCCGCCAGATGACAGAAAATGCGAGGGGATGACACAAAGGTGATAGGATCCTCCTTAAGTAGAAGTGGAAAGAATCAAAATCTACTTAAGGAGGATTTGATTATTTCAGTTCTGTACGACGAATAATAGCATAAGAACCACTTCCAAATACAGCAATGAGTAATAGGAAAGTCAGAGTAGGGAACAGGTAATTGATTCTTCCGTCATTCATAAAGCCCATGGCCTTTGTCAGAAATTCTATCACAGTAGTTATGGTTTTTGCTGAAAAAACATATCGGAATAATGCGATGATCAGCAACACGATACCGCCAAAACAAACTCCCAGACAAAGGGATATTTTTTTCCCTGCTTTATTGATGATCAGTATTCCTAAATACAATAAACTACAAACTAATATATAAACAAGAAAAAGCCACAGCCAATTCATAAATAAATGATCATATCCGTATATTGAGCCATAAAGTGAAGAATAATTGTCGTTAAAATAATGAATCATATTTCCCACCGCCGTGTCTACAAGTGCCATTGTGCCGGCGATAAAGCAGAACATGGAAAATGTCGCTATAAAAATATATTTTCGGGTAAATCCATGCTGTATCAACATTTTGAAGTCTTCTTTAAATCCAAGTACGCCTAAAATACTGACGTAAACCAAGGAATTCATTTCTAAGCAGTTTGTTCCTACCTCCTCAAATGTTCCCATTACAAGTCCAACAATCATGGTAATAAAGCCGACAAGCGCATACTGGATTGCATAGAAAAGCCAAATATACTTAAATGAAGTGGCACATTCATAGTGAATAATTGATTTCAGATTCTTCATATCAGATACCGCCTTTCTCTGTTAATTTGACAAACAGTTTTTGTAAATTCATAGCTGAAACCTGTAAGTTACTGCCTTGCGGGATTGCCGATTTTTCACCTAATATATAAGCAATTTTGAGACCGCCTAATTCTTCGTAGTCAATTACATTTTTATCACTGCAATAGTCCTCAACATCTTTTGCCATACCGGAGACACAATACCCTGTCTCCAATAATGCTGCTACATTTCCCTGTAATAATAATTTCCCTTTATCGATCAAAATAACTTCCTCAATGATATTTGCGACTTCTTCAATTAAATGTGTTGCAATAATAAAGGTACGTTCTTCATTTTCGTATTCTTTCAGAAGCAGACTGTAAAACAGCTCTCTGTGATTTGCATCCAACCCTAAAACCGGTTCGTCGAAAATGATATAAGGTACATGAAGCGACAAGGCGACGGTTAATTTGAAAATGGACTGATAGCCTTTTGACAAAGCCTTGAATTTTAGGTTTGTATTAAGATGGAATTGCTCTGAAATTTTTAAGGCTTTTTCCAGATCAAAGTTTTCATAGAAACGATGAATCCACTTAAAATGATCTTTGATTTTTAAACCGGTATCATATAAGTCCGCTTCACTCATACAAAAGATTTTTTCATGTATCGCCATATTTTCTGTTGCCGGCAAATCATCAATTAAAATTTCGCCGCTATCAGCAAAGATACGATTGGCAATAATATTAATCAGTGTCGATTTTCCGGCGCCGTTTCTTCCCAAAAAACCGTATATTTTTCCAAATTCAAAAGAAAAAGAAACATGGTCTAATGCTGTTACGCCATTATACGCCTTTGTAATATTTCTAATTTGGATGGTGTTCATTTCTAAAGCCCCTTTCTATTAGTTGAATTACTTCTTCTTTTGTCATGTTCAACTTCGATGCTTCCGCAACCAGCGTTGCGATATACTGGTCAAAAAACTGTCCTTGACGCTTGGCGCGGATTTTATTGACTGCCCCTTCTCTTACATACATCCCTAAGCCTCTTTTTTTATAAATAACTTCTTCGTCTACGAGCATATTCATTCCTTTCAGTACGGTATGAGGATTGATATTCAACAGTGCGGATATTTCATTTGTAGAGGGGACCTTCGTTTCCTCCGGAAATGTTCCTGTGAATATAGCGTCCTCAAGCTGTTCGGCTATCTGAATGAAGATAGGTTTATCGGCATTTGTATCTATATGCACAATATCACTCCTTTTGATTGCTAGTTTGTTACTTGAGCAACTAACTAGATTACGTCTTTAATATAGACAATAAAGAGAAAAAAGTCAAGAAATTTTTATAAAATATTAGGAAAACTTTTCGCAATCCCTTATTGACGTACAATATTATACGTCATATAATATAGAAAATGATATAGGGATGGATGTGTCCTACACAAAAGACTAACTATTAAAAGTCAAGTCTAAAATGAAAGTTTTTGAATGAATTGCAG